>Ga0126369_10002275_pt1 | contig 13617 bp, 11 predicted proteins | sample PanSoiMetaPlot_1_FD_109646 | JGI IMG/M metagenome (GOLD analysis project Ga0126369, IMG submission 109646) | Tropical forest soil microbial communities from Panama - MetaG Plot_1 | ecosystem: Environmental > Terrestrial > Soil > Tropical forest > Bulk soil | place: Panama | collected 2016-02-17 | reverse complement strand
CTGTGTGCCGTGGTGACCGTCAGCGACGACGGCGGCTCCAGTGGCCGGCTGCGCAAGGAACTCAACATGCTTCCGCCGGGCGACATTCGCAACTGCATCGTCGCCTTGAGTGAGGACGAAGCCCTGCTATCAAGGCTTTTCCGTCATCGTTTTGATAAAGGGTCCGGACTTGAAGGCCACAGTTTTGGAAATCTTTTTCTCGCCGCGCTCACGTCGCTGACCTCAGATTTTTCCGAAGCGGTTCGTTTGTCCTCCGAAATCCTGCTGACTCGGGGACACATCTATCCTGCAACCACGTCGAACATCGAACTTGAGGCGTTGATGGAAGACGGGGCGCGAGTTCGCGGCGAAACCAAGATCACCGCCAGCAAAGGCCGCATTCGGGAGCTCTTCCTGATTCCCTCCAACGTGAGCCCCATGCCGCAGACGCTTGAAGCCGTGGCCAACGCCGACCTGATCACCATCGGCCCCGGGTCGTTGTTCACCAGCTTAATCCCCAACCTGCTGGTGCGTGGCATTTCCCAAGCGATCGTCGAGTCGAAGGCGACCAAGATCTATGTTTGCAATCTGATGACGCAGGCAAATGAAAGTCTTGATTTAAGTGCTGCCGATCACATCCGGGCACTGAACCGCCACGCCCAGGGACAGCTCTTCGACTATGCGCTGATCAATCGCAAGCCTGCCTCCGACGAAATGAAAGCGAAATATAAGCTGGAAGGGGCAAGCCAGATCGAAAACGATCTCGAAGCCGTCAAAGCTCTGGGCGTCATACCGGTTCTTGGGGACTATCTGGAAGAGGCGGGTGTTGCACGGCACAACACGGCGCGCGTGGCTCACGATCTGATGGAAGTGGCCACCCGGCGTGCGAGAGCAAAACGCTCCTGACTGCACAACTATGCGAACTCCCTTGCTACTCGCCACCCTCCTGTTCATTCTGGCCGCAGTAGCGAACTCACAGGTTGGCCCCGAGCAAGGTGGCCACGAAATTCAGCTGTGGGCTGGCGGCGGACACTCGGTCGCGGGAGGCCGGGGAAACATCGGTGTTTTCAACGCCGGTCTGCGTTATGGATGGGTCCTCACGGGACCCCACCTCCCGGGTTTCCTTCGCGGACGTTTCGAATACGCCGTCGACGCGGTCCCGGTTTTCCTGATTTTCCAGCCCGCGAACACCGCCTATGGGCTTGGCTTCGATCCTCTGGGACTGAAGTGGAACTTCGAGCGGCGCAGCCGAATTTCACCCTATCTTGAACTGACCGGCGGCGCGTTGTTCACGAATCACGACGTTCCCGCCGGAACGAACACGGTCAACTTCATGGATCAGGCCGCCCTGGGCATGCACCTCCTGGGCGAAAAGCACAACGTCAGTCTCGAACTTCGCTACATGCACATATCGAACGCCGGACTGGCGACGCCGAACCCGGGGATAAACACAGTGCAGGTACGTTTAGGGGTGGGAAGGTTCTTCGCGCGCAAGTAGCCGGGCTGTCGTCCCGAGTGAGCGCCTCTGGTGGCGCGAGGGAGTCGGGCCAAGCGCGCCGTGCATCCCTAAGCTTGCGCCGGCATTACAAGGCCGTTATCCTCTTCGGTTATGTCCACGCTCGTCGAATGTGTTCCAAATTTTTCTGAAGGACGCGACAAAACCAAAGTTGATGCGATCGTTGACGCCATGAAAGTGCCGGGTGTCCACTTGCTCGACCGCGAGATGGACGCCGATCACAACCGCTGTGTGATCACCATTGTGGGTGAGCGCGAAGCCATTCAGGAAGCCGCCATTCGCGGCGTCGGCAAGGCTGCCGAACTGATCGATCTCAACCAGCACACCGGGGCTCATCCCCGCATGGGCGCCGCCGACGTCGTCCCGTTCATTCCGATCGATGGAGTCACGCTTGAAGATTGCGTTGCGATGGCGAATCAGGTCGGCGAGGAGATCTGGAAGCGCTTCCAGATTCCGGTGTATCTCTATGAAGCGGCTGCGCGTACCCCCGAACGCCAGGGGCTGGAGAATATCCGCCGCGGCCAATTCGAGGGCATCCGCGCCGAGATTGCAACCCATCCTGCTCGGCGTCCCGATTTCGGCGAACTCCGTGTGCATCCGACCGCAGGTGCAACGGTGGTCGGCGCGCGCAAATTTCTGATCGCCTACAACGTCTTTCTCAACACCGCCGACGTTGACATTGCCAAGAGAGTGGCCAAGGCCGTGCGCTTTTCAAGCGGAGGCATGCGCTTTGTGAAGGGCGCAGGATTCCTCGTTCGCGGGCTGGCCCAGGTTTCGATGAACCTTACCGATTTTGAACAGACACCGATCCACCGCGTGTTCGAGTTCGTCAAACGCGAAGCGGCTCGCTACGGAGTACTGCCGGTATCGAGCGAGATCGTCGGGCTCATCCCGAAGAAGGCGCTGGAAGGTGCTGCCGAGTGGTTCCTGCAAGTCGAGGGCTTCGATTCCTCTCTGATCCTCGAGAACCGACTCGCCGCGGTGATGGGCGGCAAAATGGCGGTGGGCGGACTGCGGGCGGGAGTCGAGCCTTTCGTCGAACAACTCGCCGCCCCCACGGCGACTCCGGGCGGCGGCAGCGCGTCGGCAGCCGCTGGAGCGATGGCCGCCGGTCTGGCCACAATGGTGGCCTCGATGTCGCGTGGCAAGAAGGCCTATGTGCAGCACGAGAGCCAACTCAGCGCCGCGATTGCCAGCCTGGAGCCTCTGCGCGAGCAATTGAAAGCCGCTATCGACGCCGACGCCGAATCCTACAATTCCGTCATGAAGGCTTATAAAGCCGTTCGCGCGGAGGAAAAGTCCGGCGACGCTGCGATGGAAAGCGCCTTGAAAAAAGCGACGGCAGTGCCGCTCGCAGTCGCGGAGAAGTCCCTGGAGGTGTCACGGATTGTAAAGTTGCTCCAACCGATCACCAACCCAAACATGAAGTCGGACTTGACCACCGCCCTTGCGCTTGCCGAGGCGGCAATCAACGGGGCTTTAGCGAATGTCGACATCAATCTGGCTTCCCTGAGGGATCAAGCCTTCGCCGCAGAGGTCCGCCAGCGGACGGCCCGCATCCGTTCGTAGTTTGCTTTCTCGTATGAAAACCCGGCCGCCAGCAGACCCTGATCCGGCAACAGGCCGTGTCCTTTTGTTTTTCCCTGGGGAAATGCAAGTAAAATAGAATGAGTCGATCTATTATAAGTCGATCCACTAACGACAAGGCCTGAGCATGCATCCAACCAAAGGTGCATGTAATCCTGTCAGTTTCTTGTTTCGAGGCATTATGAGACTATTGAGGTTTTTTTTGACTTCTCTGCTCCTGGCGAGCGTGGCGTATGCCATGCCGCTCAATTCCTCGGCGCGCACCTGCATTCCCGCAGACCTGCTTCAGCTCATCTCGGTCGACTACCGCGCGCTGAAGGACTCTGCGACGGCAATGCAACTCAAAAATCAGTTGATGCCCGACAACATCAAGCAGTTCGAGGCAGCTCTTAAGGGCATCGGCATCGATCCCGAAAAAGACGTCGACACGCTCACCTTCGCCTCATTCCGCTCCGGAAAACAGGGCGTAAAAGGCGTCGGCGTGGCTGCTGGCCCGTTTGACATGAAGACCGTCATCAAGAAAATGAAGTTGCAAAAGTACATTCCCAAAAAGTATGGAACGTCCCAGCTCTATCCCATGGACGGCGGCTTCGTCATGAGCTTCCTCGATGACAGCACGTTGCTGTTTGGAGATCCGACCGCCCTCCGCATTGCGCTCGATACTCGCGATGGACAGGTTCTTGGCCTCGACACCAATGGCGACATGGCCGACATGATGAGCAGCGTCGACTCCGCTCCCGTCTGGAGCATTCTTGACCAGCAGGGCACGCAGAACATGATGCACTCGGCCCTGGGCGACGCTTCGAAGGTTGCGGACTACGAAACCATTAAGAAACATCTGCTAGGATCGCGTTATCAGATGAGCTTTAACAGCGGCGTGAACTTCGATCTGACCGTGGTCACCACCGACCCGATGACCTCGGGCACGATGGCGTCGCTGGTCAAGGCCGGCATCTTGTACAAGAAAATGAGCGCCACGCCGGCGGAGAAGGTTGCAATCGATAACACGACTGCCGATTCCGATGGCTCGAACTTGTTGCTGCACTTCAAGGCCACCGATCAGCAGTTTCAATCGCTGATGCATTCCGACTTGTTCGCCGCCGTTTCGCACTAGCGTGCAAGAATTCGCAAAGTAGAGCAAAGACCCCGAGCGATTGGGGTCTTTGCTTTTTTCTAAGACTCACGTTTGCTGGCCTGGCGCCGCCGTCATGGAGGCGGTCTTGGCGGACACCGCCGCCAACCCCCGAGGCGGTAGTTACGTCTTTCCGGGCTTCTTCACCCGCGCCCAGCCCTCTTTCACCGTCTGGCGCGCGCGGCCAATTGCCAGTGAATCCGGTGGCACGTCGTCGGTAATGCACGACGCCGCCCCGACGTAGGCACCTTTACCCACCCGCACCGGAGCGACCAGTGTGCTGTCGCTGCCGATGAACACGCCATCGTCGATGAGAGTCTTGTGCTTGTGGGTGCCGTCGTAATTGCAGGTGATGGTCCCGGCGCCGATGTTAACGCCGGCTCCGATCTCCGCATCGCCCAAATACGTCAGGTGGTTGGCCTTCGATCCCTTGCCCAGCCTGATTTTCTTTGTCTCGACGAAATTCCCAACGTGGGCTCCCTCAGCAATGTCGCTCTCCGGTCGCAGGTGCGAATACGGCCCCAGAATTGCGCCTGCTCCGATCTGCGATCTCTCCATCACACATCCGGGCCGAACCATTACCCCGTCGCCGATCTCGGAATCTTTGATGACGCAATACGACCGCACTCTCGCTCCCGTGCCAATTTTCGTTGTACCCAGCAGCTGAACATAAGGCTCAATCACAGTGTCCGGGCCGATTTCGACATCGGCATCAATGACACACGTTGCAGGATAGAAAATCGTGACTCCTTCAGCCATCAGTTGCCGGGACTTCGCCAATCGCATCTTTTCGTCGATGTCCGCCAGTTCCGCTCTGGTATTCCCACCCAACACTTCGCTCGGATTCTCGGTCTTCCAGGCTACAACCCCCCGCTTTCCCTTGCGCAGGACGTGCGCCATGTCCGTCAGGTAATACTCGGCGTGAGCATTGTCGGTCGAGAGCTTTCCAATGTTCGCGTAGAGCTCGGCCGCAGCGAAGACATAAAAACCGGAGTTAATTTCTTTGATTTTTCTCTGAGCGGCGCTGGCAGCTTTTTCTTCAACGATCGCTAGCACATCCGCGCTGTGCGGATTCTTGCGCAAGACCCGCCCGTACCCGGTTGGAGTCTCCAGCTCGGCGCTCAGCAGAGTCATCGCGGCCTTTTGCTCAAGATGAAAATCCTTCAGCCGCTCAACGGTTTCAGGGGTGATCAGCGGCGCATCCCCGGAGAGCACAATCACGTCGTCATATCCGGACAACGCCTCGCGCGCAACCATCAACGCATGCCCGGTTCCCCGCTGCTCGCCCTGCAGCACAAAGTTCACCCCGGTATGCTGCATGGCCGCGCGCACACGGTCAGCCTCGTACCCGATGATCGCGTAGACATCCTTTGCCGGCACGACGCGGGCCGCTGCGCGAATTACGTGTTCCAGAAGCGGCTTCCCGCCGACTTCATGTAACACTTTAGGAAGTTGCGACTTGAGCCTCGTGCCTTTTCCCGCGGCCATGATGGCAATCGCGATGCGTGATGCGGAAACAGAAGGAGGTGCATTGGACGATGCCGTGGAAGCAGCCGATGCTGAGGAATTTCGCTTCGATTTCGTCATTCGATCCTCACTATACCGCGACCACTCAAACCATGGCTATTTGCATAACGCGCACAATCTTCGAGCTTCCCGCCATCTCTGTGTCAATTCGGCTGGAGTGGGAGGGAGCCGAAATGTGTGATGGAGCGCGACCTTCCCGGGTTGGAGACATCACTCCTGATCAGGCCATCGCTGATTTCGCAGAAGTCATGCAGCATCCTGAATGGTCAGGGACGGAAAATTCAGAGGCTGCATAATTGCGCAACACAAGACAAGACTTATTGCTTCTCCATCGCTCCGCACGAAGAGATGGTGAGGGAGCATGCCCGGCAGGGCGGCTTTCCCGCGAACTGGTCTCGGAAGTAAAAATCACGATCGATCCGACCTCGGTCGAGGCTGGGGCCGGGATTACAAGCCGAGTCCGCCATCAACCGCCAGAATCTGCCCGGTGATGAACTGCGGCGCTGTGGCAAAAAATAGAACCGCTTCTGCCACCTCTTCCCCCCGTCCGTTGCGTTCCATGGGAGTCTGTTTGGCCATGCGCCGCATGAAACCGGCGGCCGATTTTTCGCCCAAGTCGATCATTCCGGGAGCGACCGCGTTCACGGCGATCTCTGGCGCAAGCGCGATTGCCATTACCCGGGTCAACATGTGAAGAGCTGCCTTCGAAGAACAGTAGTGGGCATGGGTGGCCCACGGACGCAGGCCACCGAGCGAACCCATATTGATAATCTTCGCTTCGCTCGCGCCTGATCCTTTGCCTCGATTTCGGCGCATCCACTTCAGCGCTTCCCGCGATACCAGAAACGGTCCGCGTGTGTTCGAGGCAAACATGGCGTCCCACTGCCGCACCGTCATTTTTTCAAGCTCAGCCGTTTCGTAGTTGGCGGCGTTGTTGACCAGAATGTCAATTCGCCCCAGCTCGCGTCCAACATCCTTCATCATGGCGCGAACGCTCGCCTCCTCCGTCACATCACAACGCAAGGCAAAGGCCCTGACTCCATGCGCCGACAGGTCCACCACGGTTTCCCGCGCCTCGCGCGACGAATTCCGGAACGTGATGGCCACGTCCGCGCCTGCTCGCGCCAACCGCAGGGCCGATGCGCGCCCCAACCGCCTCGCGGCCCCCGTTACCAGGGCGGTTTTGCCCTTCAGAACTCTTGCTTCCGTATCCTGCATAGGGGGATTCTACTGCCTCCTCCGGTTTGGAACGACTTTGGTCTGACCATTCGACCAGTGTTTGTTTCTGGATATTTCGCTTTTTTCCGCGCTACAATCTTGCCCGCCATGTCTGAGCTCCCCAACGTCATCGTCTACTCCCGCAAAGGGTGCCACCTCTGCGAGGTCGTAAAAGAGAGCCTTTCCAAGCTCTCCCGCCGCGGGGGATTCATCTTGCAGGAAATCGACGTCGACACCGACAACGACCTTCGGCGCCAGTTTAACGATGAGGTCCCCGTGGTTTTCATCGATGGCCGAAAAGCGTTCAAGTACCGCATGGACGAAAAAGAATTTCTGCGGAAGCTGGCTAACTAGGCTCAGTCGTCGGACCCGGACTTTTCAGTACAATCCATTTCCCGGCATGTTGCGCACTGAACTTTTCGCCAATCCGGCTGGCGTTTTTCTTCACGATCTGGTTCTCGACAGTTGTCGACGCCAACCCGATAAGACCGCGATCGTCGACAGTTCTTGCGGCCGCCGTCTGACCTATGCGGAATACGGAGAAGCGGTCGAGAGTCTGGCATGCGGATTGGTCAACGCGGGACTGAAGCCGGGGGAAGTGGCGGCGATTTTTCTTTCCAATTCGTGGGAGTACTGCATCAGCATCCACGCCCTTGAGCTTGCCGGAGCCATTCCCACCTTACTGAATCCGACCTATCGCGAACGCGAAGTACACTATCAGCTGGAGAATTCGGGCGCAGCAATTCTGATCACGGACGCCCAAAATATCGAAGGAATCAATCTCGCTGGGCTGCCTAACCTGCGGCGGGTTTACACGACCAGGCAAGCAGCTCCCGGGGCTGAGCCGTTTGGACACCTGCTGCACGTCAGAGCGGCCAGATTCCCCAACCCAGCCCACCCGCCCGATCATGCGCTTGCGGCCCTTCCCTACTCCAGCGGCACAACGGGCTTGCCCAAGGGAGTCATGCTCTCGCACTTCAATCTGGTCGCGAATGTGTACCAGCTTGTGGGACCCGATGCGGCCAAACTCACTGGCGCTGACAATGTTCTCTGCTGCCTGCCGCTGTATCACATCTACGGCCTCAACGTGGTTTTGAATCCGGCGATGGTTCTCGGCATGACACTGGTCTTGATGCAAAGATTTCACGTCCAGCAGTTCATAGGTTTGATGACCGAAGAAGCCATCACCCAGGCGCCCCTGGTCCCTCCTGCGATGAATGCTCTCTGTCTCGCGGCGGAGGCCGGCCAGTTCCCTCGAGATCACAAAGTTCGTTGGGTGATGTGCGGAGCTGCTCCTCTTGCTCCTGATCTCGCCCGGCGTTTCACATCGCTGACCAACATTCCGGTCTGTCAGGGATACGGAATGACCGAAGCCTCTCCGGTCACACATGTCGGCTTCGTAGATCGCGAACTCTATCGCCCCGATTCCATCGGCCATCCCGTGGCGCAAACCGATTGCCGCATTTTGTCACAAACCGACATCGACCCCAACGACACTCCCGCCGATCTCACCGAAGCCCCGTCCGATCAGCCGGGAGAACTCGTCATGCGCGGACCGCAATTCATGCTCGGCTACTGGAAGGAGCCGCAGGCAACCGCCGCCGTTCTTCGCGATGGATGGTATTGGTCCGGCGACATCGTGACTCGCGACCGCGAAGGCTTTTATCGCGTGGTCGACCGTGCCAGGGAGATGATTAAGTACAAGGGCTTTTCCATCGCGCCTGCCGAGGTGGAGGCCGTTCTGCTCGAGCACCCAGCGGTGAAAGAGTGCGGCGTGGTGGCACGGGTCGATGCCGGTGCTGGAGAAATTCCGGTTGCCTTCATCGCCTTGCGCGATGGATTTTCCGAGAATGGCAAGCTTCAAGGAGAGCTGTGCTCATTCATTGCTGATCGTCTTACCCATTACAAACAACCGCGCGAGATTCGCTTTATCGATGCTGTTCCCAAGACCGCGTCCGGCAAGATTCTTCGCCGTGAATTGCGCAAACTAGTTTTATAATCGTGGCCCCAAGAAGTCTCCTCCTTTGGGGCTCGGTCAGCGGCCCTTTTTGCTTCCTGACGGACGGACCTCGAACCCGACGCAGGCGATCCAGTTGCCACAGCAGCGCCGGTTCAGCGGCCACCAACGTGATCCGAAGGTTCAATTTCGCTGAGCCCATCGCGGACGCAGGATCTGTTGAACTTCCTGCGTTCGCTCTCGCTCGGCCAGAATCGGATGATTTGTGCGGGGGGCTGTAGGGCGAATCCGGTGCGAATCGCGAGGAATCCCTGCATCCCCGTGACTCGATCACTCTCCGCACAGCGTCAGCCGGCTACGGTTTTGCGTCGCTCTTTTCGCTTTTGTCGGGGAGCTTCTTGGTCACCAGAAAATTCCACACCACCTCGTTTGCATTGAGGTCCCGGCTTGTTTTCCCGACCGTGTTCTCTGGTTCGTACTGTTCTCCACCCGGCCAGGTATTTCCCGCGCCCTTCACGCTGTACAAAGTAACCTGGGCGTTCTCCTGACAGCCGGTGTAGGTGTCGACTTTCGTTTCCATGCCGCCTTTTCCATGCGCCGATAGCTTGCTCTTTTCCGGCTTCTCGGAGCAGCGGTCAATTTTCGCCCAGGCTTTGGCGCTGTCTTCGGCCGAGAGCGTCGACAGTTCCAGATTCTTCTCGGTCCCCCCGCCATACGGCACCACCGGGTCGGAGGTACCATTGATCATGACGGCCGCTAGCGGGCGCGATGGCAGACAAATCATCGTTTTCGGCATGGCCGCTCCAACGGCGCCAACCGCGGCGAGGCGATCCCCCAGGGCACACCCCAGACGCAGACTCATGAAGCCACCATCGGACAGTCCCAGCGCATAGATCCGGGACGAGTCCACCGCGTACTTCGTGCCGATGTGATCCAGCATCTGGTTGACAAACGCGACGTCGTCTGCCGTCGCCGGCTTGCGCTCATCGTTCGGCACGCGGTTGGGATTCTGCTGGCCTCCGCCGCCCCCTCCAGGGTATCTACCCCCGCCAGCGCCCGGATAGCCCCCACCGGGGTATCCTCCCCCGGGATAGCCCCCGCCATAGCCTCCCCGTCTGGGACCCATTGGCATCGCTTGCCGCCGTTCCGTGGGCCGCACGCCTACATTCCAACGGCCATGCAGGGCTGCGGGATAGACCGCGATAATGCCGTCCTTGTCCGCCAACTGGTCAAACTGCGTGAGACGCTCAATATCGTCTGGATCCTGGTTCATGCCGTGCAACAATATTACGACCGGATGGTGATGCTGGGGGTCGTACCCTTTTGGCAGCCGGACCAGGAAATTGCGGTCCACATCGTCCACCGTGACCTTTTCCTTCGTCTCTTGCGCCCTCAGAGGGTAAGCACCAATCACCCCTGCCAAACATACTGCGGCGGCAGCCGCACCCATTCCTTGCAACTTTCTAACCCTCATTCTGTTTTCTCCAGGAGGCGACCCGAGGATGCCAAGCAACCGGTTATCTCGTTGGAAGCGTCGCCCGCACCGAAAGTTGGCCGCATTGTCGCGGAACTTTCACAAAATCCTCTACGTATCTCCTACCAGATCGCGAATTTTGCAAAGGCAGGCGCTCAGAAGCGCAAACGCAAGGAGAAATATCATGGACGGTCTCACCGGTTTCGCGGCAGTCGTCATGGCTCTAGGAATTCCCATCTCGATCGTTTGTATGTACACCTTCTACCGCGTGCGCAAACTGCGCAGCGAAGAGCGCCTGGCTGCAATGCAGCGCGGCGTGGAGATTCCGATGCAGGCCGACCTTTCTGAGTCAGCCCGCTCGCGGCGAGCCGGAATTCTGCTCGTCGCCGGTTCGGTCGGCTACATGCTGGCGTTTACCATGGTCGCCCGCATCGAACCCGACGCGCAAATGGCGGCCGCTTTTGGAGCCATCCCGTTCACGCTCGGGTTGGGATATTTCCTCGATTCAGCCCTGATCCGGCGGGACTCCCGGACGTCGTCGTAGCTTCTGCGATTCCGGCAGCGATCCCGACGGTGGCATCAACCGCACAAGGGACCCCACTTCAGCCCATCTTTGAGAGGACCGGGTGGGGCTTCCCGTTTTCAAAGGGTTTTGTGAGCACGGCGAGTTGACGTTCCCGCCATCTCTCCAGATGGGAATGCTGGAGGTCTGCTTTCGATTACCTTTTGTGAGACCAGCTGCAGGGTCGGAAAAACAGACGGGGCCCACCCGCGGGCTTACCGCAATTCAATCGGGTCAAGGGAGTTTTTCAGTTCGCAGAGAGGAAAGCCAGAATTTCCCGCATAACCCTCTCACTCTGGTCCGTCTGGAACAGCCATTGTGCATGCGCTGCCCCATTGAGAACAATCAACTTCTTGGGCTGCGGCGATCTCTGGTACTGTTCACGAATCTTGGGAAGGCGCGGACCATCGTCGTTGGCGTCATCGCGTGCCACAATGTACAGGGTAGCCGACTTGAGCCTGTTGGCCTGATCATTCGGGGCGGCACCAAGCAACACCAATCGATCGATCTCGCCCGGCTTGGAACGGATCGAAGCGTCTCCCGCGGCGCCTCCTCCCATGCTGCCACCAATGACTGAAACGATCCTGGCCCCATTCCGGCGGAGGTAGTGAACTGCCGCGAGGACATCGAAGTGAAGGGGCGCATCCATGGGATCGGAATCGCCCGGACCATGCGATTTGCCGTAACCGCGAAAATCGATCGCCAATACGTGGAATCCGGCGTCGCTTAGTATCTGGGCCTGCTTCGCCCAACTTTCCTTGCTGAATTGGCCTCCGTGCGCTAGTATTACGCTTTTTTCCCCAGCGCCGTATTCATCGGCGAAAACAACTCCGCCATCCTCAGTTGGAAACGAAACGGTTTTCTGCGCAACCGCTGCCCGCCAAAGAAAAAGAACTGCGAAGACCGGAATGAGGATACGCATTTGGCAAGTCTATCGTTAAGGCCAAAGTTCGCGAAAGCTCCGATGCGCCGATCTCGGAGGGATGGGACCTCGGAATATTACCCCCAGCACCTGAGATCCCGCATCCCAAATGGCTCGTAATCCACCCCGAATCTGTTCTGCTGTGAAGTGTCCCCTGGGCAGCAGGTCGGCGGGCAAGGAATCGGTCGCTCCTGCCGCCGCAACAACGCCCTCCGGCAATATCTGCACTTGCGCTTTTGCGACTAAAGGCGCTTCATTGTCCATTCGCAAACTTGAGCCAGGACTCGATGAAACACGGGGGCAGGAACGATGCACACTTTGCGACCCAACACTTCAGCAATTTGAAGAAAATCGTCCGTGCTGGCAAGAAGAGAACTTTCCGCGCCCTTTTGCTTACTATCGGATCTGACGGCCAGCTCGGGATCCGTTCCAACCGCGCTAGGACACACCTGGCCTATCGCCTGCGGTACACCAAGCATGCAAGCGGGACTACAATCTGTTCACACTCCCTGGGAGGAAAATCCTATGCTACGAAAATTGTTCTGGTTCGTGCTCGCGACCGCCATGCTCGCCTGGGCCGCCGCAGGAACTCTAAGCGTTCAAATCAAGGAGTACGAAGTGCCGACGGCGAAGTCGCGGCCACATGATCCGGCGCTCGCGCCGGACGGCTCCCTCTGGTACACGGGCCAGGCAGCCAACAAGCTCGGACGTCTCGATCCCAAGACTGGTGAGTTCAAGGAGTATCCGCTAAAGACGCCGAATTCCGGCCCACACGGACTGGTCGCCGACCAGCAGGGCAATATCTGGTTCACCGCCATCTCGGGAGGGTACGTGGGCAAGCTCGATCCCACGTCGGGGGAGATCAGCGAGTATCGGCCGCCGGAAGGGACCGAAATCGATCCCCATACGCCGGTGTTTGATCACGATGGGATTCTCTGGTTCACCAATGAAGAAACGAATTACGTCGGACGCCTCGATCCGAAGACCGGAAAGATGACTCTGGCTAAGGTGCCCACCGCTCACGCCGTGCCCTACGGAATTGTGGTGTTGCCGAACAATACGCCGATCTTTTGCGAATTCGGATCGAACAAGCTGGCTACGATTGATCCGAAGAGCCGGGCGATCCACGAATACGCACTCCCGAACGCGAAAGCGCGTCCGCGGCGGTTGGCGCTGGCTCCCGACGGCACGATTTTCTACAGCGACTACGCGCGCGGATACTTGGGCCATTTCGATCCGGCCTCGGCAAAATTGCTGAAAGAATGGCCGTCGCCAGGTGGGGATGGCTCAGAACCGTACGGAATCGCAGTGACCAGTGATGGCATCGTGTGGTACAGCGAATCGGGCGTGAAGCCGAATACGCTGGTGCGCTTCGATCCGAAGTCGGAAAGTTTTAGCGAACAGAACATTCCCTCGGGGGGCGGCACGGTGCGGAATATGGTGGCAACGCCGGACAAGCGGCTTTATCTCGCGTGCAGTGGGGTGAACAAAGTGGCCGTGGTTCAGCAGTAGCGCGACCTTTGGCTTGCCATTTCAAGCGCCTTGTCGAGAGATCGGCATATCGCGCACGCAGCGAGGCCTCGACTGCGCGGGTGAAGGTTCGCTCGGCTCAGCTTGGCTTTCCGGCCCGCCACGGCCAGGACACTTGCAAGCTGACAGCCCAGATACAATCGGCAAATGCCAAAAGTCATTCTTGCTCTGACGGCTCTGCTGGCGGTCGCTGCGAGCGCACAATCAAACCGT
>Ga0126369_10002274_pt1 | contig 13620 bp, 8 predicted proteins | sample PanSoiMetaPlot_1_FD_109646 | JGI IMG/M metagenome (GOLD analysis project Ga0126369, IMG submission 109646) | Tropical forest soil microbial communities from Panama - MetaG Plot_1 | ecosystem: Environmental > Terrestrial > Soil > Tropical forest > Bulk soil | place: Panama | collected 2016-02-17 | reverse complement strand
GGCTCGTAGCGCAGAGAAGCGGTATTTTGGAGGGCGGCGAGAATTGCGTGCTCGTCGTAGGAGAAACCGGCTTCGGTTGGATTGGAGAGCGTGAGGTCGATCAGCGGGTGGCTGGCACGGCGATGTTCGGCAAGGGCTTGCGCGAGGCGGTTTTCCGCGAGATTCCAATTGGTACGCGAGGCAAACATAAGGAAGGTATTGTGCAGCAATTTGAAGGGTTGGGCTAATCGCGGCTGAGATCTTTCGGGAAACGAAAAGGCTATTCAGAGCGTCACACCATGGACTAGACTTTTGACAGTTGTGGGTTCATGGAGATGCCACATGAAGCTACGTTCCCTCGTCATTTACATCGTGATTGCGGCGGCGACCCTTTCCTTTGCGAATGAGAAGAAAAAGGCTGTGTTGCCTGCCACGATTCTGAATGCGCAGACAGTTGCCGTGATCATTGACCCTGACGCCGGCGTTTCCACGGACGCGCCGCTTGCAAACAAGACGGCCCAGGATGACGTGGAAAAAGCATTTGCAAATTGGGGACGATTCAAACCCACCATGAGCGGGATGGGGCCGGATCTCATCGTCGTTATTCGCAAGGGCAATGGGAAGGTGTTACAGCCCACCATCCATGGGGGAGGTTCGCCGAATGACGAACCCGTGGTGATCCAGCCAAATGACAACGGGATTCGGATTGGCGGACAAAAGGGAAAACCTGTGGGCACCAGCCAGAATGATCCGGAAATGGGCAAGCCGGTACCGGGTGCCACTGTGGGCGCGACTGAGGATTCGTTTGCCGTATATGATGCCCACGTAGCCGATTCCATAAGCAACCCGCCGATATGGAAGTACGTTGCGAAGAACGCCCTGCACTCGCACGATGTTCCCGCCGTGGGGGAATTTCGCAAGATTGTGGAAGAAACGGAAAAGCAACTGAAACAGCAACAATCTCAAAAGAAGCCTTAACCGCGCTTCCCAGATCCTGTTTCTCCGATGAGTTACACTTCATGCCTGAAGTAACTCAAGGAGCGAAACATCAAAACGCGCCGGATGGGAACGCCTGGGATTTGGCTTTTGCTGGCTTTATTGTTTTCAATTTTCGGATTGGCCTTTTTACAAAAAATGCACGCCGAAGCATCGACGAATCCCCAAAAACAAAAAGAATCGCGCTTTGACGTTTATCAGGCCGGCTCTTGGGAAGAAGAAATCGGTTACGCACAGGCGGTTCGAAGCGGCCGGACACTTCACATATCCGGAACCGTAGGCGCGAACGAAGCGGGCCAGCCCCCGATCTGGAGGGTCAGATGAAGCTGGCTTACGACGGAATTCAAAAGACGCTGGCCCGCTACAAGACAGACTTTTCGCACGTGGTGATGGAGCGGATTTATACGACGGATATCGAGGCTCTGATTCGCAGCCAGGCTACCAGGAAAAAGATTTACGGAAATTGGGCTCCTGCAGCCACGTGGGTTGAAGTTAAGCGCCTTTATGGCGCGGGTGACAAAATTGAAATCGAAGTTGAGGTAGAACTCGATTGAGGTTTGGTTCAAGCCTTGTGATCAGCCCTTGGCGGAATGAGTCTTAAACAACGGGAGCCGCAAAACGGCCTATATTCGGTTGCTAGTCGGCAGTTTCTCTTGCTGGGACTTCAAATATTTTGCGATAAGAGAATATTCCGGAACGAATCACTGAGGAAGAATCCCAAGTAAGATGCCAGCGCGTTCCCAATTGCAATAAGGCTGCGGAAGCCAGGAGAAAGGCCACCGCAATCAGATAAAGCCCCCACGAGAATTGACCCGTCCGGTCCTTGATGGCCCCCAGAACAGAAGGCAAGAGGAATCCGCCGAAACCTCCGGCCGCTCCGACCAGACCGGCGAGTACACCGATTCTTTCCGGAAAGCGCTGCGGAACCAATTGGAAAACTGCACCATTTCCCATGCCAAGCATGGCCATCGTGCAGAAGAGAAAAACAACCTCCAACGAAAGAGGGGCAAGAGTGCCAACGGCGAAAAGAGAAATCGAAAGGGCGCACAAAAGTAGCAGGAGAAGACGGTAGCCGCCAATCTTGTCCGCGAGCCATCCGCCGACCGGACGCAAGAAGCTACCGGCGAGAACCACAATTGTTGTGAAATCGCCAGCACGCACTTTTGCAAGACCGTATTGATCGTGGAAGAAGACGGTAAGGAAGCTTGCAAGACCAACGAACCCGCCAAACGTAAAGCAGTAGAAGAAACAAAACCAAGCCGCGTCGGACTCCTTTAACACTGCTGCCATTTCCTTCAAATTAGGAGCTTTCCCTTGGCGCGGGCTATCCTTTGCCATTAAGGCAAATAACAAAAGAACCAAAAGAACCGGCAACATCGCCAGCGCAAACGCATTCGCGTAACCGAATTTCTGCGCGAGCCGGGGAGCGAAGAGAGTCGCAATGAGCGTTCCGGAATTTCCGGCGCCAGCAATCCCCATAACAAGACCCTGATACTCTGGCGGATACCAGCGACCTGCAAGCGGCAACGCGACAGCGAAGCTGGCTCCAGCGATCCCAAGGAGCAATCCAAGAAAATAGAATTGACCTGGCGTATGCGCGAATTTCCAGCCGAGCAAAAGCGGCAGGAGCGTCAGACCCAGACCAAGCAAACCTGTCTTGCGCCCGCCAATACGGTCGCCAAGAACACCAAGTACGAGGCGAAACAGCGAACCGCCAAGCAGCGGAATCGCGGTGAGCAAGCCTTTTTGCGTGGCCGTGAGGTGAAGTTGCTCACCGAGGAATGGCGCCAGGGGCCCAAGCAGAACCCAGACCATAAAGCTCACGTCAAAATACAAAAATGATGAGACAAGCGTGGGGAAATGGCCGGATTTGAAAAACCCTTTAGTGTTCAAAGTGGACCTCGCAAAATTCAAATTGGAAACCCTCATGCTGATTTCTCACGATTTAGAGACGCTTTGCGCCGCAGAAACCTTGGAATGGAGCGCGCATCCTGGCTGGGCGGAGTCTTTTCGACGCGCACGGCACATTGTTTGTAATTGGGTTCGCGAGAAAATGGGTCGAAAGCACTCTGCGTGACTTCGTTCACATTGGTTTCAGCAAAGTGAAAAGGCATAAAGACTTGCCCGGGCGCGATTACTTCCGTTACGCGGAGTTCCACTCCGATAGTTCGTCCGCGCCGCGAGATGATGTCTACGTGGGCGTGAGTTTTGATTTTCAAGCGTTCGGCATCGCGCGGATTCATTTCCAGCCATGCGTTTGGAGAGAGGTGCTGCAGAATCGCGACTTGTCCAGTCTTGGTTCTTGTATGCCAGTGTTCGACTGTGCGGCCCGTATTAAGAATGAACGGATAATCTTCAGTCGGCTGTTCCGGAAAAGGCTCCCACTCGATGGGCAAAAGGCGAGCCCTTCCGTCTTCCGTGGAGAATTTCCCATCTGCATAGAGCCTTGTTGTTGTGACTTCCGTAGTGCCGGCCGGGAATGGCCATTGGATGCCACCATGATTCTCAATGAGTGCGTAGTCCAAGCCGGAGTAATCGCACAATCTTCCTGCGGAGACGCGCTTCCATTCTTCGAAAGCATCTTCAGGTTTTGTCCAACCCGAAAAGAGCTCATCCCTGCAACCGAGCTTTTCCGCGACATCGAGGAAGATCTGAAAATCAGAATGTGCCTCCGCCGGAGCGGTCACGGCTGAATTTACTTTGCTGACGCGGCGCTCGGAGTTTGTATACGTGCCTTCCTTTTCTCCCCAAATTGCGGCAGGCAAGACCAAATCGGCCAGTTCAGAGGTTGGGGTGGGATGAAAGCCGTCTTGAACCACAAAAAAATCGAGCGCTTCGAGGCTCTGTTGCAAGACGCCAAGATTTGGAAAGGAAACGATTGGGTTTGTCGCAATCACCCAAAGGGCGCGGATTTTCTTTGCGAGAGCTGCCTCGACAATGTCCGGATAGGCCAGACCTCTGGACGCGGGAATTCTGTCAGGAGAAACATTCCAAAGGCGCGCTAACTCTTCCCGATCCTCAATGCTTTCGAACTTGCGATAACCCGGAAGGCTGGAAGTAAAACCGGCCTCGCGAGTGCCCATGGCGTTGCATTGTCCGGTAATTGAAAATGGGGAAGCGCCGCAGCGACCGATTTTCCCCGTGACGAGAGCAAGATTGTTAATCGCGTTGACCGTTTCCGTTCCCTTCGTGCTGTGATTCACGCCCATCGTCCAACCGATGAATGGGGCCGCCGCATGGCCGTATAACAGCGCCGTTTTGATTAAAGCTTCTTGAGGAAGGCCAGTGATCTTCGAGACGAATTCAGGCGTGTATTTGCGAACCGACTCTTCGATTCCGTCAAATCCTGTGGTGTGGAGATCAATATATTCGCGATCAACAAGTTTGTTCACGATAAGGAGATGAATGATCCCGTTGATCAGGGCAATATCTGACCGCGGTTTCAGTGGTAGAAAGATATCGGCCATCATCGCCGTTTTTGTAACGCGCGGATCGGCAACGATCAGCACTTTTGATTTGTTCGCTTCAAGACGCTGGCAAAGAATCGGATGATTGTCCGCTACGTTTGCTCCCAGAAGGATTATGACGTCTGCCTTTTCCAGATCTTCATATGCTCCAGGGGGCCCGTCGCTACCAAAGGAACGTTTGTAGCCGGAAACAGCGCTGGCCATGCAGAGCGTCGTGTTCCCGTCGTAGTTTTTCGTGCCGAAGCCGAGCTGAATGAGTTTGCCGAGCGTGTAGAACTCTTCGGTTACCAGCTGGCCCGTGCTGAGAACTCCTAGTGAATCTGGACCATATTTTTTCTGTGTCTGCCGGAATTTTTGTACGAGCGTGTCAAGAGCTTCGTCCCAATCCACTCGAACCAGCTTTCCGTTCTTGCGCAGCAGCGGATACTTGGCTCGCGTATCGGCATCTATCGTGAGGTGTTCCGACAATCCCTTTGGACAGAGCATGCCACGATTTACTGGGTGATTCGGATTACCGCGAACGCTGACGGCTTTGCCGTCTTTCACTCCGACGAACATTCCGCAGCCCACTGAACAATAACCACAGGTCGTGGAAACCCAGTGGTGCGGAATTTTTTGAGTTGATGTGAACCCCATGACGGGATCGGAAGCGTAAGAATATTTGTCTGAAAGAATGTCGAGGCCGAGTTCCTTTTTGAGAATCACGCCGCCACCTTGTGATTGCTCAAATAAGAAGTGGCCATATTTTTTGGAACTACGCTTACAAAAAAGAGATAACGGCCGAGGATTTCGCTCGAGAAGGTAATTGCCAAGGCAAAAGCCAACGCCGCACGGTTCGGCGAATAAAGCGGCAGAATGATTCCACCCAGAACGAGCAAGGCGCACCGGACCACAAGTAAGTGTCGCAGTTGCATGGATAACAAGCGGGCACTGGCCTTGAGCTCGAACGTATCCGAACTGACTAGCCAGAGAAATTTCAGCGCAAAGTTGAGGAGTTGCAAGCCGGAGGCAGCAACAGTGGCAGTGATCAAGCATGGCCGACCACCAAGACCAATGTTTGCCGCCAAGAGTGGACCAAGAATCGCCGCTGTCAGATAAAATTCACCGAGCGTGTGTTTACTTCTCCAGGCTGGACGTGGCCGAACGATATAGATGAAGGCACTTACGGTAACTCCCGAGATTCCCGCAAAAGCGGTGAGTGCACCGGCAAGGCGACTGCCCGGAAAACCCAGCCAGAGCAGCGCTGCGTATGCGAAAGCGATTTGCGAAAAACAGCCGAAGAGGAGAACTTCCCGGCTGAGCCAGGAGCGTTTCCACATCTTTAAAGCTCGATAAGCATAAATCGGGCGGCCGAGGTGCAGAGTGGATGCGCCAAGAGCAATCCCACCTAGAGTCAAAGAAACCATGGTGGCAATATTCAGTCTTGTTTGCTGACCGAGGATTTGCAGCAGCCAGATTGTGGCAAACGCTCCCACTGAGAATTGCGTGAGTGTCAGCATGAAGATAAGCGGCCAATGGGGATGCTCGGGCCGAAGGCGATTCAGATCCACCTTCCGCGTATCCGGAGGAAGGTTTGCCGGCAGCGTTATGCGCGTGGAAGAGAGGCTGTCGTCGGCAGAAGGAAGTCCCGGGGCATTTGCGCTTGTGGCGTAGGTATTTTTCCAATCCGCAATGTTTACAATTTCTATTTCGATCGCGCCTTCAGGGCACGCGTTGACGCATGCAGGTTCGCGGCCCTCGGTAAGCCTGTTGTGGCACATGTCACACTTGCCGACGACACCGCGCTCGGGATTGTATTGAGGCACTCCATACGAGCAATTCCAAGTGCAGTATTGACAGCCGATACAGATATCCGCGCTATGAATGACCACCCCCGTGATGGGATCTTTCGAATAGGCATCCACGGGACAGCCCTTAAGGCAAGTCGGTTCAATGCAATGATTGCAACCCATGGACAGATGAAGCCGCTGCGTATTCGGATACCAACCGCCTTCGATTTCACCGACACGACGCCAATTGATATCCGCGGGATTTCCGTTCTGCTCGTTGCAAGCCACAACGCAACATTTGCATCCGATGCACTTGGTCATGTCGAAATGAAAGCGATATTGCTCGCCAGGTCGGAGCGGACGTTGAGGAATTCTCCCGGCTCTATTAGCGGAGGTTCCGCACTTAGGAGCCTCGCTGTGCGTCATTGCAAAATAAGCGCTTTGCGCTTTGGCTCTTTCAAGGAGAGGAAGATTCATTCGCGATCTATTTGGCCTGCTTAGAAATCACATCGGAATTGCATAATCAAATCTTTGCAAAGAGGCTGAAGCAGATTGGCCGCGATGACAAACGCAAATTTTGTATGGAGAGTATTTGAATCAGCGAAGAGTTATGAAGCGTGTGAAAGATTACGATGCATTACAGGCGAAATTTCGATACTTGCGGAAAACGTTTTTACTGATTTTGTTCCAACGTTGGATGCGGCGAACACAATCTCTCGCAAGGTCATACGGGCTTTCTTGGGCTCTCGCAACGTATCGCAACAGAGACTCACACCTGCCCGAACCAGTCCGCTCCTGCCACGCTTGCCCAGGTGGAGCGGATCGAATCAAATCGCGCCTTTTCCAAAACCCCAGCAGCAAAATACTCTGCGTTCTGGTTGAGATGTTCCGGATTGGTGACGCCGACAATCACCGTGTGCACTCCCGGTACGCTTAGGGGGAAGCGGAGCGCCGTTTCGACGTCGTGTTCGCCGCTTAGAAAGTCATATTGAAGATGGCGCAAACGTTCCCAGTAAACCTGAAAGTGCGGGTAGCGAACTGCGTCCGGCCTCACGGCACTTTTCCATAGGCTGTTTGCCAGCGGGCGCTTCGCTATGACGCCCATTCCATTCTGCGTTGCGAGGGGCAGCAATGTATTGAGGTTGTCCTGATCCGCAATATTTATGGACATTTGTATTGCCTGGAACTGCCCGGATTGAATGGCGCAGAGCGCGGCGGCGCCCTCGCCACTGTAGCCGATAAAACGTGTTTTACCTTGTTCGAGGGCTTTGCGCAATACGTTGAGCACCTCGTCTTTTTCCAAGGTCTCTTTTGAACAACTATGGAGTTGCAGCAGATCCAGCCAGGTTGTTTTCAAGCGGCGCAAACTTTGGTCTATATTGTGTTGCAGGGCGCGAGGATCCCAGGACGGGGATTCATATTCTTCCTGTAAATGCAGTATTCGCCGGAGTTTCCGGCCAGCACGTAAAAGAAGGCCTGTCCTGCTGAAACGCGGTGGAAGCGAACGTCCGCATTTTGTAAACAGCAAGAATTTTCCGCGATTGTCGCGAAGCGTACGGCCAATCTTTTCTTCGCTGTCTCCATACATTGCCGCCGTATCGATAACGTTGATGCCGAGCTCGAGAGCTCTACCGAATATGCGATCTAGGACTTTGTCGGATACGTCGGCCCAACCAATGTTTGCCCCGCCCAAACCCAGGCCATTGACCCACAATCCCGTCTTCCCAAATGTCCGCAGCCCAATGGGATAGAAACTTGCTGCGAGTTGAACACCCGTACTCACGAATCACAAGAAGCCTTAAGACCGCCTCTTGCAATTTCTATGCTACTCCTTTACATCGTCTCGGCAACATCTGTGGCCACTACTTCCGCTTCCAGGGCTGGCTTTGGGAAGCACATCTTTTGGGGCGGGATAATTCCCTTCCTAGGTGGCACGGCTGGCACGCTTTTCGCCCGAACTCGCAACAAATCTGCACGCGTTTGGAGTCGAGGACAAAACGATTCATGCCCTGCGCCACTCGAACGTTGGCCTCACGATGAACGTGCATGTAAAGAGCGTGAGCGAATCGCAAACAACTGCGCTTGATTCACTCGGAGAAAAATCTGGGAATTTACAACGAACCTACAACGAAGCAGAATTCGGTTATAAGTGAATTGGCAATCTTGATCAGAAGAGCCACTCCAGGCGCGGGGAAGCACTACTTAAGTTCTAAGTGTTGAGTAGTCGGCTTACCGGTAACCTGGGTACTGGGACCTCTGCTTTAGAAATCAGCCGGCAAGTGTAGGAGTTATCCCCGAATCGTGCTAGTCTGTCGGCCCTTAACCTCATCGGTAATACACAAAAAGAGATGATAATTATTCGGCGACTTACATGGGCAAGTCTGCTCGCGACCAGTCTACTCCTTTCTTCTTGCGGAGGCGGTGGGACGAACACTCCGCCGCTTCCGCCACCTCCTCCGCCCGCAGCGGACTTCTCGATCTCCGTCGGAGTTACGACCGTTACCACGCAACAGGGCGGGGCGCTGCAGTTCCAGAATGTTCAAGCAACTCCCGTCAACGGATTCACGGGGACAATAAACTTGAGTTTTTCGGGATTACCAACAGGAATCACAACTACGCCCGCCGGCCCTTACTCCGTCACAGTGCCGGCCTCTGTGCAGTCCGCATCGATCCAACTAGGAGCATCACAAACAGCACCGGTTGGGAATACCACGGTGACTATTATCGGAACCAGCGGCGCACTCACGCATAAAGTAACATTTTCACTTGTGGTCTCACCGGCTGCTCCGTTTCAAATTCAGGTCTCTCCCGCCACTATCTCCATGACCCCCGCATCGATTGCCACCGTTCAGATATCCGCGACCGCTAGCAGCGGAACCTCCCCGCAGTTATTGGTAAATGTTGTTGGACCGCCAAACAGTTCGCAAGTTAACGTAGGGAGTCCTCAAGGACTCCTGACCCCAACCAACCCGATCTCTTTTTCGCTGATAGCAACGTCGTTAGCCCAACCGTTGCAAAATTTTCCAATGACGATTACCGCATCGGACAACAGCAACAATACAGCCATGGTTATCATTCCCTTGACGGTTAAAGTTCCTTTCTTAGCGAACACGAAACCGACGCGCAGCTCCTTTTTCAGGACCGACAAATCTCCGACCGGGATGGTATACGACCCGATACGGAAGTTGGTGTTCGTCAGTGTGGAAATACTGAATGAGGTGATTGTGATCTCGAGCATTGATGGGCATGAGGTCACATCAATACCTGTAAATTTCCCTGCAGGAATAGACGAGGCTGTCGATGGCAGTGCGGTCTATGTAGTAAGTCCCTACTTCGACGGCGTCACTATCATTGATCCTAGTTTGCTTCAGGTGGTCGGTCACGCAAGTGTTCCGCAATCCGTTTCGGGATCAGCTGTACCAGTGGTTTTTCTCCAAGTCGCCGCGCTTTCCAACGGCAAGGTAGTGCTAAGCCCAGCCCTGGACTCCTTGGACTTAGCCAAGCAGCCATTTTATCTCTGGGATCCGAAAGCGGACATGTTCACCCGTTTCGGACCGAGCAGTTTCGTCTCACAATCCATACTGATGTCGCGCAGCGCGGATCATTCCAAACTAATAGCGGAAGGCGCGGCCGCTGGTGGCATACTCTATGACGCGAACACAGATTCCGTTACAGGACCAACACCTCTAATCAGCGGCGTTTCAGCCATCAATTCCGATGGTTCCCAGATTGCTTCAGCGACATATCAAAATTCGGTCTCGGTAATTGCCTTCTACGACAGCAAGTTTAATGTCCTCGGGACACTGCCGTTTAACGCTTTCTGGACTTCAGGACCCACGCCGCAGCTTTTCTACAGCTTGGATGGAAAATATCTCTATATCGTTCCAAATCAATCTATCGGAGTGGGTCCCGGCCTTGGCGGCGCCGTCACTGTAGTCGACACGCAAACATTCTCCGTTGTTGGCTTGGTTCCAGCCTTCTCTTTTGGTGCAACGCTCCCTTTCAGCGGCCAGTGGATAACTACCTTTGCCCTCAATGAGACCAACATGCTCTTTGGCGCGGCTTATGGTGGAGTCGGACTTCTGGATTTGAGCTCACCGACAGCTCTCATATTACCGCTGCCCGCGCCCTTTCTTGTCCAACCAAGTCTTGCAAGCCTCACTTCGCCGACCCAGGCACAACTCAGTGGAGCTGGATTTTCCCAAGGTGGGATATCAAATTTGTTTGTCGGACCGCCCCCGAGCTCAACTGAGTCACTCAAAGCCACAAATCTTGCCGTACAGAGTGACAATATTGTCCAACTCACGATTCCCGCCGGCAACACTGCTGGACCCGCTAACGCTACACTGACCCGGAGTGACGGCTTCTTTGAAGTTATGCCGAACGCGGTGACTTTCGGACCGACGGTGCTTCGCGTGGACGCAGACGCGGGGTCCCCGGCCGGCGGCGATACGGTTAACATTGTTGGCTATGGGCTAAGCACTTCCGGCACAGAAGTATTCATTGGTGGAAAAACCGCAACAGTGTCCCAAACGAGAGGGGCTATTTCTGGGCAGGCTTTCCCGACGGAAACTCTTACCGTCAAGACGCCACCGGGTTTGCCAGGAATGGCGGACATCACCGTAAGTGCGCCGAATGGTTCTGTGACTGAGCACAATGCTTTTCAGTACCTCAAATCCTTGCAAGTCTATCCGACAGTAGGGGCTCTCGATGCGATCATCTACGATGCGTCGCGAAAACGCCTGTACATCAGCAATCAGGATCACAACCAGGTCGCGACATTTGACCTCTCCACGAACCACTTCCTATCGCCAGTGACGGTAGGCAATGCGCCGACATCGATTGCGATAACACCAGATGCACAGTTGCTCGCTGTCGTCAATTCGGCTGATGGTACGGCGTCCGTCATTGATCCTGCAAAAATGCAAGTCGTGGCAACCTATCCGTTGCTGACCTCAGCTGATCAAGATAAGCAGGGCTGCGGCGGAGTAGTAACACAAATCAGCCCCGCAGCTCCACACCGTCTACTCATAAGCGTGAACTGCACGAGCGTTCTTCAAGGTGGCCTTGGCCACCTCATTAGCCTTGATACCGGCAGCCTGAGTTGCATCGGAGTGCCTGGATGCGCGTCGAATGGAACAGATATGAACCTCAGCCTTGGCGCGCCGGTAACAGCATCGAGTGGCGATGCAACTCGTATCTTTATTGCCAACGGTGTCGGCGTTTTGGATCTGACGAGCAACAATCTGACTGCTGTTGGAGCAGGCTCTTACGCTGATTGTGCGGCGGATAGACTGGGTGACATATTTGCAGCTAATTTTGGAGCTTACGACCAGATAGCCAGAATCTCCATCATGGCGTTTGAACCTTATGCTGATTCTGGCAGTCAAAGTTTCCACAACGTGATCGGCGAAAAACTGAATCCGTCTGGTAGTCTCCTTTTCTATCCTCAAGACTCCGGCGTAGACATTTTTGACGTTCACACCGGGCGCCTAGTTCGTCATGTTGCATTACCCGACCCGATTCCACAGAGCACCAATGGGATGGCGCTCGATGAGACCGGCACCAAAATGTTCCTGATTTCAAATACTGGAATCACTATCGCCGAGCTCTATGAAGCTCCTTTAAGCCTCGCAACTGTGAATCCGGTAAACGGTGCTTCAGGCACTTCACTCACGCTCAGAGGGAGTGGCTTTCAAAACGGAGTCACAATCACGATCGGCACAACTCCGGTTTCAGTGACTTACTTGGACCAGAATACGATTCAGGCTGTAGTACCGAGCCTTGCTGCAGGGCCCTATCGCATCACGATAAACAATCCTGATGGCACCCAATACTTTTTGGATGACGCTTTTACCGTGAATTGAAATCCGACCTTCAAGTGCCTGGTAAGTCGGCTTACCGGTAAGTTGGGTACTAGCCTCCACTTGTCCGGTAATCCCGTTAATCAGGCACTAGTCAGTCTCGGCACCGCTATTTCTTCGTCTCTCAACGTGTTGCCGGGAATAGTTACACAGAGGGGAAAGTGATACACCCCTGCGAACCTTGTTGTATTTGGAAAATTCAGCCCAATGCCAGGCGCGATGTCCACTACAGCGATAGGTGTATTGCCCAAGCGCTCCCGAGCTAATATCCATATCTAATACGGTTGAAAGACCCGCCCATTCGCTCAGCTAAGATGGAGAATTTCAATATGAATGGAAAACGAATTCAATTCGGGCAAACACAAGGCATTCTGATACTCACTTTGGGTTGCATGCTGATCGCAACACAGGCCTTGATTAGCTTCTATTTGCTTCCTTCGTCAATTCAAAACGCTTCGCCCGAGAATGCTGTTCTCTTTGTCGGTCGCGGCGTTTTCTTCATTCCTGGAATTGCCGGGATTTTTGCGGTCGCGGTTGGTTTCTATTTCATTGCTCAAGATAAATTCAAGAACCCAAATACCAACCCTCCGGCAAAAACGAAATCAGGTTTCCCGATGTGATGTTGGGCAAAAAGAAAAAGCCAGAAGGCGGTTCGGTTCAGGTCCCCGGCGCGGCCTAGCGGTAGCTTGGGTACTGACACCCACTTATCCGATTATCCGTTAATCAGGCACTATCAACCTCCGCGTTTTGAAAGCAATCCCAATTCATTATTTGGAATGAAAAATTTTTCGGCAAATTCCGGCTTACCACAATTCATGCAGACCAGGATGCTCGGAAAGACAAACACGAGAGGCTCATAAGAACTCCGTGCATGAATGGCAATCTCTGCCAGGAATGTTTCATGTTTCTCGAGGCCACACGACACACACACCAAGGCGCACCTCCTTGGTATATGGAAGGGCCGAAACTCAACTACGTAAATAGTAAAAATAGGTTAAGAGGCGTCATTTTCTTCTAGGCCCTAGTAAGTCGGCTTACCGGTAACTTGGGTACTAGCCAGCCTTCACTTGTCCGGTTATCCCGTTAATCAGGACTTGTAGAAGAAGAGATACAATAAACTGCGACCTATTCTTCGCGCCCACAAGTACACGAAATCAAATGGCAGATTGGCAAATGCGAACAAAGCGGCCGCTCCGAGGACCGGTGCGCGAGGAAGCCGGGCCGACGCTCAAAAACTACATCACGCCAGCCGGATTGCAGCGGCTGAAAGACGAGCATCGGTTTCTACTGAGTCGCGAGAGGCCCGCGGTGGTGGAGGTCGTTGCGTGGGCTGCCAGTAACGGCGACCGCAGTGAAAATGCCGACTATCTTTACGGCAAACGAAGGCTAGGCCAGATCGATTCGCGGATTCGCTTTCTCACGAAGCGTATTGACGCGGCCGTGGTGGTCGATCCCGCCGCTCCTCGGCCGGGGTCAGCCGCTACGCGCGTCTTCTTCGGCGCAACTGTGACCTACAGGGACGCCGTCGGCCAGCATGTCGTATCG
>Ga0126369_10002273_pt1 | contig 13622 bp, 14 predicted proteins | sample PanSoiMetaPlot_1_FD_109646 | JGI IMG/M metagenome (GOLD analysis project Ga0126369, IMG submission 109646) | Tropical forest soil microbial communities from Panama - MetaG Plot_1 | ecosystem: Environmental > Terrestrial > Soil > Tropical forest > Bulk soil | place: Panama | collected 2016-02-17 | reverse complement strand
GTTGCTGCACGTGGATCTTCTGCGCATCGCGATGGACGTGCGCATGAAGGTCAAGGTACCGGTGCACACCTTCGGGGAACCCTCTGGCGTAAAGGTGCAAGGCGGCGTATTCGAAATGGTGATGCGCGAAGTGGAAGTGGAGTGCTTGCCAGCCGACATTCCCACGGAGTTCAAGGTGGACGTAAGCGGGCTGGCGTTGAACCAGAGCTTGCGAGCCTCCGATCTGCCACTGGATAGGGCCAAAGTGAAGTTGTTGACGGACCCGAACAGCGTTGTCGCGCACGTTGTGACTCTGCGCGTTGAGGAAGAAAAGCCGGTGGAAGCGGCGGTGGTTGGAACAACACCTGCGGAGCCGGAAGTCATCAAGAAGGGCAAGAAGGAAGTGGAAGGCGAAGAAGGCGCCGAGGAAGAAGGCAAGCCCAAGGCAGCAGAGAAAGCGGAGAAGCCGGAAAAGAAGAAGTAATTCTTTCTCGCCGGTCTGGTGCGAAGCGCTATGCGGCTCATTGTTGGCCTTGGCAATCCTGGCCCGGAGTACCAGTGGACGCCGCATAACCTCGGATTCCTGGCGGTGGACGAAATCGCGAATCGTGCGTCCATCCGCGTGGAACGGCCGGAGGGCAAGGCGCTGGTGGGTCGCGGCAAGGTGGCGGGAGAAGAAATCGCGCTGGCCAAGCCGCAGACGTACATGAACCTGAGCGGCATCTCGGTGCGGGAGTTGTTGGGGAAGTACGAATTGCAACCCTCGGACCTGCTGGTGATCTTTGACGAGCGGGATTTGCCGTGGGGAATGATTCGCATCGGGGAACGTGGGCGCCCGGGAACGCACAACGGCGCAAAGTCCGTGACGAGCGCCGTGGGAACGCAAGAGTTTGCAAGGCTTCGGCTGGGATGCGGTCCGGATCATCCGGTTGGCGACCTGGCGGGCTATGTTCTGCGGCCGATGAAAAAGGCCGATCTGGAAGTGGCAGCAGAAATGGTGACTAGCGCCGGGGATGCGGTGGAGTTGTTGCTGACGCAAGGGATCGCGGCCGCGATGAACAAGTACAACCGGCGAGTGCCGCCGGAAGGAGCGAAGTAGCGGCGGAGTTTGCGCCAGGTGAGAACGAGTTTCCCGGGAGTTGCGCCCGGAACAGGAAGAAACGAGGTCATTATGGAAGAGCGTTTGTACGATTTGATCTTTATTGCCCGCCCGGCGACGCCGGAAGAGGAAATCAAGAAAGTTATCACCACTCTCGAACACGCCTGCGAAGAGAAAGGCGGGAAGATCGAGAAGACCGAGCACTGGGGAACGCGGAAACTTGCCTACAAGGTGATGAAACACCGCGAGGGCATCTACGTTTACCAGCAGGTGCGCACCAACCATGGGGAACTGGTGCACGAACTGGAGCGCCGCCTGGGTGTCGCGGACTCCATCATCAAGTATCAGACCGTGCGGCTCGACGAAGACTTGAAGCGACAGAAGAAGCTCGCGCACAAGCGGGATGTGCGCGCCGCGCGACGTCCGCGCCGCACACCCGCCCCGGCTCCGACTCCGGCAGCGCCACAGGCCGAGCAGGCCTCTCCGGCTAGCTGAGCCGCGGTTCTGGAATGATGGCAGGCGCGCGTTCTGTCGATGGCAGCTGGGTGTGGAAAAGATTTGATTGGGAAGCTCCGCTCAGGGAAGCCCGGAGCACATGGGAAAGGTAGGAACGTATGTCAGAGGAACAGAAATCAGTGCCAACCGCCGCTCCGTCGGCACCGGCACCGCGGGAAGCGCGCGAAGGCGGTGGCGGAGGCCGTCGCGAAGGCGGGCATAGCGGCGGTGGTGGCGGAGGGCGTCGTGAAGGCGGACCAGGCGGTCCTGGTGGACCGGGCGGGCGGCCTCGCGGCAAGCGTCAGTATTTCCGCAAGAAGAAGGTCTGCAAGTTTTGCGTCGAGAAGATGGACTTCATCGATTACAAGCGCGCGGACATTCTGGCGCAGTTCGTGCAGGAACGCGGGAAGATTTTGCCGCGCCGCATGACGGGAGTTTGCGCGCGGCACCAGCGCTGGTTGGGCGTAGCCATCAAGCGCGCGCGGAATATTGCTTTGCTGCCGTTTGCCGGCAGCGCGGCGGGAACCCAGGCACCTCGCGTGGTGGTCCCCGTGGTTGAGGCCCCGAAGGCCTAAAGGTCAGGAAAGGGAGCTAGGGATTTCATATGCAGATTATTCTTCAAGAAGATGTCGAAAAGTTGGGGAACCGCGGGGACGTCGTGACCGTGAAGCCCGGGTACGCGCGGAATTTTCTTTTGCCGCACAAGCTGGCGATTGAAGCCACGGCCGGTAACATGAAGGCCCTGGAACGCATTCGCGGGTCTTTGGCGAAGAAAACGGCGACGGAACTCGACGCCGCGAAAAAGCAGGCCGAGTTGCTGACGGGAGTGTCACTGAAATTCACGCGCAAGACCGGCGAGAACGACCAGATGTTCGGTTCGGTGACCACGGCTGACATTGCCGATGGACTGAAGGTACAGGGTTTCGAAGTGGACAAGCGGCAAATTCAGTTGAAGGATCCGGTGAAGGCGCTCGGCGAATATCCGGTCACGGTGAAGGTGTTCCGTGACATCACCGCCGAGATCAAGATCCACGTCGCCAAGGAAGCGTAGCCTTTCGACGGATTATTGAAATATGACCAAGGGGCACGAGCAGTCGTGCCTCTTTTTCTTGTTGGGAACTGAGTACCGGCCAAAGACTATTCTTTGATGGCTTCAAAAGCTTCCGCAACGGCTTGCACTTCTTCCGTCTTCCAGGTGCCCCCAGAGAGATTTGTGACCAGCGCCACGACAACGTGACTGTCGGGATACACGATCAATTGCGACGTTCCACCGACTGAACCGCCGGCATGTGCATAAATCTGTTTTCCTGAGGGAGTCTTAACGACGCCCCAGCCAATGCCGTAGCCGGTTTCTTCGCCAGCACTGGTTTTTTGAGACGTGAACATGGTTTTCAGGGACTGCGCGTTCAGGATACCGGGCTCGAGAAGCGCGGAGCCGAAGCGAACGAGGTCTTCGGCAGTTGAGAGAAAGCCACCGCCGGCCCATTTATAGCTATTGTCGACATAGGGAGCGTTTTCTACCGGCCCATTTTCGGGCAATTCGTAAAAGCGCGAGCGCTGCTCCACGATCTGCGCGTTCCGGTCCGCCGAGGTATGGACCAGGCCAATCGGTGCGAACACGTTTGCCTGCATATAAGAAAGGAAATCTCGTCCCGACGCCGATTCTATTGCGGCACTCAGGAGGTTAAAGCCGTAGCTGGAATAGTTAAACTTCGTTCCCGGCGGCGAGACGAGGGGATCGTCTTTAAAGATGGCAAGGCCCTCGGTGACACTGCCGTAGTGTTTTTGGATCACGAATTCGTCGCCCTGATAGTGCCGTATCCCGCCGAGATGACCGGCCACCATTCTCACCGTAATCACCGAGCCTTTTTCTGGGAAAGACGGAACGTATTTCTGGATGGGTGCGTCCAAATCCAGCTTTCCGGACTGCACCAACTCCATGAGTCCGACAGCCGTGAGCGGCTTGGAAATGCTGCCGATGCGGAATTTGGTGGTTGGCCAAACGGGCGCGCGCGCTTCCAGGTCCGCGAAGCCGAATGCTTCGGAGTACACGATTTTTCCGTCGACCGCGACCGCCAACGCCAGACCGGGCGTGCCCCGCGCGATCCATTCCTTGGCCTGGCGGTCGGCGTTTTCTTTTGCTTGCTCGCGAGGTGCGAGCTTCGCAACAGAGGCTGCCGGCGTTTGGCCTTCAATTGGGCCAGCACTCGCGAGCAGAAATCCCGCGATCAACCATACTAGTGCCACGCCCTTGGTGTTCGGCCATCGATTCGTCCTGCGTGTGCTTTGCATTCGCACCTTGCTCCCTCTCGTTTTTTTGCAAGAGCATCTTGCCATATTCGGCAAAAAGTTTTTCACCGGTTTTCCTTCGCGATTCACAAGCACTCCGATTGACGCGCGTAGAACAGACGCGCACAATCAGCGCATCCCTTCGACGCAGGGGAACGCAAACAACGGAAGAACCAATCCGCACTTGCCTTCCAGCGGGGAAAATGTTCCAATAGCGAAGAGAAAGCGAAGATAGAACGGACTTTTTCCGTCTCATCATGCCTGCTGATACCACCATCGAGAAACCGCTGCCCAGCAATATTGACGCAGAGCGCTCCATCCTCGGCGCCATCATCCTGGACAACAACGCGCTGAACGCCGCCATTGAGTCCCTGAAGGCCGAAGACTTTTTCTTGCCGCAACATCGCAACGTATTCACGCAGATGGTGGCGCTGGCGGAAGCCCAGCAGGCCATCGACCTGGTAACGCTGACGGAGGAATTGCACCGGCACGGGGAGCTGGAAGCGTCGGGCGGGGCGCCGTATTTGGCGTCGCTGGTGGACGGGATGCCGCGGGTATCGAACGTCGACCACTACGCGCGGATTGTGCGCGAGAAGGCGCTGCTGCGCAACCTCATTCACGCGACGCACAAGATTCAGCAGAGCGCGCTGGAAGGCGAAGACGGAGCGGACGTCATACTGGACAGTGCTGAGTCCAGCATTTTTGCGCTTGCCGAGGACCGCGTGAAAGCCGGGCTGGTTCCTATCAAGGACCTGGTGCGCGACAATTTCGAGCGCCTGGAAAAGATCTTCCGCGAAGGGAAGAGCGTCACCGGGATTTCGACGGGTTACGGCGAGTTGGACAAGTTGCTTTCCGGGTTGCAGCCTTCGGAACTGATTATTCTTGCCGCGCGCCCGTCGCAAGGGAAAACGGCGCTGGCGCTGAATCTGGCGGAGAATATTTCGATCCGCGCGGGGATGCCGGTGGCGGTGTTCAGCCTGGAAATGTCCAAGGAGTCGCTGCTGCAACGCCTGGTGGCCTCGGTCGCGCAGATCGACGCGCACAAATTCCGCTCCGGGCATCTGAGCAGGGAGGACTGGCGCCGCATGACGGAAGCGCTGGGCACGCTTTCCGCCGCGCCCTTGTGGATTGACGATGCTGGGTCCAACAGCGTGCTGGAAATTGGCGCGAAAGCCCGGCGGTTGAAGCGCGACAAAGGCCTTTCGCTGCTGATCGTCGACTATCTCCAGTTGATTACGGCGCGCGGGCGGTTCAATTCGCGTCAGGAAGAAGTGGCCAGCATTTCGCGCGGTCTAAAGGGACTGGCTAAAGAGTTGCAGATTCCCGTGCTGGTGCTGAGCCAGTTGACGCGTGCGCCCGAACGCGAGGAACGCGGGCCGCAGCTTTCGGACTTGCGCGAATCGGGCGCCATCGAACAAGACGCCGACGTGGTGATGTTCATTTACCGCCCCAACTTTTTCAACCTGAATGCCACGCCGGAAGAACGCGACCTGGCGGACATACTGATCGCGAAGCAGCGGAACGGCCCGACCGATAAAGTTAAATTTGTATTTCGTAGCCGGTTGACGCGGTTCGAAGAAGCGGCGCCGGACGCGTTCTCGCAATTCGCGGGCGGCGACGAGATGTAACCGCGGACACACCGCGTGCGCCCGCACACAGCCAGAAGCCCTTGCGCCTACTTTGTAACTGAGACGACGGCACCGTCGACCGAGTCAATAAGCCACAATATATCAGTCGTTTAGAGCTAGGACTGGTGTTCGTGCCTGATGCCGTTGCGTGTTATTCGCCGGTGATTGCCTTGGCTAGATGCGTGCTCTTTTCTCTGTTGTCAATCACGCGCTAGCCGCCGCAGCTTTCCCTCGCAGCCTTTAGGCGGCATCGCGGGATTGTCGTAAACTAGATTTTTCAGGACGATTTATGCGCGGCAAGAAAAACGATGCAAACAAATTTATTGGCCGTCCGGTGTGGGCGGAGGTGTCGGTCTCGGCGCTCGCCGACAACTACCGTACCATTCGCGATTACATCAATCCCACATCCGAAAAAAGGAAAACGGCGCGCAAGGTGCTCTCCATTGTGAAGGGCAACGGCTATGGTCACGGCGGGGCACAGGTGGCGAAAGCTCTCGAGCAGGTTGGCTCCGACTGGCTCGGTGTTGCTTCCGCGGGAGAGGGAATCGAGATCCGCAAGACTGGTGTGTCCATGCCGATTCTTGTTCTTGGGGGATTCTGGCCCGGCGAAGAAAAGAATTTTCTGGAATACGATTTGACTCCGGCGGTTCATCGCTGCGAACAACTGGCCACGTTCGAAGCCGCCGCTGCTAAGCTGCGCAAAAAACACGTGCCGATCCACGTGAAAGTCGACACCGGGATGAATCGCCTGGGAATTGCGCCGAGCGACGCGGATTGCTTCGCACGGCAGTTGGCCAGGTGCCCACACTTGGAACTCGCTGGCGTGTTTACGCACTTCGCTTCCTCGGAGGTTCTGAACGATTCGCCCACCGGGATTCAGACGCGGCTGCAAACGGAACGCTTTTATTCGGCCGTGGACCGGTTGCGACAGCTGAAAGTGGACACCGGCCTATTGCACCTGGCTAATAGCGCGGCGATTGCAGCGCGTCCGGAAACCTGGGCCGATATGGTGAGGCCCGGTGCGATTCTGTACGGTTATCATCCCGGACTCGATCCCGTTGAGCGCCGCATCGAAATCGAATCGAGACTTCCGCTGCGGCCGGTCATGAGCCTGCGCGCGCGGCTGATCGGCCTGCGCACGATAGCCCCCGGAGACAGCGTGGGCTACAATGCCAGCTGGGTGGCGCAGCGGCCATCGAAAACGGCGGTGATGTCGGCGGGATACGGCGACGGCATTCATCGCTCGCTGGGCAATCGCGGCAGCGTGTATATCCGAGGGCACCGCGCACCGATGATAGGGATTATTTCCATGGATGTGACGCTGCTGGACGTGACCGACGTTCCCGATGTGGCGATGGGAGATGTGGCGACGGTCTACGGGACGGACGGAGATAACGTTTATCCGGCGAATGCAATCGCCCGCAGTATCGGCACAGTCACCTCAGACCTGTTGTGCGCGGTAAGCCAGCGCGTGCCGCGCCTCTACCTCCCTTGAGTGGCTTGCCTCGTGATGACAGCGATTGCTTTTTTGACCCATATTTTCTGAACGAGCGCAAACACACGACAAACGCCAAATCACTTCCGCAGAATCGAGCGCTGCGCCTCCATCAACTCGGATCTTCCCGGCTTGTCGGCGCGACTGCAAACCGTTAGCAGTTCGAGGAAGTATTTTTGACTCGCATCACGATTCCCGCTGAGCTGCGCCGCGTGGGCCGCTCCGTAGAGTGCGCGGAAGCGTCCGGGTTCCTTCTTCAGCGTTGTTTCGAACTGCTCCAAAGCCTGCGCAGGCTCATTCATCTCCAGCAGCATCTCGCCCAGCAATTCACGTGCTGGGGCCAGCGGCCCAGGCGTCACTGCGCTTTTTTCTGTGCCATCTTCCAGTTCCGCTGCCAATTTCATCTGCCGCAGGGCTTCCTCTTTTTTACCGGCAGCCAGCGCAGCCCACGCTCCGACCGCAACTTCCTGGATTTCCACCTGCCGCGCCCAGTAGTTCTCGTTGGCCTGCAAGAGCCGCTCTCGGATCCGTCGCAACGCTGGCCGCGAATCGTTTGCTGTGGCCACTTGTCCCAGTCGCGCGGCGGCCAGTCCTCGCGCAAACCACGTCATTGCATCCGCATAAGGAAACGGTGTTTCCCGCACCGCGAGTCGTATAGCCTGGTTCCAGTCCTGGCGTTCCAGCGCATACCGTGCCGGGATCGCTGCCAGCGCAAAGTACCCAACCGAGGGGCCGCCAGCACCGCTGATGACCGCCTTCGGATCGAAGCGTGATGCCATCTCCGGCAAGGAACTTACGATCTTCCCTGCCGCTGCGTCCTGCCCCGTTTGCAGGCAGGCGTAAATTTCGTAGTCGTTGGCGTGCAGCTCTTCTGCGGTCTGCCCCGCGCGCCGCGCCGCCGCCGCCGCTGCGGTGTTGCTGTCGATGGATTCTTGCCAGTAACCCGTGCGCGTGAAGGTGTGCGATGGCATGTGCAAAGCATGTGGTGCGTCGGGTGCAATTTCCGAGTAACGCCGGGCGGCGACAAGTCCTCGCTCCGCCAATGCCGGTACGTCGTAGGTATGGATAATATAGTGTGCCAGTCCAGGATGAGTGGGTTCCTCCTGGAACAATTCTTCCAGAATCGCTCCCGCCTTGAGTCGGCCAGCGTAGGTTTTGTCCGCGGGATCTTCCGAAGCCGCGACCGCCAAGGCGTAGAAGATTTGTGCCTCATGGTCGTCTGGATATTTTGCCGCGACTTCCCCCATGGCGTCGCGATAGGCGAGCAAACGCGTTTGCTGTGGCGTGCTCTTGAAGGCGTTGTACAACTTGCCGACTGCCGCGATATATGCTTGTTCCCGCTTCGTCTTTGCGCCCACGATCTTGCCGCGTTGCGCGTTCACCCGCCCTTCCTGCAACTGGCTGTTGTCTTTTGCTCCCGGTGCAAAGGGGTTACTCCAATCACTAAGCGCGATTCCCCAGTACGCGATCCCACATGTCGCGTCCTCTCCCAGTACAACGTTAAATTCATCTATGGCGCGGCTGAACTGAAAAGAATGCAGCAGCGCGACCGCGCGGTTAAATTCCCTCTGTGCCATCTCGTTGCAAGATGTGGCAAAGTGTACGGTCCCCAACTTCTCCTCATTCGCAGCGTGTTGATGCTCCTGAGCGTGCCTGTTCGAGGCCCCCAAGATCAGTACAATCGCCGCAATAAGCTTCACTCTGGCCATTTCTGTCCTCCGGCCGCGAGTAGTATAGGGGTGTTTCAGGATATGCGGAAGACTCGCTCTGCAAGCGACAAGGCAACGCTCGACGGCCGCGAAATCGCAAAAACCAATCACCACCGGGGCCCACGGGGCCCAGCTTGCCCTTGACTTGAAGCCTAATGGGAGAGTATATAAACAGCCTGGTAACTAGTTTCGCGAAACTGCAGTCCCTTGCCCTGCTGCAGCGCTTCGCGGAAGCAGGGCGATTCTTGCCGTAAGGTGAGGATTCATGGGCCGCAATCACGCTTACTCGCAGATCCATGCAACTTCTGATGTGTCGAATGCGCCCCCGGTTGGCGAAGCTTCGCACAAAGGGTTTCGTGCGGGTCATTTTTTGAACCAGAGCTGGGACTTTTGGGTGGCGCGCATGGCGTTGATCAGCGCGGCGGTTATCTTGTGTTACTCGCTCAGTCCATTCGGTGCTCACGGACTACCCGCAGCGGGTCTCGGCTTCCTGATGGCCATGGTGATTCTGCTGGCGGAATTGCGCATGCGTCGCGCGGAGATCAGTGGGCTTATGGGGGGAATGATCGGCGCGGTCCTCGGTCTCCTCGCGGCCCTCCTCATTACCCTGGTTGTTTCCCGAACTGCTGAGCCTGAACCCACCAAGTCGTTCTTCGAATTTACCTCGCTGTTTGGTTTCGGATACTTAGGGCTGGCGGTTGGCTCGCGCAAAGCGCGCGATTTTCACTACCCTTTGCCGCAGTCCGTCGCTGTGCCCGTTGCTGCGAGTTCACCTTGCCTGAAGCTTCTGGACACTAGCGCTTTGATCGATGGGCGCATTGCCGATATCTGCGAGACGCATTTTCTGGATGGCACGTTGGGAGTGCCGCGCTTCGTGTTGCATGAACTGCAACTGGTGGCGGATTCCGGGGATTCGCTGAAGCGCCAACGCGGGCGGCGCGGACTGGAAGTGTTGCAACGAATGCAGAAAATGCCGGGGCTGGAAGTTCGTATACTGGAAGAAGACATTGCCGTGGGAACGGGCGTGGACCAGAAGCTGATGGAGTTGGCGCGGCGTAATTCGTGCAAGATCGTCACCAACGATTTCAATCTGAACAAAGTGGCGCGCGTGCAGGGCATTGCAGTACTGAATGTCAACGAACTTGCCAATGCCATGAAGCCCGCGGTTTTGCCCGGCGAATCGATGCGCGTGCTGATCCTGCGTGAAGGGAAAGAATCGAGCCAGGGCGTAGCGTACCTGGATGATGGCACGATGGTTGTTGTAGATGGAGCGCGGCGGCTGATCAATCGCACCGTGGATATCCTTGTCACTTCGGTTCACCAGACGCCCGCGGGCAAAATGATTTTTGGACGGCTGGAAGAACGCCACGACCCGTCCGCCGCGAAGACCCATTGGACTGCGGCCCCTTCGACCGAGGTTCTTCCCGCTGACAACGGCAATGGCAACGGCCATGGACGACCGGAATCTCCGCAGCGGACGGAGGCTGGTTCGCGGGCGGGATTCCCGGATGCGGAACGGCCTTAGCCTGCCTACCCTTTCCTCCTCGTGCCTGCCATGTCCACGCGCGGCCCGGGATTTCTCTTCCAGCCCCCGGTTGAGGTACACTCAATTTTCCGCAACCCGGCGCCAAGCCACTCAGACTCCGCTTCAGCCGGACTGCTTTCAAACCATGAGCCAGATCGTTGCCATTCTTCCTGCCGCAGGACTCGGAACGCGCATGGGCGCCGAAACCCCCAAGCAGTTTCTGGAGCTCGACGGTGTGCCAATTGTGATTCTGAGCCTTCGCCGGATCGCGGCGTGCCCGCTGATCTCTGAGATCATCGTGGCCACGCGGGCGGAGAACGTGGAGCCGCTGAATGCCCGCATCAGCCAGGAAAAGCTCAAGCAGCCAGTGCGTGTGGTGAAGGGCGCCGACTCACGCCAGGGGTCGGTTGCGGCGGCGTTGAAGCTTGTCAGCGACGGCACGGAACTGGTGGTAGTGCACGATGCAGTGCGGCCGTTTGTGACCGTGGATCAGGTGACGCGCGTGATTGAACAGGCGCGCCGCCACAAAGCCGCCATACTCGGCATCCCGGCGATGGACACGGTGAAGGAAGTGAAGCGCGCCAGCTTGCCGGAAGATGTGGCGGTCATCACGGCTACCGTACCGCGCGAGCGTGTGGTGCTAGCGCAGACGCCGCAGGTATTCGAAACGAAGCTATTGAAGCAAGCGTTTGCGGAGGCGGAAGGCGATGGGCTGAATGCCTCCGACGAAGCCGGGCTGGTGGAGCGTCTGGGGCTAAATGTGTTTGTCGTGCAGGGGTCGGAGCGAAATATCAAAATCACCAAGCCCTCGGACATGGACCTCGCGCGCTTCTATTTGCACTCCGAACAAAAAACAGCATGAGCACCCGTTGCGGCATCGGGTATGACCTGCACCGGCTGGTGGAGGGCCGCAAGCTGATCATCGGCGGAATCGAAGTGCCGTTCGAGAAGGGGCCTGCGGGGCATTCTGACGGCGATGTGGTCGCCCATGCGGTGTGCGACGCGCTCCTGGGTGCGGCCGGGCTTGGCGACATCGGCAAGCATTTTCCCGATAGCGATCCCAAGTGGAAGGGCGCGAACAGCCTGTTGTTTCTGGAGTACGCGCAGAAACTGCTGAACGAAAACAGATTTGCAATCGAGCACATCGATGTTGTCGTCATTCTTGAGCGCCCAAAGCTTGGCCTGCATTTCCCCAAAATGCGGGAAGCGCTTGCCAAGTCGCTCAATGTGACCGGGGAAAAGGTGCATCTGAAGGCCAAGACCAACGAAGGCGTGGACGCGGTGGGGCGCGGAGAAGCGATTGCCTGTCACGTGGTCGCGACACTTTCCGCGAACTGACCTTCATGGCGTCGTCAGAACACATCCAGTCGCATCCCGTGGCCCAGCACTCCTACGTCTCTAACGATGTGCTTTCGATCCTTCGCCAGCGAGGTTGGCTCAGCAGGGAGCCCACGCCGGACCTTACCGCCTGGTGCGAGCGTGCCGCGTCGCTACTGGGCCAGTTCGCGGTTGACACCGAGGGATTGGCTGAGCTGCTGCTTCTGGTATTTGAATATGACGCCGCGGAGATCATGAAGCGCATAGATGCTCATGCGGTGTTGGCGCGTTACGCTGCTCGCGATGTGATTCGTCACCTGGCGTTGTTATTACTCGATCCCATGCCACTTACCTCCGACCGCTTCAAAGAAGTGGTTACCTCGCTAAAGGAGAGTCTCGATCTGCGTGGTCGTGACCTGTTTCACCCGATTCGCCTGGCGCTGGCCGGCCGCGCGGGTGAGGGCGAACTCGACCGCGTCATTCTGTTACTCGACGATGCCGCCGGTTTACCATTCGCGGCGTTTGTGAAGTCCACGCGCACACGCATCCTGGAATTTTGCGCTGCTCTAGACTAAAAAAGGTATTCAGAGTGTTTGCTGTGGGACTGACTTTTAACTTTCAACTGTAAACTGTAGACTCTCTTCCCATGGATCGATTTACCGGCATTCATGCCGTTCGCGAGGCGCTTGAGGCAGGCAGCACGTTTGACCGCATCCTCATTGCCAAAGGGCGGCAGGATTCCCGCGTGGAACAGATCGTGCAGCTGGCACGCGAGCGTGGCGTCTCCGTGCGCTTTGAAGATCGCGGCCAACTGGATCGCGCAGCGCATACCCGCGATCACCAGGGAGTGGTAGCCATCGCCGCTGCACGCGCTGCCACCACTTTGCAAGATATTTTGCAGCGAGCGAATCAATTAAAAGGGCAGGCGGGGCTAATCGTGCTGCTCGATGGCGTGGAAGATCCCCACAATCTGGGCGCTGTGATTCGCACCGCGCTTGCTGCTGGGGCTCATGGCGTGATCATTCCCGAGCGCCGCGCGGCTGGCTTGACGGATACGGTAGCGCGCGCGTCCGCGGGAGCTTTGGCGCATCTTCCTGTTGCCAAGGTAACGAACCTCGTGCGTTCGATGGAAGAATTAAAGGCAGCGGGTTACTGGCTGGTTGGTCTCGACGAAGCGGGTCAGAAATCCTACACCGCCGTGGACTACACTTCGCCTATCGGGGTCGTGATGGGAAGCGAAGGCCAAGGTCTGCACGAACTCACGCGCAAGCGCTGCGATTTTGTGGTTTCGCTACCCACTACCGGCCCGGTGAAGTCGCTGAATGTTTCCGTGGCTACGGGTGTTGTGCTGTTTGAGGCAATTCGCCAGCGGCAGCATCCAAAAAAGTAGGAAGAGGACGGTTCGTCGAGCCCCGATTACTTGTCGTACTGCATTAACGAGAACACGTCCAGGCCCTGCAGTTTGGTGCGGCCCTTCAGGAAAGTCAGTTCCACCGCAAACGCGGCACCTTCCACTACGCCGCCCAGTGAGCGAATCAACTGAATGGCAGCGGCGGCGGTGCCTCCGGTGGCCAGCAAATCATCGCAGAGCAACACGCGTTGGCCGCGGCTGATGGCGTCTTCATGCATCTCCAGAGAATCGCTGCCGTATTCCAGCGCGTAGGAAATCTTTGCGGTCTTGGCGGGCAGCTTTTTTGGCTTGCGAATCGGGACAAAGCCTGCTCCCAGACGGTAGGCGAGAGCCGGCGCAAAAATAAATCCGCGCGCCTCGATGCCGGCTACCAAATCAATCTGGCGGCCTTCGTAGTGAGCGCACAGGCGGTCGATCAGCGTGTGAAATCCTTGTTTATCCTTGAGCAGCGTCGTGAGGTCGTAAAAGCGAATTCCCGGCTTGGGATAATCCGGCACCTCGCGAATCGCTTTCTTCAAATCGTCCATTCGCTGCGCTCCTCGTCAGGCCGTCATTTCAACCGTGAAATCTTTGTCGTAGCGGGGTTCCAGAGTCGCGGGTTCCTCAATCACTTCGGCAACGCGTGACATCATCGGGCCCTTTTGCAGCGCCTGGCGTACCAGCCGCAAAGTTTCC
>Ga0126369_10002271_pt1 | contig 13623 bp, 12 predicted proteins | sample PanSoiMetaPlot_1_FD_109646 | JGI IMG/M metagenome (GOLD analysis project Ga0126369, IMG submission 109646) | Tropical forest soil microbial communities from Panama - MetaG Plot_1 | ecosystem: Environmental > Terrestrial > Soil > Tropical forest > Bulk soil | place: Panama | collected 2016-02-17 | reverse complement strand
GTCCCATCTTGCACGTAGCGACGCGCTCCTGCTCGTCGACAACTGCGAGCACGTGTTGGACGGCGCCGCAACGTTGATCACCGATCTCCTGGGGGCATGTCCCCGGCTGCGCGTGCTCGCGACCAGTCGCGAGCCGCTGTGCGTGCCCGGTGAGGCGGAGTACGCAGTCGGAGGGCTCCGGCGCGACGAGGCCGTCGAGCTGTTCGGAGAGCGCGTCCCCGGTGGGCATCGGATCGACGACACAGATGCCATTGAACGGATCTGCGAGGCGCTTGAGGGGATCCCGCTCGCTCTCGAGTTAGCCGCCGCGAAGCTGCGCGTACTCTCGCCAGCGGAGCTCGCCGACCGCCTCGATGACCAGCTCGGCGTCCTTTCTTGCGGCAAACGAACAGCGCCCGAGCGCCAACGCACCCTGCGAGCGACCCTCGACTGGAGCTACGACCTCCTGGACCACCATGAGCGCGTCGTGTTCCGACGCCTCGGAATCTTCGCCGGAGGCTTCACCCGGGACGCGGCCGAACGCGTCGTTGCCGACGACCAGATCCCAGGGGCTCGTGTCATCGACCTCCTCGAACAGCTCGTCCAACGCTCGCTCCTGACCACGGTTCCCGGAATCTCGGGTGCTCGGTTTCGGCTCCTCGAACCGGTCCGGCAGTACGCCGCCGAGAGACTCTTCGAGAACGCGGAACAGGACGCGCTCGCCCAGCGTCACCTCGACTGGGTCAGGCACTTCACCCGCCAAGCGTCGTTGGAGTTCTTCGTCAAGCAGCGCGAATCGACCATCCGGATCGGCGAAGAGCACTCCAACATCTGTCAAGCACTCGAGTTCGCGATCACCAACCGTGACGGCGTCACCGCAGGCAAGATCATCAACGCTCTCGGATACCCCTGGTTCACTGCGGGCCAGCCCGACGCCCTTCTGTGGTGCGAACGGGTCCTCGCCGCCGTTCCCGCCGACGCTCCCGCGGACACCCGAGCCGGAGCCCTGGTTGCGACCGCGATGATGCTCCAGGAGGCGCTCCAATACGACGCCGCTCTCAGCTTGCTCTTGGAAGCGCGTGAGCTCTTCCGCAGCGCGAACAACGTGTCCGGGGAGGCGTCGGCGCTCTTGTGGCTCGCCCGCGACGCTTTCGACCGCGCGCCGGAGAGCGCCGCAACCCGGACCCTGTTCGAAGAAGCGTTGTCTTGCTACCGGGAGAGCGACGTCCCCGCCGGTGCCGGCTGGTGTCTCACGGTTCTCGCCGAGATCGCTCTAAAGGTTGAGGACGATGCGCTCGCACGCCAGCGCGCCGACGAAGCCGTGCGGTTCGGCAGGTCCCACCACATCGGCAAGGTCGTGGCCGAGGGCCTGCGCGTTCTCGCGATCCTCGACTCGCGCGCCGGCGACTTCGACGGCGCCGATCGCCGGCTGGCCGAGATGATCGCCCTCCACGAAGCCGCCGGCGACCGCTACTGGCTCCTCGCCGCCCACGCGGTGGGGGCGGAGCTGGCAGCCTCACGCCACGACGCTGCCCAAGCGGCGGCGCACCTATCTGCCAGCGCCGAGCTCGCGCGGGACATGGCCTCCGAGCGCGCGCACGCGCTCATTATCGGATCGGCCGCCTACGTGGCGTACATGGACGGTCGCGGAGCCGACGCGGCGCTGCTTTTCGGCGCACGGCTCGGCTGGAAGCCCTTCAACTTCCCGAAACGCTACCGCCCCATCCTCGAAGCGCTCCAAAAGCAGGGCCACCACGACCAGATCACCGCGGGCGCAAACCTCAGCGCCGCCGAAGCCCTCGAGCAGGTCATCGCACTTGCCAGCGCGGCGCGCGGGCCCGCGTGAGTTCGGAAATCCTCGCGGAGACCAGCGGTCTCCGCGAAGTCCCGTTACTGAGTGGGCTCGGCGAAGGCGATCGCCGTCGCGTCGTCGACGCATGCATTCGTCATCGCTATCGACGCGGCGAGGCGCTGTTCTCCGAGGGAGACCCGGCTGCGAGCCTGCATTTCCTCACCAACGGGTTTCTTGCCATTCAAGTCACGAGCCCGTTGGGCGATGTGGCGACGATGAACGTGATCGGCGCTCCGGACACCGTTGGAGAGTTGGCCCTGCTCGACGGGCATGGCCGGCGAAGCGCGAGTGCGCTCGCAATCACCCCAGCAGAGACATTGGCGCTCAACCGTGAAGCGTTCGAGCGCTTACGTGTCGACCACCCTGTCGTCGAGCACATGCTCGTGACGATCCTCTCCGCCCACGTCCGCCGATTGTCCGATCGGCTCACCGAGGCTCTGTACGTACCCGCCGAGATTCGAGTTCTTCTTCGCCTCGCCGATCTCTTCCTTGTCTTCGGAGGCGCGACGGTACGGACGTCGATCCCCGTGACCCAGTCGGACCTGGCGGCTATGGCCGGTACGACCCGGCCCACCGTCAACCGAGCGCTTCAGGTGGCCCAATCGGCAGGCGCGATCTCGCTCTGCCGCGGTCGCATCGACGTCCTCAGGGCCGACGTCCTGGGAACGCTTGTGGCGGATGGGACCGCTCGCTAAGGCCAACTCCGTCGAAGGTGTCTTGCATCGGCCGGGACACCTCCGGCTCCTGTGAGAGCGATAGGGCTCAGCGCCGCATCCGGGAAATCCCTAGTTCTGGGCATCGAGGTCGCCCACCTGCGATGTCCGCAGCCATGACTCCAGGCGGGCGAAGCCCTCATCGAGGTCCACGGCGGGTTCCCACCTGAGCACCCGGCGGGTTTCGCGCTGGTCGAACCAATGCGCAGTCGACAGCTGCTCGGCGAGGAACCTGGTTATCGGCGGGTCGCCTTCACGGTGAAGCCGATCCCACGATCGCTCGAGGACTGTTCCGGCCGTGAGTGCCACCGCCAGGGGTACACGGAGTCGAGGCGGTTCCAGTCCGGCGGCCGTCACAATCCGGTTCAGGAGCTCGCGAACCGGCCTTGGTTGTCCGTTCGAGACCACGAGCGCGCGCCCGCCCAACTCGTTGGCGTGAGCCGCGGTTGCGACGATCGCATCGGCCGCGTTGTCGATGTACGTCGTGTCGATGAGCGCCGCGCCGGAGCCGACGACAGCGAGCCGGCCCCGGCGAGCCCGGGCGAGAATGCGACCGATGAGTTGCGTATCGCCCGGCCCCCACACCGCGTGTGGACGCACCGCCACAACCGAGAAACCACCTGTATCGGCGTTGAGCGCAAGTCGTTCCGCGTATGCCTTGCTACGGGCGTAATTGCCACGCGCCAAGCCGGCGTTTGCTAGCCCTGCCGGAGCGCCCACCAGCGACCTGCCTGCGTGGGCCACTGAGGGCGACGAGACGTACACAAACCTATTGACGTCCGCGGTTCGAGCGGCGCTGAGCATGTTTGCGGTACCGGTGATGTTGGTTTTCTCGAACGCCGACCATGGTCCGACAACAGCCACCTTGGCGGCTGCGTGGATAACGACCTCGGCTCCGGCGACTGCGGCCTCGACGGCCGGCAAATCGGCGACGTCGCCCAGCACCTCCCGAGCGCCTAATCGGCTCGGTCGGCGCTGGAACACCGTCACGTCATCGCCGCCGGCTTGCAGTCGTTCTGCAACCGCCCGGCCGAGCAAGCTGGTCGCGCCGGTGACGAGAACTTTCACAGCTTGCCTATCCGTCCGCCGGCGAGGACCGCGCTCGCCCACTTGCCGACCCGGGTCCGGTCGATCTTCGAGTTGTGTCGCTTATCCACTGGCAGCGCGCCAATGACGAAGACGGCCGCGATGTCAACGCACGCGACGGCGCGCACTCGCTCCGCCAGCGTGTCGGGTGCCAGGTCCGGCCGTCGGGGCGGTTCGGTTGGAACCACGACCACGACGACCTGCTGCGTTCCAGTCGGCCCAACCCCGGCCGCGGCAGCGCGGTCCACCCCGGCCACCGACTCGACGGCTCGCTCGATGCCGACCGGTGTCACGGGCCCGTTGGCGGTCATGATGACGTGGATCATGCGGCCCTCGATCCACAGCCGACCCTGCGGATCGAGGTGGCCGACATCGCCGCTGCGGTGCCAATGAGGCGGCTCAGCGGTGCCGTGCTGCGTGACCCAGAGCTTGTCGTAGCTGTCTTTTGCGTGTGCGGCCTGGATGCACACTTCGCCCACAACACCCGCTTGCTTGGTCAATTTGCCGGTCGCGTTGCCAGCGTCGTCGAGCGGACTGATCGCGACCGAGACCTCGGCGATGGGACAGCCGACGCAGACGCCGTTGTAGCTGCCCGCGGCCTCGATCCCGGCCAGCGTGATGTCGGAGACGGGCAGCACCTCGGTCATGCCATAGGGCGTGTGGAGCTCGGCGTTCGGCATTAAGGCGGCCGCGGTACGCAGTACCGAGCCGGGCACCGGCGCGCCGGCCGACAAGAGCAGTCGTACCTTGGCTAGGGCTTGACGATGCCGCGGCGTGAGATCACCTGCGGTGGCGATTACGTTCGCTAAGGCGGCGGGTGATGCGAACACGAGGGATGCACCTATGGCTTCAGCAGCATCGGCCAGCGCGGCGGCACGCAGGGTGCTGGGTGCGGTCACCTTCATGTCGGGTACGACCGACGGGACGCCCATCGCCGGGCCGTAAAGGGCGAAGGGTGCGAAGGCGGCAACGAGTTTGTCGTCGGTGTCGATGGCGTACAGGCGCGCGAGCGCGTCGCGCTGGGCCTGGAGCTGATGATGTCGATACGAAACGCCTTTGGCCGGTCCTGTAGACCCCGAGGTGAAGACCACTGCGGCCGGGTCGGAATCCGCCGGTGTCGGCGGCGCAGGCCGGCCGGCGCCATCTCGCCGGATCATGTCCAACGTGGTCGAGACGCCCAGGGCTCGCGCCACGCCGGCTGACAACGCGACCGCGGATATTCGCTGGCCGGGCCACCTCAGGAGGCGCGCGGCCGTCAGGGCGCGTGGCACACCGATCAGGTAGCGCGGAGTCGCGCTTCTAAGGGCTCGACTGATGCCGCGGGCGCCGAGACATGCGTCGACGAGTACCACGACTGCACCCATACGCCAGCAGGCGTACAGGCACACGGTGAGATCCAGTCCGGGTGGTATCAGTAGTGCGACGCGATCGCCGTTCGCTACACCGTGCTTCACCAGGCCGGCCGCTACGCGACGCACGTCGGTGTCGAGCGTGGCGAAGCTGAGCGAGGGTCCGACCCCGTGTTGGGTCATCTCGATCATCGCTAGATCGGTATCGCAGGCGCGCCGGTCAAGCCCGGCCCACGCCGGTACCCGCGATGCCGGCGCCGTGAATTCAGAGGTCATCTGGTACTGGCTGGCATCCCGGCCACGAACGCGGCTTGGACCGCGACCCGCTCCATCGGCAACGGCGTGACATGCTCGCGGAGGTCACGTGTCGTCTTCGGGACCAGTTCGACGACCCGGTCGGCAATGGGCAGCAGACGCTCGTCGTGGGTGGCGATCACGACGAGGCGGTCGCCATCGGCGAGCTCACGGAGCAGCCTCATAACACCCTCGACCCCGATGGAGTCAAGGTGCGCGGTGGGCTCGTCAGCGAGCAAGAGCGGAGGATCGAGCGCGAGGGCACGCGCGATTGCGACGCGCTGTTGCTCGCCACCGGACATGCGGCTCGGACGATCATCGGTGCGGTCGCCCAGGCCGACCTGCTCGAGCAGACTGTCCGCACGGGCGCGCGCCTTCCGCCGCCGCACGCCGCCATTGCAAAGCGGGACCATGACGTTCTCAAGTGCCGTCATGCTCGGCACGAGGTTGAACGCCTGAAACACGATCCCCACCATGTGGCGGCGGTACGCCGTCAGCTTCGCGCCCTTCAGCGCGTCGACTTCAACGTCACCGAACCGGATGCGTCCGTGCTTCGGAGTCAGGATCCCTCCCAGACACGAGAGCAGCGACGTCTTGCCGCACCCGCTCGGGCCAAGAAGCAAGACGAGCGAGCCCGAGGACGCGCTCAGGTCGAGACCGCTGACGGGACGGACCACTGAGCCACCACTCGCGTACTCGATAGTCAGGTGGCGGATGTTCAGTTTCATGTTTCGCCTGTCATCGGCCTTCACGCAGCCGTGAACGCGATCGCGGGATCCACAGCGATGGCTCGACGCAGGCCGGCGAGACTCGCGAGGAGCCCGACCGCCACGGCGAGGGTCGGCAGCAACACCAGCGAGCTCACTGGGATGACCACAGGAACGGGGAACCTCGGTCCGATGAGGGTCGCGACGAGCAGGCCGACGCCCGCCGCTACAAGCGAGAGGAGCACAGCCTGCAGGACCAGATCGGCGAGGATGGTGGCGTTCGAAGTTCCGGTCGCCTTGAACACTGCGAAGTCGCGCACTCTTTCGAGCGCCGACAGATAGATCACCGAGCCGATGATCGTGGCCGCCACGAGCCAGAGCAGGAGGCCTATGAGGTTGATGCCCGATCGAGCGTTGCTCACCGCTCTGAGCAGATCGCGCCTCGCGTCGGCGTTGTGCATGAAGCGCGTGCCGGGGGGTACCACGCGCGGCGTTCCCTTCACAGCGACCGCCGAAATGATGGGTTGGCCCGCGAAGGAGATCGTCTGCGCGTCGGTAAGCGTGACAAGGACATTCGGAACTCCGGCCACCACGGTCGAGTTCGAGATCGTGCCCACCACCCGAAATGGCTTGCCCGACAGGAGGACCTTGTCCCCGATGCCGTAGTGGAGCCTCGTACTGACGACGATCTCGCCCGATTCCCGGGGAGCACGGCCATGATCGACGGCCGGAACCGCGACGCCACGGTGCTCGACTCCGAACAGGTTCACCTCTTTCGGCGATCCGACGCCCACCGTCTTGCGGGAGAAGACCACGGCGTTTGCAGCAGTGATGCCCGTTTCGCTGCGGACGGCTTCAACCGTAGAACCGGGCAGCGGCGCCTGACCGATAAACGGGCCGGCCGCGCCGTCACGAACAATCCAGCCGTCGGACCCGAAACTCGCCATCGTGCGGTCGGTCTCAACGTCGAAACCGTGCGAGACGCCTGACAGCACAAGCGTGATCGAGAACACAAGAGCCGTACCGGCGACCGCGATGAGCACGCGTCGGCGCCGCCACTGGAGATCGCGGAATGCGGAACGCATTACCATCGGAGATGACCTGACGCGGATTGCTGATCACACACCGGACGGGGCCGTCGGCTGGCCAACGAAACCAAACTGTTCGTTGTCGAACATGAAGGTCGTCGCGAAGGCGACCAGGTCCCTAACCGTTTCCAGCCACGGCACGACATCCAGTTCCTCCACGTCGTCGATCGAGAGCCCCTGTTCCGCCGAGATGCGCTCTTGTAATGACATCAGCACGTCTATGAGCGCGAGCGAGTCGATACCCACGTCGTCGAGCGGCGTTTCATCGACCAGCTCCGTGGTGGAGAGCCCCGTGCGCGAGCTCAGCTCGGCCCGCACCATCGATCGGATATGTTCTTCGTCGAGTTTGATCATGCGAAGTCCTCTCGTGTCAGAACAGCGTCGCCCTGTGTCAGCGCGCTTTTGATCGAAGCCCGGCGGAGTTTCCCGCTCGGTGTCTTCGGCAACGAGCCCCGAGGTACGAACGCGACGGTCACTGGCGCCACGCCAAGCTGCCTGGCGACCGCCGAACGAATGAGGCGACAGGCCTTCGTGAGCTCGGCCATTGGCAAACCGTGCGCTCGCGGCTCGGCAACTATGGCCACGCCGCCTCCGGGCGCCTCGATCGCGGCAACACATCCCCGCCGCACTGTGGGCTCCGTGACCGCAGCCTCGACATCGACCGGGTAGACGTTTCGCCCCGCCACAATGATGACCTCGTCGCTGCGGCCGAGCACGAAGAGTTCGCCACTTTCCACCATGCCAAGATCTCGCGTCGGGAAATAGCCGTCTGCGGTCAAACGCAGCTCGCCAGCGAGGTAGTGGTCGAGCAACGAAGGGCTTCGCACCTCGATCGGTCCAATGGCGCCTCCTTCGGTCTCGACTCGCACGTCGACTCCATCGATCGGCGGTCCGGTGGAGACGAGCTCGGAAGGAGGCTTTCCGTTCGCGACCACGCGCCCATCGCTGCCGTCGGGCGAGATCGAGCGCCACGGCTGGTCGGGACGCACGACGGTGACAGCCACCGTGGCCTCCGCCATCCCGTAGGCCGGACAAAAGCTGCGGCGATCAAATCCGGACGGTACGAATGTCTCGGTGAAACGCCGCAGCGTGGCGGCGCGCACCGATTCCGAGCCGACGATGCACGCCCGAAGCCGAGAGAGATCGAGCGGGCGGAGCCGCCCGGCGGTACGGACCGCTAACTCCAGCGCGAAATTCGGCACGACTGTGAACGTGGCTCCCACGTCGGAGCAGTTGCGCAGCCAGCTCCCGGGGTTGGTGATGAACATTTCCGGTGTCATGAGCGCCAGCCGGTGATGGCCGAACTGCGGTGCACCTGCCGCGATCGGCGTAAGGAACAGGCCGATCAAACCCATGTCGTGCGAAAGCGGCAGCCACGAGCACGACGAGTCGCCGGACCGCGGTTCGAGGGCAGAGAGAATCGCCGCGACGTTGGTGCCGACCGCGTCCAGCGTCAGGTGAATTCCCTTAGGGGTTCCAACACTGCCCGAGGTGAACTGGATGAGTGCCCCGCCGCCGTCGAAGGATCTGGGTGGACCGCCGGAGAAGACCTCTTCGAAGGTGTGTACCCGCGCCGGCGGAGTGGGGATAAGCGCCTTGTGTGCGGGGTCGACCATGAGTGCATCTGCGCACGACGCTTCACAGAACCGCCGCAACTGCTCGAGATAGGTCTCGGCCGACATGCCACGGCCGGGAAGCGGCAGGGAGGCAACCGTGCACCCGGCGCGCCACGCGCCGAGGAGCGCGATTGCACATGAACGCGTGTTGCTCAAGATGCTTGCGACCGTGGATCCGGCGCCCACCTTCGTGCTGATCCAGCGTGCAGCGTCACCCGAGGCCGACCAGAGCGCGCGGATCGGCGTCGGCTCCGGGTCCGATGCCAGGAAATGCACCGATCCCCGCCCACGCGCTGCGTCTTCGAGGAGCTCGAGGAGATTCGTCCCCTGGGAGAGTCGAGCGCCATCGTCTTCCGTGCACGCCGTGAGGGTCATGAGATTCCCCCTTCTCAGAGAACAAGCGGGATCACGGCGGCGCTGAATCCCGCCGCCCCGCCCACGAGTAGGACCTTGTCACCGGCCGCGACTCGCTCGGCTTCGAGAGCCACATCGAGGGCGAGCGGGATGCTGGCGGCAGCGGTGTTGCCGAACCGATCGAGGGTGACCATGCAGCGATCGGAAGCGAAACCGAGGAGCGACGCGATTCGCTCGATCACAGGACGGGACACCTGGTGCGGAACCACCAGTGCGAGATCGTCGAGTGCCCAATCCAGCTTCATCAGCACGTCGGTGATGAGCGATGGCACATGGTCGACCGCGAGTCGTTGCAGCTTGGTGCTGCGACATTCGAAGAACATTCGCTCGGGATCTGAGCCGTGGCGGGAGCCGCCGCCGAGCACGGTAGAGAGCTCCCAATGACGGCCATCCGATTCGAACGCGCCGCGCAGGATGCCGCGGTCGCGGTCGGAACTGGCCTCCACCACGCAGGCCGCGCCAGCGTCACCAAGCGTTAAGGCCGCCAATCGAAGGGCGAGGTCGGCATCGTCGGCGATGCTCCATTTGATCGTGGGCGACAGCCGTTCGCCGGCAGCCACGAGAACCCGCTCGGCCCGCCCGGTTTCGATGAAGGCCTGTGCGACGTCGAGCCCGTTGAGAAAGCTGTTGCATGCGTTCTTGATGTCCACCACAGCGGCGCGTTCACATCCCAAAGACGCTTGGAGAATGTTCGCGGTCGCCGGCTCGGCAACGTCTTGCGAAGCGGAGGCGAAGATCAGGTAGTCGATCGCTTTCGGCTCGAGACTGGCGACCTCGAGCGCACGACGCGCTGCTTGGTTCGCAAGCTCGGACGACGGCGCACCGTCGGACGCGTACCGACGCTCGACGACGCCGGTCGCCATGCGAATAACGCCTTTCGGGATGGTCCAGCCGTTGCTGTGCCGGTCTACCTCCGACTCGACCATGTCCGACGTCCACACGTCATCCGGGAGATAGCGGCCCGTGCCCGTGATGACCGCCCTGACTCGCGCTTTGTTGTGATGGCTCCTCGAGGGCATGACGACTCGCTAGGGCGAAGCCGGCGAGCCGGCGAGGGTGTCACCGCAGCGCGAACACGTAGAGCCCGTCGGAGCTGAAATAGAGCACTCCGTCGGCCACCGCCGACGAGGACTACGAGCGACACTCCTGTCTGGTGGACCACAGCGCGTCGCAGGTCTGGCGAAGGGACTGCGCATCATGAACCTGCCATTCATTTGCCCCGACTGCGGCGACCAGTCAATCCGGTTGTGGATGGTTACAACAGAGGTATCTCGGTCCTCCTCGTTGTGAGGTGCCGCTTTGCCTCGTGCCGTCAGGTAAAGACGACCGATTGATCATGAGCTGTCGCGGTACTGCGGTCTGTCTCGCACGACACACTTCGGGGTGACGTTCGGCACACGCATCCGAGGAGGACCGTCGTGATGGTGACGCTCATGCGTGGGAGCGCCAGAACGGGCATTATCAGCGCTGAATGGCAGAGCGGCTGGTGGTGTCCGAGAGTCCAGTCATCACGCTTCTGCTATGTGCGGCCCAGATCCCGATTCTTGGACTCTTCTTCGTCGTCGCCCCGCTGTGGTTCGCTCTCGTCGGCGTGATCGTGGCGCTCGTTTTCTCTTATGAGGTCCTGTTCCGTTACGCGTACGCCGTCATACTCAGCGACGATGGGAACATCAGGTTTCGTAGCTTGCTGAGGCAACGTGCGACAAAGGCAACTGACGTGCACTCGATCTTCCTGAGGCACTGGGGGTGGGGAGAAAGCAAGGGGCGACTGGTCAGGGTCGCATTCTCAAGCGGCAGTGTGTTGCTTTCGCGATCGGATCAGACAGTTGTGTTCGCGGAAAGGGTTCGCGCCGTCAACCCAGAAGTGCGAACCAGAGGACTCTGACCCACCGGGCGAGCACAGAACTGCCGATGGGTCGCTCGGTGGCGCGCCCTAAGCACCTGCCTGAGCAACGTTGTCCGACGACGTTGTGACGCTCATGCGTGGGCGCCGTGGAGGGTGTCGATCTAGGGGTCTGGGCGAGGTGCGAACCTCGTAGGGACGGACGTTCGGAGGTCAACCGGCTGGGATTGTGCATCCGGGCCTGATGCGTGTGCCGAACGTCACCCCGACTCTGTCTTGTGCGTAACAGACCACAGGGGCGCCACCGCCGATGATCAAACGGTCGTCTTCACCAGGCGGCAGGGAAACGACACCCACAGCGAGGACGACCAATGGACTACTTGTTCATGCGTCTACATCAAGATGAAGAATTCTTGCGACGAGAAACACACGATGGTGCCGATTACCTGATTGGACCCATTCCCGGCGCACCCAAACCCGGCCTCGGTAGGGCTCGGGGCCAACGATCCACCAAGCCCCGATCGCAACCGGGGCCTCTGGCCAATGCTCTGGCGGCTTGGCGGGCCTATTCCGCCCGCCGCCGCGCGCAGGGGGAAGCGCCCGCATAGTGAGGCCTCCGGCCTTCTCGCGTGCAGTGTTGAACGCGCGCGTCGTAGACGATGCGAAACCCGGGGAGGTGTTGGTCTCCGAACGATGGTTGACCTCGTCACCCGGTCGGCCTCACGTTCGAGGACCGGGGTACACACTCGTTCAAGGGAGTACCCGACGTGAAATGGCAACGGTGGGGGTGCCGAATGGGCAGGTGGGCACGATCGTCGGTTTCGGTTGTCGCAGTCGTCGGCGTGGCGGCGTTGGGATCGCTGTTCTTGGCGAGCCTCGTGGGTGCGCAGGGCGCGCACGCGTACTCCGCTCCCGCGGGTCCAATGTCGCCTCGGGTGCTCAGGTTGTCGTCGAAGTGTAAGAACGCGCGTAATCGCTTCTCGGCGTGGCAAGACAGCGAGAGCCTGGCCGACGATGCCTTTGCGTCGGCGGCTGATCAGTTCACGACCATTGATCCGAACCTCGGTCCGGGAAGCGCTCTGACAGCAGCGCTCAATCAATACGGCGCCCTCGCTCAGAGCGCACAGCAGCAACTAGCGACAGCGGATGCCGATCTCAGCGCTGCGACCAAGGCCATTCGCGGCTGTCGGCAGTCAAGTCTGCCCAGAGCCTGTAAGGACGAGTTCGGGACGTACCAGCCGCTCATCGACAACGCAGCCGCCTCGGCGAGGGTGTACGCCGATCTGACCCAAGCTGCCAACGACGCGAACCAGGCGCAGCACGGCGGCAATGACGATGCGTTCAACGCCGCTGTCGACCGGTTCAATACGTTCAACGATCAACGAAACCAACTCGTCGACGACTTCAACAACAACCTCAGGCCTGCATATGACTCCGCAAACGAAAGGTGCACCAACGCAGCGTGAGTCGAAACACTCGCAGGCGAATCCATTAGTCGCGCCAGGGCTGTCAAAGAGGTTCGAGCCGCTGCTGACTCCGAGTCGCGAGTTTGTACTAATCGCGTGGAAGTGTCAGACGAAGCAGCGCTGACTACGACTGAGAATTAGGCCTGACGACGCCTCAGAAATGGTGGGGTCAGTGTCGGTCAGGTTTCCGTTCGCGTGTTTGCGAGGATACGACTGAGCGTGCGATGACCCATCTTGCTCATTGCTGGGTTGGTCTGGACGTAGTACCAGACAGCTCCCATCGACTGTTCAAACGCCCACGCCTTGCCACGTTCCCACTCCAGGTCGTCGGACGCGAGTTCCTCTCGGAAGACGGCTCGTGGTTCGTCGTCCAAGAGGTGCCACCCGGCGATGAGATCCAAGGCGGGATCAGCCGGACAGAAGCCGCCGCAGTCCAGTAGTCCGGTAAGCCTGCCGTCGGTCACCAGCACATTGCTGGGTGTGAGGTCGCCGTGAGACATCACGTCGGGTGAAGTGCGTGGCAACTCGAGGAAGTACCTCCATAAGGCCGCCAGTCTCGGCACATCGAGAAGCTCCGTGCTCTTCTGAAGACATTCCTGGACCCATCCGTCATGGTTGCGCAGGTCGCCGCCTCTCCAACCGCGTTCGAAACTGCGACCTGCGGTATCCACTCGTCGTAGCGCGGCAATCAGGGTCGCGAGATCACGTGCGAACGAATTACTGCCGGCGGCTGCGCCTTCCTCGGCGACGGTGCCACGCAGCCAGGACTGCACAGACCATGGCAATGGGTAGCCTCCTCCCGGCTCACCGATCGCCACCGGCGTAGGGCCGGGAACCGGCGAGTGTCGGCTGAACTCGGCGCTGGCCTTCGCCTCGATCTCCAAGGTCTGTCTCACTGACTCCGGGTCGCGTGGCCGGAGCGGGAACCGAGCGGCCAAGTCGTCGCCGATTCTGAAGATGGCGTTTTCAGTGCCGCTCGACCTGATGCGATGGATCGGAAGGTCGGCCCACTTTGGAAACTGAGTCGCGACCAGTCGTCGAGCGTCCTGGTCAGAGAGATGGACCTCGTCGTCGTGCATTGTCACGAACGGCGATTGTCGTAGCAATTGGTTGCCGGCAGCGAGGGGTTTATCCGCAGATCCCTAGATCGGCTCGGTGGCCTGCATTATCGGGCCGGCCGCACATTGTGGTTGGCGCGGAAGAGGTTTGTCGGGTC
>Ga0126369_10002270_pt1 | contig 13624 bp, 11 predicted proteins | sample PanSoiMetaPlot_1_FD_109646 | JGI IMG/M metagenome (GOLD analysis project Ga0126369, IMG submission 109646) | Tropical forest soil microbial communities from Panama - MetaG Plot_1 | ecosystem: Environmental > Terrestrial > Soil > Tropical forest > Bulk soil | place: Panama | collected 2016-02-17 | reverse complement strand
AGGCAGAAGTGCATGACCTCGCGCGGCTCGCCCGACTCGACCACGATCCCGACCCGCATCCGCGTCCCTTCGCGGATGAGGTGATGGTGGACGGCGGCGGTGGCGAGCAGGCTCGGGATCGGGACGTGCGTCGCGTCGACGCTGCGGTCGCTGAGCACGAGGATCGTCTTACCGGCCGCGACGGCCTGCGAGGCGCGGCTGCAGAGCGTGTTCAGCGCGGCCCGGAGACCGTCGCCGCCGCTGCCCGCGGCGAAGACGATGGGCAGCGTGGTGGCTCGCAGGTGCCCGTCGTCGAGCGCCTTCACCTGCGCCAGCTCCTCGTTGGAGAGGATCGGGCTCTTCAGGTGGAGCTGCCGGCAATGGAGCGGGGTCTCCTCGAACAGGTTCTGCTCGGGGCCGATGGTGGTCTGGACCGACATCACGAGCTCTTCGCGGATCGGGTCGATGGGTGGGTTGGTCACCTGCGCGAAGAGCTGCTTGAAGTAGTTGAAGAGGAGCTGCGGGCGATCGGAGAGGCAGGCGAGCGGCGTGTCGGTCCCCATCGAGCCGACCGCCTCCTGGCCGTTGAGCGCCATCGGCGTCATCAGGAGGCGCAGGTCCTCGATGGTGTAGCCGAACGCCTCCTGCCGGCCGAGGAGCGTCTCCGCGTCGTGCGCCGGCGGGACGGTCGTCGGAGCCGGCAGCTCGGCGAGGCGCTTCAGGTTCTGGTCGAGCCACGCCCGGTACGGCTTGCGCGCCGCCATCGACTCCTTCAGCTCCTCGTCGCCGACGATCCGGCCCTGCTCGGTGTCGACCAGGAACATCCGGCCCGGCTGCAGCCGGTCCTTGTGGAGGACGTTCTCGGGCGCGATGTCGAGCACGCCCACCTCGGACGCCATCACCACGAAGCCGTCCTTGGTGACCACGTAGCGCGACGGCCGCAGGCCGTTCCGGTCGAGCACGGCGCCGATGACGCGCCCGTCGGTGAAGGCGATCGAGGCCGGGCCGTCCCACGGCTCCTGGAGGCAGGAGTGGTACTCGTAGAAGGCCCGCTTGGCGGGGCTCATGCTTTCGTGGTTCTGCCACGCTTCGGGGATCATCATCATGATCGCATGTGGCAGTGACCGACCTGTTCGCTGCAGCAGCTCGAGGGCGTTATCGAACTGGCCCGAATCGCTGGTGGTCGGGTCGATGATCGGGAAGAGCTTGCGGACGTCGGCGAAGAGCGGCGTCGCGAACATCGCCTGGCGGGCATGCATCCAGTTCACATTGCCACGCAGGGTGTTGATCTCGCCGTTGTGAGCGATGAAGCGGTAGGGGTGCGCCCGGTCCCACGACGGGAAGGTGTTGGTGGAGAAGCGCTGGTGGATGAGGGCCAGTGCCGACACGAAGAGCGGGTCGGAGAGGTCGTGGTAGAAGGCCGGGATCTGCTGCGGCTGGAGGAGGCCCTTGTAGACGATCGTGCGGGTCGAGAGGCTCGGGAGGTAGAAGCGTTCCGAGTGCGTCATGCCGGAGGCGCGCACGAGCTGCTCGGCGCGCTTCCGGATGGTGTAGAGCTTGCGCTCGAGTGCCTCCTGGTCCGCGACGTCGCGACCGGCGCCGATGAACACCTGACGGACCTGGGGCAGTACAGTTCGCGCAAGTGGTCCCGGCGCCTTCTCGTCCACCGGGACGCGGCGCCAGCCGAGGAGCATCTGTCCCTCCTCGGCGATCACCCGCTCGACGAGGCGCACGCAGGCCTCCTGCTCGCCCGCTTCTCGTGGCAGGAAGACCATCCCGACGCCGTAGCGGCCCGGGCCGGGCAGCGTGATGCGCTCCGCCGCGCACTCGCGGCGCAGGAACGCGTCCGGAATCTGCACCAGGATCCCCGCCCCGTCGCCGGTGAGCGGGTCGCACCCGCACGCCCCGCGATGGGTGAGGTTCTGCAGCACGGTCAGGCCCTTCTCGATGATCGCGTGCGAGCGCTCGCCCTTCACGTCGACGACGAAGCCGACCCCGCAGGCGTCGCGTTCCAGCCGGGGATCGAGGAGCCAGCGCTCGGCCATGGTCAGGCTCTCCTCAGTTGCGCGGCGCGCTCGCCGTTCCGTCGACCGCGCTTGCCCCCCCCGGGATCGGCCGTGTGCGGCGGGAGGGCGAGCTGCACGCGCTCGGTGTGGGTCGAGAGGACCACCATCGTCTCGGTCCGCGCGACGCCGTCGAGCGAACGGATGCGGCTGATCAGCCGCTCGAGCGAGGAGGTGTTCCCCGTTTTTACCTTGAGGAGGAGCGTGTACCCGCCGGTCACGTGGTGGCACTCGAGCACGTCGTCGACCGCCCGCACCTTGCGCTCGAATTCGGCGATCATCGAGGGATGGCTGACGATGACGCCGATGAAGGCGGTGATGTCGAGACCGAGCCGACGCGCGTCGAGCAGCGCCGGGTAGCCGGTGATGACCTGCGCCGCCTCGAGCTTCTTGATGCGCTCGAGGACGGCCGGCGCGCTGAGACCGACCTGCTCGCCCAGGCGGACGAGGGACGTCCGCGAGTCCGCCTGTAGGTGCGCGAGGATGCGGAGGTCCATGTCGTCGAGCTGGGGGTCTGCCTTGTCGCCGAATGTCATAAGGTTCAGAGGGTAATTTACAGAATACTTAAAGGGAACCCGGTGGACGTGTCAACTGTTTCTAAAGGGGGGTCCCGGACGCTCCGGAACGGGCGGGAGCTTCAGCGAGCGGGGATGATGCCGCGCGTGGCGAGGTAGCCGAGCACCTGGGCGACGCTCTGCTCGGGCGACTGGGTGGCCGTCCGCAGGGTCAGCTCGGGGCTGAGAGGCGCCTCGTAGGGGGCGGAGATGCCGGTGAACTCGGGGATCTGGCCGGCGCGGGCCTTCTGGTAGAGGCCCTTCACGTCGCGTTGCTCGCAGACGTCGAGCGGGCAGTCGACCAGGACCTCGATGAAGTCGCCGGGCTTCATCAGGGCGCGCACCTGGTCGCGGTCGGCCCGGTAGGGCGAGATGAAGGCGGTCACGGCCACGAGCCCCGCGTCGGTGAAGAGCTTCGCCACCTCACCGATGCGGCGGATGTTCTCCGTCCGGTCGGCGGGCGAGAAGCCGAGGTTCTTGTTGAGGCCGTGGCGGATGTTGTCCCCGTCGAGGATGTAGCCCCGCACGCCGCGCTCCCAGAGGGCCTTCTCGAGGGCGACGGCGATCGTGGACTTGCCGGAGCCGGAGAGACCCGTGAGCCAGACGATGCAACCGTGGTGCCCGTTCAGGCGCTCCCGCTCTTCACGGGTCACCGTCCCGGCATGCCAAACGATGTTGGTCGCCTTCTGCTCCGCCACCGCCGCGTCGCTTTTACCGGTCAAGGGGAGGGGCGGCAAGCGCTTCACGCTGCGCCCGAAGAGTGGCATGAAGGGCCGCCGTGGAGCTCGCCGATCGCGTGTGCATCATCACGGGCGCGGCCTCGGGGATCGGGGCGGCCGGCGCCCGCCGCTTCGCCACTGCCGGCGCCCGGGTGGTGGTGGCCGACCGGCAGGTGGAGGCCGCGGAGGCGATCGCGGCCAAGATCGGCGGCGTCGCCGTACCGGTCGACGTCGGAGACGAGGCAGCGGTTGACGCGCTCGTCGCGCGCACGCTCGAGCGCTTCGGGCGCGTCGACCTCCTGTGGGCCAACGCGGGCATCGCCGGCGATCGCACCCCGTGTGCCGAGCAGCCGACCGAGGCCTGGGAGCGCGTGCTGCGGTCGAACCTGACCGGAGTGTTCTTCTCCTTTCGCGCCGCGCTCCGCCCGATGGTGGCTGAGGGGCGCGGCGTGCTCCTCGCGACCGCCTCGGTGGCGGGCATGGTGGCGAGCGCGGGCAGCCCCGCTTACCACGTCGCCAAGGCCGGCGTACTGATGCTCGTCCACCACGTGGCGCGTGCGTACGGGCCGCGCGGCATCCGCTGCAACGCGCTCTGCCCGGGGCTCACCGACACGCCGATCCTGGACCCGTTCGCGGCTGCGATGGGTGGCCGCGAGGCACTCGTGTCCCGGATTCTGCCCACCATCCCGAGCCGGCGCGTCGGGCGTCCGGAGGACGTGGCCGCCGCGGCCCTCTTCCTAGCCAGCGACGCGGCGTCCTACGTGAACGGCGTGGCCTTCCCCGTCGACGGGGGAATGGCGTCGTAGGCGCGCTGGCCTGTTCGGGTCGGGCCGGCCGACGGCAGACGGCTTCGTGACAGGTCTGCTTCGCCTCTGGTGCGGCGGTCGTCGCGGGCCGGGGGGTGCCATCGACGAGGCGGGAGCCCGGCGAACGCCCGCCCCGGTGACGCATGTGTCGACCCAGCGCCGGGCTTAAGGCCCCGCCGAGGAGATGGCACCCCCCGGCCCGCGCCACGACACTCCGACCCTACGACGTCGCCGGCGGCCCGCCGATGCGCCCCGTCCGCGGCCCCCGCGGCCTCAGCGCCTGACGCAGCTCCCGCTTGCGGATCCGGACCGCATCGGGCGTGACCTCGACGAGCTCGTCCTCGTCGATCCACTCGAGGCCGTCCTCGAGGCCCATGGCATGGTGGGGGACCAATCGCACCGCCTCGTCATGGCCCGTCGCGCGCATGTTGCTGAGCTTCTTCTCGCGACAGACGTTGACGTCGAGGTCGACGTCGCGCGAGTACTCGCCCACCACCATCCCCTCGTAGACGGGCGTGCCGGCGGGGATGAAGAGCGCGCCGCGCTCCTGGAGGTGGAAGAGGGCGTAGGGTGTGGCCACGCCTTCCCGGTCCGCCACCATCGCGCCGTTGGTGCGGGACGGGATCGGTCCGTGCCACGGCGCGTAGCCGTTGAAGAGCGTGTTGAGCGTCCCCGTGCCGCGCGTGTCGGTGAGGAAGTGCGAGCGGAAGCCGATGAGCCCGCGCGACGGCACGGCGTACTCGAGGCGGACGCGCCCGCCGCCCAGGTGCTCCATCCGTCCCATGACGGCACGGCGCACGCCGAGCAGCTGGGTCACGATGCCGACGTAGTCCTCCGGGACGTCGACCAGCACGAGCTCCATCGGCTCCTCGACGGTGCCGTCCCGCTCGCGCACGACCACCGCCGGCTTCGACACCTGGAGCTCGAACCCCTCGCGCCGCATCGTCTCGATCAGGATCGCGAGCTGCAGCTCGCCGCGCCCGAGCACGCGGAACGTATCGGCCGACTGGGTCTCCTCCACCCGCAGGCTGACGTTCCGTCGGCCCTCCTGGATCAATCGTTCGCGCACCACGCGCGACGTCACCCGGCTGCCCGACCGTCCCGCCCACGGGCTGGTGTTGACCCCGAACAGCATGGCGATGGTCGGCTCGTCGATCCGGATGGGCGGCAGCGCGGCAGGACGCTCGCGGTCGGCGATCGTCTCCCCGATGTGGATGTCCTCGATGCCGGCGACGGCCACGATGTCGCCCGCCAGGGCCCGCTCGACCTCGACCCGCTTGAGCCCGTGCCAGCCGTAGAGGCGGGTGAGCTTGCAGGTGGCGATCGAGCCGTCGAGCCGGCAGAGGGCGTACTGGCTCCCCGCCACCAGCTCGCCCGCGACCACCCGGCCTATGGCGAGCCGGCCGACGTAGTCGTCGTAGCCGAGGTTGTTCGCCTGGAACCGGGTCGGGGCCTCCGGCTCGTGAGGTGGGCCGGGGAGGGCGGTTACGACCGTCTCGAAGAGCGGCGTGAGGTTCTCGCCGGGAACGGCGAGGTCGCACGTCGCCGTACCGGCACGGGCATTCGTGTAGACGACGGGGAAGTCGAGCTGCGCCTCGCTCGCACCGAGGTCGATGAAGAGCCCGTAGATCTCGTCGAGCACCGCCGCCGGCCGCGCGTCGGCGCGGTCGATCTTGTTGAGGCAGACGACGGGCGGCAGCCCGAGCTCGAGCGCCTTGGCGAGGACGAAGCGGGTCTGGGGCAGGGGACCTTCCGAGGCGTCGACCAGCAGCAGCACCCCGTCCACCATGGCGAGCGTCCGCTCGACCTCGCCGCCGAAGTCGGCGTGCCCGGGCGTGTCGACGATGTTGATGCGGACGCCGTTCCAGACCACCGTCGTGTTCTTCGCGAGGATCGTGATGCCGCGCTCCCGCTCGAGCGCGAAGGAGTCCATGACGCGGTCGGCGACCTGCTCGCCGGCCCGGAAGATGCCCGTCTGGCGGAGCATGCCGTCAACCAGGGTCGTCTTGCCGTGATCGACGTGCGCGATGATGGCGATGTTGCGCACGTCGGCGCGGCGGGGAAGCTCGAGGCGAGGCTCGGGAACTGACATGTGTGCGAGCATCCTGACGGGCGGAGGGGCGCGGGTCAAACCAAAGTCCCCGGGGGCCCGTGCGATCCTCGCGCGCTGCGCGCGCTGCGGTCCTCCGATGCCCCCGGACCCCGTCGCCGCACGCTGGCGCGTGCGGCTCCCTTGGGGGTGCTCGCGTGCTGCGCACGCTCGGGACTTGTCGAGCGCGGCTGAGCCGCGCTCGACAGACGTTACGGCCGGCGCTTCGCGCCGGAGTGGTGGGCAGCGTCATCTGTCTCGGCGAGACGGCGTTCGAGGAAGCGTCGCTCGGCGGCGTTCGTTGTGAGCTTGATGGCTTCGCGGTAGGCGGCCGCGGCTTCTTCGTCGCGGCCGAGGCGGCGGAGGAGATCGGCGCGGGCAGCGGGGAGGAGGTGGTAGGAGGAGAGCTCACCGCGGGCGGCGAGGGAGTCGAGGAGGCGGAGGCCTGCGGCGGGCCCTTCGGACATGGCGACCGCCACGGCGTGGTTCAGGGCGACGACGGGTGAGGGGAAACGCTGGAGGAGAAGGGCGTAGAGCGCGGTGATCTGGCGCCAGTCGGTGTCGGCGGCGCGCGGAGCGCGCGCGTGGACGGCGGCGATCGCGGCCTGGAGCGCGTAGGGGCCCGGCGGGCTGCGGCGGAGCGCCCGCTCGACGAGCGAGAGGCCCTCGGCGATCTGCGCGTGGTCCCACCGCGTGCGGTCCTGATCCTCGAGCAGGACCAGATCGCCGTCCGGGGTGGTGCGGGCCGCGCGCCGTGAGTCATGCAGGAGGAGCAGCGCGAGGAGCGCCGGGGGCTCGGCGCGGTCGGGGAGCAACGCATCGAGCAGGCGCGCCAGGCGGATCGCTTCGGCGCACAGCTCGCGGCGGATGAGCGTCTCGCCGATGGTGGCCGCGTAGCCTTCGGTGAAGACCAGGTAGACCACCGTCATCACCGCGTCCATGCGCTCGGACAGTAGCTCCGGCGGCGGGACGCGGTACGGGATGCCCGCCTCGCGGATCTTGTGCTTGGCCCGCACCAGGCGCTGCGCCATCGTCGTCGTCGGCACCAGGAACGCGCGCGCGATCTCCTCCGTCGATAGCCCGCACAGCGTGCGGAGGGTGAGCGCCACCTGCGCTTCGGGCGCGAGCGCCGGGTGGCAGCAGGTGAAGATCAGCCGCAGCTGGTCGTCGCGCAGTGCAGGGTCCTCCCGCTCGCCGGCCGGCTCCTCGAGCGCCTGCATAGCGGCCAGCTCCTCGATTTTCTCCGCAAAGCGCGTGCGCCGTCGTAGGCGGTCGATCGCCTTGTGCCGTGCCGCCTGCACCAGCCACGCGCGCGGGTTGCATGGCAGACCCTCGTCCGGCCACTGCTCGAGCGCGGCGGCGTAGGCTTCCTGGACCACCTCCTCGGCGAGATCGAAGTCGCCGAGGAGGCGGATCAGGGTGGCGAGGATCCGACCCGACCCCTCGCGGTACAGCCGGCCGACGGCGTCAGCGATCACCGAGGCAGGGCCATGGCGAGCACGGGTCGCACCTCGACCGAGCCGAAGCGGGCGCCGGGGATGCGCGCGGCGATCGCGGTGGCCTCGTCGAGGTCCTTGGCCTCGACCAGATAGTACCCGCCGAGCTGCTCCCGGGTCTCGGCGAACGGCCCGTCGGTCGTGACCGTCTTGCCGCCCTTGACCCGCACGGTGGTCGCGGTCGAGCTCGCCTGCAACGGAGCGCCGGCCTTGAAGTGACCGCTCTTCACGATCGCGTCGGTGAAGGCCCGGTACTCGCCGAAGATCTCGCCCCTCTGCGCCTCGCTCATCGAGGCCCGTTCCTTCTCGCTCCCGTAGATCAACAGCATGTATTCCATCGTTCGCCTCCTTACCCTGTAGTCGAACGGCCGGGCCCGGAATCGACAGCCTGCCGCCAGGGCCGGCCGCTACCCCGCCGCGAGCAGGCTGCGAGCGATCTGGGAGACCTGGATCTCGTCCGTGCCGGCGTAGATCTGGAGGACCTTGGCGTCGCGGCACAGCTGCTCGACCTGGAACTCGGCCATGTAGCCGTTGCCGCCGAACAGCTGGACGGCTTCGAGCGTGACCTCGACCGCGGCCTGGGCGGCGTAGAGCTTGCACGCGGAGGCCTCGGTGAGCCCCATGCGCTTGCCGGATGCGGACATCTCGATCGTGCGAAAGATGATGTTCTGGAGGTTCATGCGAGCCACCTCCATCTTGGCGAGCTTCAGCTGGATCAGCTGGAACTCGCCGATGGGGCGCCCGAACTGGATGCGCGTGCGCGCGTAGTTCACGCACAGGGCGAGGCACTGCTCGACGATGCCGAGCGCCATCGGCGCCACCCCGGTGCGCTCCTGCGAGAAGGTCTGCTTCGCCCCCGCACGGGCGGGGACATCCTCGGTCTCGCCGATCAGGCGCTCGGGGCCGACGTGGACGTCCTCCAGGAAGAGCTCGCCGGTGGGCGAGGAGTGGAGCCCCATCTTGCGGAGCGGTTTCGACTGGGTGAGCCCGGGCGTCCCCTTGTCGAGGATGAAGCTGAGGACTTTTCGCTGCCGAGGCTCGCTCCCGTCATCCAGCTTGCAGATGAAGACGATCGTGTCGGCGTAAGGACCGTTGGTGATGAACGTCTTGCTGCCGTTCAGCACGTAGCCCTCGTCGTTCCGCCGCGCTGTCGACTTCATGCCGCCGAAGGCGTCCGAGCCGGAGCCCGGCTCGGTGATCGCCCACGCGCCGATCTTCTCCAGGGTGAGGAGGGGAAGGGCCCAGCGCTCCTTCTGCCGGATGGTTCCCCGGTTGAGGATCGCCGCGGGCGTCAGGCCGACGCTCACGCCGAGCGCGGTCACCATGCCGGGGCAGTAGCGGCAGAGCTCGATGACCGGGATGAGCTGCAGGCCGACGTCCTCGGCGGTCCGCTCCTGTGGCCGCTTCGTCTGAGCCGTACCCCGCTCGCCCGCCTTCTCGCGCTCGATCTGGCGCTGGAAGCGCTGGCGAGCCATCTCGTCGATGCCGAAGGCCGCCATCATCTTGCGCAGCACGTCGTAGGGCGGCGTGTCACCGTGCTCGAATTCCTCGAGGTTCGGCTTGATCTCCGCCTCGACGAAGCGGCGGACCATGTCGCGGATCATGAGGTGTTGCTCGCTCCACTCGATCATGGGCGCGACTCCCTACGCGTACTGGCCTTCGAGATAGGTGATGATGTCGTCCGACTCGTACATCTCGCGGCGGGTGTTCGGGTCGATCAGGTACGGCACCTGCATCTTGCCGCCGCGCCGCGTGAGCTCGGCGCGCTTGGGGCTTCCCTTGGGAAGGTTTCTCACGATGTATTCGAGATCGAGCTCGGAGAGCGTCTCGCGGACTTTTCGGCAGTAGGGCGATCCCTCCATGTTGAAGAGCGTGAGCGGCTCGAAGGTCTCCCTGAGGCCCCCGCGACGACAGCGAGACCCGCGCCCGAAGCGCACGGCGCTCGCCAGCGTCGAGTTCACGTCGTCGAGGATGGTCGGCACCGGAAGCCGCCAGCCCGCCTGCTCGCCCTCGCCGTAGGTCGCGTTCAGGTAGCGGATGATGTCGTCCGACTCGTAGAGCTCGGTCCCGGTGTTCGGGTCGACCAGGTAGGGCACCTGCATCTTCCCGCCCCGGCGAACGAGCTCCGCCCGCCGGCCACTGCCCTGCGCCACGGGGTGGACGCGGTAGTCGAGGTCGAGCTCGGAGAGGACCTCGCGGACCTTCCGGCAGTAGGGGCAGGCCTCGAAGTCGTAGAGCTCGAGGATCCGGGCGGGATCCCGACGGCGCTCCGCGGTGACGCGCGGAAAGACCCCGCGCCCGAGGCGGAGCAGCGTGGCGGTGAAGGAGGTCAGGTCGTTGGGAAGGCTCATGGCGCGGGACTATGGACCGACCGCGCCGCCGAATCCAGGGAGGGCGATCGGCCTTGTAGATCCAGCACGACCTCACGCATCTTGGCACGTGGGAGGAAGTTGAGTACGAGCTGGTCTACACCAGGTTGCAGCGGTTCGGGAGAAATCGCTAACCAAACTCCATGCCGGTCCCGCTCGAGGGTGGATGCCACCAGGTCCTCGTCTACGGCGACTCGCTCACGTGGGGCATCATCCCGCACACGCGGAAGCGTCTCCAGTTCGACGCGCGCTGGCCGGGCGTCCTGGAACGTCACCTGCTGTCCCGCGGCCGCCGCGTCCGGATCATCGAGGACTGCCTGAATGGACGCCGTACCGCATGGGAGGACCCGTACAAGCCGGGCCGCAACGCGGTTCCCGGGATCGAGCAGTGCATCGAGACCCATTCGCCGCTCAGGCTCGTGATCCTCATGCTCGGAACCAACGACTTCCAGTCCGTGCATCAGCACGATGCATGGCACTCGGCGCAGGGGCTGGCGACCGTCGTGCGGGCCATCCGTCGCGCGCCCATCGAGCCCGGGATGCCGAGTCCGGAGATCCTCGTGGTGGCGCCGCCGTCCATCCGTGCACCGAGCGGACCGATCGCCCCCAAGTTCCTCGGCGCCGAGAGCCGGTGCGCGGGGCTGGCGGAGGCGTACGCGCAAATCGCCGGCGAGGAGCGCTGCCGCTTCTTCGACGCCGGTACGGTGACGACGTCGAGCGTTGTCGATGGTGTCCACCTCGATGCCGACCAGCACGCCGCGCTCGCCCGCGCCCTTGCCGACACGGTCGAACCCTGGCTGGACGACTTGTGACCCGAGATTGGAGGTGACCTCATGGCGCGCTTCGCCGTCATTGGTGCGGGAGCCTGGGGAACGGCCCTGGCCTGCCACGTTGCCCGGCTCGGCCACGCGGTCACGATGTGGGCCTTCGAGTCCGAGGTGGCGGCGGAGATCACCGACGCGCACGCGAACTCCCCCTACCTGCCGGACGTCCGTCTTCCGGAGTCGGTCACGGCTTCCACCGATGCCGCGGCGGTCGCCACGCGGGCCGACGTCGTGCTCCTCGTGCCGCCCTCACAGCACCTGCGCCGGGTGACGGCGGCCCTGACGGGTCGGATCGCGCCGCACGCGGTCGTGATCGTGGCGACCAAGGGGATCGAGGAGCGGAGCCTCAAGCTCATGTCCGAGGTCCTCGCCGAGACCCTGCCCGAGGTGGGGGCATCGCGGGTGGTTTTCCTCTCCGGTCCGAGCTTCGCCCGCGAGGTCGCGCGCGGCCTGCCGACCGACGTCGTGCTCGCGAGCCGGGACGTGCAGACGGCGCGCGCGCTCCAACCCCTGCTGCACGCGCCGACCTTCCGCACCTACGCCAGCGCCGACCCGATCGGCGTGCAGGTCGGCGGCGCCCTCAAGAACGTCATCGCGGTCGCCACCGGGGCCTGCGACGGCCTCGAGTTCGGTCCCAATGCGCGCGCCGCGCTGGTCACGCGCGGGCTCGCCGAGATCACGCGCATCGGGGTGGCCCTGGGCGCGAATCCCCTTACCTTCCTCGGCATGTCGGGAGTGGGCGATCTCATCCTCACCTGCACGGGGGACCAGTCCCGCAACCGGACGCTGGGGAAGGAGGTCGCGCGCGGCGCGGATCCGCTCGTCTACCTCTCCAGCCAGCGCGCGGTGGCCGAGGGGTTCCACACCGCCGGCGCCGGCTACGCGCTCGCGCAGAAGCTCGGCGTCGAGGCGCCGATCACGGAGAACGTCTATCACGTGCTCCACCGGGGTCGCCCGATCGCCGAGGCGGTCACGATCCTCATGGAGCGCGCCTACCGGGACGAGCTCGACGGGATCGAGCCACCGGGAAGCGGCTGAGCGAGCCGCCGAGGTTTCCAGCATGAAGGAGCCACGGGCGATCGACTTCCTGGTGGAGCGCGGCAACCTGCGCCACTGCAAGTTCGTGCACGCCGCCGAGCCCGACGAGATCCGGCTGCACCCCGGAGAAGTCCTCCTCGAGATTGCGAAGTTCGCGTTCACGGCCAACAACGTCACCTACGCCGTCGCCGGCGACATGATGTCGTACTGGAGCTTCTTCCCGGCCGAGGTCGGGTGGGGACGGGTGCCGGTCTGGGGCTTCGGTGACGTGGCCCGCTCCCGTCTCGATGAGGTGGGCGAGGGGGAGCGCGTCTTCGGCTACTTCCCCATGTCGACGCACCTGGTGGTCCAGCCCATCCGTAGCACCCCGGGCGGCTTCGTCGACGGGTCTTCCCACCGGCAGGCGCTTCCGGCCGTGTACAATCAGTACTCGCGCGTTGCGACCGACCCGGGCTACACCGCGGAGCACGAGGACCAGCAGCTGCTCTTCCGCCCCCTGTTCATGACCGCCTTCCTGCTCGAGGACCTGATCGCCGACAGCGAGGCCTTCGGCGCACGCGCGATCGTGCTCTCGAGCGCCTCGAGCAAGACGGCCTTCGGACTGGCCTTCCTCCTCCACCAGAAGCGGGATGCCCACCGCGAGGTGATCGGCCTCACTTCTCCGGGCAACGTGGCATTCGTGAGCGGGCTCGGATGCTACGACCGCGTGGTGACCTACGACCGGATCGACTCGCTGCCGCGCGAGCAGGCGGTCGTGTTCGTGGACATGGCAGGCAACGGCGACGTCGTGAGCGCGCTCCACCACCACTACCGCGACAGCATGAAGTACAGCTGCATCGTCGGCTTGACGCACTGGGAACGCCGCACGGCGGCGGCCGATCTCCCCGGGGCCCAGCCGACCTTCTTCTTCGCCCCGACGCAGCTCCAGAAGCGCACGCGGGAATGGGGAGCGGAGGGATTCCAGGAACGCTACGCGGTGGCCTGGCGGGGGTTCGTCGATTTCGCCACGCGGCACCTTCGCGTCGTCAGCGGGCGGGGACCGGCGGCCGTGGAGCGGGTGTACCTGGAAACACTGGAGGGCCGGACGAAGCCCGACGTGGGGCACATCCTCTCGCTAGCGGAGTGATCGAGCGCGCAGGGTAACCGCCACGGGATCCCCGGCCGCCACCTCGCCGCCTTCAGCGGTGCGCAGGTAGATGCCGCGCAGGTTCCGGTGCCGCAGCTCGGGGTTGGCGACGAAGCGGAGGGCGTCGGGACCGAAGCGACCCTGGAACTTGTGACACCCGTTGTGCGGCATGGGGGTCACCTCGAGCAGGGCTCCGCCGGCGCGCAGGCGGCTGCCGGGAGGCAGGTTCTCCGTCGACAGATCGAGACTCAGGAAGAGATTGTCCCCGAAGAGGGTCAGCGGCTGCCCGTTGGCGATCAGCTCCGCCACGTCGCTCTGCATGACGGCGATCGCCTTCCCCGGATGCGGCTCGGGCTGACGACCCCACGCGTCCCCCGGCAAACCAGCGCCGACCTCCAGCCGGACGCGCTCCAACTCTTCTCGTCTCCCGCCCGTACCGCGCACCACGATACGTGCGATACGACCACCGTCCCTCGGCGCCGCCAGCGCGCGCAGCCCTTCCTCCAGCGCGGCGAGTGTCCGGTAGCGGGTCGCATCGCCGACCGAGCCGGAATCGATCCT
>Ga0126369_10002268_pt1 | contig 13638 bp, 12 predicted proteins | sample PanSoiMetaPlot_1_FD_109646 | JGI IMG/M metagenome (GOLD analysis project Ga0126369, IMG submission 109646) | Tropical forest soil microbial communities from Panama - MetaG Plot_1 | ecosystem: Environmental > Terrestrial > Soil > Tropical forest > Bulk soil | place: Panama | collected 2016-02-17 | reverse complement strand
GAGCACGGGCTCGCCATGGTGTTCACCGGCGTGCGTCATTTCCGGCATTGAGCGCGCGCGGATGAAGCTCCTCGTCATCGGCGGCGGCGGGCGGGAACACGCGCTCGCGTGGAAGCTCGCGCAGAGCCCGCGCGTCCAGAAGGTGTACGTCGCGCCTGGCAACGGCGGCACCGCGCGCGAGCCGGGCGTCGAGAACGTCCCGATCACCGAGTTCGCCGAGCTCGCCGACTTCGCGGGGCGCGAGCGAATCCAGCTCACGGTGGTGGGACCTGAAGCGCCGCTCGCCGCGGGGGTCGTGGATCTGTTCCGCGCCCGCGGCCTGCGGATCTTCGGTCCGACCAAGGCGGCCGCGCAGCTCGAAAGCTCCAAGGCGTTCGCGAAGGGCTTCCTCTTCCGGCACCAGATCCCTACCGCCGACTACCAGAGCTTCACCGACGCGCAAGCCGCGCACGGTTACATCGACGTCAAGGCTGCGCCGATCGTCGTGAAGGCCGACGGCCTCGCCGCGGGCAAGGGCGTCGTCGTCGCGGCGACCAAGGACGAGGCCCACGCCGCGGTCGATCGCATCCTCGTGGATCGCGCGATGGGCGACGCGGGCGGCCGGCTCGTGGTCGAGGATTTTCTCGAAGGCGAGGAGACGAGCTTCATCGTGCTCGTCGACGGCGAGCGCAGCCTCGCGCTCGCCACCAGCCAGGATCACAAGCGATTGCGTGACGGCGACGAGGGGCCCAACACCGGCGGCATGGGCGCGTACTCGCCGGCGACCGTCGTGACGCCCGCGATCCACGCCCGGATCGTGCGCGAGATCATCACGCCGACGGTGCGCGGCATGGCCCAGGACGGCATCCCGTACTCGGGCTTTCTCTACGCGGGGCTAATGATCGACCGCGCGGGCAATCCGAAGGTCCTCGAGTTCAACTGCCGCCTCGGCGACCCCGAGACGCAGCCGATCCTCCTGCGGCTGAAGAGCGACCTCTTCGATTTGCTCGAGCACGCGCTCGAAGGGCGCCTCGATCGCATCGAGGCCGCGTGGGACCGTCGCGCGGCGCTCGGGGTGGTGCTTGCGACCGCGAACTATCCCGAAACGCCGCGGAAGGGCGACGCAATCGCCGGCATCCCGCCGGCCGCGGACGACTGCCGCGTGTTCCACGCCGGCACCGAGCTCGTCGAGGGGAAGCTCGTCACGAGCGGTGGCCGCGTGCTTTGCGTCACCGCGCTCGGCGACAGCGTCAAGCTCGCGCAGAAGCGCGCCTACGAAGCGGTGACCGCGATCCGGTTCGACGGGATGCAGTACCGGCGGGACATCGGCTTCCGCGCCGCCACGCGCCGCGGCTGAGCCGAGCTGCCGCTGTGGTTAAATGCGGCGCATGGACAACGCCGCAGTCAAGGATTACTTCACCGGTCTGCAGGCGCGGATCGTCGCCACGCTCGAGTCGCTGAGCGGCGGACGGTTCCGCAGCGACGCGTGGACGCGCGCCGAGGGCGGCGGCGGCGAGTCGCGCGTGCTCGAGGACGGCGAAGTCTTCGAGCGCGGCGGCGTCAACTTCTCCCACGTCGCTGGAGCGAAGCTGCCGCCGTCTGCCACCGCGTCGCGACCGGAGCTCGGCGGACGCGGCTTCGAGGCGATGGGCGTGTCGCTCGTACTCCACCCGCGCAACCCGTACGTGCCCACGGTGCACATGAACGTGCGGTATCTCGTCGCGGCGAAGGGAGGCGAAGCCGCCGTCTGGTGGTTCGGCGGGGGCATGGACCTCACTCCGTACTACGGTTTCGAGGAGGACGCGGTGCACTTCCACCGCACGTGCCGCGCGGCGCTCGCAGCGTTTGGCGCCGATCTGCATCCGCGCTTCAAGCGCTGGTGCGACGAGTACTTCCACCTCCGCCACCGCGGCGAGCCACGCGGGATCGGCGGCATCTTCTTCGACGACCTCTCGGCGCCCGATTTCGAGACCTGCTTTGCGGTCGTTCGCAGCGTCGGGGATCACTTCCTCCCCGCCTACTTCCCGATCGTCGAACGCCGCCGCGACACGCCGTACGGCGAGCGCGAGCGCGACTTCCAGGCGTACCGTCGGGGGCGCTACGTCGAGTTCAACCTGGTGTACGACCGCGGAACGCTGTTCGGCCTGCAATCGGGCGGCCGCAGCGAGTCGATCCTGATGTCGCTCCCGCCGGTCGTGAAGTGGCGGTACGACTGGCGGCCCGCCCCCGGCACGCCGGAGGCGCGGCTGTACGAGGTCTTCCTCGCGCCTCGCGATTGGGTCTAGCAGCCGAGCTGCCGGGCGAGATCGACGAAGTCCTTCGCGTTGACGTCGAAGCGCGCCTCCGGCGCGAGATCCGCCTTTGCCGGATCGCCGCGCTCCATCGGCCTCGCCACGAACGCGGTCCGCAGGCCCGAGCGCGCCGCCGCGTCGAGGTCGCTTTTGTGCGCCGCGACCATCATCACCTCCTCGGGCTGCAGGCGAAGCAGCCGCGCCGCGCCCAGGTAGGTCTCCGCATCGGGCTTGTAGTGGCCGAAGAGCTCCGCCGAGAGGATGCAATCCCATGGCAGCCCACCGTGCTTCGCCATGTTGGTGAGCAGCGCGACGTTGCCGTTCGAGAGCGTCGCGATCACGTGCCTCTTCTTGAGCCGCTTCAGGCCGGGGACCGAGTCCTTCCAGGGTCCGAGCCGGTGCCACGCGAGGTTGAAATGCGACTTCTCGCTATCGGTGAGCCCGCCGATACGGAAGCGGACGAGCAGCTCGTCGAGGATCATGCGGTGCAGGTCGTCGATGACGGTCCAGGGAAGATCGCCGCGTCGCACGCGGTCCATCGCCGGCCGGTAGCCGGCGCGCCACGCGTCGGCGAACGCGACCCAGTCGACGGCGAGCCGCTTCTTGCGCCCGAGCTTGCGCCCCTCGGCGATGATCGAGCCGCGCCAGTCGACGACCGTGCCGAACACGTCGAACGTCAACGCCTTGATGCCGCGAAGCGCGTGTTTCATCCTCTTCCCTCCCCGGTTCTGTCCTCGGGCCGTTCCGGAAGGAACAGCTGCAGCAGGTCGTTGAGAAACCGGCGCCCGAGCGCGGTCGGGCGGATCCGCGCGTGGTCGCGCTCGATCAGCCCTCTCGCCTGGGCAGCCGCAAGCGCCCGATCGACCGCGGCGATCGCCTGCCCGGTGCGCTCGCCGAACAGCGCGACGTCGAACCCCTCGGCGAGCCGCAGCGCGTTCATCATGAACTCGAACGCGAGCTCGCGGCGCTCGATCGTATGCCGTTCCTGCACTGGGTCGCCGGCCGCGACGCGAGCGAGATACTCACGCGGCTGCTTGTAGCGCATCTCGCGCACGACGCGATCGTGGAAGGACAGCTTCGAGTGGGCGCCGGCGCCGACGCCGAGATAGTCCCCGAAGCGCCAATAGTTCAAGTTGTGCCGGCACTCGGCGCCCGGGCGGGCGTACGCCGAGGTCTCGTAGTGTGCGTAACCAGCCGCGACGAGCCGCTCCTCGACCATGTCGCCGATCGCGGCCGACGTCTCCTCGTCCGGCAACTGCGGCGGGAAGCGGTGGAAAAGCGTGTTCGGCTCGAGCGTGAGATGGTAGAAGGAGAGGTGCGGCGCGCGCGCCGCGAGCGCCTTCGCTACGTCCTCTTCGGCAGCCGCGAGCGTCTGTTCGGGCAGCGCATACATCAGGTCGAGATTGAAATTCGCGAAGCTCGCGTGCGCGATCTCGATCGCGCGGTGCACCTCGCGGTCGTCGTGGATCCGCCCGAGCGAGCGCAACCGCGCAGGATCGAAGCTCTGGATTCCGATCGAGAGCCGGTTGACGCCGGCGGCGCGGAAGTCGCTGAACTTCTCGGCCTCGAACGTACCGGGATTCGCCTCGAGCGTGATCTCCGCATCCGCCGCGAGCGGGAGGCGCGCGCGGAACGCGGCGAGCAGCCGGTCGATCGCTCCGGCGGAGAGCAGACTCGGCGTGCCACCGCCGAAGAAGATCGAGTGGATCCGCCGCCCCCAGACCGACGGCAGCGCCCGCTCGAGGTCGGCGATGAGGGCGTCGACGTATGCGGCCTCGGGTAGCGCGGTGTGCAATTCGTGCGAGTTGAAGTCGCAGTACGGGCACTTGCGGACGCACCACGGCACGTGAACGTAGAGCGCGAGCGGCGGGAGCGCGGCGAGGTGGAGGCGGCGGCCAGCGGCAGGGGCCGGTACGACGGTGGTTGGCATCGGTGCGCCCGGATGATAGAGCAGCCGCCAGCGGGCGCGCGGCGGCGAGCGGGGCTCGAGTTCCCGACGCGCGACGGGCTCGAGCCGCCGCTGCGGCGCGCCTTGACAGACCCCCCTGAGCGGGCGGATACAGAAGTGCAGCGCACACGCCGACTCGCAAAGGGGAGAAAACATGGCGAACATGCAGCGACGCGTATTGATGAAGGGCGCGGCGGTGGGTGCGCTCGCCTTCACCTTGGGCGAAGCCGAGGTCCTGCTCACCGCACGCGAGGCACGCGCGCAAGGCGTGCCGTTCCAGGTGCTTACCGCCGAGCAGGCCGAGACCTTGGAGGCGCTCGGCGAAACGCTCGTGCCCGGGGCGCGTCAGGCGGGGATCGCTCATTTCGTGGATCAACAGCTCGCCGGGCCCCCCGGAGAGTGCCTCCTCACCGCGCGCGTGGTCAATGTCCGACCGCCGTTTGCAGGCTTCTATCGCGCCGCGCTGGGCGCGGTCGACCGGACGAGCCAGGCGGCCTCCAACCAGCGTTTCGCGCAGCTCGGCGTGGCGGAGCAGCGCGAGTTCGTCGATCGCATGCGCCAGGCGAAGCTCGAGGGATGGCAGGGCCCGCCGCCGCCGTTCGTGTACTTCGTCCTACGCAGCGACGCTGTCGACGTCGTTTACGGCACCGTGGAAGGATTCGAGCGGCTGGGCGTCCCCTACATGCCGCACATCGCTCCCGAGCGGAGGTGGTGATCATGGCGACGCTCGAAAAGGTCGATGTCGTCATCGTCGGCGCGGGCGCGTCCGGCAGCGTGTTCGCCGCGGTGCTGGCGCGCGCGGGCAAGCGGGTCGTGCTGCTCGAGCAGGGACCGAACTGGGAAATGCGCGATCTCGTCAGCTCCGAGATCTGGGGGCGACGGCTGAAGCCGACGGGTTCGCCGTTTCAGCTCGAGGGCCGGAACGCCGTCGGGTTCGCCTACAACTCCGGGTGGGGGGTCGGCGGTGCCACCCTGCACTACTTCGCCAACTTCCCGCGGCTGCTGCCAACCGATTTCCGCATGAAGAGCGAGTTCGGGCGGGGTCTCGACTGGCCGATCACCTATGACGATCTGGCGCCCTACTACGATCGGGTCGCGCGCGACGTCGGCGTCTCGGGCGACGCCGAAGCGGAGCGGCGATGGCGGCCAGTCAAAGAGCCCTACCCGATGCCGCCGCTCAGGACGTTTCGCCATGGCGAGATCTGGGTGAAGGGGTTCGAGGCGCTTGGCATGCATACTGTGCCAGCCCCGGTCGCGATCAACAGCGTCGCATACAAGGGACGTCCAGCCTGCATCTACGACGGCTGGTGTCACGTCGGCTGCCCGACGGGCGCGCTCGCCAACCCGCAGGTGACCTATCTCGCCGAGGCGCTCGGGAAAGGCGCAGTCGTGCGCCCGCACAGCACCGTCACGCGAGTGCTCACCAATGCCAAGGGAGAGCGGGTCTCGGGCGTCGAGTACTTCGACCAGAAGAAGGAGCGCCAGGTCCAGGAGGCGTCCGTCGTAGTGCTCGCCGCGTTCTCGGCGCAGAACCCGCGGATCTTGCTGAACTCGGCAACTGATCGGCATCCGCAGGGCCTCGCGAACGCGAGCGGGCTCGTGGGCCGCTATTTGATGACGCACACCGGGGCGGCGGTGTGGGGCATCTTCGACGAACACGTCGAAAACTACATGGGCATCACCGGCGCCCAGCGCATGTCCTACGACCGCTACCCGAAGACGAGCCGCAAGGGGGCGTTCGGGAGCACGTTCTGGGTGCTTGGCCCGGCGCTCAAGCCGAACGACCTCGGCGGGATCGCCAATGCACGGGGCGACCTGTTCGGTCTGGAGCTCGACGCCTTCATGAAGCGCGCGGCGCGCGGTCTCGCCAAGATCCAGGCGTTCGGCGAGGAGCTGCCCAATCCAGAGAATCGCCTCGAGCTCTCGACCGATAAGGACGAGTTCGGCTTCCCGCTCGCGCGCATCTTCCACACCTACGACCAGGACGCGCTCGGGGTGTGGAGCGGCTCGCTCGACGAGGGCATGCAGATCGCGAAGGCCGCCGGCGCGAAGGAGGCCTGGCCGGCACGCGCCGCAGTGCCAACGATCCATTTGTGCGGGGGCACCATCATGGGCACGAGCGCGGGCAATTCGGTAGTGAATAGCTACGGGCAGACCCACGAGCTTGCGAACCTCTACATCGGCGGGCCGGGGATCTATCCGACCGAGGGCGCGTCGAACCCAACCTACGCGCTGAACGCCCTGTCCCTCCGAGGCGCGGAGCAACTTGCGGCGAACTGGACGAGCATCGCCGGCTGATAGCGGGGCTGCTGAATGCGGTTTGCGCCAGAGGCGCTGGCTAACTCAGGCGCTGCCGGGTCAGATAGATCAGCGCCGCAACGACCACGAGGCCGAGCAAGGTCAGCCCTATTCCCGAAGCAACGCGAGCAGCCGGCGGAGCGCCTTACCGCGGTGGCTCACGGCGTGCTTCGCGCTCGGTGCGAGTTCGGCCGCGGTCTTGCCGAGATCGGGGAGATAGAAGTGAGGGTCATAGCCGAAGCCGCCGCTACCGCGCGGCGCGGCGACGACCTCGCCGTGCCAGCGTCCCTCGGCGATCAGGGGCTCGGGGTCCTCCGCGTGGCGCACTAGGACCACCACACAATAGTAGTGAGCGCGTCGGTCGAGCTTGCCCTCGAGCAGGGCGACGAGTTTCTCGTTGTTGCGCTGGTCGGATTTCGGCTCGCCGGCGAACCGCGCCGAGTGCACGCCCGGCTCGCCGTCGAGCGCAGCGACGCAGATCCCGGAGTCGTCGGCGAGCGCCGGCAGTCGCGCGTGCCGCGCGGCGTTGCGCGCTTTGGCGAGCGCGTCCTCGACGAAAGTGGCGTGCGGCTCATCGGCGTCCGGCACGCCGAGCGCGCCCTGCGGCACAACCTCGATCCCGAGCGGCGCGAAGAGGTCCGCGAGCTCGCGAAGCTTGCCGGGGTTGGACGACGCGAGGACGAGCTGCGTCACCGATGCGTCACAGGCCAAGCGCAGTCCGCTGCTTCGCGATCAGCTCCCGGATCCCGCGCTCGGCAAGCGCGACGAGGGACACCATTTCGACGGGCGTGAACGGCGCACCCTCGGCCGTCCCCTGCAGCTCAACGAAACCGCCGGCGCCGGTCATCACCACGTTCATATCGGTGTCGCAGCGCGAGTCCTCGGCGTAGTCGAGGTCGAGGACCGGCACGCCCTGGTACAAGCCGACCGACACCGCGGCGACGAAGTCGCGAATCGGCGACTCGGCGAGGAGTCCCCGTTCGGTCAGGACCGAGACCGCGTCGTGGACCGCGACGAAGCTGCCGGTAATGCTCGCAGTGCGCGTCCCGCCGTCGGCCTGGAGGACGTCGCAGTCAACCTGGATCGTCCGTGTGCCGAGCTTGTCGAGGGCGATCACCGCGCGCAGGCTCCGCCCGATCAGCCGCTGGATCTCGAGCGTGCGGCCCGACTGCTTGCCGCGCGCCGCCTCGCGCTCGGTGCGGGTGTTGGTCGCGCGCGGGAGCATGCCGTATTCGGCGGTAAGCCAGCCCTGGCCCTTGTCTTTCAGGAAGGGTGGCACGCGCTCCTCGACGCTTGCGGTGCAAACGACCCGGGTGTCGCCGAACTCGATCAGGACCGAGCCCTCGGCGTGCCTGGTGTAGCCGCGGGTGATCCGCACGGGACGAAGCTCCTCGGGCGCGCGGCCGCCCGGCCGCGCCCAGCCCCCGTTCTTCACGCCCGACCCTTCATTTCGAGTGCTTGTGGATCGCGTTGCGGATCTCGTCGATCGCGCGCTCGATCTCGTCGTCCGTGAGGTAGCCGGCCTGTCCCGGCGGGGGCTTTGACTTGCCGAACTGCTCCATGGTCGTCTTGATCTGGGTCGGATCCATGCTGACGGTGGAGATCCAATCGGCCGCGTCCGAGGCGTACTCGTCGGCCCAGGTCATCGCGACCACCGACGCGTTGTCGCCGTCCTTGCCCGCGCGCGCCTCCGCCATGTCGAGCAGGATCGGAATCGCCCGAATGATCTCGCCGCGGATCAGCTCCTCGCAGATCTGCCGCGAGGAGAGCGGACCCCACACGCCGTCCGTGGCGAGCAGGATCGTGTCCTGGTGGCGCAGCGCGGTCCGGCGCGAGAGATCCACGCGCGGCGGGCCCATCTGCCCGAGGCAGTTGAAGATCTTGTTGCGGTCCGGGTGCGCGGCAACCGCCTCCTCGCGCACGCGGCCGGCGTCGACCAGGATCTGCACGCGCGAGTGGTCCTTGGTCTGCGCCTCGATGCGGCCGTTGCGGACCAGGTACAGGCGCGAATCGCCGACGTGCGCCCAGTACGCGAGCCCGTCCTGCACGACGCACGCGACGCAGGTCGTGCGCGGCGTCTCAAGGAGGCTCCGGACGTTCGCGTAGTCGACGATCGCGTGATGGGCGCTCGTGATCGAGTCGAGCAGGAACTTGAACGGGTCGGCGAGCCGCGGCTGCGCCTCGCGCTGGAACGCCTCCGCCACGAACTGGGTCGTGATCTGCGCCGCCACCTCGCCGTGCAGGTGCCCCCCCATGCCGTCGGCGATGGCCATGCAGAGCGCGTCGCGCGTATAGCAATAGGCGACCCGGTCCTGGTTTGACTTCCGCGGCCCTTGCCGGCTTTCCTGATAGATCGAGAACTTCATCTTCCCCGTCCCCCGCGGCTTCGCCCCGCCTCAGCGCCGCGCCAGCTTGACCAACGTTCCGCGCAGGTTTGCCACGAACGAGCGCTTGCTCGGCCCCTCCGGATCGCGCTCGCGCAGCAGCACCTTCTGCAGCGCCATCACGCTCTGCGGCCGCTTCGCGTGATCGAGCTGCAGGCACCAGTCGATCGTCTCCAGGAGCTGGTCGGAATATCTGCCGTTGAAGAGCTTCGTCGCCGAAATGTAGCGATCCTTCTCGACGCGCAGGTCGGCCGCCTGCGGCGCGGCCCCGGCGAGGCACGCGAAGATGCTCGCCCCTACCGAATAGATGTCGCTCCACGGCCCAAGCAGCTCCCGCCTCTGGTAGTGCTCCGGCGACGCGAAGCCCGGCGTGTACATCGGGTTCAGCTTGAAGCCCTCGGCGGTGAGCGTCTGGCGCGCCGCGCCGAAGTCGATCAGGACCGGCGTGATGTCGTTGCGGATGTAGATGTTCGCGGGCTTGATGTCGAGATGGAGCAGCTTGTTCGCGTGCACCTCGCGCAGGCCGTTCAGAAGCAGGGTGAACACTCGGCGGATGAAGTTCTCCTTCATCGAGCCGCGGCGCTGCTGGATGTGCTCCTGCAGCGTGCGGCCCCGCTCGTAGCGCATGACGAGGTACACCGTCTCGTTCGCGCGGAAGAAATTCAACACCCGCACGACGTTCGGGTGCGACAGCTTGGCGAGCGCCCTGCCTTCCTCGAAGAAGCACTTCATCCCGTAGCGGAAGGTCGCGAGGTTCTCCTCGGCGATCGACGGCAGCACATCGCCCTCGCGCCGCAGCGCGAGCGAACTCGGCAGGTACTCCTTGATCGCCACCGGCTGGTCCTGGTCGTCGTGCGCGAGGTAGACCATCGAGAACCCGCCCGCGGACAGCACCTTCGTCACGCGGTAGGTCTGGAGCTGGTAGCCCTCAGGCAGCGGGAGGTTCGATTGCGACGCCATGCGTCTTGCGGGATGGTGGTCGATCGGTGAGGAGCGTGGAGGTTCCTGATCCGGCGGCGCTGCGTCGGCGCCCCCTGAGTTAGCGCATTCCCTTAAGATAGCGTGCTAGCGCCGCTGATTCTCTGAGTTTACCCCGCCAAAGTAAACAGCGACCGCCACCCGGAGAAGAACCGAACCCATGGTGAGCAGTATGACCGGCTACGCCGCGGTGACGCGCGAACTCGCTGCGGGCACCCTCGCGCTGGAGCTGAAGAGCGTGAACAGCCGATTCCTCGACGTCCAGTTCCGGATCGCCGAGGAGTTGCGCACCGTCGAACCGGCCTTGCGCGAGCTGGCCATGGCCGCCGTTGCGCGCGGGAAGCTCGACTGCCGCCTCGCCTTTACGCCCTCGCCGCTCGCGCGCGACGAGTCCGCGCTGAACGCCGAGGCGCTCGCGCGACTCGCCCGCATGTCGCAGGTCGTGCGCGACGCGATCCCCGACGCGCAACCGTTTCGGGTCGTCGAGGTGCTCCACTGGCCCGGCGTGCTCGGCGACGAGCCGTCCGCCGCCGAGCGGGTCCGCGACACCGCGGTCGAGGCGATGCGCACGGCGCTCGCGGAACTCGTCGCCGCACGGTCCCGCGAAGGGGAGAAGCTCGCGCGGATGATCCGGGAGCGGCTCGCGAAAATGCGCGCCCGGCTCGCCGAGGTCGAGCCGCTCGTCCCGAAGGCGATCGCCGCCTACGAGGAGAAGCTCGCCGCCAAGCTGCGCGAGGTGCTTGCGTCGGCGGAGGAGGATCGCATCCGGCAGGAGATCGCGGTGTTCGGCGTTCGGATCGACGTCGCGGAGGAGCTCTCCCGGCTCGCCGCCCATCTCGACGAGGCCGAGCGCGTCCTCGCGAGCGGCGGCGCGGTGGGGAAACGCCTCGACTTTCTCATGCAGGAGCTCAACCGCGAGGCGAACACGCTCGGCGCGAAATCGGTGTCGAAGGAGCTTTCGGCGGCCGTGCTCGAGTTCAAGGTGATCATCGAGCAGATGCGGGAGCAGGTGCAGAACCTCGAATAGCGTTTGTCATCGCCCCGTAAGAGTCGGGGCTATCCGCTGCAGGTCGACGGCTTTCGCGCTGCTGATCTCCGCCTGAGACCTCGTTTCGATTCATTTCCTGTAGGGCGGCGGCGACATCGCCTAAATTTGCAAGCGGCTTGAAAATTTGCCCACGTCCGCGCGCAAGTTTGCGACGAAGCGACTTGCCCGACCGAGCCGCAAGTCCTTGATCGCCGGCCGATCACCTCTTTCGCCCGGCGGCGCGCACCGCCACCACCTGCCGCTCGAGCGCCTGCCGCTCCGGGCCCGCTATTTGCCGCGACCGAAACGTCCCGCGGCCTAATCCAAGACCAACCCATCGGATATCCTCATGAAGATTGCCCAAATCGCACCGTTGACCGAGGCCGTTCCGCCTCGACTTTACGGCGGAAGCGAGCGCGTGGTCGCCTACCTGACCGATGCGCTCGTGGAGCTCGGCCACCGAGTAACACTGTTCGCTTCCGGCGACAGTCACACGAAGGGGACGCTCGAGCCGATCTGGCCGCAGGCGCTGCGGCTCGACCCGCGGATCGTCGACCCGTTCGCGCCGCTGTTCATGATGATGGAGCGAGTGATCGGTCGCGCGGACGAATTCGACGTCCTTCATTGGCACATCGACTACTTCGGTTATCCGCTGATCCGGCTGTTGCGCGTCCCCTCCGTGACGACGCTGCACGGCAGGCTCGATCTCCCCGAGCAACCGTCGCTGTACCGCGCTTTCAACGACGTCGCGGTCGTCTCGATCTCGGATTCGCAGCGCGAGCCCTTGCCCGGTCCCAACTACGTCGCGACCATCCACCACGGCCTGCCGATCGGTCTGTTGCGCCAGGGCGATGGCACCGGTGGCTATCTCGCCTTTTTGGGCCGGATCTCCCCGGAGAAGGCACCGGATGCGGCGATCCGGATCGCGGCCATGGCCGGGATGAAGCTCAAGATCGCGGCGAAGGTGGACCGCGTCGACGAGGCCTATTTCAACGAAAAGATCAAGCCGATGCTCGGCTTGCCGCACGTCGACTACGTGGGTGAGATCAGCGAGCCGGAGAAGAGTGCGTTCCTCGGCAATGCCGCGGGTCTGCTGTGCCCGGTGATGTGGCGGGAGCCGTTCGGCCTGGTGATGATCGAGGCCATGGCGTGCGGAACGCCGGTGGTCGCGTTCCGGAACGGTTCGATCCCCGAAGTGATCGAAAACGGCGTGACCGGGTTCGTCGTCGACTCGGAGCCTGCCGCCGCCGACGCAGTCCCCGCGATGCTCGCGCTCGACCGGTCGCGCATCCGCGCCGAGTTCGAGCGCCGGTACTCGGCGCGCCGCATGGCCGAAGACTATCTCGCGGTCTATCGACGGCTGATCCGGCATCAGGAAATGGCTCGGCGCGGTACAGGGCTCGTCGCGGTCGGGGCGAGCTGACGCCCGACGACCGCTGCGGCGCGCTTGATATGGCGCAGCAACCCTTGCTGACCCGTGCGATCGCGACCTCAGCGGGTCGATCGGCCGGGTTTTCACGAATGGGGAGCCTGACGCTCGGAGTCGTCTGGGGCCGTTCACAGCGAGGGATCATGTCACTCCCGCGGTATGCCTCGCGCGGTGCCATCCGGTTTCTCTTCCATTACGTCTGTCGCCGTGCCGCGAGCCACCTCGTCGTGCTGACGGCGGTGCTCGCCGCCGTCGGCTGCGCGATCGGCTCGCAATACGCCGTCAAGCATCTCGTCGACGTGCTGACCGACAGCGCGCCGTCCAGCGCCGCGTTGTGGCAGGCCGTCGGTCTGCTGCTCGCGCTCGTCGCCGGCGACAACCTGCTGTGGCGTCTGGCCGGGTGGGTGTCGACGTACGCCTTCGTGGCGGTCGGCGGAGACCTGCGGCTCGATCTGTTCAACCACCTCTCCGGACACGGCACGCGCTATTTCGTGGAGCAGCTCCCGGGAGCGCTCGCCGGCCGGATCACGACCGCCGCGAACGCGGCGTGGACGATCGAGAACTCGCTCACCTGGCATACGATTCCTCCGGGCGTGGCGGTGATTCTCAGCGTCTTGGTGCTGGGCGCAATCGACTGGCAGTTGACCGCGGTGCTGTTCGCGGTCGTCGCAGTGCTGGGCGTGACGATCGCGCGGATCGCCGCAAGCAGCAACCATCTGCACCAACACTTCGCCGGGCAAGCGGCGAGCGTCAGCGGCGATCTCACCGATGTCGTCAACAACATGGGGCTGGTGCGCATCTTCGGCGCGGCCGCGCGCGAGCGCGCGCGGCTCTCGCGCGGAATCGAGCGGGAAATGCAGGCGCAGCGCGCGAGCCTGCGGTCACTGGAGCGGTTGCGGCTGTTCCACGCGGTCAGCGTCTTCTGCGTCACCGCCGGAGTGTTGATCTGGTCGGTCCTGCTATGGCGCACGGGCCGCATCACGACCGGCGACGTCGTGCTCACGACGACGCTCGGCTTCACGATGCTGCACGCCTCGCGCGATCTCGCGATGGCGATCGTCGACGTCGTGCAACAGTTCGCTCGGCTCGGCGAGGCGGTGCAGGTGCTCGGCCTGCCGCACGAGATGGAGGATGCGCCGGGCGCGGTACCGCTCGTGACGCGCGGCGGCTCGGTCACTTTCCGCAACGTCTTGTTCCGGTATCCGAACGAGCGCCCGGTCCTCGAGAACTTCAGCCTCGAGGTGCCGGCGGGGCAAAAGATCGGACTGGTCGGGAGATCGGGCGCAGGTAAGACGACTCTGCTT
>Ga0126369_10002267_pt1 | contig 13640 bp, 14 predicted proteins | sample PanSoiMetaPlot_1_FD_109646 | JGI IMG/M metagenome (GOLD analysis project Ga0126369, IMG submission 109646) | Tropical forest soil microbial communities from Panama - MetaG Plot_1 | ecosystem: Environmental > Terrestrial > Soil > Tropical forest > Bulk soil | place: Panama | collected 2016-02-17 | reverse complement strand
TAATCGCGCCGCCCGGTCGATCCACGGTTCGCTTGACCAACATACTGGTGGTCGTCCTTGTTCCGATGCTTCGTGCACCATAGAAATACTGATCGCTGGCCTTGGTCGACGCGGTCACGCCAGCAAGCACGATCATCGTCACAAAAGGAGTTCGCATTTCTAACCCTGTTTCGGAACGACTAACTGAAAAATCTTGAGCGGGCTGGCGCCGTGCTGAACGATGCGCGCGGATTCGCCCGGACCAAGATACAGCCCGTTTCCCTTCGCCACCTGATGATCTTTTCCGTTCAACGTAATCGTCGCTTCGCCTTCCATCAGGTACAAGAGCTGATTCGTCTTCGTGTCGCAGGTGGCGTCGAGCTTGTCGCCCGCATTCAGCCAGCGCAGCGAGCCGACGACGTTTTTCGCGCCGCAGAGCGCGTTGTTCAGCACTTCGACGTATTCGCCCGAACCGGGAACCTTCGTGTGCGGCAGTGTGTTCGTATCGATATATGTGTTCGACATGACTACGTCTGCATCCAGTCGGCGCCGCCTTCTTTGCGAATCCAGCGGAGGTCGTCTTCGGTCCCTTCGAGGATGTGCGTCTTGAACCGGTTCGGCGCCTGAAACTCGAAATAGAAAAGCGGCGTCAACGAACGGAGCCGGTGCTTCTGCTCCGGTGGGATGAAGATCATCGTCCCAGGGCCGACCGGGTGAATGCCTTCAGGCGTCTCGACCTGCGCGTTGCCCTCGATGATGAAGTAAAAGTGCTCGCACACCTCGTGGTAGTGGAGCGGCGACGCCGTGCCTTTCGTGTACGACATCACGCCGGCGAGCATGTCGTCGATGTTCGCGAGTTCCTTGTTGACGAAGAACGTGCGGACGCGCCCACCGGTCGCTCCTTCGAGCCGCGGCAGCTTGTCCTGATGGAAGATGTAGGCCAATCGAAAGCTCCCCAATCAGAGAAGTACTGGTATAACAGTTCCCGCAAAAGACCAGTCATTATATGCGTTTAGCGCGGTTCGACGACAACCGGCTCGGCCTCGTGGACGGCGACTGTCTGCGCGACGTGTCTGCCGCGCTCGATGTGCTGCCGGCGGTGCGCTACCCGATTCCACCAGGCGATCTGTTGATCGCCCGGCTCGACGCCGTACTCGCACGCGCGCGCGACATCGCGCCCTCGTCGCCGCGGCTGCCGCTGAATGACATCGTCCTTCGTAGCCCGGTCGCGAATCCGGGGAAGGTCGTCGCCGCGCCGGTGAACTATCAGAAACATCTCGACGAAGTGCGCGACGACGCCGAGCTTCACCACGACAATGCGATCACGACCATTCATCGGGCTGGACTATTTTTGAAGGCCGCCAGTTCTGTCGTCGGCGCCGGCGATGGGATCGCGCTCGAGAAACTCGACCGCCGCTCCGATCACGAAGTCGAACTCGCCGCCGTCATCGGCCGCACCGCGCGTCGCGTCAGTCGCGCAGATGCGCTCGGCTATGTTGCCGGGTATTGCGTCGGTCTCGACATCACGATTCGCGGATCTGAAGAGCGCAGCCTCCGCAAGTCGGTCGACTCGTACACGGTGCTCGGCCCGTATCTCGTCAGCGCGGACGACGTCGGATCGCCCGACGACCTGGACGTGCAGCTCTCGGTGAACGGCGAACTGCGCCAGTCGTCGAACACGCGGCTCCTCATCAAGAAAGTGGCGGAGCTGATTGAATTCGCGTCGTCGTTCTACACGCTCCACCCGGGTGACGTCCTGATGACCGGCACGCCGGAGGGCGTCGCGCCGATCTACCCCGGCGACACGATTGAGGCTACGATCAGCCGGATCGGCACGATGCGTGTGGCCGTCAGAGCCGCATGATCCTCACGACATAAGGGAGAGAACAGACCGTCATGACCTATCGGAACCTGGAAGAGGCCCTGCAAGGTGTGGGCAACGCCGTCGATATGCTCCGCAATTCGCAAATCGGACCATACGCCTTTCCGGTCGTGCGACACGAGTTCACGAACTGGCGCGACGAACAGCGATCGTGGAGAGAGACGTGCGCGCTGTTCGATCAGTCGCATCACATGACCGACCTGTATATAGAAGGTCCCGATGCGCTGAAGGTGTTGTCCGACCTGGCCGTGAACAGCTTCAAGAATTTCAAGGTCAACACGGCGAAGCAGTTCGTCGCGACCAACCACCGTGGGTACGTGATCGGCGACGCGATTCTGTTCTACCTCTCCGACAACAGATTCAATCTGGTCGGCCGTCCGCCCGCTGCCAACTGGGTGCAGTACAACATCGAAACCGGAAAATGCAACGCGCGGTGCGAGCGCGACGAGCGGTCCGCGCAGAACAACGGTCGGCGCCAGACGTTCCGGTATCAAGTGCAGGGACCGAATGCGATCAAAGTGATGTCGAAGATCCTCGGGCGCACGCCGCCCGACGTGCGCTTCTTCGCGATGGACACGTTTCGCATCGGCGGCCGCGAAGTCCGCGCGCTTCGTCACGGAATGGTCGGTCAACCCGGCTGGGAGCTGTTTGGGCCGTGGGAAGACGGCGAGGCCGTACGTGATGCGATCGTCGAAGCCGGACAGGAATTCGGCATCCGTCAGGTCGGCGCGCGTACCTATCCAACCAGCTGCCTGGAATCGGGGTGGATTCCGTCGCCGGTTCCCGCGATTTACACCGGCGACGAAATGAAGCCGTATCGGCAGTGGCTCACGGGCAAGAGTTACGAAGCGATGGCGTCGCTCGGCGGCAGCTTCGTCTCAAGGAGCATCGAAGACTACTATCTGACGCCGTACGATCTCGGATACGGTCCTTTCGTGAAGTTCGATCACGACTTCATCGGTCGCAGCGCGCTTGAAACGATGTCCGCGAATCCGCCGCGCCAGAAGGTCACGCTGCTATGGAACGGCGATGACGTCGCCCGCGCCTACAAGTCGCTGTCCGACGATGGCGACATCACGAAGTTCATCGACGTCCCGTTGGCGAACTACGCGTCGTTGCCGTACGACCGCGTGATGAAGAGCGGCAAGGCAGTCGGTCTGTCGACGTATACGGGCTACACGTATAACGAGCGCTCGTGGCTGTCACTCGGAATCGTCAACAACGAGCACGCGGCTCCCGGAACTGAAGTGACGATTGTCTGGGGCGAGGAGGGTCGCGGCACGTCGAAGCCGACCGTCGAGCGGCACAAGCAGGCAGAAATCCGCGCGACCGTCGCGCCGGTCCCGATTTCGGAAGTCGCGCGCGTGGCTTACAGGCCTAAATAGCAACGCCTGCATATCACGAGGACACGAGGCCGAACACGAAGGACACGACGAATTCTTTTTGAAAAGAGAACTTCGTGTTCCTTCGTTCTCCGTGACAAGCAGGCCTTGAATCAGCAAGAACGTCGTGAAAGCAGATTGATATGGAAGCCAGCACCGAACGGAAGGCGTTCTATTCGCGGCTGAAGACGAAGAACGCTGCTCCACTCTGGGAAGTCCTGACCGACATCGTCCGCAAGGACCCGCGGACGGCGGTTCAAGCCGCGCTCTGGCGCTATGACGAGATGCGTCCGTTCATCGCGGAAGCCGGCCGCATCATCACAGCTGAAGAAGCCGAACGGCGTGTGTTGATTCTGGAGAATCCTGGACTCTCCGGCATGTCCCGCATCACGCAGAGCCTCTATGCCGGTCTGCAACTGATCCTTCCCGGAGAAATGGCGCACAGCCATCGTCATTCCGCGTCCGCGCTTCGGTTCATTCTCGAGGGCACGGGCGCGTACACCTCGGTGGACGGCGAACGATTGACGATGAAGCCGGGTGACTTCATTCTCACGCCGTTCTGGTCGTATCACGATCACGGGAATCCTGGCGGCGAGCCCGTCGTCTGGCTCGACGGTCTCGACATCCCTATCGTGAATATGTTCGATACGTCGTTCTTCGAGAAACACGAGCATCACGATCATGAGGGCGACGAGGAGGGCGCGCCCGCCGCGCGGCCCGTTGAATCGTCCGCGATGAAGTACCCATACGATCCGCATCGCGACAGACTGGTGCAGATGTCCAAGAGTGGTGCTCCCCATCCGCGACACGGTTTCAAGCTGGAGTACCGCAACGCCAAGACCGGCGGCCCGCCGCTGCCGACGATCGGCGCTTATCTACAGCTGCTACCGAAGGGATTCGACGGACGTCCGTACAGATCGACAGACGCGACCATCTTCTGTGCCGTCGAAGGCCGCGGCACGAGCATGATTGGCGAGAAGACTTTCAGTTGGGGACCGCGGGACGTATTCGTCGTTCCGTCCTGGCACGCCGTATCTCACAAGCCGATCGACGAAGCGGTGCTTTTCAGCTTTTCCGATCGGCCGGCACAAAAGGCGCTCGGCATCTGGCGTGAGGACGCGTGAGACTTTTGGCGTTGCGTTCGAACACGATAGAGCTACTTCAGTCCCAGTTTCTGTTTCTTCGACAGCAGCGTGATCGCTTCGGCGATGCGGCGCTGCCTGGTCTCTTCACGCTTCGCCAGATGAATCCAACCGAAATACATCCGCTGCTCCCTCGGCGTCAGCGTCTTGAAAAAGGCCCACGCGGCTGGCGTGGCTTTTAGCGCTTTCGCGATGCCCGCCGGCAGTTTTTTCGGCACCTTCGGCTTCGCATCGTACCGATCGCCGTCTTCTGGTGATCGCGCCCGTCCCGCCGGCGTCAGCCGATCTGCGGCTTTGAGAGTCGCGTAGCGCTTACGGTTGATGTCCGACCACTTGCTGCGTGGCTTCCGCGGTGTGTACTTGATCGCATAGCGGTCATCGTCGATGCGTTTTTTCAGGCTGTCTATCCAGCCATGGCAGAGCGCTTCGTCGAGCGCGTCGAGATACGCCACGGACGGCTTGCGTGTGTGCTTCTTGTGATAAACGAGCCAAATCTCGGACGACGACGCGTGATGCTTCTGCAGCCACGCGCGCCAACGTTCAATCGTCCGTGCGTCGAACATGTTCATCGCTTGTCCGCCGTTGTCGGCGTATATGATACGCGTCATGAATCGCTGGCGTGTGGTGGTGGGCGGCGTGTCGATGAACCTCGCGCTCGGCTCGCTGTATGCCTGGAGCGTGTTCGTGCTGCCGCTCGAGAAAGAATTCGGGTGGACGCGCAGTCAAACGTCCTGGGTCTACACGATCGCCGTTGTCGTATTCGCGACGACGTTCGTCCTCGCGGGCCGCATTCAGGATCAACGCGGACCGCGACCGTGCGCGATCGCTGGCGCGCTGCTCGTCTCAGCCGGATTCTTCGCGGCGAGCTTCACGACGTCGCTCTGGTTCCTGTACCTCGCCTTCGGCGTCGTCGTCGGGGCGGGCAACGGATTCGGCTACGCGACGCCGATGCCGGTCGCGTCGAAGTGGTTTCCCGATCGACGTGGTCTCGTCGTCGGCCTGATGGTCGGCGGCTACGGCGCGGGCTCGGCGATCGTCGGACCTATCGCGACGAGTCTCATCGCATCCGCTGGCTGGCGGCCTACGTTCCGCATTCTCGGCGTCGTCTTTCTGCTGATGGGATTGCTCGGCGCTTGGCTGCTCGAAAACCCGCCGCAGGGGTATCGTCCGGCGGGATGGACGCCGGCCGCGACCGCAACGACACGACGGGATTATTCAACCGCCGAAATGCTGCGGACACCGCAGTTCTACGCGCTCTGGCTCGCGTACGCGCTCGGCACGACGGCGGGCCAAATGACCATCAGCCAGCTCGTGCCGTTCGCGCGGAGCGCGGGCCTTGGCGCCGCTGTGGCGACCTTGGCGCTGCCAGTGACCGCGGCCGGCAACGCCGGTGGCCGAATCCTGTCCGGCTGGCTGTCCGACGCGCTCGGTCGCGTGGCGACGCTGAGAGTGATGGTGCTCGCGTCGGCCGTCCCGATGCCGGCTTTATTCCCGTGGCGAACGCAGACCGTGCTGTTCTTCGTCCTCGTCGCGTGCGTGTATTGGTGCTACGGAACGCAGCTCTCGGTGTTTGCGTCGGCGACCGCGGATTTGTACGGCACACGGAATCTCGGGTTGAACTACGGCGTGCTGTTCACCGCGTGGGGTGCCGCCGGCGTCTTCGGACCGATGATCGGCGGACGCGTGTTCGATTCGTTTGGTGACTATCGATATGCGTTCTATGCGGCGAGCGCGCTCGCCGTTGTCGCGTTCGCGTCGCTTGCGATGGTCCGGCCGCTTCGAAGTTCGTACGTATCGTCCGGCGCCTAGTTCTCGGAGGGGTGTTCGACGTGATCGATCACGAGCACTTCGACCGGTCCTGTTGTGGATTCGAGCTTGAGCCCCAGTTGATCCTGGACGGCATCGAAGACTGACGGTCCGTCGGGATCAAGCGTCGGGAACTGCTCACGGCTGAACCCGTTGAGCCGGAGATTCTCCGGCACCCATCGCAGTTCGATATTGAACAGCCCGTCGAGGCCGGTGCGGTTGACGATGACGGCGCCGCCCACCGAGCTCAAGAGATTTTCCGCGAGTCCCTGCATGCTGAAGCCGGTGAGAGTCATCGCGCCTGGGCCGGGGCCGAACTTCATGTCGCAGGCCGGCGCCTGTGAGCAATCGCCGGTTCTTCGCTGCAGCTTGGGCCCGAGCCTGCCGTCCTTGCGGGCCAGCACCAGCGCATAGATCGGAAGCTGGCGCGTCTCCCAGTGATACGTGAATTGGAAACGATCCTCGAGCAGTCCTCGCAGGTAGCCTGGCCGCAGTTTCGAAAGCGCGGGCTCATCCTGTGGCGCATCGCTTCCCGTTGTCGCGACGATGTTGAAGTGGTCGGCGATGATCCAGGGCGGACCGCCTGCGATGCGATTGAACGACAGCGGACGTCCGCCACCGAACGCCAGAGCGATCAGCAAGGAGACGGTGACGTTGTCGCCCTGGAAGCGCCCCGCTTTGAGTGAATAGCCCGAGACGGGTGTCGGGTCAGGATTCGGCTTGATCGACACGACTTCAAAGGTGCGCCTCTCTGGCGTCTGGGCGGAGAGTCCAGCAAAAAGCGCGAGCGACGTGATGATCGCCGCAGCGCTCGTTGGCCGATCGCGCACATTCATGTGATGTGCCTAACGAACGGCGAAACCTCGCGCCGGCACGAAGACACGATTGTCGCTGGTCCTCGTCGCCGACACCCACAGCGCCGCCGGCCGACCGTCTTTCATCGGTCGTCCCGTGATCTTCACTGGCGTTCCTGGCGCGAAATCCTTCAGGCGGATGCCAGCGCGCGTCATGCTGCTCGGGCCTTCCGCTTCGAATCCCCACGTCGTCACCTTGCCGTCTGGTCCCTTCACATCCACCAGCAACCACGAATGCGGGTTGGTGAACTGGAACTCCTTCACGACGCCGCTCAGCGTGACTTCTTTCTTCTCCTCGAACATCGCGCCCGAGTGGTGAGCCATCGCGGGAACGGCGGTGGCGCCTACAGCGAGAACCATCAGAACCGTCGCGACTCTATTTCGCATGGTCAGCCTTTTCTTCTTTCGGGACGAACGTAAAGCCGGGAAACTGACTCGTCCCGTCCTTGGTCACGACGATGTTGTTGTTCGCGTTCTCGCGGCAGTCCCAGTAGCGGAGGCGCAGCTCCTTCTTGTCGTCGCTGAGCTTCGTCCAGCTTTGTCGTGTGTACCACGGCTTGGCGAGATTCACCGGATCGAACACCCAGACGTCGGCCTGCAGCGTCTTCGGATCCACCTTGTGCCACCGCTCGACGACCGTCGTCTTGTCTGAGTAGTTGGGCTGCACGCCGCGTTGATACTGTCCTTTGAACAGATATTTCGTGTGCGCGACGAGGACGTCGCCGTCCCAGAAACCGATCGTGTCGCCATTCCAACTCGGATACGCGTCGTCTTCGAGTGTGTGATCGCGGCCATCGGTGTACACGCGGCGGACGTCGTTGACCATCTCGTTCATCAGCCACGTTTGATTCGGCGTCACCACCCATTCCTTCAGAAACGGCTCGGTGAACCATCGCGGCGTGCCTGGCGGACGACAATCGCTCAGCGGATCGTATTCACCGCCCGTTTGCGCCAGATGATCGGCTTTGGCTTTCACGGCGGCCTGCCCGGCGGGCGTGAGCTTGGCGGAGACCGGTCCGCTGTTCCCTGGCAAGTCCAGGTCGTACTGCAGGCTGGCCATCGTCCGCGTATAGACGCCAGACCAGTCGAACGCGGGCTCGCTCATCTGCGTCCACGTCAGCCGCTGACCACCGTGCGCCTGCTGTTTCAGCGCGTCGAACATGGCATCGGATGTCGGAAAGCGCTCGCCGAATTCCTGGAGTGCCGCTTTGCTCGTCTGCCAGTTTCCGTCCTGATTCATCCAGCCGGGCACGTTCTGTCCTCGAGCGCGGGAGACGACCAGCGCACCGATAGCCACAGCCACCACGACGACGACGGCGAGAAGTTCGAGAGTCTTTCGCGTCATACGACCTCTGAACGTCCGGCTGAAGCCGGACGCTACGGAAGACTGAACACCTGCAATGAATCGGTCGCGACGATGGCGACGTACTGTTTGCCGTTCTTGCCGGTATATGTGATCGGGTTCGCGTTGCCTTGTCCGGGCAGCTGCGCGACCCAGAGCTCTTTGCCGTTCTTCGCGTCGAACGCACGAATTCTGCGATCGTTCGTCGCGCCGACGATGACGATGCCGCCAGCTGTGACGATCGGACCGGCGCTGCCGCTGCCGCCGGTGTTGCGCTTGCCTTCCGGCAATGCGTCGGTGACGCCGAGCGACACTTGCCACGCGATGTCGCCGGTGTTTGCGTTGACGGCGACGAGTCGCGCCCACGGCGGACGCTGACACGGAAGGTTCGCGATCACTTTTCCGTTCTCGTCGCGCATCGGCGCGCTGAAGGTGAAATACGGTCCGGCGCCGTTGACGCTGCCGCGGTCGTAGGGCTGCTTCGAGCCTTCCGTGCCGCGCCCGTAGTTCTGACCTGGACGAACCTTCTCAATCCAGCCGACGAGCGACGTGTCGTGCGCGTTGACGTACACGTACCCGCTGGACGGATCGGCCGCGGGTCCGCCCCAGTTCACGCCGCCCGTTCCACCAGGGAATTGAATCGTCGACTTCGGCGCCGCACCCTGTTCGTGAAACATGAACGGCGTGAACGGACCGGCGTTGTAGAAGCCGCCGCTCTTGTCCCACAGCTCCTGACACGCTTTCAGGTGCTCCGCCGACGTGTCTTCCGGACGCACCATGTCGCGTTCCTTGTTGAAGTCGACGCGCGTGAGCGGCGGCGGCTTCACTGGAAACGGCTGCGTCGGCGAGTACCACTCGCCCGGCACGTCGCCTTTCGGGACGGCACGCTCCTCGACGCCGAAGATCGGCTTTCCGGTCTCGCGATTGAGAATGAACATGTAGCCCGTTTTCCCGATTGACGCGAGTGCCGGAATCGTTCGTCCGTTCTGTTTGATGTCGACGAGCGTCGGCGGCGACGGCATGTCCGAGTCCCATAGATCGTGGTGCACCGTTTGGAAATGCCATTTGTATTTGCCAGTGTTCGCGTCGACAGCGACGATCGAATTCGCGAACAGATTGTTGCCCGGACGATCGCCGCCCCAGTAGTTCGCGGCGGGTCCGGCAACAGGCATGTACAGGATCCCGCGCTGTTCATCGGCGGTCATGTACCAGCCCCAGATGTTCACGCCTGATCGATGCTTCCAGCCCTCGTCCAGCCATGACTCGTGGCCGAGTTCGCCGGGGCGCGGCACGGTATGGAACTCCCACAGCTTCTTGCCGTCACGCGCGTCGTACGCGCGCGTGTCTCCAGGCGGACCGTCCGGAACTTCGCCGACGGTCGCGCCGAGCATGATCAGGTTCTTGAACACAACGGGGACGCCGTTCCAGCCGACGCCGATGTCGACGACGCCGTTCGTGCCGAAGCCCTCGGAGGGCTTGCCGGTCGCGGCATCGAGGGCCATCAACCGCGCCGGCGCATCCGCACCTACGGATTTCAGCGCACTCGCGGTAAAGAGGATCCGTTCAGGGTTGTTGCGATCGCCGGGCCAGAACGCGACGCCGCGGCCCGTCGAGTCGCCGTCGATCTTGTGCTGCCAGGCCTGCTTGCCGGTCGCGGCGTCGAGCGCGGTGATCGTGTTGCCCGCGGACAGCAGATACATCACGCCATTGACGACAATTGGACTGGCTTCCGGATTCGACGGGCTCTCGGCCGCGCCTCGACCTCGTCCTTGTCCAGCAGCTGGACGTTCGACCAAGGTCAGATTCCATGCGGGCTGCAGCTGACCTGCGTTGTCGGCCGTGATCTGCTTCAGCGGGGAGAACTTGGTGCCGGCCAGGTCGCGCGCATACATCGGCCAATCCCCGTCAGCCGTCTTTTGCGCATGACTTCCAACGGCTGCCAGCACGGCGAAGCCCGCTGCGCCACCCCACACGAGCCACTGTCGAATTCGCAACGGCGCCCCCTTGGGCGCGGATTATACTTCTCGTAGATACGACTGATCTTTACGGAGGCGGCATGCGAGCATTGCTGATTTCGGCGGGTGCCCTGGCGATCCTGGCGAGCGTCGCGCCAATCGGCGCGGACAACACGCCACCGACGTTTTACAAGGACGTCCTTCCGATTCTCCAGAACAACTGTCAGACCTGCCATCGTCCCGGTGAAGTGGCGCCGATGTCGTTGATTTCGTACGACGAGGCCCGCCCGTGGGCGCGTGCGATCAAGACCAAGACGACCGCCAAGCAAATGCCGCCGTGGTTCGCGGATTCCGAGTACGGGCTGTTCGCGAACGATCGCAAGCTGAGCTCGGGTGAGATCGCGACGCTCGCGGCGTGGGCCGACGCCGGCGCGCCGGCGGGCAATCCGAAGGACGCTCCGCCTGCGAAGCATTTCGAAAACGGCTGGAACATCAAACCGGACGTTATCGTCGAGATGCCGAAGCCGTTCGAGCTTCCCGCGACCGGCACCATCAACTACAAGTACATCGTCGTCAAGACGAACTTCAAAGAAGACATGTGGGTGACGGCCGCGGAGATGCGGCCAGGCAACCCCAAGGTTCTCCATCACGGCAAAGTGTGGGTCCGGCCGCCCGGATCCAACTGGATGAAGGACGCGGTTCCAGGCGAGGCCTACGAGAACGAGACGCAGCGCGACATCATCGGCAAGAACTCGCCCGAGGAAGGCAACGACATCCTCGGCAAGTTCAACCCAGGTCTCGGCGCGCAGCGGTTCGATCAGGAGGGCGCGGCGAAGTTCGTCCCGAAGGGATCGGATCTCGTGTACGAAATGCACTACACGGCCACCGGCAAGCCGGAGGCCGACGTCTCGAAGCTTGGTCTCGTGCTCGCTAAGACCGATCCGAAGAAGCGCTACTACTTCCACGCCGGGCCGACGGCGCAGAACCTCGCGATCCCGTCAGGCGACGGCAACGCCGAAGTTGTCAGCGAGGTGACGATGGCCGAGCCCGGTCGCCTCATTTACGCGCAGCCGCACATGCACCTGCGCGGCAAAGACTTCGAGCTTCGCGTCATCCTTCCGGGCGGCAAAGAGAACACGGTCCTCAAGGGCAAGTTCGACTTCGAGTGGCAGATGGGCTATCAGTACGCTGAGCCCGTCCAGTTGCCGCGGGGCGCCAAGCTTCGCTTCATCACGCACTTCGACAACTCGCCCGCGAATCGCTTCAACCCCGATCCGACGAAGAAGATCGTCTGGGGTCCCCAGAACTGGGACGAGATGAGCAACTGCTTCATCGGCGTGCTGTTCGATCGCCACGTCAACGTCGCGAAAGCGTTCCTGCGCACGGGCCCGAGCACGCTGCCGCGCGGCGAGAACGGCCCGACGCTCGCGATGGCCGAGAAAGCGTCCGGCTCCGTCGCGCCCGCGTTCAACGCCTCAGGCGATACGTTCGAGAAGCAAGGCCAGGGCGGCGGCCAGTAAACCAACCAGCCACGAAGGCACGAAGAACACGAAGACGCACGAAGATATCCTTTTGAAAGGATACTCTTCGTGTGCGCTGCGACAGAGCACGCGACGGTCGGTCCGATCGTCGTGGAAACGCTCCCGGCGCTCGTGGAAGCGATCTGGACGCGCGGGATGGCGGTCGGGACGTTCGGGCAAAGGTCCGAGACGCCGGGATCGCGTAACGATCGCGCCGGAATGCGCTCGGGAGCGATCGGATCGCGGCCGGAACGACCGGGATCGCCTTGCAATGGACGTGTACGCGCCCGCAATGGACCCGGATCGTCGTGCGACGCACGCGGAACCGTCCGCAATCGGCCGGTACAGGTGTGCAATGGCGACGAACGCGTTCGGATCGACGCTGACGGCCTAGCGATAGGCGCGATCGGCGGATTGTTGCTTCGATTTCTTGTACGGAAACTCGAAGCCGGTCTGGCCGGGAATGTGCCACTCGACCATCCTCGGCGTCTCCTCGCCGAACAGCTGCTGAAACTTGATGCGTTCACGACCGTCGTCGTTGTTTCTGTAGTAGACGGGAATGACGCCGAAGGTCGAGTACACCTTCGCACGGTCTGCGTCCATGACCTGCATGAACGATGGGTTGATGAGCCGGAAGATATAAGCGCCGGCATGTAGGGTGGCCCCCGGCACCTGCACCGTCTTGCTGAAGACCAGCAGGTGCTCCGACTGGGCCAATCCGGATGCATTCTCGCTTTGGACGACGTACGTGTCGAACTCGAGGCCGTCCGAGCCTGTCTGTGCCGACACGCGGATCGCGACGAGAGAGAGAACGGCGATCAGCAGAGCATGATGTCGCTTCACGCCTTGCACCGGTGCAAGGCCCTCTCCCGGCTCTCAGCGGCGCATCACCCGCGCGGCTCACGACATCTGGTGAAACGGTCTCGATTGGGAGTCGATGCGCGTCAACCCACGAACGTCGCGTGCGGCCTCCAGCGTGTTGCCGAGCGCCGTCAGCATCGAAACAGCGCCGCAGCCGATGCTGACGACGACGAACCATGCCGACGCTGATCCGATTCGCGCGGTCGCTGCGACCAGCAGGAGCGTGCCGACGACGACGCCACAGAAAAGCCCGCCCATCGTGTAGTAGCGAGGCACGCGGAAGATCCACGCCAGCGGGAACAGATGCAGGCCGACGATAAGCACGTCGAGCGGTGAGATGAGGTCGTAGTACCCGAGCGAGCTGCAGACGGTGTTGACGATGAAGATGGCCGCGATCTCGGCAATCACGACCCACTTGAAACGGCGGACCATCAAACGATCTTCGGGCTCCGGCGGCTCGAAGACGGCCGTGCGTCGCGTTCTCCGGATCACGCTGACGTTGACTGCGATGAGCGAGAGCAGGCCGATCGCAACGACCACAATCCCGAACCTCGCAATCGGCGTGCGGACAAGGGCGAGCCCGAGGCCCGCGAAGAACGCGCCGATGCCCCCGAGCCATATCGCGGCGCCGGCGAGACCGATGATGCGGTGCGGAGAGAACCGGACTTGCGTCATATCCCTAATCTACGGAGGAACATGGCGCTGCGGTCCGGCCATTGTGATGAACAGCCGGACCACGTGACAAACGGCAGTCCGGCTAGAGCCGGACACCACGTACTACGGCAGCGCGTACACGACGACTTGACTGCCTGCGACGATCGCGACGTACTGCTTGCCGTTCTTCGCCTGGTACGTCATTGGAATCGCGGTGGCCGTATAGTCGAGCTTCGTCACCCATAGTTCCTTGCCGGTTCGCG
>Ga0126369_10002266_pt1 | contig 13640 bp, 12 predicted proteins | sample PanSoiMetaPlot_1_FD_109646 | JGI IMG/M metagenome (GOLD analysis project Ga0126369, IMG submission 109646) | Tropical forest soil microbial communities from Panama - MetaG Plot_1 | ecosystem: Environmental > Terrestrial > Soil > Tropical forest > Bulk soil | place: Panama | collected 2016-02-17 | reverse complement strand
GGCGCGGCGCGTATTTTCGTCGCGGCGCGACCAACCCAAGATGCCTTGCTCGAACTTTGCGGCTAGAGCGAAATGACCTTGGGCTGGGTCGTTACTTTTCGGGATCATGCTCTAGGCAAAGCATTTACGCCGCATCTGCTTTAAAAAGGACACATGAGCGAAACGGACGACCAGACGCCCCGGCGGCCTCCGACCATCGAATTGGCGGCGACCGAGGTCGAGGGCGCAGCCGAAAAGGCGGCGGCAGGGGAAGCGGGCGCGCCCGCGAGTTCGAATGCCTCGGAGCCCGGTCGCTCCGGCAGGCGTTTGACGTCACATATTGGGAGCGCGCTTCTTGGCGCGGTGCTCATGGCGGCCGCAGCGGTCGCACTTTGGTTTTTCGGCGCTATCCCGTCGCGCGAGGCCGCGCCGGTCACGACGGCCGCTTCGGATGCCCCCGCGCCGCCGCCGCCAGCGCTCAATCAGCCGCCCAGTTCGCCACCCACCGCCGCGCAGACGAGCCCGATCGCGCCGGAAACCCAACGCAGCGATCCGGAGATCGGCAACCGCATTGCCGAGGTCGCTGCACAGACCAAGGCGCTCGCCGACAGCCTTGCCGCTCTGACCCGCCGCGTCGATGAAACTGCCGCGGCGAGCCAAAGCGCCGGCAAAGCGGCCGACACTGCGCTCATTGCCGCGCAGGCGGCGAAAGGCGCAACCGACGCGGCCAGCAAGGACCAAGTGCATCACGAGGATATCGACACGTTGGCGAACCGGATCTTGGCCCTGGAAAGCGCGGTCAAAGGGCTTGCGGCAGCGACCGCGCCCTTGGCGTCGTCAGGCGCCAACGATCGCTCGGCGCGGCTGACCATCGCCGCCGAAGCGCTGCGCGCGGCGGTCGAACGCGGCGCGCCCTACCAAACCGAACTAAATGCGGTGCAAGCGCTTGGCGTCGATCGGCAAGCGACCGCGGCGCTTGAAACCTTCGCCGCGAGCGGCGTTCCGAGCGCCGCCGCTCTGGCGCGCGAATTGGAAGCCCTCATCCCCGCGCTGGCGGAGGCATCCGAGCCGCGGTCCGGCGACACGACTTTTATCGAACGGCTCAAGAGCAATGCGCAAAAGCTGGTGCGCGTCACGCCGCTCAATGCGCCGCCAGGAAACGAACCGCAAGCGGTGGTCGATCGGATCAGGCTCGATGCGGCGCATGCCGAGATCGCCGCCGCGCTGGCCGATCTCAACGCGCTGCCGGAGGCGGCGAAGCCGCTCGCCGCTGCTTTCAGCAAAAAAGCCGCCGACCGCGAGGCCGCCGTTGCGGCCTCTAAGCAGATCGCCGCCAGCGCGCTCGCCGCGCTCGCACAATCGAGCGCCCGATGATCCGTGTCGCGCTTTATCTCATCCTGATCGGTGCGATCGCCTATGGCGTCGCGCTGCTCGCCGACCGGCCGGGCGATGTCGTCGTCACTTGGCAAGGCTTGCGCATCGAGACCTCGCTGCTGGTGCTTGGCGCCGCGATACTGGCTGCGGTCGTCGTTCTTTCTTTCATTCTTGGCCTCATTCGCTGGATCACGCGCTCGCCGGTTATGCTGGCGCGGCTGTTGCGCAATCGCCGCGGCGTTCGCGCCTATGAAGCGATTTCGCATGGCCTGATCGCGGTCGGCGCCGGCGATATCGCCGCCGCGCAGCGGTTCACCACTGAAGTTCAACGCCTTGCACCTGGCGAACCGCTGGCGCTGTTGTTGAGCGCGCAAGCCGCCCAGCTTGGCGGCGATCGCGACGCGGCCGAGCGCGCTTTCCGCACCATGGTGGCGCGACCCGACACCAAGGCGCTTGGACTCCATGGCCTCTTTATCGAGGCGCAGCGCCGCAATGACGCCGCCGGCGCGCGCGCTTATGCCGAGGAAGCCGCCCGCATCGCGCCAGCGCTGGGCTGGGCAGGCACGGCGGTGCTTGAAGCGCGCTGCCGCGACGGCGACTGGACCGGCGCTCTCGATCTGCTCGAGCAACAAAGGCGGATGCTCGACAAAGCGAGCTATCGTCGCCGGCGCGCCGTGCTGCTCACCGCGCGAGCGCTCGCGATAGAAGACCGCGATCGCGACGCCGCAAAGGAATTTGCGCTCGAAGCCAACAAGCTGGCGCCCGATTTGGTGCCCGCGGCCGCGCTCGCCAGCCGGCTTTTGGCCGAGGGCGGGTCCTTGCGCAAAGCGAACCGCATCATCGACGTTGCCTGGCGCGCCAACCCCCACCCGGAATTGACGCAGGCCTATGCCGAGCTGCGGTCCGGCGAATCCGCGCGCGATAAGCTCAAGCGCATCGAGGCCGGCGCTCGGCGCGTTCCGGGCCATATCGAGGGCGCGCTCGCGGTGGCACGCGCGGCGATCGACGCGCAGGACTTTGCCAAAGCACGCGGCGAGCTTTCGCCTTATCTCGAGCGGCCGACCAAGCGGGTTTGCGTGCTGATGGCGAAGCTCGAACGCGCCGAGCGTAATGACGAGGGCCGCGCGCGAGAGTGGATGGCGCGGGCGCTCAATGCGCCGCCCGACCCGCAATGGACCGCCGATGGATATGTTTCGGACCGCTGGCTGCCGGTGTCGCCGGTGAGCGGCCGCATCGATGCATTCGAATGGCGGGTACCGCTGACCGGGGCGATCGCGGCGCCCGTCATTGAACCGGAGCGTCCCTCCCCGATCACCCCAGCCGGCGCAAAGCCGGCATCGCGTGAGCAGCATCCGATGATCTCCGCGGGCGCCTCGGCCGTCCATTCGGCGCCGGCGCCGGTCCAAGCCGAGCCGGTGATTCCGCTCGTGCACGCTCCCGACGACCCGGGACCCGACAGCGTCGAGGAAAGCGAAACGCCGGCGGGTCAAGACAACGGCGGCTGGCGCAAGATTTTTCAGTAATGCCGCGTCTTGCCTCGCTCACCCGCGTGCGCTATTCCATATGAACTATAGTGCATGGAGGGTTTGCTGCCGTGCGGCTTGCCAAGAAGCCCAAGACCTTGCGCAAACCGGCGCTCGACGCCCAAGCCAATGGTCGCGCCGATGCCGGCCTTCTCGTTGTGCTCGGCCGTGAGGTGCGCCGCGGCCGCGCCAAACGCGGCATGACGCGCCGGCAATTGGCGCAAGCCTCGCATACCTCGGAACGCTATCTGGCCCAGATCGAAAGCGGCACTGGCAATCCGTCGGTCACGGTGTTGCGCGCGATCGCGCAAGCGCTCGACATTCCCGCCGTCGATTTGCTGGGCGAGCCGGCCGCGCATAGTGGCGCTCGCGCGGCGCTGCTCGACGCCGTCGCGCAGCTGCCCGATCACCATCTCGCCGAACTCACGCAGTGGATCGAAACGCGATTTCTGCCGCACGATCGCGCCGATCACGGGCGGCGCATCGTGCTGGTCGGGTTGCGCGGTGCCGGCAAATCGACGCTCGGGCGCATGCTGGCGCGGCATCTCGGCTCGCCTTTCATCGAGCTCGATCGCATGGTCGAACAGGATTATGGCGCCAGCATCCCGGATATGATCGAGATGGCCGGCACCGCGACCTTCCGCCGCCACGAGCGGGCCGCGCTGGCGCGTGTGATCGCCGATCATGACGAGGCAGTGATCACGACGGCAGGCGGCATCGTGTCCGATCGCGAGAGTTATGCGTTATTGCTTCGGCGGAGCCACACCATCTGGATCAAGGCGCGCCCGCAGGACCATATGAGCCGGGTCATGGCGCAAGGCGATTTTCGGCCGATGGCGCAGAACCGCGAAGCGATGGCGGATCTTGTGGCGATTCTTGACGCCCGCGGCCCCGATTATGCCCGGGCGCAGGCGCAGCTCGACACGTCAGGCGAAACGGTGGAGCAAAGCTTCGCGAAACTCGTGCGGATCGCCACCGACTTGCTGGGGCCGGCGGCGCTTGATTGCCGTGGAACCGCGGGAGGCGCGCGGCGGTGAGCGTTTCCGAGATCGGTTTTCTCGATTTGCCGCCGCTGCGGCTCGAATACCGCATGATCGGGCCGCGGCCCGACGCCGCGCCGACCATCGTGACGCTGCATGAAGGGCTCGGCAGCGTCGGCCTATGGGGACAGTTCCCCGACAAGATCGCCACCGCGACCGGCGCTGGCGTCTTCGCCTATTCGCGGGCCGGCTACGGCAATTCGACTGGCGCCAGGCTGCCGCGCAGCACGTCTTTCATGGATGAGGAGGCGCGCGAGGTGCTGCCGCGCGTACTGGCGGCAATCGGATTCCGGCGCGGAATTATCCTCGGCCATAGCGACGGCGCTTCCATCGCCACGATCTATGCCGGCAGCGTGCAGGATCACCGCGTGCGCGGCATCGTTCTGATCGCGCCGCATTTCTTCACCGAGGAGATGGGGCTTGCCGAAATCCGGCGCGCCCGCAAATCGTTTGATTCCGGTGCGCTGCGCGAAAGATTGAAATCGTACCATGCCGATGTCGACACCGCGTTCCGCAGCTGGAACGAGCCGTGGCTGCATCCCGACTTCGAAAAGTGGGACATTACCGAAGCGCTGGGATATATCCGCGTCCCCATCCTGATCGTGCAGGGCGAGAACGATCAGTACGGCACGCTCAAGCAGATCGAGGTCGCGCGCGAGCAATGCTTCTGCCCCGTGGAAGCAGCGATACTGCCCGGCATCCGGCATATTCCCTATCGCGAGGCGCCGGAACTCACGGTTGAAACGGTTGCCGCATTCATCAACCGGCTGTTGCGCGACCACCATGAGGCGGAACCCGTTGCCAAGTCCGGGATTGCCCTCTCATGAATTATAATGCATATCAAGGGCGAGCCCGATCCAAACCCCTAAGTTCAGCGGAGGCGGTCGAAGCGCGGCGACCGAGATCATGATGGGCCCAGCAGACCAAGCGGTAGCGCGCGAGCGAAGCGGCAAAACGCGAACCGATCACCGGGTGCGGATTGATTTTCAGACCGAGCCGACACGCTACCGCCATTGGCGGCTCAAGGTCGACGGCGAAATCGCGACGCTGGTGATGGACGTCGACGAGAAATCGGCGCTGTTCGAAGGTTATGACCTCAAGCTCAATTCGTACGACCTCGGCGTCGATATCGAACTGGCTGATGCGATCGAGCGGCTGCGCTTCGAGCATCCCGGCGCGCGGGCGCTGGTGCTGCGCTCGGCCAAGCCGCGGGTGTTCTCTGCCGGAGCCAATATTCGCATGCTCGCCGGAGCGAGCCACGCGCATAAGGTCAATTTCTGCAAGTTCACCAACGAGACCCGCAACGGCATCGAGGATCTCAGCGAGAATTCGGGCGTAAAATCCATCTGCGCGATCAACGGCACCGCCGCCGGCGGCGGCTACGAGCTGGCGCTGGCGACCGATTACATCATGCTCATCGACGACGGTTCGGCGGCAGTGTCGCTGCCGGAATTGCCGCTTTTGGCGGTGCTGCCGGGCACCGGCGGGCTGACCCGCGTCTCCGACAAACGGCGGGTACGCCGCGACCACGCCGATGTCTTCTGCACCACGGAGGAAGGGGTCAAAGGCAAACGCGCCGTCGAGTGGCGGCTCGTCGATGCGGTGGTGCCGGGTTCGAAATTCGAGGAGACAATCGACGCCCGCGCCAAGGAATTCGCAGCCCGGTCGCCGCGTGCGACGTCCGGGAGCGGGATCAAGCTCACGCCGCTTTCGCGCCGGTTCGCCGACGACGCCATCGAATACGAAACACTGTCGGTCGAACTCGACCGCGCCGCGCGGCTCGCGACTATCCTGGTCCGCGGCCCCGCGACGACGACGCCGGCGTCGGCGGACGCGATGACCGCGCAAGGCGCCGAGTTCTGGCCGCTCAAACTCGCGCGCGAGCTCGATGATGCGATCTTGAATATCCGCCTCAACGAGCTCGACGTCGCCGTGATCGTTTTCAAATCGTCCGGCGATGCCAATGACGTGCTGGCCTATGACCGCTTCCTCGATGCCAACGCGCAGCATTGGCTCGCGCGCGAGATTCGCCTCCTGTGGAAGCGCGTCCTCAAGCGCGTCGACCTGACCTCGCGCTCGCTGGTGACGCTGATCGAGCCGGGTTCGTGTTTTGCCGGCACGCTTGCCGAATTGCCCCTTGCCAGCGACCGCTCCTACATGCTGATCGGCAGCCGTAACGGCGACAACAAGCCGCCGGCCGCCATCGCGCTCGCCGATGTCAATTTCGGCCCCTACCCGATGGCGAACGGATTGACGCGGCTTGCCAGCCGTTTTCTGGCAACGCCAGGCGATCTTGAGCGCGTCAAAGCCGAACGTGGCAAGATGATCGATGGCGCGACGGCGCAACGGCTCGGACTTGTGACTTTCGCGCTCGACGACATCGATTGGGACGACGAAGTGCGCGTGTTCCTTGAGGAGCGCGCGAGCTTTTCGCCCGACGCACTCACCGGCATGGAGGCGAATTTGCGCTTTGCCGGGCCGGAAACGATGGAATCGAAAATCTTCGCGCGGCTGACCGCGTGGCAGAACTGGATTTTTCAACGCCCGAACGCCATCGGCGAAGATGGCGCGCTCAAGCGCTATGGCACCGGTCAGAAGCCGGCCTTCGACACGCGCAGGGTGTGAAAACGCCTCTCCCCGCACACAGGGAGATGGAATGGGATAAGAGGACCGACCATGAATATCGAGAACGTCGATTACTCGACCAAAATTCCGAACAACGTCAATCTGGCCGACGATCGCCAGGTGCTGCGTGCGCTGGAAAGTTGGCATCCCGGCTATATCGACTGGTGGATGGATATGGGCCCGGAAGGATTTCAACAGGCGCTCGTTTATTTGCGCACCGCGGTGTCGGTCGATCCCAAAGGCTGGGCCAAATTCGATTACGTGCGGATGCCGGACTACCGCTGGGGCATTCTGCTCGCGCCGAAAGAGGAAGATCGCAAAATCCCGTTCGGCCGCCATTACGGCGAAGCTGCCTGGCAGGACGTGCCGGGCGAATATCGCGCCATGCTGCGGCGGCTGATCGTGATCCAAGGCGATACCGAGCCTGCTTCGGTCGAGCAACAGCGCCATCTCGGCAAGACCGCGCCGTCACTTTACGACATGCGCAACGTCTTTCAGGTCAATGTCGAGGAAGGGCGGCACCTGTGGGCGATGGTTTATCTGCTGCAGAAATATTTCGGTCGCGACGGCCGCGAAGAAGCAGCGGAACTGTTGCGGCGCCGTTCCGGCGACCCCGACAAGCCCCGCATGCTCGGCGCCTTTAACGAAGCGACGCCGGACTGGCTGTCATTTCACATGTTCACCTTCTTCACCGACCGCGACGGCAAGATGCAGCTCGAAAGCCTGGCGCAATCGGGCTTCGATCCGCTGTCGCGCACCTGCCGCTTCATGCTGACCGAAGAGGCGCATCACATGTTTGTCGGTGAGACCGGCGTGGGCCGCACCATCCAGCGCACTTGCGAGGCAATGAAAGCGGCCGGGATCGAAGACCCCGCCGAGATCGACAAGGTCCGGGCCCTCGGCGTCATCGACCTGCCGACGATGCAGAAGAAGCTCAACCTGCATTACTCGCTCTCCCTCGACCTATTCGGCTCGGAGGTGTCCACAAACGCCGCGAATACGTTCACGGCCGGGCTCAAAGGGCGCTTCCAGGAAACCAAGATCGACGACGATCATCGCTTGGAAAACGCGACCTTTCCGGTGCTGAAATTTGTCGACGGCGAAATCAAGCGCGTCGACGAGCCGGCGCTGACCGCGATCAACATGCGGTTGCGCGATGACTACACCGCCGATTGCCAGCGCGGTCTCGACCGCTGGAACAAAATCGTCGACAAGACCGGCGTCGCCTACAAACTCGAACTGCCGCATGTCGGCTTCCATCGCCAGATCGGCGAGTTCAAGGACGTCAAGGTGACCCCGGCCGGCAAGCTCATCGACGAGGCGACCTGGACTCGCGACCGGCACCAATGGCTGCCGTCGACGAACGACGGCGAGTTCATCGGCAGTCTGATGAAACAGGTGGTCGAGCCCGGCAAGTTCGCGAGCTGGATCGCCCCGCCGCGCATCGGCATCGACAACAAGCCCGGCGATTTTGAATACGTGAAAATCGCGGCGTGAAACGGGCCCTCCGGCAGCGTGCGATAAAACACCGAACGATTGGCCCGAGCTGCACCTGCAGTCCGTCAAACACGTCTTTCGGACGTGCGCGACCGTTTGGCCTTTATCTGCCCGGAATCGTCTCTCGGAATTTCGGCACGTCTTGCAATCCACGCATGGAGCGCCCGAGTTGCATCGAATACGGCCGGACCGCAGAGGACTTTGTCGATCGCGTCTTGGCCTTGGCCTCGGCAGGAAGCGGCGGCTTTTGCGGCGGCAGCGGCATTCGGGCTCCCGCTGCGACAGGATCGATTTCGCGAGGGACCAGCATCACGACGTTGCCGAGATGATGCACGTGACTGGCGAGCTGTCCGGCGCGGTCTCCAGCCCCCCAAAAGATGTCGGCGCGTGCTGGACCGACGATGGCCGAGCCGGTGTCTTGAGCGATCATCAAATGGTCAAAGCGAACGCCCCGTTTTTCATCCGTGAGTGGCAAGTCGGCCTCAATGAAGAAGGGCGTGCCGTACACATGTAACGCATTGTCGACAGCAATCGAGCGCGCTGGGGTCAGCGGTATTCCTTGGGCGCCAATCGCCTCACGCTCACGGGGCATCTCCTGAAGGCCGGCCGGTCGCCGATCATCCGACAACCCGACAATGCGGAAAAACATAAAGGACCGATTTTGCCGTAACTGTTCCTCGACGCCTTGCGGGTTGGCGCGTACCCATTCCCGAATTCGCTCGGGCGACATCTCCTCGCGCGGAATAATATTTCGCTCGATGAGAATGCGGCTGAGCGACACAAACGGATAGCCGTTATGCCCATCGTAATTGATGCGCAGCATGGCGCCGTCTTCGAGGCGCACGCGCGCCGATCCCTGGATCTGGATAATAAGAGCATCGGACTGATTCTTGATCCAACAAATCTCGAGATGTTGTCCGTCGAGAGCACCATCGAGGATCGCGCCGCGATCGTAGTAAGGGACCAGCGTCCCACTGTTCGTTCGCCGCAATGACTGTCCCCGGTTGGGGAAACCAGGACCGGCACTGTGGGGTGGCGGCACCAGATCTGGCGGGCGGCGGTAAATCGGTACCTTGAAAATCCCGGTGGGGAAGCGTGAGCCGTCGACGATCGGTTCGTAGTAGCCGGTCAGGAGGCCGGCGTTATCGCCGAGCTTAGTTATGCGCAACGGTCGAAAATTGCGTTCGAAGAACAGCCGCGCCTGATCCTGTGCTAATCGGCCAGCGGCGACCGCCTGACGACACACTTCGACAAGCGCGGCGTACATCGGGCGTTTGTCGACCTCGCGCAGGCCGGTCCGCAGCAGCGGGTGGCAGCTCGCTAAGAAGGTGGCCAGGGCCGCTACGTGGTCATCCGCCGACCATCCCTTTAGTGCATTCCATTCAATTGGCTCGATGGCGGCATCGGGCAGCCGCATCGGCTCGGGTTGCGCTGTGGATGGTCCGAATATCGCAGGCGGGAAAGCGACGAGTTGAGATTTCGGTGCAAGGCCCGGCGCAGCATCGGCCGATGGAGCGGCCAGCTGGGCAACAATTGCCGCAACTAGGACGAACCTAGCCGCGATCGCGATGCGATCGCGATCAGTATTGAATTGGTAATTGCCGCTACGCCTGGACATCGCCGGACCTGCGTGCCTGCTAGCGGAAGAATTTAGCCGTCTGAAAAGGCTAATTTTGTGATCAGAAGCTGGGGATCAGCCGATGCTCAGGGCAACCGGGAGACAGATGAGATTATCGCCAGCCGCGCGGCCGGACGTGGCCGTAGGCGTAACCCGGACTGTTAGGCGGCACGGCAAAGAAGTCGAATAAGCCATGGTACGGATCGGAATAGCCATAGTACGAATCGGACAAGCGATAGTAAGGGTCCGCCGCAGTCGGGCGCGAGACTGTCTCGTTGATCTCGGGATGCACAGACTTGCCATGCGTACCCGCCGCCCCTCGACTTTTTGCAGTTGCGAGCGAAGTTCCGGCCAGCAAAAAGGTCGCAGCGAGGGCAATCCGTGCTGATCTTGTCATGCTGCTACTCCAAGCCGCTTGATCGACAGAACGTCCGGCCAAGCCGCACCGAGGACGGGTATTAGAAGAGTATAACATTCCAGATCGAGAATTGTGCCGTTCGTTTCGCCAGGCCGGCTCCATGTCCGCTTTGGGCTCAAAACGCGGACATTTTGCATGGCCGGACGTATGTCTGCTCTGCGCCTGACCGCAGACATGGCTCAGTAAACATTTCCCGGAAGGCAAGTTTGAAAGTCCGATACCCGGGAAGCGAACATGCACCCGCTCTTTGTCCTTGACAGGCAACCAAAAGGTTGCCTATTGTGATGAATGGATCAAGTGTTCAAAGCCCTGGCCGATGCCAGCCGCAGGGAATTGCTTGACCGGCTCCGCGCGGATAACGGCCAGACGCTGAACGAACTCTGTGCGCGCCTAGACATGACGCGGCAGGCGGTCAGCAAGCACTTGGGGATCCTGGAGGAGGCCAATCTGGTCGCCACTGTGAAGCAGGGCAGAGAGAAGCTGCACTACCTCAACCCGGTGCCGATCCACGACATCGCCGAGCGCTGGATCGGCAAATTCGAACGCCAGCGTTTGCAGGCACTGAGTGAACTCAAGAAAGGACTGGAGGCTCGTGATGAGTAAGCCCGTTTTCGTCTACACGATCTACATTGCGTCAACGCCAGAGAAAGTCTTCAAGGCGCTGACCGACACCGATGTGACCGCAAAATTCTGGTTCGGCAATGCCGTCACCTCTGAGTGGAAAGCCGGCGCGCCGGTCGAATTCCGCCGCGAGGGTAAGCTGATCGTGCAAGGCAACGTACTGGAATACGATCCGCCGTGGCGGCTGTCCTACACGTTCCACTCGATGCACGAACCTTTCTACGGGGCCGAGCCGGCCTCGCGCGTCGTGATCGATCTCGAAAAACAAAAGGATCAGGTCAAGCTCACCGTCACCCACGACGATTTCGCCGAAGGCAGCAAGGTATTCGATGCGATCAGCAAAGGCTGGCCGCTCGTGCTCTCCAGCCTCAAAAGTTACCTTGAGGCAAACCGCGTGCTGTACGCGCCCTGGTATGACAAAGAGCCGGTCGCCGCATCGTGATCGATTTGGCCCCAGAGATAACACGGCCATGTTTGCCTTAGGCCAAAAGGCAACATGGCCGTGGCGCCGTTGAATGTCCGCGTTTGCACCGCCACAAAAGTGATTGTCGACTTCTCAGGCGTTGTTGTTTCGCTTGGGCGATCAATTTCAATCCAGCTTAAAAACTTTTTTCAGCAGCAACCCGACTGCTTCTTCCGTTGCGTGGGTTGCTTTTGCAGAATAAGCCACATGAGGATTTCTTCCGACGCAGTCATCCGCATATGTGAAAGGCTTATTTGTCGCAGTGTTGACAATCGTCCCAGCTGTTTCTTCCATCAACACGCAATTCGTCGTCTGTCCATTGTGAACGACCGTGGGGCTGGATGTAAGCGAGGGATAATCAAATGCGTGCCACGTATCAGGGTACTCCGTCATTTGAACGTCCTTGTCCGCCTGTTTGAGTCGATCGAAATAAGCTCGACAAGGACCGATCGCGACGTAATCGTCTGATATCCCGTGAAAGATGCGTATCGGATGGTCCGTGACGTCAGTATCGCCGATGAAAGTCGTATTGCATTGTGGATAGAGCGCAATATAGGCCGCCGGATCGATCCGACTTGGGTTCCACATCTGATGAAACCTCTTGAGCGTCGCATACAGGGCTGCTTGTCCGCCGCGCGAAAATCCCATGACGGCAATTCGGTCTGGATCTACCAACGGATGCGCGGCGAGTACCGCAAGACTGCGATACAAATCGAGGATCATGTTTAACCGTCCAAGCTGCGACTGATCGGCGACGGTGCTTGCGATTCCTCGTCCAGAAAATGAGTCAAGCGCAAAGGTGGATATACCCGACGATCCAAATTGCCTCTGCCATAGATCGGCGTTCACCTCGAAGCCGCCTGAACCGTGCATGAGGATGACCAACGGAAGGCGCCCGGAGCCTTGGGCAATCCTCAACACTCCAGCGATGGTTGTTGGCCTTCCGGAGGCGTCGCCGTTGAGAAACTGTTGATCCGAGATGGTCAAAGTCTGAATCGGGATTGCCTCGATCCACCAGGCAATATCCTTGGAAAGGGTGTCTGCTACTGCAAGTGACTGAGCAATAGCCAATGCGAGCGCCGCAAATACGCTGGTCGCCAATTCTTTCATTGCCCTTTCCCAGGACCCGAGAAATTTCGACGCGAGAAATTTCAGGTTTTTTGTTAAGTCCACAGGTCTCTCAAATCAAAGTCATACTTGTCATCAATGCGCTGGGAATATGGCGTTCAACGCGCGCCTTTCGCGAGAAAACTTGGTCGCGACCGATGCGGATGCAATCCACAATGGTGGCGTTAAAAAGCCAATATTTCGTTCCAAATCCCTGATGAATCGTTCGGGTACCGAGTGTGCGGGACACTGGTATTGGGGGTCGTTTCGTCAAGGCGAAATGGTCAAGGGGGACGAGTGAAGCGTAAAATCTGGTTACTTGTATTACTGCTCATGTGCCAACCGGCAATGGCGGGGCAACGGATTTTATTGATTCGCGGCTTGATGGATTACGTTCCCGGCGTCTCTCCGATGTCGTTGTTGAAATCTCGACTTACCGATGAAGGCTACGAAGTGACCATGATCACCCATCTGAACGATGGGCTCTACAAAAACCAATACTGGGACGCCGTCATTGGTCACAGCCAGGGAGCGATTGACGCCTTGCGGGATGCGCGTGACCTTGCGCACTACAACCCTCGGGTGACGATCATTGCCGTTGACCCGCCGCGAACCTCTGTACTGTTTCATTGCGTGCCCGGCGTGCGTTACCTTGATTTGCACACCGGTGACTTCGGTCTCGGCGGCGGGTCGCTGTCCTGTCCGCAGGCGCAAAATTTGGCGATGGGCGGCTTGCATATCACCCTGCCTATGCGGTCAGACGCACAAGAGCAGATCCTGGCCTATTTGCGTCAGGATGCGCCGATTGAGATGGCCTATGCGGAACCGACACATGTATCGCTGCCGCCGATCAAACCCAAACCATCACTTCCGCCGATCAACCCAAAGCCGCAGTCGCCGAAGATAGCCGATGACACATCATTCGATGCGCGGTTTGGTGCGGTATGGGCGGGAGCAACCAATGTGTTGGGGCCGCCGGTAATCCGATGGACCGAGCGCAGTTATGCGGGGGTGCTTTCGGCCAACTAGGCGGCACCGCACGCACTTAGCGCCAATACAATCCAGAATTCTTAAGTCCGCAGATCGCTCGGAACCTTCCCGCCGTTTTCCGCGAGCTTGACCATCACTTGCTTATGCAGCCAGACGTTCATCGCTGCAGAGTCGTTCAGATTGCCGGTGTAGTGCAGTTCCTCAGCAAGCCGTTTCCGTGCCGCGATGCTGCTGTCGAGATTTAGAAGCTTCATGAGATCGACAATCGATTTCCGCCAATCGAGTTTTTCCCTCGATTGAGAAGCAAGCTTGTCCATGACGGCCGCAACGTCAACCGGCGAACCTGAGGTTGCCGGCGGGGCGGCATGTGGGGATGAAGGCGTGG
>Ga0126369_10002265_pt1 | contig 13640 bp, 14 predicted proteins | sample PanSoiMetaPlot_1_FD_109646 | JGI IMG/M metagenome (GOLD analysis project Ga0126369, IMG submission 109646) | Tropical forest soil microbial communities from Panama - MetaG Plot_1 | ecosystem: Environmental > Terrestrial > Soil > Tropical forest > Bulk soil | place: Panama | collected 2016-02-17 | reverse complement strand
GTTGCGGAACGTCCAGTCCCAGTAGCGCGTGCGCAGGTCCGCGTGCTGATGGACGGCGTGCGCGCGCTCGTTGGCGGCGACGAACGCGAGACCGGGCGGGGTCATCAGCCCTTTCTGCGAGCCCGCCATCGCGACGTCGATGCCCCATGCATCCATCTCGAACGCCATGCAGCCGAGCGACGCCACGCAATCCACCATCAGCAGCGCGGGATGTCCGACGGACGCGATCGCGCGATGGATCGCCGCGAGGTCATTGACGACGCCCGACGCGGTATCGATCTGGACGACGAGAATCGCCTTGATCTCGCGCGCCGTGTCGGCGGCGAGGCGTTGCGCGACCGCCGCGGGATCGACGGCGCGCCGCGGGTCGCCCTTCAAGACCTCGACCTTGACGCCCATCATCCGCGCCATGTCGCCCCACCCGAGCGCGAACAGGCCGCTCTCGAGCACCAGCACGGTCTCGCCCCGCGACAGCACGTTGGTGAGCGCGGCCTCCCAGCCGCCGTGGCCGTTCGCGGCGTAGATGTAGGTGCGCCCCGTCGTCCGGAAGATCTTCGGCAGATCCTCGAGAAGGCTGTGCGTGACCGCGACCATGTCACCGGCGTAGATGTCGATGGCCGGTCGGTGCATGGCGGCGAGCACCGCGTCCGGAATGTTCGTGGGTCCGGGAATGCTGAGGAGCTGGCGACCCCTGGCGACTGTCATGGCGGAGATTCTAAGCCCATGCCGGGCTCAACGCTCGCCGGATTGCGAGGGGACGCCGACACCGCCCGGCGCTTCGCGGTCAGTGACTCGTTGTGACCTCTCGCCCATTGAGCGGTTGCACGGGACGCGCGTTCATCGGGTACAGCTTGGAGAAGCGAGCGACTTCATCGCCCGAGATCGACTCCGGGTGCTTGAGCACGAACCATGTGACACCTTCGCTGCACGGCGGCGTCGTGAGCGACCCGATGAACGTGTAGTACGCCTTATCTTTTGGAAGCAGATCGGCGACGTTGATCTCGACCTGTTCGAGGCTGACTTCTATTTCCTTCTCTCTGGGGAGGTTGTTCCAGAGCGTCTTGATCAGCGGATTTTGAGGTCCGGTCGCCAGGAGCACGGCCACCACGGCGAGTTTCCCCGCGGCATCCTTGTGCACGAGGTGCGCGACCATCGGGTACCTTTTGCCGTTCAGCCTCTCTTCGCTCGGCCGATGAAAATGAAACTGCACGAGCCGATACTGCTTGCCGTTCGCGGTGATGAAGCTACCCGGCTCGTAGTCGATTTGCACGGTGTGGTTGTTGTCGATGATCTTGAGCGGCGAGGGCTTGTAGTGGAAGTCGATGGGCGGGAGATCAGCCGGCTTGGCGGTCGTGTCGCGGATATCGATGGGGGACTGGGCTCTCCCGACCGCGCAGGCGCTGTACTCTTTTCGAGACTGCCCCACTGCGCCGGACCGGTCGCGCCGACGTAGGTCCAGTGCGGATGGCTTTCCTGTGCGAACGCTCCCGATCCAAGCGTCATGAGACAGGCGGCGGAAGCGACGCCGGCCAAAAAGCGCTTCACTGTCGGGCGCGGCTCGCGCGTGTTCGTCGGATCGTGAGACATCGCCTACCTCCCTCACCCATATCGGACGCCCAGCTGTTCGAGTAGAATCGCTCGGATCCCAGGCAACTCCAAGAATCCCACGCACGAAGATCGAGGAGGAGAGGCCATGTATTGGATCGTGACGCTGATCGTGGGCGCTGTCGTCGGCTGGCTGGCCAGCATGATCATGAAGACTAACGCGCAGATGGGCGCCATCGCCAACATCGTGGTGGGCATCGTCGGCTCGGCCCTGGGCTTCTGGCTCGCCGGCCTACTGGGACTGTCCACGAGCGGTCCCATCGTGGGTTGGGTCATCGCGGTGCTGGGCGCCGCGCTGCTGATCTTCATCCTGAAGGCGGTCGGCGTGTTCAGCTAACTCGTACTCCCTTCCCGCTCTTCGGACGGCAGCTCGCGTCCCCGCACTTCGACTGAGCGCGGCCGCCACGTCTTTTGGCGTCCGACGCTCGGCATTTGGCGTCCTGGGCGTGCCTTCAATAGGATCGTCGACGATACAGTCTCGTTGTTGTCTTCTCCCAAACCACGCTTGAAATCGTTGTAGCTGGCAATCCGTCGGTTTCACCACGCTAGGACAACACGGAGTCCCGAAACCGAGCCGCAGATGGAGAAATACGTGCTGTCGATGGAGCTCCAGAGAGGTGACCGGATCACGGACGAGACGGGCGAGTGGGAAATCATCAGTCGCCCCTATGTGTCAGCAGGGGGCAAGCTCGTGAGCGCCCGCGTTCGGAAGATCGGTCGTCCCGAGGCCACCGATTTGCGAACCTGGGAAGCTCACGAGCGGCTCAGCGTGCACCGGGAAACCAGGGTCACCACGCCGCCGTCCAGATCACCGCGCGGCGCGCCTGCCGTCCGAGAGCGAGGCCCGGACGCGTCGTAGCCGAAGCCGACGCGCCGTGATCCGGGCCATGCGCGGATCGCGCTCGACGCCGACCCACTCGCGTCCGAGGGATGCGGCGACCCGGCCGACGGTTCCCGCGCCGGCGAACGGATCGAGAATGGGTCCGCGCTTTCTGCTGCATGCGAGCATCGTCTGCACCACCGGCTCCGGGATCGCGTCCCAAATGCTGTCGGGGTGAGAACGTGGCAGCGGCATCATCCAGCACAACGTGGTCCCGCGCGGTCGCACGACCTGACCAGCCTTGCGGAAACGTAGAACATAATTCACGCGGTTGTCCCAGCGTTCTCGGGACCGTGTCTGGGCCCAGAACCCGCGCGACTGAAGACGCCAGCCGGTTCGACGAAGCCAGCCGACGACGAGTGAGTCCATCCCTACCCACTCGGCGCCGTCGTGCCGATCACCGATCACCAGCCAGAGGTCACCATCGGGCGCGAGGACGCGCTTCCATTCACGTCCGAAGCCTACGGCCAGGTCGTGCGCGTAACGCTCGGCCGAGGATCGCCCCCGTCCCGTCACCCAGTACGGCGGTGAGGTCAGGATCACTCCCATGCTGCCCGACATGATCGGACGGAGATGATGGCTGTCCCCGCGGAACAAACGCAGCCGCCCATCGCGGCTCTCGTAGCGGGTCATGGCTTGCGATCGAGCGCCTTCTTCTTCCACAGCTCCCACGGGCGCGAGATCGTGCCGCCCACGGAGGCCTCTGCCCGGCGCGCTTCCTCATCGTCGAGATAGGTCACCGGGCCGCCGAGGGCCATCGCCTGCGCCTGTAGTCGCGCGTTCATCTCGGTATACACGCTCCGGAATACGGCGCGGGGCAACGAATCGGCGACGACCACCGCGCCGTGACCACGCATGAGAGCGACGGGACGAGCGCCGAGCGTCTGCGCCAGCGCCCGTCCGAGCGCCGGCGTGCGCACGAGCATGTCGGTGGCCTGCCCGGCCGCGGTCTTGATGTCGAACACCGGCACACCGCCACCCAGGAACGCGCTCATGTGATAGAGCGGGCGCAACGGCGCCGCGCTCACGCCGAACGGAATGACGGATGGAGAGTGGTTGTGCACCACAGCCGTGACGTCAGGCCGCGCGCGGTAGATCTCGCCATGGATGAACCGCTCGAGATAGCTCGCGCGCCCGCGTGCATCCACCGGGTTGGAGTCGAGATCGTACTCCATCACATCGCTCGCCGTGACCAGCTCCGGCGCGATCGAGCGCGACATGAGATAGCGCTGCGGATCGGCGGGATGGCGAACGCTCACGTGGCCGTAGCTATCGACTACGCCCTGGTCGGCGAGGACACGGTTGGCGGCGACGAGATCCTCGATCAGCTTCGGGTCGGCGGGCCCCACTGAGACGGGCGCCGTCTGCGCCCAGGCGCGCGCGCTCACGAGCGCCGCGGCGACGGCGCCGCACAGGAAGGCGCGACGGTCGAGTATCACGGTCGAGATGGCGAGAGTCTACTCCGTCGGGCGAATGACGTGCGGACAATCCTCGGCGCCGCCGTCAATTCGAGTCAGCGCAAGGTCAGCGCATAGAGCTCGAAGCCGTTCTTCCCCTCGCCGACGTGGCGGATGCGCGTGCCGGCGCCGGTGAGGCTCTTCGCCTCGGGCGAGGACTCGAACACCACCTGGACCGGCGTCGCGATGGGCACGAAGGACCAGATCGGAGTCACCGTCGCGTCCACAGTCTTCTGGGCGATCATCCAGTCCTTGATGATCTCCTGGCTGGTCTCGGCGGTCTCGAAGATGATATTCGAGCCGTCCAAACCCGGGAAATTGCCGCCGCCGCCGGCGCGGTAGTTGTTGGTGGCGACGACGAACTCCATCGCGTCGGTCACGGGCTGGCCCCGGAACGTCAGATCGACGATTCGCCGTGCCTGCCCATCGGCGATTCGCCCCTGCGGCGTGTAGCGCGCCGGCTGCGTCACATCGATGCGATACGTCACGCCGTCGATGACGTCGAAGTTGTAGGTCGGGAACGCCGGGTTGATCAAGAGCTGCGGGGTGGTCACTGCCGGGTCGATGCGGTTGAACTGCCCAGCGGACATCTCCAGCCACTCGCGCACCATGGCACCGCTCACCCGGACCGCGCGCACCGTGTTCGGGTACAGGTAGAGGTCGGCGACATTGCGGATCGCGATGTCCCCCGCCGGCACGTCGGTGTAGTAGGTGGGGCCACCCCGGCCGCCGGCCTTGAACGGCGCCGCCGCCGACAGCACCGGAAGGTTGGCGTGCGGTCCGCCCTGCAGGACTCGACGGATGTAGGCGGCCTGCGCGCGCGCCACGAGCTGCACCGACGGATCGTCCTGGACGAGCGCGAAGTAGCTGTGGATGCGGGCGGTGCTGCGCGCCACCGGCCGGCGCACGTACGCGAGCGTACCGGCATGCTCCGCCTGAACGGCCGCGACGACGGCGGGATCCCGGTCGACCGCGGCGACCCACTGATTGTGTTCGCGCCGGCGGATGCCACGGGTCGTCGCGATCCCGTCGGCACGCCGCCAACCTTCTGTAGTCCGTCGCAGCGTCAGGTCGACGATGCCGAGATGGCTGCCCCAGAACCCGGCCATGACGGTCGGCACCTGGTTGATGGTGCCTCGCGCCACGTCGATCCCCGGCAGGTTGGCGAAGCCCGGGTCCGGAAAAACCAGGTGAGAGTGGCCAGCGAGGATCGCGTCGATCCCCGGCACCTTGGCGAGGTAGGCGGCGGCGTTCTCATCCATCCCGCGTGCCGGCACCCCCGACAGGCCGGAGTGCACCAGGGCAACGACAAGATCGGCCCCGGCCGCGCGCATCTGGGGCACGTAGCGGCGCGCCGCCTCGACGATGTCGATCACGAAAATCCGGCCGTCGAGGTTCGCTTTGTCCCACTGCATGATCTGGGGCGGCACGAATCCGATGACGCCGACTCGCACGCGGCGGGTGATCCCTCCCTCGTCGATGAAGTCACGCTCGAGGATCACGTAGGGCTTGATCAGGGGAGGCGCCGCCGCGCGGTCCGGCCCGGCGACGAAGACGTTGGCCGTGACGTAGGGGAAACGGGCGCCGGCCAGCGCGAGGCGGAGAAAGTCGAGACCGTAGTTGAACTCGTGGTTGCCGAGGCTCGCCGCGGCGTAGTCGAGAAGGTTCAGCGCCTTGAACACAGGGTGGGTCTGGCCGGGCTGGAGCCGCTGCGCGACGGCAACGTAGTCGCCGAGCGGGTTGCCCTGGATCAGGTCGCCCGAGTCGAACAGGAGTGAATTCCTCACCTCGCTGCGCGCTTCGCGGATGAGCGTCGCCGTCCGCGCGAGGCCGAGAGAAACGTCGCGCTGGTCGCGGTAGTAGTCGTAGTCGACGATGTGCGTGTGAATGTCCGTCGTGGACAGCAGGCGCAGACGCAGCGCCGCGTCCTGCGCCCGCGCCGGCAACCAGGCGAGAGCCGCCACCAGGAGCACGGCGACGGTGACGAACGCTCGCACGCGACGGACGTGACCGGTCACCGCGGAAGGCCGCCGAGCTCTCGCCACTCCTTGAGACCGAGACGCGCGACCTCTTCGAAGCTCGTCGCGTGCGGTCGCAAGACGGCGGCCTCACCTTCTTCGAGCATCTGTCCCTTACCGATCAGCGAATAGTACGGATATCCGTGACCGACGATCGCGGTGTTCTTGCCGGCCGGCGGCGCCGTCGACAGCAGCGCGCGCAATGCGGCATATCGGCCCGGGCTGCCGGCCGGGTCGGGCCCGGCTTCGCGCGTCGCCATCGATTTCTGCGCGGAGCCGAAGGCGAGCACCGCCGTGTCGACGGTGCGGCACAGCGGACTTGCCAATACTGCGCCGATCGGAACGTCGAGCGCGCGGATCGCCTCACCGATGGCGCGCGAATTCTGGCGTCCCTTCTCGGTCAGCACGCGCTGGGTCGCGCAGTCGTCGAGATTCACCGGCCGCTGGTCCTGTCTCGAGTGGTCGGTGTCGGCGTGACGGAAGTAGAGGACATAGCCGCCGGCCCGGAGCGCGGCCAGGAGCTCCGCTCCCGCAAGCGGCTGAGCCGGCACGGGCAAAGCCGTCGCGATCACGAGCGCGGCGGCGGCGCCCCACGTCATCGCGACCATTCGTCCCGCGGCTTCTCGGCTCCCGCTAGCCATCCGCTCGGCCTTCTCCGGACGCCCGGTTAGCAACCGCGGATGCCCGGTCATTCACCCGCCACCGGACCGTCGATAGTCTGACTTCAGATGAGAAGCACATGGACAGCGCACCGTTCGCGAATCCTACACCAAGGAGGCAGGTTGGCCACAACGTCAGGCCAATCCGAACACAGGAGGAATTGTCATGCTACGGGGAAACCTGCGTTTTGCGTTGATCGAGCGGCTGTCGGTCCAGACGATGCGCTACGTCAGCGCCGTTCCGAGAGCCCGGGCCGAGGGGTTGGTGGCGCGTATCTATGACATGATCGCGGACGATTTTTTCATCAACGGCTCGCTCACCAGTCACTCCAAAGTCCCGCCTCTCCTGGCGGGAGTATGGACCGGCGGACGGGAAAGCATCCTGGTCGCGGATCACCTGGACCGCACCACGAAGGAAGCCATGATGGCGGTCCTGTCCCGAGTCAACGATTGCCCCTACTGTGGCGACATGCTGGTGAGCCTGGTGCACGGCGGCGGAAAGCATGAGGCGGCGGCACAAATCTTCTCCCGGAGCGAGGAGGAAATCTCCGACCCGACGCTGCGAGAACGGCTTGAATGGGTGAAAGCGGTCGCGACTCCCGGTTCGCCGTTACCTGCCCACACACCCTTTACCGCCGAACAACTACCAGAGGTGCTCGGTTCGCTGCTGGCCATGAGCCACATCAATCGATTCAGCCACGTGGTGATGGGCGGCTCGCCGGTCAGCGCGCCCCTGGGCGTTCAGGCAATCAAGTCGGCGGCGCTTCGCATGTTCGGCTCCGTACTCAAAACGACCACGGAGCGTCCGATTCAACCCGGTCGCGCACTCGACCTGCTTCCGCCGGCGCCACTGCCGCACGACATGGACTGGGCGGAGCCCAATCCCAGAATCGCGGCTGCGCTATCGCGATGGGCAGGTGCGATCGAGCGCGAATCAGTCGGCGTCGTCCCGCCTCACGTTCAAAATCTCGTTCACGACAACCTCTTTGGTTGGAACGGTGAGCCGATGCCTATCAGCCGAAGTTGGGTCGATAAGGAGGTCGAGGGTCTGACGGGTCGGGATCGTGGCCTCGCCCGGTTCGCTCTGGTGCTCGCAAAGGCGCCGTACCAGGTTGACGAGACGCTAGTCTGCGAAATCCTGCCAGAAGATGGAGACGAAACGCAGTTTATTCGCGTTCTAGCGTGGGCGTCGTTTTCTGCAGCTCGGAGGATAGCCGACAGAGTCGCCGATGGAGTCCGGGTGTCTGCGGCGGCCAACAGTTTCGGCCTTATGTCGCGCTTGCCTTGGACGAGAGGCCGACGTGCTCTCGACCAAAGTCTGTCGGTACTCGTCCGTTGAGCCGCCGGACGTCGTGATCCGCTGTTTCGAAATTGCGGCAAAGTCCGGCGGTCGCCATCGTGGTACATTCTTGCCCCGGCTGACCGGACAATACCGAGTGTTCTGCGATGGAGGAGACGACAGAGATGACTCGACCGTTAACCTCTCCCTATCGCACGTGCTCAGTCGAGCGATCGATTGCTGCCGGGGTCGCAATTGTCTTCTGGACTCTCGTGATGATTTGGACGAGCGGCTCTGCGGCTGCCGCCGGTTCGAGCGTTCCACCTGGATCTTCGTCAGAAACGATTCACGTCAAGTTCCGGGACGGTGTCGATGTACAACTCCCGCAGGCTGCGCTGTCTCAAGATCTTCGCAACGCGGTCGTGAGTATCACGAGTCTTTTTAGCCTGCCGAAACACAAGCTGGACCAAATACGGGCGAGAGGCCGAGGACGCACGGGTAGAACGCAATCGAATCTGTCCTTGTGGTTCAAAATCGCTCTGTTCCCCGGAACCGATCCGGTCACATTTCTCGACAAGCTGCGCCGCTTACCAAGCGTCGAGATCGCTGAGCTCGCTCCGCTGCCTCAGCAACCGCAACCGACGACACCAGATTTCAGCGCGAATCAGGGATACCTCTTGGCTGCTCCCGGCGGCATCGATGCGCTTTTTTCATGGACGATCTCGGGCGGTAGCGGAAGTGGGATCACGATCTACGACGTCGAGTACAGCTGGAACCAAACACACGAGGACCTCGCCAAGGCTCGTGGTCTTCAGCTGCTCCTGGACGTCGGAGATACCGCAGTCGATCCTTTCGTGGACAACAACCATGGCACCGCCGTCCTCGGTGAGTTGGTCGCTGATAACGATACGAAAGGCATTACCGGCATTTCGTGGGGAGCGAGCATTGGGCTGGCTCCTGCGAACACGGCTCAACTGGGATACAACCCTGCCAACGCCATCCTGTTAGCCGTAGCGGCCGGTTCGGCCGGCGATGTGATCGTAGTGGAGCAGCAGTTTCCCGTCTGTGGCCTGCCGAATTTTGGTCCGATAGAGGTCCTTGCATCGGTCTTCAGTGCGATCCAAACGGCCGTAGCCAACGGCTTCGTCGTCGTCGAAGCAGCCGGCAATGGAAGCGTCGACCTCGATCAGGCCGCTTGTGGAACTGCCTTTGATCGAGCCACACGAGATTCGGGCGCCATCATCGTGGGCGCCGGACAGCCACCCGGAACGGGTGCGGACCGACAGCGTTTAGCGTTCTCGACCTTTGGTAGTCGTGTCGACCTCCAAGGCTGGGGAAGCGGCGTCTTCACGACGGGGTATGGCACCTTCTATCAAAATCCAAGTTCTCCAACCGATCCTGCATTCTGGTACACCGCGGGCTTCAACGGCACATCGAGCGCGACGCCCATCGTTGCGGGGGCCGTTGCCAACATCCAAGGCATTGCCCTGCAGCAGCTGGGCAAGCCCCTCAGCCCTTCTCAGATGCGAACGCTGCTTGCACAGACCGGCAGCCCGCAATTGGGGAGTGCAGAGCACATCGGTCCGCGCCCGGACCTGCGGCGTGCCATAGCTGCGTTGTCAGATCTCGCCCCCGAAGTGGGGCTCGACATCAAACCCGGCGATACGGAAAGCGCCATCAACCCTCGGAGCAAGGGGGTCATCCCTGTCGCGATTCTGACAACGGACACCTTTGATGCGAGGACCGTCGATCCCTTGACCGTCCGGTTTGGTCCCAACGGCGCGCTTCCCGATCATGCGAGAGGCCACGTCGAAGACGTGACGGGAGATGGTCGACCCGATCTCGTTCTCCACTTCAGAACTGCGGAGACCGGCATCGTCTGTGGCGACACGTCGGTTGCTCTCATCGGTCAAACGTTCACCGGCCAGAGGATCCATGGTTCGGCAGCGATCCGAACGACCGGCTGCAAGTAAGTCGCGGGTCACCTTAGGCGGGCGATGAGAAAACGCCCTCTATGTTTTGTCTCAGCGCCAGGTCGCATACTCGAGCACCCAGAGTCGTCGCTCTCCGCTCGTTTCAGTTAAGCGCAGCGCTTCTCGCAGTCGTATGTGCCGGTTGCGCCGAAGGGAGAAGTTCGGGGGACGTTCCAGATACTGAAAGCCGCGATGCCGAAGCTATGCAGAAAGTGACGCAACTCCAGCAGATATCGAAATGGACTAGGTATACCCGGACGATCGATGAATTGAGCTACACCGTCGAATATCCTGACGACTGGTCGGTCACCGAAAGCGGTCCCGCGACGTTCTTCAAGCCCTCCAACGTCGACAAGGAAAGCATCGCGATTGTCATCGTCAATAGCAAACGCACCCCACCACTGCCGGTCTCATACACGTACACGACCTTGAGAACGGTCCGAGTCGAAGGCGAGACGGTCCCCATTCGCAAACGCGAGCCGGCTCCCGTGACTGAGCGATACGTTGCTCAAATCGTAAAAAGTGACTTTCGGGTCGAGTTCAGATGTTCACTGCCGAGCGAGTATGACGCCGTCTTCGACCATATGCTCGCGACCTTTCGATCGGTCGTGAAGTAGTTTCTCATTGACACGTAGACGTTGACCGCGTGCGTCGAGGGTAAACTACTCGATCGCGTGGTCGGCTCGTCCTAATACGGCCGGTGGGACCGTCAAACCAAGAGCCTTCGCGGTTTTCAGATTGACGGACAGCTGGAACTTGCTCGGCTGCTGAATGGGGAGGTCCGCTGGCCTGGCGCCCTTCAGAATGCGACCAGCGAGTGTCCCTAGATCGCGATATCCGTCGGCGATACTGGGCCCATAGGACATCAGACAGCCCTCGGTCACGTTCTCTTCGAACATCGAAATCGTCGGAAGACGCTTCGCGAGCGACGCGGCGGCTAACTCCGTTCCGCGCCGCGATGTGAAGGGCGAAGACAGTATGACCAATCCTTGGTCGTGCGCTTTGACTGCCTCGTTGAACACGTTCTGGAGGTCGTTCAATCCTCGCACCGCGAAAGTATCCACCGCCAGCGCGAGACGCTTCGCCGCCTGCTTGATTGCGTTCAACTGATGATCGGGAGTCGACGCATCCCATAGCACAGCGACTCGAACGAGCTTCGGGATCGTTTCCTGCAGGAGCTGGAGCCATTTGCCGCTGAGCTGTGCCTGGTCGAGAAAGACCCCAGTGATGTTGCCGCTCGGCCTCGCAAAGCTCATGACGAAGCCTGCGGAGACAGGGTCGCTCTCGTAGTCCAAGCCGACGATCGGAACAACGCTGGTGACGCTCCTGGCCATCCTGATGGCGGCTGGTCCAGCAGCGATGATCACGTCGACGGGAAGCTTCACCAACTCGGACGCAAGGGCAGGAAGACGTTCCTCCTTCTCTTCCGCATAGCGGTAGTCAATTGTGACGGTCTGGTTCTCGACGTACCCGAAGTCTTTCAAAGCATCCCGCAGGGCCCGGAGCCCATGCGCAGTGCGCCCCTGAGGCGCGCCGAGACCCCTGATCCCGCTGGTCAGAAAACCGATCCTCGGAAGCCCGATCGTTTGCGCGGTCGCGGCAAACGGTGTCGCGCCGAGGCTGGCCAAGAGTGCGCTGATGAAGGCTCGCCGGTCCATCACGCGTCGTTCATCGTTCTTCACTTACCGGATGATCTCGTCCGCCCGGACGAGGACGGATTGAGGGATCGTCCGTCCGAGCGCCTTGGCACTGTTGAGGTTGATCACGAGCTCGAACTTCGTCGGTTGCTCTACCGGCAAGTCCGCGGGCTTCGTGCCCTTGAGGATCTTGTCCACGTAGGCGGCGGCTCGGTGAAACATCGCGGCCACACTCGGCCCGTACGCAAGGAGACCACCGGCCCGCGCGAACTCTCCGAAGCTGTAGACGGCCGTGAGGCGATTGCTTTCGGCGAGCTGCACGACTCGTGTCCGATGGCGAAGGGTCAAGGGATCGGTGAGTACGATGAGCCCGCTCAGGCGCGCACGGGCCATTCCGGCGAATGCACGGTCGATGTCGTTCGCGTCTCGCACCTGGAACTCCTGCAATTGGACACCGAGCGCTGCTGCCGCGGCCTGCGTCTGCTTGATCCACGCAGCGCCGAGCGGATTGAAGAGAAGCGCCGCGTGCGAAAGATTTGGCGCCGTCTCTTTGAGCAGCTCCACCCACTTGCCGGCGAGCCCTTCTGGCCATGCGAGCGAGAGGCCCGTCAGGTTTCCGCCGGGCCGCCGGAGGCTGGCAACCAGCCCCATCCCAACCGGATCGCCTACACCCACAAAGACGATCGGCACGGTCGTGGTCGCTTGTTTGGCGGCCGCTGCCCCGGGGGATGAAGCCTGCACGATCACGTCCATCTTCAGACGCAGCAGCTCGGCCAAGAGGGCTGGAAAGCGTTCGATCCGGCCTTCAGCCCACCGCTCCTCGATCGCGATATCTTTGCCCTCGACATAGCCAAGCTCTCTGAGCCCCTGGCGGAAGGCGTCGGCGAAGTGTTGGTTCACCGACGAGGAGCCGGCCTCGATGAATCCGATCTGCCATATCTTCGCCGCTTGCTGCGCCCCAGAGATCAGCGGCGCGAGAGTGAGGCTGACGGCAAGGACGACCGCGAGTCCGATCCGTCTCATGGGCACCTCGACTGTCATGGCTGGCGGGAGTCTAACAGGCCCCGGTCCGATGGACCGAGTGCCGAAGCGTCCAGCAGAATAGTCCGCTTCGCCTCCGAAACGTGCGACAATACTTAGGTCTGATGGTGCGCGGGGCTCATTTGTGTGTCCCCTCTCTCTCACCAGATCATGACTCTGGCACAGTCTTCCGCGTACCAGGGAGTGCCTTCAATGCGGGAGACCGTAAGGGACGTGCTATGGCTCAGAAGCTTTTCATCGGTGGCTTACCCTTTTCGACATCCAATGAGCGGTTGCGTGAGGTGTTTGCCCAGGCGGGCGTTGTCGAGTCAGCGCAGGTCGTGACGGACCGCGAAACCGGCCGTTCACGCGGCTTCGGGTTCGTCGAGATGGCGACGTCAGAGGACGCTGAGGCGGCCGTCAAGAAATTCGACGGACACGAGCTGGACGGGCGGAGGCTGACGGTCCAGCATGCCAAGCCTGCCGGCCTTGGTGATCGTTCCAGAAGCGGTGGAGGCCAGCGCCGGGGCCGGTGGTAACCCGGTGCAAGTGGCAGCGGTCTCGACGCCGCAGGACGGGGGGAGCTGGCGCTGGCGAATCGTGAACTATGCGGGTGAAGTCATCGAGGAATCACGGGAGACTTTCCCGACGATCGCCAGCGCCGTCGAGCAAGGGTCGAAGCGACTGGCGAACATGGACGGGGTCGACAACTCTGTTCCCTACTCCTATAGCCGCTCCACACGGCATCTGCGAGCGCGCTAAGTGAAAATCGTCGTCGTCGACAACCAGATCGAAGCCGCCCTCAAGCAGCTCAAGAAACAGATGCTGAAGGACGGCCTCTATCAGGAGATGAAGCGGCGCCAGCACTACGAGAAGCCATCGGTGAAGCGGAAGCGCAAAGCGGCGCAGGCTCGTAAGAAGAGACGCAAGGCGCTCAAGCGCAGTCTCGAGCACGAGTCGGATTAGATCGCTAAGGGACCGATCCTCAGCGTAGAAGTTAGCGGGCGCGTCGACGTCCGCCCGATCGGAGGCTTCGACCCACGAACGAACGAGTTGGCGGGATTCCATGGGCTCACCGCTCCCGACCAAGGCAGCGCAGTGTCATGCCGATC
>Ga0126369_10002264_pt1 | contig 13641 bp, 15 predicted proteins | sample PanSoiMetaPlot_1_FD_109646 | JGI IMG/M metagenome (GOLD analysis project Ga0126369, IMG submission 109646) | Tropical forest soil microbial communities from Panama - MetaG Plot_1 | ecosystem: Environmental > Terrestrial > Soil > Tropical forest > Bulk soil | place: Panama | collected 2016-02-17 | reverse complement strand
GACGTGAACCAGGAAGCATTCTCCGACGCGCTGGTGCTCTTCGGCGGCACCGGCGACCTCGCCCGAAAGAAGATCTATCCTGCACTCCTCTCGATGGTGCAGCGTGGACACTTGGATACCCCGATCATCGCGGTCGCGCGGACCCCGATGGAGACGGAAGACTTCCGTGGTTACGTGCGCGACGCTCTCGCTCAGCTTGGCGCACATCGAGACGCCGTCGCGAAACTCGCGCGGCTCCTGCTCTACGTGCCGGGGGACTATGGGAATGCCGCGACTTTCAAGGCGCTCAGTGACGCGCTGAACTCGCGCCGGCGGCCCCTGTTTTACCTGGCGATTCCGCCGGCCGCATTCCCAACCGTCATTGCGGGACTCGAGAACACGGGCCGCAGCGAGGGCGCGCGCGTTGTCGTCGAAAAACCCTTCGGGCGCGATCTCGCTTCAGCGCAGTCGCTCAATGCGACGCTGCACCGCGGGTTTCCCGAGAAGGCGATTTTTCGCATTGACCACTACCTGGGCAAGGAAGCGATTCAGAATCTCGCCTATTTCCGATTCGCGAATGCCTTTCTCGAGCCGATCTGGAACCGTCACTATGTCGCGAACGTGCAGATTACGATGGCCGAGCGGTTCGGTGTCGAGGGGCGCGGCGAGTTCTACGAGTCGGTTGGCGCTATCCGCGACGTAGTGCAGAACCACCTGCTGCAACTCACTGCGATTCTGGCCATGGAGCCGCCGAACGATCTGGACGGCGACGCGGAGCGCGATGAAAAGGTCAAGCTTCTGCGAGCGATCCGCCCTGTGGCCGAGGGCAACGTCGTGCGCGGACAGTATCGAGGCTATCGCACCGAGCCAGGTGTCGATCGCAAATCGGAAGTCGAGACTTTTGCCGCGCTGCGCCTGCACGTCGATTCGTGGCGGTGGGCCGACGTGCCGTTTTTCGTCCGCGCCGGAAAGTGCATGCCGGTGACCGCAACCGAGGTAGTCGTCACGCTCAAGCGCCCGCCGCGGCCGCTGTTCGACGAGGCGATATCTGCGCGCGCCAACTACGTGCGCTTTCAGCTCGGGCCTGAGCGTGTGGCGATCGCCATCGGCGTCAGAACCAAGACCCCCGGAACCGCGATGGTCGGTCGGGACATCGAGTTGTATTGCTGCAACGAGCCTGGCGAAGGGATGGATGCGTACGAACGGCTCATCGGCGACGCCATGCACGGCGACGGAATGCTGTTCGCACGGGAAGATGCCGTCGAGGCGGCTTGGCGCATCGTCGACCCGGCGCTGCGGCAGAAGACCGACGTGGTGGAATATGCGCGGGGGAGCTGGGGCCCCACCGCGGCGCTCGCGATGCCCGGTCGGGAAGGCGGATCCTGGGCACGCGTCGCGGGCGATGCGCATGAAAAAGGATAGGCGCAGGCGGCGCGCGCAGCCCAAGCGCGGCAGCCCGCACACCCTTGCCATCGACATCGGCGGCACGCACGTGAAGGCCTCGGTGCTCGATCGCTCGGGCGCCGAGATCGTGAAGCGCGTCGAGGAGCCGACGCCACGCCCCTCGCCACCCGCCGTCATCCTGGCGATCATCGGTCGCTTGCTGAAAGCGCTGCCGGAATTCGATCGGATCTCGGTCGGCTTTCCGGGCGTGGTCCGGCGTGGACGAGTGATCACCGCGCCCAATCTCGGAACCGGCGCTTGGCACGACTATCCGCTCGCTGCCCGCCTCGAACGGCGCTTTCGCAGGCCTACCCGCATGTTGAACGATGCCGAAGTGCAAGGACTGGGCGTCATCGAAGGAAAGGGGCTGGAATGCGTCGTAACGCTGGGCACGGGCTTCGGCAGCGCGGTGTATCGCGATGGAGAGCTGATGCCGCATCTCGAGCTCGGACAGCACTCCATCTGGAAGAAGAAGACCTATGATCAGTATCTCGGCGCCGCTGCATTCGCGCACAAAGGCGCCGACAAATGGAACCGCCGCGTCAAACGGATGATCGCGAACGTGCGGACTCTCTTGAACTACGATCGTCTGTATATCGGTGGCGGCAACGCTGCTCGAATCAACTTCGAGCCACCGCCCGATGTCAGAATCGTCTCCAACGAAGCCGGCATCACGGGAGGCGTCAAACTCTGGGAACCCAGACTCGACCGGGTTTTCCGTTGACCCCATTCCCCGAACTCGAGGACGCTCTAAAGCCATGGAAGCCCAAGCGATTCGACGTCGCAGCTCATCGCTGATCACGCCGGCACTCCTGCGGAAGATGGATGCGTATTGGCGCGCGGCAAACTATCTCTCGGTCGGTCAGATATATCTCTATGACAATCCTTTGCTGCGGCAGCCGCTGCGGCTCGAGCACATCAAGCCGCGGCTGCTCGGCCATTGGGGCACCACGCCCGGGCTCAACTTCGTCTACGTTCACCTCAATCGCGTCATCAAGCAGTATGACCTGAACATGATCTTCGTCACCGGACCGGGCCATGGCGGGCCGGGTCTGGTGGCGAACACTTATCTCGAGGGCACGTACAGCGAGATCTACCCGGAAGTGCCGCAGGACGAGCGCGGGATGAAGAAACTCTTCACCCAGTTTTCGTTTCCCGGAGGTGTGCCGAGCCACGTGGCGCCGGAGACGCCAGGCTCGATCAACGAAGGCGGCGAACTCGGCTACAGCCTCTCCCACGCCTATGGAGCCGCGTTCGACAATCCCGATCTCCTCGTTGCCTGCGTGATTGGCGACGGCGAAGCCGAGACGGGGCCGCTCGCCACCAGCTGGCACTCGAACAAATTCCTCAACCCGGGCGCCGATGGTGCAGTGCTGCCGATACTTCATCTCAACGGCTACAAGATCGCGGGACCGACGGTGCTCGCGCGTATTCCGCAAGACGAGCTTGCTGCGATGTTTCACGGCTACGGCTACGCGCCACACTTCGTCATCGGCGACGACCCGAAACAGATGCATCGCCTCATGGCAGAAACGCTGGACACCGTCGTCGTCGAGATCCAGCGTATCCAGCGTCACGCGCGGGAACAAGGGTTTGGTCGGCGCCCACGCTGGCCCATGATCGTGCTGCAGACCCCCAAGGGGTGGACCGGACCCAAGACCGTCGACGGAAAGCCCGTCGAGGGAACGTTCCGCGCTCATCAGGTGCCGATTGTCGACTTTGCGACGAGGCCCGAGCACCTGAAGGCTCTCGAGCGATGGCTCAGAAGCTACAAACCCGGCGAGCTGTTCGACGACGACGGCCGGCTCGTTTCGTCACTGGCGGAACTCGCGCCCGAGGGCGAGCGGCGGATGGGGGCGAACCCGCATGCCAACGGAGGCCTCCTGCTGCGCGACCTTGACTTGCCCGACTTCCGTAGCTACGCGGTGCCGGTATCGGCGCCCGGGGTCGTGAAGGCGGAAGCAACCCGAGTCCAGGGCAAGCTGATCCGCGACGTGCTTCGAGCCAACGCTGCCGCGCGCAACTTCCGCGTCTTCAGCCCCGACGAAACGGCTTCGAATCGTTGGACTGCCGTGTTCGAAGCCACCGATCGCTGTTCGACCGCGAAGGTGGTCGACAGCGACGATCACGTCGGACCCGATGGCCGGGTCATGGAAATGCTGAGCGAGCACCAGTGTGAGGGATGGCTCGAAGGATATCTGCTCACCGGCCGCCACGGCATCTTCAATTGCTACGAGGCCTTCATCCACATCGTGGACTCGATGTTCAACCAGCACGCCAAGTGGCTCAAGGTTTGCCGCGAGATCCCGTGGCGACGCCCGATTGCATCGCTGAACTACGTGCTCACCTCGCATGTTTGGCAGCAGGACCACAACGGCTTCAGCCACCAGGACCCCGGGTTTATCGACCACGTCGTGAACAAGAAGAGCGAGATCATCCGCGTGTATCTGCCGCCTGACGCCAACACCTTGCTCTACATTACCGATCTCTGCTTGAGGAGCCGGGATTGCATCAACGTCGTGGTCGCCGGCAAGCAACCCGAGCCGCAATGGCTCGACATGAACGCGGCGATCAAGCATTGCGATGCGGGCATAGGCGTCTGGAATTGGGCAAGCAACGGATTCACGGGCGAACCCGACGTCGTCATGGCGTGCGCAGGCGACGTTCCGACGCTCGAGACGCTCGCAGCAGTCAAGATCCTGCACCGATTCCTCCCGGACCTGAAGGTGCGCGTGATCAATGTGGTGGATCTGATGACGCTGCAGCCGCCGGAAGAGCATCCTCACGGCCTTAGCAGCGAGGAGTTCGATCGCCTTTTCACGCGGGATAGGCCGATCATCTTCGCCTATCACGGCTATCCTTGGCTCATCCACCGCCTGACCTATCGGCGAACAAACCACGGCGGACTGCACGTGCGTGGCTATAAGGAGGAGGGTACGACTACGACTCCGTTCGACATGGTCGTGCTCAACGACCTGGACCGGTTCCACCTCGCGGGCGATGCGATCGCGCGGGTACCTGGCTTGAGCAAGCGTGCCCAAGCGGCGAAGCGCTTTCTGCAGGACAGACTACAGGCCCATCGGGCCTATATCCGCCGCCACGGCGAAGACCTGCCTGAAATCAGAAACTGGGCCTGGAACACCGAGACCTGAACCTCCCGGGGCGACGAGCAGCGCCCGCGCCACGAGAGGATCTTCACTGAGTCAGCGAACGCTTTCGGGCATCTCGGCGGAATACACGTCGCCTTTTTGCAGATTGCTCGCCGCAAATTCCCAACACAGGAGCTTGTCGATGAGTGCTTTCACGTAATCGGCGCGCCGGTTCTGGTAGTCGAGATAATAGGCGTGCTCCCAGACGTCGATCGTCAACAGGGGGATCTGGCCTTTCGTGAACGGCACCTCGGCATTTCGAGTCCTGACGATCCTCAGCGTGTTTCCGTCAAGCACCAGCCACGCCCAGCCGCTGCCGAACAACCCGGTAGCGGCACCCGCCAGCTCTTTCTTGAAGTTTTCATAGCTGCCAAACATTGCAGCGATCTTGTCGCCCAATTCGCCACGGGGACGGCCGCCCGACTTGGGCGTGAGGCTGTGCCAATAGAACGTGTGATTCCAGGCCTGGGCCGCGTTGTTGAAGATGGCGGCACGGTCGGGCTTGTCCGCGGTGCTCATGATGATCGCTTCCAGCGATTCATCCCCGAATTCCGTATCCACAAGCAGGTTGTTCAATGTATCGACATAGTTCTTGTGGTGCTTGCCGTGGTGGAATCCGATGGTTTGCGCCGAAATCACGGGCGCCAGCGCATCCTCTGCGTAGGGCAGGCGTGGAAGTGTAAATCGTCTCATCGATGCAGCTCCTCAGAACAGAAGCGGCCCCGCAGTGGAGGCCGCGATCGGAAGAAGGGTTTGCGGAAGCTCACCCGTCGTTCGCGATACTAGCCTTGGTGATACTTGAGCTTGGCGTCGCGGATGCAAGCATCCTTTGCATCGCCCGACAAGGCATCGCACCTTTCCTTGGCGACCTTGTATTGGGCTGTAAGCTTGTCGTCGCGCGCATCGGCCATGGCCGCGTTCGACTTGCGCTCCGCCTTCGCGTCGGAAACGGCCTTGGTGTGGTCCGCCTTCGCTTGCTTCAGGCATACGTCCTTATCGTTGCCCTGCCGACTGTCGCAGGCCTGCTTGGCCGCTTTGTAGTCGGCATCGGCATGGGCGACGGCCGCCTTGTAAGCGTTCTCGCGCTGATCCTTGGCTGGGTCGGCAGCGACTGCGCCGAGAGCGAACAGGCACAAAGGCACCGCAACGATCAGCTGTTTGGGGGTCAGTCTCATGGTGAGCCTCCTGAATAGTTGAGAAATTTGAAGCGCCGGGGTGATTCCCCGGCGCAGCGATCAGCCTAGTGTGTCTTTTCCCAGTCCTTCACTTGCTTGTCGGCCTCGTCGCGGCTGATGCCGTAGGCTTCCTGGATCTTGCCGACCAGCTGGTCGCGCTGGCCGTTGATCTGCGTGATCGAGTCATCGGTGAGTTTGCCCCACTGTTGCTTGACCGCGCCGGTCATCTGCTTCCAGTTGCCTTCTACTCGGTCCCAGTTCATCACGTGCTCCTTTGCTATAGCGACATATCGATAGTTAGCGTCTGACTCGATCCGATCCGCATCGGCGGCGCACTAGCGCTTCCGTGATGAGCGTTTCTTCTTAGGAACTTTGGCGCCCGCCCGCCGAGCCTCGGACAACCCGATTGCGATTGCCTGCTTGCGGCTCGTGACGCGTTTGCCGGATCGGCCGCTCTTTAGCGTGCCTCTCTTTCGTTCCTGCATGGCTCTCTTCACTTTGCGCTGCGCTTTTTTGCCGTACTTCGCCATTGTCGAATCTCCTTGACCTTGCGAAACGCCGGTTCAGTGTCTTGCGCCACGCCCTTCACTCGCGGCGCATTCACCTTCGCAATTGTCGTGCGAGACCCAAGCGCGAACTATCAGCAAAGCTCTGATTTATCTGTAGGACTGGCGGGTACCGCGGTCGCTTACGAGCGAATCAGCTTTTCGCCGACATCGTTAATCACGGAGCCGGGCTAGAGTGGGCGCGATCGTGTCGAGTGTGATGAGACCGTGTGGCTTCCGCTCATTGATGCTGGCAGGACGCATGTCCGCAGCCGCAACCGGACGCGCTCTGCGTCTGCTGTCCCCTGGAGGTGGATTGGCTCTGCTGCTGCGCTCCTCGGGACCGCTGTTCGCAATACGTACTGCAGTATTGTTGTCCCGTGGGGACCGTGCATTTGCACGCCGAATGCGCGCACTTCATCTCATTGCTTGTCATGGAAGGACCTCTGTCTGGTTGGTGGTTAGCGATGGTTCAGCACTCTCAAGATGGTTTCGAGATCTCGCAGAGAGCTTTCGAAGCCGGCTGGATTTCCGAGCTCTTGACCGCAAAATCGCCGAGCGCAACGATGCCGACCAGGCGCTTGTCGTGGTTCACGACGGGCAACCGCCGGACCTGCCGGTCGCTCATGATCTTTGCGGCCTTCTCGACGCTGTCGTCCTCGTAGGCCCAGGCGATCCCATCGGACATGACCTCACGGACTTTCGTATTGGGTCCCTTGCCTTCCGCCACCGCGCGAACCGCGATATCCCGATCGGAAATGGCTCCGATCATCCGGTCGTTCTCCCCGACCGGCAGCATTCCGAAGTCGCCGTCACGCATTTTCTTCGCCGCATCGCCGATAGTCGTTTCGGGGTCGATCACGTGAACTTTGCGAGTCATTACATCCTTGAGCTGATGCATTGCAATCTCCTTTGGTTCGTAACTGCATTAGTTTTGACTCTTCGAGGCGCGGTGGGTTCGGGTCAGTGGCTGGACGTCGTACGAAGCTAGTGACGCACATTGCGCAATGACCAACGGGAACTCGAGCGGAGCGTCGCTGGTCCGTAAATGAATGATGTAGAGAAGATTTTTTCAGGAGATGATCATGGCTGAACGAAAGACCCTCGAGCGCGCGGCCGAAGACAAGCGCATGGGCAAATCCCCTAGCACGCAGGCGGGTGAGTTCGTGCGCGAGGAGATGGAGCACATTCGCAAGGGCAAGCACGGCGCTCGGTCGACCAAACAGGCCATTGCAATCGGGTTGTCGAAGGCGCGCAGGGCGGGGGTGAAGCTGCCGCCACCGCGGCCTGGCAGCACATCGGAAGCAACTCGGCGCCATGCAAAGCAGGCGCTCGAATCAGGCGAAGACCAGCACGCCGTATCGCGCAAGCGCTCGCGTGCCATCTCCTCGGTGCTAAAGCACGAGGGGCACCGGGCGGCTTCGAGGAAAGCGCTGGCCAAGCAGGCACGATCCGCGGCACGTCGCCGTGGCGCTAGCGCACGCACCGCTGCCGCCGAGCGGGCGGTTCTGACCAAGGGCCCGGCTGCGCGGTCTGCTGCCGCGCGCAAAGCGGCACGGACACGAGCGCGTCGTGGGCGCGGCTGATGCCATGCACTGCGTCCGGATCAGAACGAGGAGAACTCGATGAGCGAACGAACCAAGCTTCGGCACGACGTCCCGCCGCTCAAGGGTAGGCGGATTGCAATTCTTGCCACGGACGGCTTCGAGCAGGTTGAGCTGACCGAAACGCGGGCCGCGCTAAATGAAGCCGGCGCGACGACCAAGGTAATTGCCCCGAAGCGCGGGACGATCAAAGCCTGGCAAAGCAGGGACTGGGGCATCACGGTGGCGGTCGATCTGACCGTTGGCGAAGCGAACTCGGACGACTACGACGCCCTGCTCCTGCCGGGCGGAGTGATGAATCCAGACAAGCTCAGGACAAACAAGACAGCCGTTGCTTTCGTGCGTTCGTTCTTCGAAGCGGAAAAGCCGGTCGCCGCCATATGCCACGGCCCGATCATGCTGATCGAAGCGGAAGTTGTTCGCGACCGTCGCCTGACATCGTGGCCCTCGTTACAAACGGATATTCGAAACGCTGGCGGCCGCTGGAGCAACGAGGAGGTCGTCGTCGACCGCGGCCTGGTCACGAGTCGCCAGCCTTCCGACATCCCGGCCTTCAATCGCAAGATGATCGAGGAGTTCGCGGATGGGACGCCGAGCGCGCGCATGGATCGGAACATGGCGGGAGCCTATTGAATGAACAAGCTGCCGCAGCCGCGACGGGGTGTGGCCGGAGCGGCGCAGCGCTCAGCGCTGGGCGCTTCGCGGCACGAGGAACTCGACGCGTTGATCTTCCAGCTTGATGTCGATGGATCTTGCGCGTGAGCCTACTGGGCGGCCGTTGGGCCACGTGTCATCGTCGAAGTGAACGTCGAAGTCTGTCCATTCCATTCGCAGTTCGCGCCCACGGTAAGTAGGAAGCTGCGGGGCCGACTGTCGGGTCGAACGGCGCTTGCGAAAGTGCCCCCGCAATGCAGACTTGTCCGCGGGCGCGACCGCCACGACGTCAAGCAAGCCGTCACCCGGGTCGGCCTCGGGCGAGAGTTCGACGTTGGGGCCGATGGAGCGGATGTTCATCGCTTCGACCAGCAGGTATTCGCCCGACATATCCCTGCCGTCGAGCATCAGCCTGCAGCGCATTTGAGGCGCGTCCTTGAGGCGATCCGCCAGCATTGCGCGCACGTACGCGAATTTCTTCTTCGGGTCGTCCATGTGATGCAGCATTGCGCTCGACTCGGCCTGCGGGATGCTCCACGCGAGCAGTCCCATGCCGACCGACTCGACGAATTGCCGAGAGCCCCATGGTCCGCGGGCGAGACCGATGTCGAGCGGAGCGGTGCGCCAATTAGGCCATTCGGCGATCTGCTTTTCGAGCGCGATGCCCGTAACGCCCAGCGTTCTCGAAATGTTGTTCGCGGTGCCGGTTGGAAGCGCGGCGAGCGGTATGCCACGGCCAGCCATGATCCGGGCAACCTTGCTGATCGTCCCGTCGCCTCCCGCGATCGCGACGAGATCCGGGGAGCGGTCGAGCACCGCGGCCAGATGATCGTCCTTCGACGAGTGCCGCGAAACCTCGTGGCCCGCAGCCCGGATGAGGTCGGCGAGCTCTTCGCCGGTCTGCTGTTCGTCACCCGCCTTTGGGTTGTATATCAACGTGACGCGCATCATTGCTGGTACCCGGGAACCTCCGTGCCTCGGTTCGACCCAACAAGTAGGCAACGGTTGTGCGACAAGCTCAGCTTCGTTCCGTTCCCGCGACCGCCATGCGCATCCTCGTAACCAACGACGACGGCGTGTACAGCCCCGGAATCGCGGCGCTGGCTCAGGTCGCGGTGCAGTTCGGAGAAGTCCGCGTCGTCGCACCTCACGTCGAAATGTCGTCCGCCGCCCATTCGATCACCGCGAGCCGTCCGCTCAACTACAAGCGCACGCCGCTTAAGGACGTGCCGGTCGAGGCGTACCGCGTCAACGGCACGCCTGCGGACTGCGTGGCGCTGGGGACGTATCACTGGGAGCACGTCGATGTCGTCCTCTCCGGCATTAATCTCGGAAGCAATTTGGGCAGCGCCCTCTGGCACTCCGGAACACTCGCAGGAGCGGAGCAGGCCGCGCTCCTCGGCGTTCGCGGAATCGCGCTGAGCATGCCGGTGACGGAGAGCGAGCCCGATTTTGTGGTGCTCAAGCCCTGGGTTGCGCGCGTGCTCGAGGTTCTTCTGCCCGCGACGGATCTGTCTCTCGTAAACGTCAATCTTCCGGCAAAGTCGCCGCGAGGCGTTCTGTGGACGCGCCAGTCGGTTCGGCACTACGACGGCAAGGTCGTGCCGGGCAAGGATCCCATGGGACGAACGAACTACTGGTTCACCGTCGTGCCGATCGAGAACGTCGAGGAGGGAACCGACCGCTGGGCGATCGAGCAAGGCTACGTCTCGATGACTCCGTTGAGGCTGGATCTTACCGACGAAAAGGCGCTGTCCGAGGTCGGTCAGCAACATCCGCTCGGGGAGATCACATTCCTGGACGTCTGAGTTCAATCCTCAGATTTCCCCACCGACCAGCAGTTTTCGCAGCACCTGGGCCGACTGCTCCATCGCGTTCGCTTTTGCTTCGTAGTCCACTGCGAGCCTCGATTGCCTGTCACGCCAGACTTGGCTCAATTTGCGCAACAGCGTTGCTTTCTCCTCGACCGCCCTGAGCGCCGAGTACAAACTGTCCTCGATCGCGGTCGACTGCGCGGCGCGCAGGCTGCTCTCTGAGAACGCGTGCCCCGTGTGGCAGCGATAGCGGAGCAGCTTGCCATCGCTGAGCTCCCACAAGGCCCCTCGACAGCTCGGACAAGTGAAAGGCGACAGTTTTCCGAGCGAGTCCATGTCCGCTATGTCGCGGCTCATGGTGTCGAACTCGTTTTCGGTCTTCAGGGATTGTCGCCAACGACAATCCCCTGCGACACCGATTGAACGCGTGGAAAGCCGTATCAGCAGAGGCGCGATTTGCTGAACTGGAAGACTGTAGTCGATCTGGTCGTACATCAGCGCGTTCTCGGGCATGGAAGGATGCGCTGCGTCCGCGGGATCTTGCACGACCGTTGTGCCGCCGCAGGTCTTGATCGCCCACAGGCCGGCAGCCCCGTCATCGCCGGAGCCGCTGAGGACGAGACCGACCACGCGCGGGCCATAGGTCCAGGCCGCGGAACGAAACAGCGGATCGATCGCAGGACGGTGGCGGTTTTCCTTGGGGCCCCGGACGATTCTGATCCGCCCCGGTTCCAGCAGCATATGGCGGTCAGGCGAGGAAACGTAGACGCGACCGGGCACGACCGGAGTCTTGTCGACCGGCGCCGTTACTTCCAGATCGCTCGCTCGACCAAGGATCTTTGCGGCAATCGAGTGCCGCTCGGCCGCAACGTGAATGACGACGAATATGGAGCCCGAAAAGGTCGACGGCAGCGCGCTGAGAATGACCTTGACTGCTTCGAGACCGCCGGCTGACGCGCCTATGACGACTATATCGCTTCGGGCGGAGACGTCGCGATCGCTTTGCTTTGCGCGGGAAACGCCTTCGGCTTCGCTGGATACGCCTTCGGATCCGCGCTGGCGCGTCGTCGACTCGGCCACGGCCGCCGTACGCCCTTACGGCGCACCCTTGCCGCGCGGCAGCTCCGCGCCACCGTGAGTATAGGCGGGCGGAACGTAGAAGTTGAGTGTACGCAGCATCACGGTTCCGCTATTGCGGATCTCGTGCCGATCACCGCGCTCGATGAAGAGCAAAGCATTCTTCTGTAATCGGTGGCGTTTGCCATTGACGGTGGCGATCCCAGTGCTCGACAACACGAACAGCCATTGATCCGATCCGCGGTGCCGATTCCTCTGCGTCTCCCTCATGGCCGCCGGGTACGATCGTCATCTCGGCCGCTTGCGCATGCCGATTGCCAAGCGCGACCCGGAACCCCTTGCCGAACCGCAGCGACTTCTTCTTCATCGCGGCGGCGCTTTCACTGCTACGGGCCCCCGCGGCGAATGAGACCTGCGATCAGCGATACCAGGAACAACACCAGGAAGATGAAGAAAAGCACCTTCGCGATCTCGGCCGCGCCTGCGGCGATTCCCGCAAATCCGAACACTGCCGCAATGATCGCGACGACGAAGAAAATAAGCGCCCAGTGGAGCATATGTCGTCCTTTCGTTCTTCAAGTGAGAGTGCGCCTTTGCGCCTCGCTCCTTCTTTTGATGACGACCGCTGCGGGGGGCACAAGCTGATCGCCCGCGCGATCTGGGCACATCCTCACACAGAGGCTGTTCCGCGGGTATCGGAGCGCGTCTGTTCTTGTTGTAGGTGCACAGAGTATTTCTGTCGGCGAAAAGCGAACTTTTCTCGCTGGATCGGTATTTGAGCCATTCGGGGATTTTTTCGCGTTGCGCGAACGTCGAATCTTGCGCGGTCGGCAGGCAAATCATCTTTGACGATTTCATGAGGCGACCCGACGTAAAGAGTCGAGGCCGTCGAGCTGGGCCGCGTCTTTTTTTCATAGGAGCAAACATGAATCAGACATTGCGCCACCTTCTCGTAGCCGCCGCGATCGGGGTCACGAGCTTTGGGGCATACGCGCAGAACGCGGCGACACCTTCTGCCACGACGGCGACACCTTCTGCCGGCACAGCGACCCCTTCTAACCGGACGGATGTCAGCGCCAATGTGCGAGCGGAGGCGGACTATCGAGCCGCTATCGCGGCCTGCGACGCGCAGACCGGCAGCGCGAAGGCCGCCTGTTTGAGCGACGCGGAGAAGCAACGCGATAGCGCGATGAGTGGCACCCGGTCTCCGATGTCGAGCGGTCAGGGAACGTCGGGTATGTCCAGCGGGGCATCGAGCAACTCGGGCAGCTCGACCGGCACGTCCGGCGGCACATCCGGTGGCGGGACGTCGGGGTCGGAAGGTGGTAACTCCGGTGGCGGCACTTCGGGCACTTCAGGCAGCACTTCGGGAAGTTCGGGCGGTACCTCAGGAAACTCGGGCGGTACTTCGGGCGGCGGTAACGGCGGAAAGTAATCGCAATCGGAAGAACCGGGCACTCGCCTCATCGTCGGACTTTCGCTGACACGGAAGTCGCGCAATTTTCTGATGCGAGTGCCCGAGTGACATTCATCCCGAATTCTTTCGCGAATATCCGGAACCTCGTGTTTCGGTGAGTGTTCAAATTTTTTATCCCGTAGTTTCTCGATTCCGAGTCAGAGAAGGTTTGGTTCTTGCGCATGGAGTCTGCACATGAAGGGTTTCTGTAGCTCGGTTGCATTCACTGTGGCCCTTGCGGCCATTTCGCTGCCGGCCACCGCACAGCCGGAAGCTTTTACCGTTCGCGACGTCGACGTTTTCGCCGGTCCGAGCAGCGAGTTCCCTCCCATTGGAACGCTCGCGCCGAACACCGAAGTGAGGATCGCCGGTTGTCTTTCGGACTGGAGCTGGTGCGATGTGATCTTCCCCCAGGATCGCGGTTGGGTGTATTCCGGCGACCTTGCCTATTCGTACAACAACCAGCGCGTGGTGATCATCGACAATGGCCCGCGCCTTGGACTTCCGGTCGTCACCTTCTCGTTGGAAACATACTGGACGGCTCACTATCGGTCGCATCCGTTTTACGGACAGCGCCAGCAATGGGAGAGCCGTGTACACGTGCAGGCCGATCGGGGCGGTGCGCCGCCGCAGGGACGCGCCGAGGCGAAAGGACGCGCCGAGGAACGGGCGGGAGCGCCACAGGCGGAACGACCTCAAGCGCAAGCCGCACAGCCGCAGGGTTCGCAGCCACAACCGCAAGCTT
>Ga0126369_10002263_pt1 | contig 13647 bp, 10 predicted proteins | sample PanSoiMetaPlot_1_FD_109646 | JGI IMG/M metagenome (GOLD analysis project Ga0126369, IMG submission 109646) | Tropical forest soil microbial communities from Panama - MetaG Plot_1 | ecosystem: Environmental > Terrestrial > Soil > Tropical forest > Bulk soil | place: Panama | collected 2016-02-17 | reverse complement strand
TCTACTGTATGAATCCCATGAACGTATAGCCTGGCGCCCGCTAGCCTCGGCACTCGCTCTAGCTGCTCGTTTTCGTGTTTCAATTGCGCATCGATGTCCGCAATCTGCTTTGCCCACTCCTCGCACGGCTTGCAGGTAGCTGCGGGCCGCGGCGCAGGAGTTGGCGACGGACCAGCAGGTAGCAGGAGTAGACGGAATGTCCGCCGGGATAACACAGTTTGCCGCGCGAGCCCGTGCTAGCGCGTCCGCCAGGGTCGCCTGAGCCCGCGTTAAGTCGTCGAGAGCTCCCTGGGCAAAAAGCGCGTCCGGGAATCCGGCGCCAAAGCCCAATTCAAGAATCAGATTACCTGCTGTGATGTCGGCGAAGAGCTGCGCTTCGGCCTTCGCTATCAGGGATTTGTCACATGGCTCGCGGGCCAGCGCCTCGGCCAGCGAGCGCGCCGCTTCCGCGTCCCTGGATCCGAGACCGATCGCAGTCCCGAGGCGCGTCAAACCAAACATACCCAGGCCTGGTTGGTCCGAGCCCGGCGCCGGTGTTGGGTCCTTCTTGCCTAGGTCACCTTCGACCGTTGGGACGTCCGGCGGCGGAGGCGGCGGCTCCTTGTCCTGCGCCGTTGCGCTGATGCATGCGAGGCTCAGCGCAAGGGCACATGCGCAAACCGCGAGCGCCAAAAGCCTGGGAGATCGCCCCACGGCTTCCTCCAGCCGAACGAAGCGGCAGAGTGCCACAAAGCACCGTTCTCGTCGAACCACTCCATCGCGCCTTACGCCGACCCGCCCCTTTCCGTGAGCGCAGCATCGTGCTTGACCTGAGGCGAACCGAAAACAAAGTTCTTCTGCTACATCATGCATTTAGATGCTAATGGACCGCCCCGTCTCAAATCGCGCCGCGCGCGCGCAGCACGTCGAGCGCGATACGGTGAGCTTCGTTCGCGGCCGGAACTCCGCAATAGAGCGCGAGGAGCAGCAGGACCTCGCGAATCTCTTCTGCAGTGCAGCCGTTGGTGAGCGCGCCGTTGAGATGGACACGAAGCTCGGCTGCGCGCCCGATCGCAGCCGTCATCGCGATCGCGGCGAGCGATTTTAGCTTGAGCGGCAGCGCGGGGCGGCTCCAGATGTCGCCATAGGCATAGGTGTTGATCATGTTCTGCAGCGGCTCGCCGAACGCGCCGACGGCCTTCGCTCGCTGCTCCACCGCTTCCTCGCCGAATATCTGGCGGCGAAGTTTTAATCCCTTCTCGTGCAGGTCGCGCGTATCCATTGCATTTCTCCCTCGTGAGCTGGTTGCGCTTGGCCCAATTTGCCCAAGACAGTCTCTTCCGTTCGTCCCCGCGCAAGCGGGGACCAAGAGCTGCGGACCGTGGCTCCTGGATTCCCGCTTTCGCGGAAATGAACGGAGTCTTACGATGCTGTCGTCTCACTTTAAGCTAAGACACGCTAGCAACGGCCATCGGCTTAGACGCGGCGCTATGGCGATGCTAGGCTTTCTCGATCGGGAGGAAAAACATGGCTTCCGCACCGTTCGACTTTGCGCCGCTTTTGGCGCCCGGTTTGCCGCCGCCTGCCGCCAAATGGACGGGGCGCGCCAAATACAACTTCATCGGTGGCAACAACGATGCCGATGAGGTCCCGGTCGATGGGCTCATTGCCGCGGCCACCGCGGTGCTCAAGCGCGAAGGCGCAACACTTGCGACCTACGGGCTCGAGAGCGGCCCGCTCGGCTATCGTCCGCTGCGCGAATTCTTGGCCGACAAGCTCAAGCGCACCGCCGGCATCGCCTGCACGGCGGATGAAATCCTCATTACCTCGGGCTCGCTGCAGGGGCTCGATCTCGTCAACGGCCTGCTGCTCGCGCCCGGAGATACCGTGCTCATCGAGCAGGAAAGCTATCAGGGCTCGCTGACGCGGCTTACGCGAAAAGGCATCAACGCGGTCGGCATTCCGCTCGATCGCGACGGCATGCGCATCGACGCCGTCGCTGCCGCGCTCGAGGACCTCGAGCGCCGCGGGATGCGCGCCAAATACATCTACACCATCCCGACGGTGCAGAATCCGACCGGCACCATCCTCAGCGAAGCGCGCCGTCGCGAGCTGTTAAAACTCGCGCAAGCACACCAGGTGCCGATTTTCGAGGACGATTGCTACGCCGATCTGATCTGGGACGGGCGCCGGCCGCCGGCGCTCTACGCCATGCGCGACGGCGACGGCGTGATCCACATCGGCTCGTTTTCCAAATCGATCGCGCCCGCGTTGCGCGTGGGCTACATCGTCGCGCGCTGGGATATTCTCTCGCGCATCCTTCCGCTCAAGACCGACGCCGGGTCGGGTGCGCTCGAGCAGATGGTGCTGGCCGAGTATTGCCTGCGCCATTTCACGGAGCACGTGCCCGAGCTCACGCGCGCGCTGCGCGCCAAACTCGACACCTTGATGGAGGCGCTCGCCGAGCATTTCGGCACGGCGGCCGAGTTCGACGAGCCCAAGGGCGGCATTTTTTTGTGGGTGAAGCTCCCCGACTCGGTCGACACCGTAAAGCTCGGACAGGCCGCGCTCGCCGCTGGCGTCGCCATCAATCCGGGGCCGGATTGGTCGACCAACAAAGCTTATGGCAAGAGCCGGCTGCGGCTTTGTTTCGCCAGTCCCTCCGTGCAGGCGATCCGGGAGGGCGTTGGCGTGCTTGCCGAGGTCTGCCGCCGCGAGTTCGGCGTGCCGGAACGCATCGCCAATGTAGAGCGCCGCGCCCGCGCTTAGCATTTTCTCCGCTCATTCCCGCGAAAGCGGGAATCCAGAAAGCCTGGGTCCCCGCTTTCGCGGGGACGAACCGATGGAGAGCTGAGCGCCTACTCCTCCACCTGCAGCGGCAGGCGTACGGTCTTGCCGGAAGCCGCCGCCCGCTCGATAGCAATCGTCGTCTCCAGATTAATCCGCGCCTGCTCCGGCGTGGTGTGGACCGTCGGGGCGCCGGTTGCGAGATGGTCGAGCCAAGCGCGCGTCTCGTTGCCGAGCGGTCCCCAGAAATCGCCGACCGCCCAATCGCCGGCGGTGTTGCTGCCGAGAAACGCCATGTCGACGGTGTGATCTGGCACATAGGCGTGCGGCACCCCCTTTTGCGAGAACAGCAAATGGTCGAGATGATCGTCATCGATGATCATGGTGCCCTCGGTGCCGAGCAGCTCCAGGCGGTCGGATTGGCCGAGCGTGGGATAGCGCGCCGGCAGCGCGTAGCTGATCCCGAGATTGATCACCGCGCCGTCGGCAAACGTGAGGATCGCCCAGGTCACGTCGTCGGCGCCGTAGCCGGCTTCCTTGAAGATGCCCTGCTGCGCCCGCGCCACCACTTCGACCGGCCGGTTGCCTTCGAGAAACCAGCACATCAGATCGACGTAATAGGTGAGCACGTCGAGCACCGGCGTCGCGTGCGGGTCGCGCTCGAGAATGGCGAATGCCTGCGCGCGCGAATTGTAGACGCGCGCCATACCGCCCACGACTCGGCCGAGACGGCCGTGCCGCATCTGCTCCTTGGCGCGCAGGAAGCACTCTTTGTAGCGGCGGCTATAGCCGACGCGGAGCTCGCCCTTGGTTGCGTGCAAGGTGTCGAGGATCTTGTCCGCCTCGGCGAGCGAAAATCCGATCGGCTTCTCGACCAGCACCGGCTTGCCGAGCTGCAACGCCTGGAGGATGGGCTGCGTGTGCCGCTGCTCCGGCGTCGAGACGATCACGGCGGTCACGCGCGGATGCGCGATCACCTCCTCGTTGCTGCCGCTGTGGACGTCAGCGCCCGCCGCCTCGGCGAGCGCACGGGCGCGGGCGGGATCGCGGTCGGACACTGCCAGGAAGCGAACCGCGGGATGCTTGGCGGCAAGGCTCGCGCGTAGCGTGCCGATGCGGCCGGCGCCGACGACGGCGATGCCGATATTGTCTTGCTTCATTGAGAGTCCCCGCCGTCGGCGCGCCCTTACGCCACTTGCCGCACCGCCACGTTGCGCCGAAAGCGGCGCAGGCGCTCCTCGTCGACCTCGATACCGAGCCCGGGACGATCGGAGACCTCGACGTGCCCGCGTGCGATGTGCAGCGGCTCTCGCGTCACGTCCTCGGCCAGCCCCGCGTTGGTCAGCGTCAGACCCCACGCAATCTGCGGCAGCGCAGCGGCGATGTGGGTTGCTGCCGCGCAGGCGATGCTCGATTCGCCGGTCTTGGCAGAAACATTAACGTTCATTCCAAGCTCAGCGGCGAGACGGCCAGCCGCGACCGCGCCGCGCATCCCGCCGAGCTTGATGGCTTTGAGGCTCACCCCGCGCGCGGCATGGCGCTCGTGGTGGTGGCGGATGTCCTCGAGCGAGTGGATGCCCTCATCGGCGCCGATGGCGATTTTGCCCGCCGCGGCCGCGATTGTCGCCATGGCGGCAAGATCATCCGCCGCCACGGGTTGCTCGAAAAAGTCAAGGCCAGCATCGGCGACGCCGCGCACGTACTCCAGCGCCTGCTGCGTGCTCCAGCCTTGATTGGCGTCCGATGACGTCAGCGCATCCGGCCCGAGTATCCGGCACAGACGCCGCGTGCGTTCGCCATCCACACCGGGCGCATCGATGCCGACCTTGATCTTGAATGCGACGTAGCCGTCCGCCTTCTTCTTTTCCGCTTCGCGCAGGTCGGAGTTAAGCTCGCCCGTACCGATGACGCCGAGCACGGCCATGCGGCTTCTTTGCTTGCCGCCGAGGAGCGCATAGACCGGTCGGCCGGTCGCTCGGCCGACAACGTCGTGCAGCGCGATCTCGATTGCCGCCTTGGCGCCGTTGTTGGCGTACATGCGCGCGGCCATCGCTGCGAGCGCTCCGGCAATGTCTTCGGCTTCGCGCCCCTCGAGCACCGGGGCGAGATAGCCGATCGCCGCCATCATGCTCTCGACGGTTTCCCCGGTCATGGTCGGGGCGGAGGCGGCCTCTCCCCAGCCGACGGCGCCGTTGTCGGCTTGGACGCGGACCAGCACGTTGTCCGCCCGAGCGATCTCGACGCCCGCCATGACGACGGGCTTCTTCATGGGAAAGCTGACCGCGATCGCCTCGACGCGCTTGATCTTCATGGTCCTAGCCCTAGATCACCTTGTCCCGGCGCAATTCGGTAATCGCCTTGTCGTCCAGGCCGAGCTCGCCGGCAAGAATTTCCTCGCTGTGCTCTCCGAGCGACGGCGGCGGGCGCCGCACGGAGCAGGCGGTATCGGAGAACTTGAATGGAATCCCGAGCATCTTCAAGGCGCCGACGGTGGGATGCTCGATAGTCTCGATCATGGTGCGCGCGGCCGTGTGCGGATCATCGAGCGCTTGCGCGACCGAGTTGATCTTGCCGCAGGGAATCCCAGCCGCCTTGAGCTTGGCGAGCCAGGCATCGGCGCGGTCATGAGAAAGTGCCTCGTTGATGAGGCCATCGAGGAGGCTCCGGTGCTCCACCCGTGCGCGGTTGCTCGCAAAGCGCGCATCCTTGGTCCATTCGGGGTGGCCGAGCACTCCGGCCATGCGCGCGAACTGGCGCTCGTTGCCAACTCCGACCGCGATCATCGCGTCGGCGGCCTGGTAGGCCGTATACGGCACAATGCTCGGATGCCCGTTGCCGAACCGGCCGGCGTCGCGGCCGGCCGCAAGATAGCTCGCGGCCACGTTGACGAGCATCGCGAGCGACGTTTCGTAAAGCGAGAGTTCCACCTTCTGGCCCTTGCCGCTGCGATGGCGCGCGTTGAGCGCGGCCAGGATCGAGGTCGATGCAAGCATACCGGTGCACACGTCGACGATTGCAACGCCGTATTTCATCGGCGGGCCGTCCGGCTCGCCGCAGATGCTCATGAGACCGGACTCTGCTTGCAGGATGAAGTCATAGCCGGTAAGCGCGGCCTTCGGGCCGCTTGAGCCATAGCCGGTGATGGAGCAGCGCACGAGGCGCGGCGCCTGGCGCTCGAACCATGCGTCGGTGAAGCCCCATTTCTCGAGCGTCCCCACTCTGAAATTGTCGATCAGCACGTCAGCCTTTTCGATCAGCCCGGCGAGAATTTTCTGTCCCGCCGGCACGGCCATGTTGAGCGTCAGCGAGCGCTTGTTGCGATTGACACCGAGGAAATAGACGGCCTCACCGGCAAGGAAGGGCGGACCCCAGGCGCGGGTATCGTCGCCGCGCTCGGGCGGCTCGACCTTGATCACCTCCGCGCCCATGTCGCCCAGCATCATGGTGCATAAGGGTCCTGCCAGGATGCGCGTCAGGTCGAGGACACGGATCCCGGCGAGCGGTCCATCCTCGCTCATGATTGCTTCCTGCGCATGGAGGGCGGCGCGTTGAGATCCTTGGCGCAGCCATCGAGATAATCCTCGAGCTCGCGTTTGTTGCGCATCCGGAATTTCTGGAAATCCGGTTTGCGTCCCTGAAGGAAGGCGTCCATGCCTTCGAGGCTTTCCTCCGATCCCCAGACATGGGCCAGCAATTCCATGCCGTGCTGCCACGAGGCATAGAGCAGATCGGACTCGAAGTTGAGGCTTTTCTTCGTCATACGCAGCGTCTGCGGGCTATGACCCTTGATGGTCTCGCACCATGCGAGCGTCTCCTTGCGCAACTCGCGCTGCGGCACGCACTTGTTGATGAGCCCGATCGCAACCGCCTCTTGCCCGGTGAAGCGGCGGGCGCAGAAGATCATCTCGCGCGCGAGCCGTTCGCCGATGATTCGCGGCAGGTACTGCGTGGCGCCGACCGTCGGGCAGGCGCCGACCCGCGCGCCGGTTTGGCCGAGCACGGCATTGTCCGACGCAATGACCAGGTCGCACCACAAGGCGAGCTCGTGGCCGCCGCCCATGCACCAGCCGTTGACCATGGCAATGACCGGGATCGGCAAACCGCGGATGGTATTGGCGAGGCCCAGCATGCGGTCGTTCCACATCGCGGCGTTGACCCAATTGAGCCGGTTCATGGCGTAAAAATCGCCGCCCGCGGAAAAGGCCTTGTCGCCCGCGCCGGTCACAACCGCGCAGGCGATTGACGGATCTTCGCGGGTCGATTTCAGCGCGTCGATCAGCTCGTCGAGCGTCTGCTCGCGAAAGGCGTTGAGTACGCGCGGCCGGTTGATGGTGGCCCACGCCACCTGATCGCGGACCTCGTAGAGAATATCGCTGTAGCGCCGCTCCTTCGTGCTGCGCGTCTTCGCCGCCGTCTTTTTACCCATATTCTTCATCCCGACCCGCGCGCTTGCCGTCACGATAGGCAGGCGGCGAGAAATGCAACGAGCTGTGGTGAGGCGATCACTGTGGCTGCAGGATTGGCGGCCGGCTCCTTGCGATGCATGAAGCCGTGCTCGGCGTCGGGATAATACTGCCAGATCGTCGGGGCCGCGCGCTTGTGCAGCGTCTGCCTGAGCGCGCCGTAAGTTTCGACCGTTGCGACGTGATCGTGGCCGGGTTGAAGGACCTGGACGGGGCAGCGGATATCCGCAGCGAGCGCAACCGCGTCGTACTCCTGGTTGCTAAGCCGCGGATTTTCAATGGAGGGATACGCGGCGGCGCAAGCCTTCATCCTTCTCTCCTGCGTGGCGGCAATCAACGCATAGCGGCCGCCCAGGCAGAAGCCGACCACGCCGATGGAAGTGAGCCGCAAGTCGTTTTCCAGATAGTCGACCCATTTTTTCACGTTGGCTTGCATTCCGCTGTCGCTCAGCTTGCGCGAGCGTTTTTTCGATTCCTCGTAATCCGTGATCAGCGGCAGGCCTTCGTACGGATCCCAGACCGCGGCGGCGAGCCCGGCGCGGGCAAGCGTCTCTGCATATCCGCGCACGAACGCGTTGACGCCGAAGATCGTCGGCAGAATGACGACGCCGCTCTTGGTTGGCGCGTCAGGTTGCGCGAGAAAGCCGAACAAGCCGAACTGCTTGATGTCCTGGGACTTGGGCGACATGGAAATCCCCTTGGGTGTGGAGGAGCGGCGAGGGCGGTATTGCGCCGCCAGGGAGGTTGAGGATGGTGGTCGGCACCTCATTCTTCTCTTGCACCTCGCCTTGCACAAGGGGAGGAGGGCGGTGCTGCCGCGTTTGTCGAGCGTACAATCGTGGCACCACGCGCAATATTGCTTGTGCGATCAAGGACGTGCATTAATCGAGTGCGAAAGCTCGATGGCGGCCTGTCAGCGGCCTGCCGGCATGCGAGATGGCGCCCATGCGCGTGAACGACGTTCGCGGATTTGATTTCGGCCTCGGCGAGACGGCCGACATGCTGCGCGAGAGCGTGCGCGGCTTTGCCGCTGCGCGCATTTCTCCGCGCGCCGAGGAGATCGACCGCAGCAACATTTTTCCGCGCGACCTCTGGCCCGAGCTGGGCAAGCTCGGCGTGCACGGCATCACGGTCGAGGAGGAATGGGGTGGGGCAGGGCTCGGCTATCTCGAGCACTGCGTCGCGATGGAGGAAATCTCCCGCGCGTCCGCCGCGATCGGACTCTCCTATGGCGCGCACTCGAACCTCTGCGTCAATCAGATCCGCCGCAACGGCACGGACGAGCAGAAGCGCCGCTATCTCGGAAAGCTCATCTCCGGCGAGCATGTCGGCGCGCTCGCCATGTCCGAGCCGGGCGCCGGCTCCGATGTCGTCTCGATGAAGACCCGCGCGGAGAGGCATGGCGACCGCTTCATCCTCAACGGCACCAAGATGTGGATCACCAACGGCCCGCAAGCCGAGGTGCTGGTGGTCTACGCCAAGACCGATCCGGCGGCAGGGCCGCGCGGCATCACCGCTTTTCTCATTGAAAAAGGATTCAAGGGATTTTCCACCGCGCAAAAGCTCGACAAGCTCGGCATGCGCGGCTCCGACACCAGCGAGTTGGTATTTCAGGATTGCGAAGTCCCCGCGGAGAACGTGCTGGGGGACGTCGGCGACGGCGTCACGATCCTGATGTCAGGGCTCGATTACGAGCGCGTGGTGCTGGGGGCCGGGCCGCTCGGCATCATGCAGGCATGCATGGATGTCGTGACGCCCTACATACACGAGCGCCGCCAATTCGGACAACCGATCGGGGAGTTTCAACTGGTCCAGGGCAAGGTCGCCGACATGTATGTCGGGATGAACGCGTGCAAGGCTTACGTCTATGCCGTGGCAAAGGCATGTGACCGCGGCGAGACCACGCGCGAGGATGCCGCCGGTGCCATCCTCTACGCCGCCGAGCACGCCACCAAGATCGCGCTCGATGCGGTTCAGCTTCTCGGCGGCAACGGCTATATCAACGACTATCCCACCGGACGATATCTGCGCGACGCCAAGCTCTACGAGATCGGTGCGGGCACGAGCGAAATCCGGCGCATGCTGATCGGCCGGCAGCTGTTCGATAAGACGCGCTGAGCGAGCGGCGATGACCGCGCTCACATCCGCTATTGACCCAGGCTCGACGGAATTCGCCCGCAACGCCGAGGCGATGAAGGCCCTGGTCGCGGACCTGCGCGGCAAGCTCGAGGCCGCGATGCAAGGCGGCAGCGAGGAAGCGCGCGCGCGGCACGTTGCGCGCGGGAAATTGCTTGCGCGTGAGCGCATCGGTCTGCTGCTCGATCCGGGCAGCCCGTTCCTGGAGCTTTCGCCGTTGGCCGCGCACGGCATGTATGGCGGCGACGTGCATTCCGCGAGCATCATCACCGGCATCGGTCGAGTGAGCGGCCGTGAGTGCGTCGTCATCGCCAATGATGCCACCATCAAGGGCGGCACCTACTATCCGATGACGGTGAAGAAGCATTTGCGGGCGCAGGGTATCGCGCGCGAGAATAACCTGCCATGCATCTACATGGTCGATTCTGGCGGCGCATTCCTGCCGCTGCAGGACGAAATCTTTCCGGACGAGCGGCATTTCGGACGCATCTTCTACAACCAGGCGCAAATGTCCTCGCTCGGCATTCCCCAGATCGCCATCGTGATGGGATCCTGCACCGCCGGCGGCGCTTACGTGCCCGCCATGTCCGACCAGAGCATCATCGTGCGCCATCAGGGCACGATCTTTCTCGGCGGCCCGCCGCTCGTGAAGGCGGCAACTGGCGAGGACGTGAGCGCGGAGGAACTAGGCGGCGCCGACGTGCACAGCCGACAATCAGGTGTGACCGACTATTATGCGACCGACGACGGTCATGCGATTGGCATTGCGCGGCGCATCGTCGCGGACCTCAACCGGCTGAAGCATTCATATCTCGAGGTCCGCAAGTCGCAAGATCCGTTGTTCCCGGTCGAGGACCTCTACGGCATCGTGCCCGCGGACCCGCGCACGCCGTACGACGTTCGCGAGGTGATCGCGCGCATTGTCGATGGATCCGAGTTCCAGGAGTTCAAGGCGCTGTACGGCGAGACGCTGATTTGCGGCTTCGCCCACATTCATGGCTTCCCCATCGGCATCCTCGCCAACAACGGCATTCTGTTCAGCGAGAGCGCGCTCAAGGGCACGCACTTCATCGAGCTGGCGAGCCAGCGCAATATCCCGCTGCTGTTTCTTCAGAACATCACCGGCTTTATGGTCGGGCGCAAATACGAGGCGGGAGGCATCGCCAAGGACGGCGCCAAAATGGTGACGGCGGTCGCCACCACCAACGTCCCGAAATATACCCTCATCATCGGCGGCAGTTATGGTGCCGGCAATTACGGCATGTGCGGACGCGCCTACGGGCCGCGCTTTTTGTGGATGTGGCCGAACGCGCGCATCTCCGTCATGGGCGGTGACCAGGCCGCCAGCGTGCTCGGACTGCTGCGACAGGAAGCAACCGAGGCGAAGGGCGGCGTCTGGAGTGCGGCCGATGACGAAGCGTTCAAGGCGCCAATCCGTGAGCAATACGAACGCCAGGGCCATCCCTATTATGCGACGGCCCGCATCTGGGATGACGGCATCATCGATCCGGCCGACACGCGTACTGTGCTAGGACTTGCACTGGCTGCCGGCCTCAACGCGCCGCCGAGCGAGCCCACGCGGTTCGGCATCTTCAGGATGTAACGTCGCCATCCTTTCCGAAGGCTTCCGAAGGCTTGCCGGTAAGCCGCTATCCACGGCTTTTTTCTCCGCTTCTTCTTCCAAGCGCTTGTCAGGGATTCCGCTGAATATTACCTCGAAGCCGAGGCTAGCGTTGTACACAGGAGGGCGAGTGCAGAAATTTCCAGCAGCGGGGGCGATTGCTGCTCTCAAGAAGCCAGGCCGTTATGCTGTCGGCGATGGTGCCTACTTGCAAATTTCGAAGTGGCACACTCGCAGCTGGATTTTTCGTTATGAACGGCTGGGTAAAGCCCACAACATGGGGCTCGGCCCGTATCCGTTGGTAAGCTTGGCGGACGCACGCGCTAAGGCGCGCAGCGCCAAACGAATGCTTCTCGATGACATCGATCCGCTGCACGCTAAACGCAAGGCGCGCACAGACGCCTTGTTGCAGATTGCGCGTACTAAAATCTTCAAGGAATGCGCCGAGCAGTACATCGCAACGCATGACAAGTCGCGCACGGCGTGGGTTTCGACTTTCAAGAACTACGTGTATCCGAAGATCGGCCCGTTACCCGTTGCCCGAGATCGATACCGCACTCGTGCTCAGCATCGTGGAACCGCTATGGTCGCGCACTCCGACCACAGCGAGCCGTGTGCGAGGCAGAATAGAAACAGTACTCGGTTGGGCCGGCGTGCGTGGCTATCGCTCGACAGAAAATCCGGCGCGATGGGCTGGCCATCTCGAACACATTCTGCCATCACCAAACAATGGGACGGAACACCTAGCATCATTGCCGTATCAGCAGATTGGCTCCTTCATGGCTGCGCTTAGAGCTTCACCCGGCATTGTGGCCAGGGCGCTGGAGTTCACCGTTCTCACGGCGTGTCGCACGGCAGAGGTGAGGGGGGCTTTGTGGGATGAGATCGAAGGCGACATTTGGATCATAGCAAGCAAGAGAATGAAAGCCGGCAAGGAACACAAGGTTCCGCTTTCAGACCGCGCCGTCGCCATTTTGAGAGAGTTACCGCGCGATGGCGTCTTGGTGTTTCCGAGTGTGCACGAAGGCAAAGGACTTGGAAACCACGCTCCCCTGCGCGTCTTGGAACGTTTAAAATACGACAGCGTCACCACGCACGGCTTCAGAGCAACATTCAGAACCTGGGCAGCCGAACGCACCGGCTTCGAGCGTGAGGTGGCTGAGATGGCATTGGCGCACGCCATACCGAGCGCTGTCGAACGCTCATATAAGCGCACGACGCTATTCGACCGTCGCCGGCGACTAATGCAGATGTGGTCGGATTTCTGCGCTGGACGAGATGTTGACGGCGAAGTCGTGCCGATCCGCAGGGACGAGGTTTCAGCGTAGGGACATGGAAACGGCAGGGCCTTGGACGGCAATGGCGTGGAGGCGGCATATCGGTGCGGCAATCCATTCGAGCAGCGCCGGCACTTGATAGAAGCTTTTAGCGAATATTGCAGCCGGCCACACGTCGAGGGTCACGTGGTGCCGCTGCGCAAAGAGTTCCGGCATAGGGGCGGAGTGGGCCGACGCGCCGCTGTGGAGGACACGCCGACCCTAATCACCAGAACAGATGAGACCTGTTCCAATGGCTATCGGTCTACTTGAAACGACCGCCGCCGTCTGTGCGGCCCTACTATAGGGACCGCGCTCGCTTTCTTGGCGATCATGTTGTGGGGGTGCCCATGACACGACCGACACCCGCGCCGTTCTCGCGGCCATGACTGATAGTCTTGGAGACGTGCATTCGATCCGCGATTTTATCATGGCTGTGCAAACCGGGTCGCAGGTGGCGACCGGAATGCTTGATGACATCGAGAGCACGCTAATGCGCCGGACGGTTGACGAAGACCAGTAAATAAAAGCCCCGCCCAATGGCACAATATAGGGAAGGAAAGCACATGGAAGGCGTCCGAAATGCCGAACTTGGTGATGAGTTTCGTCACCTACTGTTGATGGCATTCCGTGAGCGACACTATCGTCGCGGCCCCCACGGTGAGCGGCTAGAGCCCCCGTGGCGACCGTTTATCCGGCGAACTGAAGAGACAAGGGAGGCTGTCGCGAGGCGTTTGGAATTTTTTGTTTCCTTGCCGCATGGCAGAGGGCGACGCGACCGCGCAAAAAATGAAACCGCTCAACACTTCAACGTGGATCGGCGGACAATTGAGCGGGATTTGGAAAAGGCCGCGCGTGCACTCAAAACAATAGCTGTGCGGCAAAACACCGTCCAAAGTCGGTTGGCACGCCATGCGCTGAGGATCTTAGAGGGGCACGAAGACAAGAGTATGTTTCAGTCGATTGAAGAGTCGAAATGGCGCGAGGAAGAATCGAAACGGCGCGAGATGGCGAGTGCGCTTTGTGGGTTGTTGAGCATGTCGTTGTGACCCAACACGACACAAAACACTGGTTTCGTGTCGCGACACCAAATCTATATTTCACACCGTGGTTTTCTGAAAAAATCTGGATCACATAGACGACCGTCTTCGAACTGAAACCGAGACGGTCCGATGTAAAGTGCCAAATGCAGGCTGAGGAAGCCCGCATTTCATGCGGACTTGACGTGAGCACCGGCGGCAGGAGGGGCAGGAGCTATGCGCGTTGCGATCTACGCCAGGGTCAGCACCGACGACAAAGGTCAGGACCCAGAAAGCCAGCTCCGCGAACTCCGGGCCTGGTGTGC
>Ga0126369_10002262_pt1 | contig 13648 bp, 12 predicted proteins | sample PanSoiMetaPlot_1_FD_109646 | JGI IMG/M metagenome (GOLD analysis project Ga0126369, IMG submission 109646) | Tropical forest soil microbial communities from Panama - MetaG Plot_1 | ecosystem: Environmental > Terrestrial > Soil > Tropical forest > Bulk soil | place: Panama | collected 2016-02-17 | reverse complement strand
GCGATGCTCGCCGAATCCGCCCGCGAAATGGTGGGGTGGACGCCGGATGTCGGCCCGTGGTCGCTGACCGTCACGACGTTACTGCAAGGCGCCGGTCTGGGGCTTGTCTTTACCCCGCTTCGTCGCCTTTGCCACTTTGCCGGCCAATTTGCGCACCGACGGCACGGCGTTGTTCAGTCTGGTCCGCAATGTCGGCAGCTCAATCGGCGTCTCGGTCGCATCTTTTCTCTTGGCGCAGAACACGCAAGTCGTGCATGCCGCTCTGGCGGCGCATGCGACGCCGTTCAATCGCATGCTGCAGTCCGGCGGTGCATATCTGTACTGGAACAGCGCCACCTCGGCCGGATTAAGCGCGCTCAATGCCGAGATCACGCGGCAGGCGTCGATCGTCGCCTATATGGATGATTTCAAACTGATGCTGATTGTGGCGCTGCCGGCCATGCTGTTGCTGTTCTTGCTGCGCCGGCCAGCTTCTGGAGGCGGGCACGAGCAGATTGTCGTCGCCGACTAAATAAAAGAGCGGCGTTTCCGCAACGCCGCTCCACTTCCTGCTTCGATTTCTTGCTTCGATGTCTGGCTTGGATGCGAGCGAGTTTTACTCGGCGGCACCGCCGGCCGCGGCTTCGCGCCCCTCGCCAGCTTCGGCTTTTTGCTTGGCTTCGAGATCCTCGCCGGTCTGCTGATCGACGACCTTCATCGACAGCCGCACCTTGCCGCGCTCGTCGAAGCCGAGCAGCTTCACTTTCACCTTATCGCCTTCTTTGACCACGTCGGTGGTTTTCTGCACCCGCCGCGGTGCCAGCTGGCTGATATGCACCAGGCCGTCCTTGGCGCCAAAGAAGTTCACGAAAGCGCCGAAGTCCATGACCTTGACGACGGTGCCCTCGTAGATGTGGCCGACCTCGGGCTCAGACGCGATCGACTTGATCCAGTTGATCGCCGCCTTGATCGATTCCGCTTTCGCGGAGGCGACCTTTACCGTGCCGTCATCGGAAATGTCGATCTTGGCGCCGGTCTTCTCAACGATCTCGCGGATGACTTTGCCGCCGGAGCCAATGACCTCGCGGATCTTGTCGACCGGGATCGAGAACACCTCGATGCGCGGGGCGTGTTCGCCGAGCTCGGCGCGCGCCGATGTAATCGCCTTGCCCATTTCGCCGAGGATGTGCATGCGGCCGTCCTTTGCCTGGGCAAGGGCGATGCGCATGATTTCCTCGGTGATGCCGGCAATCTTGATATCCATCTGCAGCGAAGTGACGCCGCGTTCGGTGCCTGCGACCTTGAAATCCATGTCGCCGAGGTGATCCTCATCGCCGAGGATGTCGGACAGTACTGCGAAACGGTCCTCCTCCTTGATCAGGCCCATGGCGATTCCGGCGGTCGGCCGCTTGAGCGGAACGCCGGCATCCATCAGCGACAACGAGGTGCCGCACACGGTCGCCATCGAGGATGAACCGTTGGATTCGGTGATCTCCGAGACGACGCGGATCGTATAAGGAAATTCGGTGTGCGGCGGCAGCACCGGATGGATCGCGCGCCAGGCGAGCTTGCCGTGGCCGATCTCGCGCCGGCCGGGCGCTCCCAGCCGCCCGGTCTCGCCGACCGAGAACGGCGGGAAATTGTAATGCAGCAGGAAGGTTTCCTTGTATGTGCCCTGCAGCGCGTCGACGAATTGCTCGTCTTCGCCGGTCCCTAGCGTGGCGACGACCAACGCCTGGGTCTCGCCGCGGGTGAATAAAGCCGAACCATGGGTGCGCGGCAGCACGCCGACCTCACAGTTGATCGGCCGCACAGTTTTGACGTCGCGTCCATCGATACGCGTTCCGTTGTCGAGAATGTTCCAGCGGACGATTTTGGCTTCGATGTCCTTAAAGACGCCCGCCACTTGCAGCGTCGCATATTTCGGCTCCGCCACATCGGGCGGGCAAAAATGACCCATCACGCGCTCTTTGGCGGCGTCGATCGCCTTGTGCCGTTCCACTTTTTCCGGGATCGCGTAAGCAGCCCGCAGATCCTTTTCGATCAGCGCCAGCATCTCCTTTTCGAGCGCGGCGTTGTCGGCTGTCACGAGCTCGCGCGGCTCCTTCGCGGCCTTCTCAGCGAGTTTGATGATGGCATCGATCACCGGCTGGAAATGACGGTGGCCGAACATCACGGCGCCAAGCATGATGTCCTCGGACAGCTCCTTGGCCTCCGATTCGACCATCAGCACGGCATCCTGGGTGCCGGCGACGACGAGATCGAGCTGGCTTTCGCTCATCTCGTCGATCTGTGGATTGAGCACATATTCGTTATTGATGAATCCGACGCGCGCGGCGCCGATCGGTCCCATAAACGGCACCCCGGAAAGCGTCAGCGCCGCCGAGGCCGCGACCATTGCCAAAATATCCGGGTCATTTTCCAGATCGTGCGACAGCACGGTCACGATCACCTGGGTGTCGCAGCGCCAGCCGTCGGCGAACAAGGGGCGCACTGGACGATCAATCAGGCGGGAGACCAGCGTCTCCTTTTCGGTCGGGCGAGCCTCGCGCTTGAAGTAGCCGCCGGGAATGCGGCCCGCCGCATAGTATTTTTCCTGGTAGTTGCAGGTCAGAGGAAGGAAATCGATACCTTCCTTCGGTTGCTTGGCCGCGACCACGGTCGCGATCACGGTGGTGTCGCCGTACGAGGCGAATACCGCGCCGTCGGCTTGGCGTGCGAGTCTGCCGGTCTCTAGCGTGAGTTGGCGGCCACCCCAGTCAAGTTGCACTCGATGAGTATTGAACATTGCGATTGTCTCTCATGGTTTTCGCGAAGATGCGAAAGCCAAAAGCAAGACGGCGAGAGGCTGTCATCGCCGCAGCAAAGCTGCGGCGCGTATTCAGCATCCGGCGATCCTGCCATGGCCTTCGGACCTTCTTAGATACGGACAGGGCAAATGCCCGGTCCAGGAATCGGCAGCTCTGCTGCCGGGCAATGGCGAGCGCATCATGCGCCGCCGCGCACGCGGCTCCTTCCGCGCGCAAATCGTCAACGACGAATACCAAGCCGCTCGATCAGCTCCTTGTAGCGCGCATCGTTGCTGCGCCGGAGATAATCCAGAATCTGGCGTCGTTGCGACACGAGCTTCAACAGCCCGCGCCGGGAATGATTGTCTTTGACATGTGTCTTGAAGTGTTCCGTCAAATTGTTGATCCGCTCCGACAAGAGGGCAACCTGCACCTCGGGCGAACCGGTATCGCCGGAATTGACGGCATACGTCTTGATAAGCTCCGCCTTACGCGCGGTTGTTATCGACATCGTCACCAACCTTTGTTTCTGCCGGCACGACCAGCGATGCCGGATAAATTGAACACGCGCCGAGGGACGATCTCGCCCTGTTCGACCTCGGCGATGGCCACGAATTGGCCGCTACAAGCGACCTGAACCATGCCGCGGACAATGGGAGCGTCCCGTCCGCGCAATAATACGGCTTGACCCCTCTGGAGCCTTGCCGCGTCTGCCGGGCTCACGGCCAGCGCCGGGATGTCGTCCAGCGCGGTCTCGACCGGCAGCAGCGCGTCGGCGAGGTGTCCCTCACCGGCGGCCGCTCTATGGCACAAAGATTGCGCTTGTTCCAGGGGTATCATCTCGGCTTCGCCGAAGGGCCCAACCCGGCTGCGGCGCAGGCTCACGACATGGCCCAGCGCCCCAAGCTCGCGGCCGAGGTCGCGAGCAAGCGAGCGGATGTAGGTTCCTTTGCCGCATTCGGCGGTCAAAACAGCGTGGTCGGGATCGGGAATGTCCACCAAGTCGAGCCGGTGGACGGTCACCTTCCGCGCGGCGAGTTCAACGGCTTCGCCATCCCGGGCCAGGTCGTAGGCGCGCTCGCCGTCAAGTTTCACGGCCGAAAAGCGCGGCGGTACCTGTTCGATCGCGCCGGTAAAGCGCGGCAATAATCGTTCGATTGCGTCGCGCTCGGGACGCTTGTCGCTGGTCGCCGCGACGCGACCCTCGGCGTCGTCGGTGTCGCGTTCTTCGCCCCACCGGATCGTGAAGCCGTAGGTCTTTCGGCCATCAAAGACGAACGGGACCGTCTTGGTTGCCTCACCGAGCGCGATCGGCAGGCATCCCGACGCCAGCGGGTCGAGCGTTCCGGCGTGGCCGGCGCGCCGCGCCGCGAACAGGTGCTTGATGACGGAGACGGCATGGGTCGAAGTCATGCCGACGGGTTTGTCGAGCACGAGCCAGCCATGAACGTCGCGCTTTTGACGCTTGACCCGGCCGCCGGGCCGGAGCGGCGCGTCCTCGTCATCGGGACTAGCAAGCGAACTGGTCGGCGCATTCATGCTTTGGAAACCATAATTCACATAGGCGGCGATTCAGCGGCGGCGGACGCGCGCGCGAGTGGCCGAGATTGTCGAAACACTTTTGATATTGTCCATTATTTCTCGTTGCGGCTTCTGAGATCGCGCTGGACTGCGGGTGTTCGCAAAAGCTTCTCGATCCGTTCTGCTTCGTCGAATCGTTCGTCGATTCGAAATCTGATCTCAGGTGCAAATTTGAGGTTAACGCGCCGGGCGATCTCGCCGCGGACGTAACGGCCGTTGCGTTCCAGCGCGTCGAGCACTTCCTTTTCGTCGCGTCCGCCGAGCGGCATAACGTAAATCGTCGCCAGTCGCAGGTCGGCAGTCACGCGGACTTCGGGAACGGTGATCATGTGATGCTCGATCACCGGATCATGAACCTCGCCGCGCGCGAGCATGTCGGCCATTTCGTGGCGGATCAGCTCGGCGACGCGCAGCTGCCGCTGCGACGCTCCGGTGGCTTGATCACGATGCTGACGACGGCTCATGGATGAATCCGGATACTGTTTTGCGATAGCCGCTTTGCCACAGCCATCCACGCTCTGGTGTCTCTGAATTTGACGCGGAAGCGCCCGGCCAAAACCAGGCGCGGCGGTCGTCACAGCGTCCGCTGTATCGTCTCCACGCGGTAACACTCGATAATGTCGCCGACCTTCATGTCTTGATAATTCTCGAATGCCATGCCGCATTCCTGCCCGGCCACCACCTCGCGCGCATCGTCCTTGAAACGCTTGAGCTGCGACAGCTTGCCTTGATGCACAACGACGCTGTCGCGGATGAGCCGAACGTTGGCGCCGCGCTCCACGGTACCGTCAGTGACGCGGCAGCCGGCAACGCTGCCGACTTTCGAAACTTTGAAAATTTCAAGGATGACGGCATTGCCGAGCATGGTTTCGCGGAGCGTCGGCGCGAGCAGTCCCGACATCGCCTTCTTCACGTCGTCGACGAGATTGTAGATGATGTCGTAATAGCGAATTTCGATGCCGTCGCGCTCGGCGGCCTCGCGCGCCTCCTTATGCGCGCGTACGTTAAAGCCGATGACGGCGGCGTCGGACGCCTCGGCGAGGGTAACGTCGGATTCGGTGATGCCGCCGACTCCGGCAAAGATGACGCGCGCCGCCACTTCGTTGGTCGAAAGCTTGTCCAGGGCCCCGACGATCGCCTCGATCGAACCTTGCACGTCAGCTTTGACCACCAGCGGGAATTCCTTGCGACCGGCAGTCTTGAGCTGATTCATCATCTGCTCGAGCGAACCGCGCATGCCAGTCTGCCGAGCCGCCAGCTTCTCGCGCTTCTGGCGATCGCGATAATCGGTGATCTCGCGCGCACGCGCTTCGGTGTCGACGACCGCAAGCCGGTCGCCGGCCTCCGGCGTGCCGTTAAAGCCAAGCACCTCGACCGGCATCGACGGGCCGGCGGCGACCACGGAATGGCCGGTGTCGGAGGCCAGGGCGCGTACCCGGCCCCACTCGCTGCCGGCCACGACGATGTCGCCGGGCTTGAGCGTGCCGCGTTGAACAAGAACGGTAGCGACGGGACCGCGGCCGCGATCGAGGCGCGCTTCGATCACTGTTCCTTCGGCCGGCCGGTTTGGATTGGCTTTGAGTTCGAGCACCTCGGCTTGCAGTGCGATGGTGTCGAGCAGCTTGTCGAGATTGGTTTTCTCCTTGGCGGAGACTTCAAGCTCGAGCACGTCGCCGCCGAGCGATTCGACCTGAATCTCGTGCTGGAGCAATTCAGTGCGCACGCGCTCCGGCTTGGCGTCTGGTTTGTCGATCTTATTAATCGCGACGATGATCGGCACCTTGGCCGCCTTGGCGTGATGAATGGCCTCCACGGTCTGCGGCATCACGCCGTCATCGGCCGCCACGACGAGAACGACAATGTCGGTGACTTTAGCGCCGCGGGCGCGCATCGCGGTAAAGGCGGCGTGGCCGGGCGTGTCGATGAACGTAATTCTACCGCCCGATGGTGAGGTGACCTGATAAGCGCCGATATGCTGGGTGATGCCGCCAGCTTCGGCAGCGGCAACTTCGGTCGAACGGATCGCATCGAGCAGCGACGTCTTGCCGTGATCGACGTGGCCCATGATGGTCACGACCGGGGCGCGCGGCTGCAGGCTCTCCGGTGGATCCGCAGCGTCAAACATGCCTTCTTCGACGTCGGCCTCGGCAACGCGCCGCACCGTATGGCCAAGTTCCTCGGCGATCAGTTGCGCAGTGTCGGCGTCGATCGTGTCGGTGATCTTCGCCATATGGCCTTGCTGCATCAGGATGCGCACGACATCCACCGACCGTTCGGCCATCCGGTTGGCGAGCTCCTGGATCGTGATCGTCTCGGGGATCGTGACTTCGCGGGCGATTTTTTCCTTGGGTTCGGCGTCGCGGTGGCCGGTCTTGCGCAGAACGCGGCGCCGGAACGCGGCCTCGGATCGCTCGCGCTCCTCGCCGGCGGTAAAAGCGGTGACAACTGTCAATCGGCCGCGCCGTTTTTCAGCGCCGCCGCGCGTCGGCTTAGGCGCCGCGGCGGGCCGAGCGGCCGCGCCGCGTCTGGCCGAGCGCGGCGCCTCCTCTTCATCAGCCTCCAGCGCCGGACGCGCACCTGGCTTCGCCGTCAAAGCATCCACGCCAAACCGCTTTTTGGCGACTTCGTCGGCTTTGCGCCGAGTTTCCTCGTCGTGCTTGCGGCGGTCTTCCTCGTCGCGCTTGCGGGTTTCCGCCGCCGCGCGCTCGACACGCTCGGTTTCCTCGCGCGTGCGCCGTGCCCGCGCCTCTTCTTCGGCTCGCTCGCGCTCTTCGTGTTCGCGCAAGCGCGCATCCGCGAGCGCATGCGCGCGCGCGTTGCGCTCGTCCTCGGTAAGCGTGCGCAGCACGACGCCCGATGCTTTCGGCGACACAGCAGGAGCCCCTGCCGGTGCTGCGGTGGCCTTGCCTGGCGCTCCGGCGCGCTTGGGCGCGGCGCCGCGATCGGCGACCGGCGCCTCGGGCTTGGTCTCGCCGGGACCGGCAATACGGCGCTTAACCTTTTCGACCACAACGGCCTTGCTGCGGCCATGACTGAAGCTCTGGCGCACGACGCCCTGCTCGACGCCGCCGCGCTTTAGCGTCAGCGTCTTGCTGGAGGTCACGCTCAGCTTTTCGCCGCTATTTTTCGTGGTCTCGGTCATTCCTACTCTGTTCCGTACGCTTTAGCTTCGAACATTAACCTTGCCGGGTCCGGCTGCATCAAGTTCCGCATCGTGGCCGAACTCGGCGCTGCGAAATCGTTCCAAGCGCCGCAAACGCGCCATAAACGCCTCGCTTGGCCGGCCGGCAAGCAGGGCTGCATGTATCACATTTGGGCGGCCCAGTGCCAAATCCAATTGGCTGGTCGTCAATATCCGGATGATCCTCGCCGTTTCGCTTAGCCGGCTTTGCTTTCGCGCGGAATCAAGCTTTTTAACTCCGTCCGGCGCCGCTTCCGCCGCATGCAGCAGCGCAATAACGGCATCGCGCCTGAGCGCAGTCTCGACCTGGGCAAAGCCCATGGCGACCAGCCCGGCCTTTCGTGCCACCGCCAAGGCATCGAGTGCGGCACTTTCAAGCAACCGTTCGGTGCGGGTGACGAAATCGCCGCCAAGCCGCACGTCGCGCCGGAATCCCCGTGCGAACGCGTTGACCTTCACGGCCCGATCCAGCGCGCTTCGCGTCGCCGTCACCCACAGTCCGCGCCCGGGCAGGCTGTGTTTGAGGTCGGCGACCGCCTCGCCATTTGGCGCGACGACGAAACGGATCATGTCTTCGATCGGGCGGACGGCGCGGCTCACCACGCAAAACCGCTCGGTGCCGCGCGATCGCGGTCCATGATCGAGTTCGGTGGTGTCCGACTGTGGCAGCATCCGTGTCCTTTGATCCGTGGATTTATCAGGGCTGCGCCGCCTCCGCAGCCGGCCCCTCCGCGGCAGCTGGCGCGGCAAGGTCCGCCTCGCTGATCCAGCCAACCTTGACGCGAGCGCGCATGATCAGCGCCTCCGCTTCATCGCGGCTTAAATCCATGCCGTCGAGAATGCCGGCTTGGCGCACCGCCTCGCCGTCTTTGCGTTCGGTCCAGCCGGCGAGGTCATCGGTCGCGCAGCCGGCGAGATCCTCGACGGTCTTGATACCGTTCTCGCCGAAACGCACCGACATCGCCGTAGTGACGCCCTCGATTTCTTTGAGCGCGTCTTCGACGCCGAGCTCGCGGCGCTTGGCGTCGAGCTCGGCCTCGATGCGAGCAAGATATTCGTGGGCGCGGGTCTGCAATTCGCCCGCGGTGTCCTCGTCAAAGCCCTCGATGCCGGCAATTTCCTTAGCGTCGACCATCGCCAGTTCTTCGACGGAGTTAAAGCCTTCCGACGCCAACAATTGGCCGATGACCTCGTCGACATTGAGAGTGTCGATGAACATCCGCGTTCGATTCTCGAACTCGGCCTGGCGGCGTTCGGATTCTTCCTGCTCGGTGAGGATATCGATATCCCAGCCGGTGAGCTGCGACGCGAGCCGCACGTTTTGGCCGCGCCGGCCAATGGCGAGCGAAAGCTGCTGATCGGGGACGACGACCTCGATGCGTTCGCGTTCTTCGTCGAGAACGACTTTCGCAACTTCGGCGGGCGCCAGCGCATTGACCACGAACGTCGCAATATCGTGCGACCATGGAATGATGTCGATTTTCTCCCCCTGCAACTCATTGACGACCGCCTGCACGCGCGAGCCGCGCATGCCGACGCAGGCGCCGACCGGATCGACCGAGGAATCGCGGGACACGACGGCAATCTTCGCGCGCGAGCCGGGATCGCGCGCTACCGCCTTCACCTCGACGATGCCGTCGTAGATTTCCGGCACTTCCTGCGCGAACAGCTTGGCCATGAATTGCGGGTGCGTGCGCGAAAGGAAAATCTGCGGACCGCGCGGCTCGCGCCGAACGTCGTAAATATAAGCGCGGATACGGTCGCCGTTGCGGAACACCTCGCGCGGCAGCATTTCATCGCGCCGTACGATCGCCTCGCCGCGGCCGAGATCGACGACCACGTTGCCATATTCAACGCGTTTGACGATGCCGTTGACGATGTCGCCGATGCGGTCCTTGTACTCGTCGTATTGCCGATCGCGCTCGGCCTCGCGGACTTTCTGCACGATGACCTGTTTTGCCGATTGCGCGGCAATCCGCCCGTATTCGAGCGGCGGCAGCGGATCGGCGATGGTGTCGCCAATTTGCGCAGCCGGATGCCGGCGCCGCGCATCGTCGAGGCTGATCTGGGTCGCGGGGTTTTCGACCGTATCGACGACAAGCATATGGCGAGATAGATGCAGCTCGCCGCTTTTCGAATCGATTTCGGCACGCACTTCGGTCTCGCTGCCGTATCGCGAACGCGCCGCCTTGGCGATCGCGTCCTCCATGGCGCCGAGCACGATCTTGCGATCGATCGCCTTTTCCCGGGCGACCGCGTCGGCGATCTGCAACAGTTCGAGTCTATTGGCGCTAACGGTCGCCATCGTCAGTCTCCTTGGTTGGGTCTTTGTTTGCTCTTGCGCAGCGACTCAGCGACCAGCGCGTCGGTGAGAACGAGCCTGGCCTCCGCCATGTCGTCGATGCGCAGCAAAATGTCGTTTGTTTCGTCACATCGGATACGGGCACATTCGCCGGCGGTACCGTGCAGTTCGCCGCGGAACCGTTTGCGGCCGTCAATCGGGACTTGCATTTCGATCTGAGCGACATGACCGGCGTAGCGGTCGAAGTCAGAGCGGCGCACCAATGGACGATCGATGCCGGGCGAGGAGATTTCCAGCCGATACGAGCCTTCGATCGGATCGGCGACATCGAAGACCGGCGATAGCGCGCGCGAAACGGCTTCACAGTCTTCGATGCTCATCGTTCCGTCGGGACGCTCGGCCATGATCTGCACGGTGCAGCCGGCAAATCCGGAAATTCGAACCCGAACTAGGCGATAACCGAGACTGGCGAGCACCGGCTGGGCCAGCACGGCGACGCGCGCCGCTCGCCCTGGCTCGGTGATCAGCCGGGGCTCCTCGGCAAAAGCCACATCTTCAAAGGTGTTCGATCCGCCTTCCATGTCCTTCGCAAAATCCGCCGGGCCTCAGGTAATAAAAAAGAGCGGGTCCCGGGGGGCCCACTCTCAAAACCGCTCGGATCATCCGACCGTTATGAGGTATCCATTGACGGACAGGCCAAATATAGCGTTTTGCCAGTCCGTTGCAAGGGCGAAAGGGCGTGGGACACCAGCAAATAAAAGTCCTCTGGGACCGCGACTTTATCGAAGGCGCCGCCCTCGGCAGGCTTAAGTCCTGCGAAACACCAAAAAACATGATGAACGCTGTTCGCGCGCGGCCTTGGCGTGATAACGCGTACCGCCAAAGCTTGGCCAAGGATTGCGCCAATCATCGGCGCATTGCGCCATCCATTCGAAGTTGGGAGAACGCGTCAGCCGCTGCAAGGTCCAGGCCGCGTAATCGGCGATATCGGTGACAAAACGAAATTCGCCACCGGGCCGCAGAATGCGCGCCAGTTGCCCGACCGTCTCATCTTGGACGAAACGCCGTTTCCAGTGCCGCCGCTTCGGCCACGGATCGGGATGAATGAGATCAATGCGCGTGAGCGACGCATCGGGGAGCCACGCGATCAAACCAAGCGCGTCGTCGAAATGCAGCCGAATATTCTGAAGAGATTCGGACTGAATGCCGGCGAGCGCCTTGGCCATCCCGTTGACGAACGGCTCGACGCCGATAAAGCCGATGTCGCGATGTGCTTTGGCTTGCGCTAGCATTGCTTCGCCGCCGCCAAAACCGATTTCGAGGCAAACTGCGGTGACCGGTTCGATAAACAACGACGTGAGCTCGGCCGGCGGGGGCGCGGTGAGATCAAGCGCAAGACGTGGCAGCAGCGTCTCGAACAGCCCGGCCTGGCGCGGCCGCAGCTTGTGTCCTTTGCGGCGACCGAAGAACGTGCGGACATTGTGAGATGCGGGGGCCATAGCCGTCCTGATCGCGGGTCACCGCGACGATCGACGTCTTCCTCTATGCGCCCTGATATAGCAAAGCCGGCGGCGGCGGGCACGACGCCCGCCATGCCAGCGCATCGCGAGTCCGCTTAGCGCAAAGCGCGCTTGAGTGAATCGGCAAGATCCGTTCGTTCCCACGAGAAGCCGCCGTCTTTTTCCGGCGCACGGCCAAAATGGCCATAGGCGGCCGTGCGACGGTAGATCGGCCGGCTGAGCTTCAAAGCACGGCGAATATTGGTCGGTCGCAGCGGAAACAACTCGGGCAATAGCTTCTGCAGCTTTGCTTCTTCGATATTACCGGTCCCGTGGGTGTCGACATAGAGCGACATCGGATCGGCGACCCCGATCGCATAAGCGATCTGGATGGTGCAGCGCTCCGCGAGCCCGGCCGCGACGACGTTTTTCGCCAGATAGCGCGCCGCGTAGGCCGCCGAGCGATCGACCTTGGTCGGGTCCTTGCCGGAAAAGGCGCCGCCGCCATGCGGAGCATAGCCGCCATAGGTGTCGACAATGATTTTCCGGCCGGTGAGACCGCAATCGCCATCCGGGCCGCCGATGACGAAATTTCCGGTGGGATTGACGAGAAAATCACTCGGCCGTTTCGGCATCCAGCCGCTCGGCAGCGCCGACGTCACCGTATCCTCGATCATGTCGCGAATCATTCCGGGCGAATATTTCTTGCCGTTGCGATTCTGCGCGTTGTGCTGGGTTGAGACCACCACCTTGGTGCAGCCGACCGGCTTGCCGTCGACGTATCTGATCGTGACCTGGCTTTTGGCATCCGGCTGCAAGTCAAACAGCGCGCCGGAGCGGCGTTTTTCCGACAGCACTTTGAGAATCTTGTGCGCGAAATAGATCGGCGCCGGCATGAACGAGCCTTTTTCATAGACCTCGCTCTCGGTGCAGGCGAAACCAAACATCATGCCTTGGTCGCCGGCGCCCTCCTGCTCGCCACCCTTTTTATTTTTGGCGTCGACGCCCATGGCAATGTCGGGAGATTGGCCATGCAGCAGCACCTCGACATCGGCGCCGTAGTACGAAAAGCCGTCCTGGTCGTAGCCGATGTCCTTGACCACGCCCCGCGCAATTTCCGTGATCATCTCCCGGTTCACGACGGCCTTAGCGCCGTGTTTGTGAAACAGCGGAGCTTGGCCGCGGCCCTCGCCGGCGATGACGATCTTATTGGTGGTGCACAATGTCTCGCAGCCGAGGCGGGTATTTACGGCGCTTTGGTCGGCGATGCCGAGCTTGAGATCGTTCTCGATAAAAGCGTCGAGCACGGCGTCCGAAATTTGATCGCAAACCTTATCGGGATGCCCTTCCGACACGGACTCACTGGTGAAAAGATAATTGGTGCGGCGCAAAGCGAAACACTCCCCTCGAAAACGATGTGTGATGGTCTCTGCCGGTAGGCGCGGCGCGCGGTGGCGACACACGCGGTCGGTTGGTTGACGGTTGTTGCAGCGTCGCCGGGCGCGGTCAAGATGTGGGCGAAAAGTGGGCGGTTACCTTCGTTTTGGCCCGCGGTTCGCGGCGGATTGCTGTTTAGCGTTTGTCGCGGGTGGCAATTTGCTCGACCAGATCGACGATGCGGCGCCGCAGCTTTGAGTCTTCGATTCGCATGAAGGCTTTGGTCAGAGCAAGGCCGTCGGCCGTCGCCAGAAAGTCGGAAACGTAAGCCGGCGAGGGCGCCTCGGCCAAGCCTTCATGGCGGCCCGCCGTCTGAGCGTTGGGCGCGCCCTCGAAGAAAAAAGCGACCGGGACTTGGAGAATGTGAGAAATCTGCTGAAGACGGCTGGCGCCGATCCGGTTGGTGCCCTTCTCATATTTCTGAATTTGCTGGAAAGTTAGGCCGAGCGAGTCGCCGAGCTTCTCTTGACTCATTCCCAGCATCATTCGGCGCATGCGAACCCGACTCCCGACGTGCTTGTCGGTCGGGTTCGGCGCCTTTTTTGCCAGCGTAGCCATGGGGCTCCTCCCCTTTTAGCTCAATGCCGATAGATAGCAAATCTGTCACATGTGAAACTGCTTTCCCTCTTCGCGACGCCCACGGGCAGCGGTTTTATCGCGCAACTCTAATTCTCAGTAAATGAGAAATCGCCCAATTTGCTCGCCTTGGTTGCAGCGCAGGGTTGGCGCCGCCGTGATCCCGGATTGCTGCTGTCCAGCAGGTTCAAATTTTTGCAGCGCCAGCGCGTTGCCGGCCGCGAATCACAAGAACAAATGCGAGCACGATCAGGGCTGCAGCCGGCGCGTCGCCAAGGCGCGCATAGATCGGCGCGCCGATCGG
>Ga0126369_10002261_pt1 | contig 13649 bp, 15 predicted proteins | sample PanSoiMetaPlot_1_FD_109646 | JGI IMG/M metagenome (GOLD analysis project Ga0126369, IMG submission 109646) | Tropical forest soil microbial communities from Panama - MetaG Plot_1 | ecosystem: Environmental > Terrestrial > Soil > Tropical forest > Bulk soil | place: Panama | collected 2016-02-17 | reverse complement strand
TTGGCGATGACGCGCACTTCGTCCAGTTTCCTCTACGGCGTTGGTCCGACCGATCCGGCCGCCTTCGTCGAAGTCGTTCTGATCCTGGCTGGCGTCGTGTTTCCTTCGTGCTACATCCCTGCGCGCCGTGCCACTCGAATCGATCGCATAATCGCCTTGCGCTACGTATAGAATTTCGCACAAGGGCTGATGCTCTAGTCAGGCCAACCATCGAGTTACGTTGAGTTACGTTCTGAGTTACGTTCTACGCTTGACGAGACAGGCCCGGCGGACCTATGTTTCGTCTAGCGACAAACTTGAATCACCCCTCTAACCCTGCTGATCAAGCTCAAGTGCGTCGTGGAAGTGGAGGTGCCCTGCCGGTTCGTTCCTGGGTTCCCTATCCCAGCTAGGTATCGGAACCGAAGTTTTCCGAGGGTGTACGGCGACACCCCGCGTTCAGACCGAGTGCGAAAGGAGATCTGGCATGAGGAGACATGCGGCTAGGCTGGTATTTGTTTCTGTGTTTGTCGCGGCAGTACTCATTGTTTCATGCGCGAAGTCCTACCACGACGGCGGTGAACGGTACGTTTTTGTGGCCACCAATATCGGTCTTCCCTATTGGCACGAAGCGCAGGCGGGCTTTCTGGACGCGGCCAAATCCCTCGGCGTCAGAGCTGAACTCGTTGGTCCCACAGCCTACGCTCCGAACGCGGAACTCGTGATGTTTCGACAGATTGTCGACGAGCAGCCCTCCGGTATCTGCCTCTCCGCCGCACGACCCGAAATCTTCCAACCCGACATCGACAAGGCCATTGCCCAGGGCATCCCGGTCATCTGCGTCGATGCTGATGTGCCCAATTCCAAGCGCATCTCCTACATCGGAACCGATAATTTTAAGGCCGGTAAAGAGAGCCTGAAGCAGATGTCCACGCTCCTTCACGACAGCGGCAGCATCGCCGTCATCACCATTCCCGGACAACGCAACCTCGACGATCGTCTCGCCGGGGTCGCCGACGCGTTGAAGAATTTCCCTGCCATAAAGCTCACAAAAATCCTCGACGACAAGGGCGACACGCCTACTGCCTCTCAGCTGGTGACCGACATGATTCAGAAGAAAGAAAAAGTGGACGGTATTGTTTGCCTGGAGGCGTCCGGTGGTTCAGGCGCTGTTGCAGCGCTACAGAGTTCCAACATGGAAGGCAAGCTGCCCGTTGTAGCCTTCGACGACGATCCCCAGACACTCAATGCCATCGAACGCGGTGCGATTGCCGCCACCGTCACGCAAAAGCCCTACGTCATGAGTTACTATGGTCTGAAATTCCTCGACGATCTTCATCACAACGCCATTCACCGGTTTAAGGATTGGCGCACCGCGCTCGCTCCACCCATGCCCACATTCGTCGATACCGGCACGGTGGTGATCGACAAATCCAATCTCCAGCTCTATCGCGACACGCTTGCCGCCCACCCCTAGCACGCGATCTCAACACCGACCCTTCGACATCTGTGTAGCGGCCGCTGGAACGCCAATCTCCCGATTCGCGCCGTGGGCCCGCCTCGTTATCCAGAGCCTCACGAGACTAATGGTGGGCCCTTGCTAAGCAACCAACTTAGTCATCCTGACCCGGCGTTTTCTTTCGGGCCATCCCTTGGCGCGTCCGGTCGCGAAGGGGGACCGTGACGACCCACTCGCCCGTCCTCCCTCCTTCCAGCTGCGCCCGCGTGCCTTAAAGACGAACATGTTATTGTGAACCCATCCGATGAAGATGCGCAAAGAATCCCAACCTTCCCACAGCAACGAACACCGCGGAGCGAGTGCGAAGGGGAAACCGCCGCTCCTCACAATATTCCACCCAAGCGCCGTATTCCCTCGCGGACTTGCTCTTTCTTCATCCGTGAATAGCCCAGCATTAGCCCGCTTCTCGAAGGCCGCGTCAAGAAGTACCCTGAGATTCCGTAGACGCCTACTCCCCGCGTTGCCGCTTTTTCGATAACAACGCTTTCCGAAATGCGCTTGCTCGGCCACAGCACGACATGCGCGCCCGCGCCGTCCCCCGTCACCTCCACGCGGTCTCCCAAATACTTGCCGATAGCGTCTAGCAACACCTCGCGATTCCCCGCGTTTCGCCGGCGAACGCGGCGCAAATGCCGCTCATACAGTCCGCTGCCGATAAATTCCGCAAGTGTCTCTTGCTCGAGCGTCGCGGTATGCCGGTCGCACAGCCATTTCGCCGATGTGAACGCCGCCACCAGCGATTTGGGCACGATTAAGTAGCCAATGCGTAGCGCCGAAAAAATTGTTCGCGAAAATGTTCCGATGTAGATCACGCGTCCTTCGGTATCCAGTCCCTGCAGAGATTCTAGGGGTTGCTCTTCGTAACGAAATTCTCCGTCGTAGTCGTCCTCAACCACGACCGCGTCTTTGCGCCTTGCCCAATCGAGCAACTCCAGCCGGCGAACCAGCGGAAGAACCGCCCCGGTCGGAAATTGGTGCGATGGCGTTACGAACGCGATGTGTGCATCCTTCGGCAGACTGGCAGGTCTCAGCCCCTCGCGATCCACCGGCACCGGCAGCAAGTGCGCCCCCACGGTGCGTAGAATCTCGCTAGTCCCTTGATAGATTGGATCCTCGATAGCCACACGGTCGCTACGTTCGATCAGCACCCGCGCGATCAAATCCAACGCTTGCTGCGACCCGCTGACTATGATCACTTGTGAGGCATCGCAGGCCACCGCGCGAGATCGCCTGAGATGAACGGCAATTGCCTCGCGGAGGGCAAGGCTCCCAGCCGTCGGGCCGTAGTCCAGTTGGCGAACGGGTGCCTTCCGCGCGTGCCGCAACAGCATGCGTCGCCACATCTCGAACGGGAAGATTTCGACGTCGCTTCGTCCGTAGGCGAAATCGTAGTGCAACGACGTGGTCCGGTTGGTCGGATAATTCACCTTTGACCTTGCCGCTTCCACGGAATGCCCGAAGCTCGACAATTTCACTTTCGCGAGCTTGGCCTGGGTGCTCCTGTGAGCCGTTGCCAATCCCTCCGATACATACGTTCCCGAACCCGCGCGACCTGCAACGAAACCCTCCGCCAGCAATTGCTCGTAGGCCAGCACCGCCACTGTCCGCGAGACATGCAGCTGCTCGGCCAGCTCTCGCGTAGAGGGCAACCGTTCATCGCTGCGCATCGTTCCCTGTAGAATTGCCTGCCGGAACCAGTTGTAGATCTGCCGCGTCAGAGGGCTGCCGCCGTTCCTGGAGAGTGGTATGACGAATGACATAGAAAGTGGTCCTTTGAAAGTACCATGGCCTCCCGCAGGATTGAACTGCTCGTGACCATGTTGCGCTGCCTCGCTGGAATCTTAAGCGGCAGCCACCTGAGCAGGATAGACAGACGAATCATGGAGGCAATGATGAACATCAAGCATCTTCGTGCTTATCTGATGGCGTGTAGCTTGGCTCTACTGTTGGTGCCGCTTCAGGGACTCACACAGCAGAATTCAGATGCATCAAAGACCGCTGCTCAGCAGGTCCCGCCGCAACGCGATGGCCAACACGATTTTGATTTCGAGTTGGGTACCTGGAAGATTCACTTGAAGAAGCTCGTGCATCCCTTGACGGGATCCACCACCTGGGTTGAATTTGACGGCTCGTCGGTCACCCGCAAGGTTTGGGACGGCCGCTCTCAACTGGAGGAATTCGAAACCGATAGCCCTGGGGGAGGCCACATCGAAGGAATGACTCTGCGTCTATACGATCCGCAAACGCACCAGTGGAGCCTCTATTGGGCAACCAGCAAGAGCGGGGCCATTGGCGTGCCGACCATCGGCCAGTTTAAAGATGGACGCGGCGAGTTTTACGACACGGAACCTTCCGGCCCGAATAACAGATCGATTTTGGTTCGATTTATTTGGTCGAAAACCGACACGGATTCGCCGCACTTTGAACAGTCTTTTTCCGATGATGGCGGCAAAACCTGGGAAGTGAACTGGATCACCGACCAAGTGCGGGTTAGCGATGAATCTGGCAAGTCGCATTGAAGTTCGGCTTCACCCCTGAGCGGATCGCGCTCCAGCGAGCAGGGATCATGACCGCGCTTAACCATTTGCGGCTAGTCTGCTTTTGTGCGGTCTGCTTGTCGTTTTGCATACAGTCTCGGCGCCCACCCAATCCTCCAAAGAGCGCGACGGGCAACATGATTTTGACTTCGAGACTGCCACCTGGAAAACTCACCTCTCGCGCCTTCTGCATCCCTTATCCGGTTCCACCACCTGGGCCGAATATGAGGGCATTATTGTCGTTCGCAAGGTCTAGGATGGACGTGCCAATCTCGTGGAGCTGCAGGCCGATGGCCCGGCTGGTCACATCGCAGCTCTGTCCCTGCGTCTGTACAATCCGCAATCCCGTCAATGGAGCCTTAATTTTCGCCAACAGCAAAAGCGGTGTACTAAACCAGCCCAGGAATCCTTCAACGGCAGAGCGATCCTGGTGCGATTTGTGATCTCGGACCTCAGTCCCAATTCGTGCCGTTTTGAGCAGGCATTTTCCGAGGATGGCGGCAAATCCTGGGAAGCGAACTGGATCGCCACCGACTCGCGGCTCCGGTGATCAGCCGCGCAATGGTGTTGGAGACCGTAAATGATCATCGAAATGCACAGCTACAAAACCAAGCCCGGCAGAGGCGCTGACTTCCTCGAGGCATTCCAAGCCAGGTCCATTCCTGCGCACCGCGATCGGCATGGAGATATTGGGTCCGTTTCTCTCCGTCAAGGATCCCGACACTTTTTCTTGTGTGGTTTTCCTTGCGTTGCGTCTCGCGAACCGATGAAAGCCCAGTTCTACGAAGGGGAACTCTGGAAAAGCGAACTGGAGAATATCCTGATGGCGATGTTGGAGAAGTACGCAGTGGTCGTGGTGGGAAGACTGCGGCCATCTCGTTTATTGGTAGCCTAGGCAATGTCATCAATTCAGCAGCCCTTTCATCCGCTTGCCGATTAGCTCGCGCGTGGCATCCTCGGGCACGAACCGGCTGAGCATCCCAAGGTCGGCGTCCACGATCACTTCGCGGTCGGTCACTTCCACAGTCCCTTTGATCGGGGTGCTCAATCCGCCCATCTTTGCGCTAAGCGCGAAGCGGAGCACCGATCCTTGCCAATTCTTTTGCTCCACCACCAGGCGCACGGGAAGCCCCGAGACTCCCTGAAACATCTGGTCGAAGGACCGGTCGATCGCTTCGATGACTTCCGCCTTGGTGCGCTTATGTTCAATCGTGATCCGCATGTTTGTTCCCTGCCCCTCTTCCCTCAAACTCGCGCAACCATTCTAGCGACGCAGCCCCCGCCCAACAAATGCCAACGATAACTGCTGAGTCGCGCAGATCTACTGATTTGGAGGGGCTTGCATGGGAGGGTTGCCGGTGGGGGCTGGATTAGGATTGGAGCTGCCTAAAGCACCCGGATTGTTGCCTGCGGGCGAGAATGGCGATGTGCCAGTGTTGGAGGTGGGATTCGGCTGGGCCCCAAACGGATTCGGATTGGAAACGGGCACGCTGCCGATTCGCTGTCCGGTCAGGGAATCCAGCGACGGGTCCCAGATAAATTCAAACTGACGGTAATTCTTCGCCTTGTCATACCAGATAATCGATTTCTTGTTGACCTTGCTGCCCACTCCGATAATGTTGCCGCCAATGATCGACGAGGTGCTCGACAAATCCACTGGCTGAAGCGATCCCATTCCACCTGACCCGTCAGGATTATCTCCAGGCGCCGCGGGATTCTGTGCGCCGGGTGCCGCGGCCTGCGGCGTGCTGCCTGACATCGAGCTTCCCATCGAATTGCCAAACTCTGAAGAACTGGACGCACCAAATGGCGAGTTCCCATTTGCTCCCATGGGTGTCCCGAAACCCGGAGCGCCCGTAGGTCCTAGTCCCGAGAGATTTCCGGTCATCGAGCGGTCTTTCAAGCTTCCGATCAACTGCCCGTTCGGCCCAACGTAGATCAACCGCCACGATCCGTCCGCTGTGTTCATCGGATCCTTATAGGCATGGCGCATGAAGCGAATTCCCGTCTTTGGCTTGTACAGATCCTCCAGTTCCGTCGGGAAGCGATGCAGTTTCGTGTAGTACAGCCGGACGCCGCGCACGTATTGCTTGCCTCGCCAGATCATCTCTTCTTCCTTCTGGCGTTGCACATCGGTAATCACGTTCGGCACCACTACGATGGTGCCCAGCACCAACAGCGTCAGAAAAAACATCACCGTCAATATCGCGTAGCCCTGCTGGCTGCCTCGTACAATTCTCTTTTGTATCGCTCGCCTCATACTGTTGGCCCTGGTGGCGCTTCCAACTGATTGGAGCCGGTTTGATGCGTGTTGGTGTCCTCGAATTCGATCTTGTCGTTCCCGATCCTCGTGATGCGGATATGGTTCAGGACGGTTTCCCCTTCCCCAACGATGCGCACTTCTTCTCCGTCCAGAAGAAATGCCTGGCGCGGCCCGCCGGAGGGCAGATTGCCGTATCCAAAGAACTTCCATGCCAACTGCGCCGGTGGAGGTGGCGGAGGAGGTTGCGGCTGATTGTAGACTCGCTTCGGCGGCGCTGTTTTCGCAGGTTCCTCTTCCGCTGCTACGGGCACCGCAGTCATCGTAAAAATATTTCGGCCAGAAGTCTTGTATTCCGTCCCTTCCGTCGATTTCAGCTTCGCGAAAACGCTCCCGAAGTCCTGGGCGTTAATCGGCGTGTACGTGCCGCTCACCTGAGAGAATCCGCTGCTTGCAGGACTCTTGCCCCATTCCACGTACCAGACTAGCGCCGCGACAACCACCAGTCCGACCAACACATACATTTGTGATTTCTTTTCTGCCATTACGCTTTCCTGAAAAAAGTTCGCAGATGAAGGTTAACCTTCAACCCTGTCGGCGTCGCCGCAGCGCTTCCCTGCGTAGCGCTTTCCGATTCCAGGCCCAATGAATCCACAATATAAGTATTTTTCGACCGCTGCAGCGCATTCAGAAACCGCACAATGTTGGCATAGTCTCCGCCGACAGTGGCATCGAGCTCAATTTCCTGCAGGTCGCGCCCCGGCACATCTTTCCTACGAAATCGCTGGTCCTCCAGCGAGACATGCGTCGCTTTTGCGACGCTGCTCAGTTCCTCGGAAATTACAGAGTTGCCCTTGCTTGCCAGCGGAAGGTTTCCCTCGTACGTGTCAAATGCCTTCACATAATCCGGAATTCTCTTCTGAATTTCCTGGGCACGCTTCACATCGGCACGCAGCAGTTCCACCTGCGTCTTCTCCGCCGCCAGCACTTCTTGCGGATTCCGGCGAGCCTCCGACAACTTCATGCTGTAATATGCGAATGCTCCGTCCACCAGCAGCAACACCGCCAGCGCTCCGATAATCAACCGTTTTTCCAGTGCGAAGTTCCGCATCGTCATATCCGCGTATATACCGCCGAAAATTCAATCGTCAATGGGTCGCCCGCGCCCTGTGTGGCCACGCGCACCGATTCCAGTTCGATATTGGAGAAAGATTTCGACTCCTCGAATGCCTTCAACACTTTCAGCTTTGCCTCGTCATTCGCGGCGCCCACCACGAATTTCACGTTGACCACGCCCTTTTCCAATCTCGGTTCGATCCTCACGATGTGGCTGCCGGCCGGCAACGTTTTCTCCAGGTCCATGAACATCTGCGTCCAGTTAATGCTCCGCGCTTCGATCACATCGCGAATGAAAACAGCTCTCCCCTGCAACTTGGAGGTATCTGCTTGCGAGAAGAAGTGGTCCAACTCGCGCCGCTGCTCCACCAGACTCGCCATCTCCTGCTGATACTGCCCGGTTTTCGCGCGCAACTCCGTATCGGCTTTGCGCAGGCCGTAGAACCGCAAGCCTAGGATTAGGAACAACAAGCCGCCAAGCACGCCGAGCAACGCCGCCCCAGCCAGAAATCGCCGGTGCGTCACCAGCGGCTTGGTCGCGAGATTTAACCGTACATACACGATCGTCTAGCCCAATTCTCCTTCAACTGCGGTGCAACATCCAGCCGACTAGCCCTTCCAATTCCCTGTCTGCAAGCGAGCGGCCCGCATCATTCAAGCGTCCGTCGGAAACCGCGGCATTCAGTAGCGAGCGCGCATCGCACTTAAACTCTTCCTCCAACGGTCCTACAAACTCCTGCAGTCGTTTTCCGAGTCCTGCAAGGCGCACCGCTTGAATCCCTTCCTGCCACGTGTCCTGGTAGTAGGCCGCCAGCGGAAAAATCTCCTCCAGCAGCATCTGCGGCGTCACCGATCCTGCATGTGTCGGCAGCTCCGTGCAACGGTAACCCGCCAGCACCCCTTGGCGAACAATCGCCGTAGTCAGCGCCGTTCCAGACACTCTTGCGAGCAGCGTGGGGCGTTGATCTTCCAGGATCGAGATCGCGGCCAGCGCGATGCTCAGCACCACTCCTGGACGCAACGCCGCCTGTTCCACGAGCCCTTCGTACTCCCGAATAATCCGCAGTCGCGCAATCGCCGTCACGACATCCACTCCATCCACCCTCGGCGCTTGACGCATGTAGGAAAGCAGTGTTTCGTCCACCTCAAACGGCACGCTCTTTTTCAGCTTCCACCGCAGCATCGGGATTGCCTCTTCCGAGGTGCGCGGAAAATCGTCAAAATGCTGCACAAACACGCGGATCACCGGGTCCGGAAGCAACAGTGCAACGTCCTCGTCCTTCGCTCCCAACCTGGTGCAAACGGTACTCACCGCCGATTTCACGGCCGCCGCGTTCGCCATGTTGGTCTCCACCGCCGAGGGCACCAGCGCTCCCGCGGGAAGATTCTCGATTGCAAAACCGTGCAACGATCCGGTGCGCGCAAATCGCGCTCCGGCCACGCGCTCCGGAGAAATTTCGATCGCTACCTGCGGGTGCGGAGTCGCTTCCATCCAGCGACTCACCCGGCGCACCAGGTCGCTCTTGTAGATGCCTTCGTTATATGTGCTGGCACTAGTCAACGAACGTCACCTTGTTGATTTCCTTCAGCGTGGTTATCCCCGCGCGAATCTTGCTCAGTCCGCTCTGCCGCAGCGTAATCATACCCTCACCAATCGCAGCTCGCTTGATCTCCGACGTCGGACGCCGGTCGACAATCATTTCCCGGATGTGATCCGTCAGATCCAGAAGCTCGCAAATCGCCGTGCGCCCGTGGAATCCGGTTCCTGAACATTCCAGACATCCGCCGCCCTCCGCGAACACAAAGTCCTTCCATTGCGCCGGGTCCAGCCCAGATTCGACAAGTTCCTGGTCGCTGTACTTTTTTGGCCTCTTGCAGTTGTCGCAGATCACACGTACCAGGCGCTGTGCCAGGATGCAGTTCAACGCGGACACGAAATTGTACGGTTCCACTCCCATGTTGATGAACCGTCCGATTACGTCCGTAACGTTGTTGGCGTGCACGGTAGTGAATACCAGGTGGCCCGTGAGCGCCGACTGAATCGCGATTTGCGCTGTCTCGTGGTCGCGGATTTCGCCCACCATGATCTTGTCGGGGTCGTGTCGCAGGATGGAACGCAACCCTCGCGCAAAGGTCAGTCCCTTTTTTTCGTTCACGGGAATTTGTGTGATGCCCTTGAGTTGGTACTCCACCGGATCCTCGATGGTGACGATCTTGTCCTCATCGGACTTGATTTCGTTGATCGCGGCATACAACGTGGTGGTCTTTCCGGACCCTGTTGGCCCGGTGACCAACACCATGCCGTACGGCTCGCTAATATATCTGCGGAATCGCCGTGTTTCTTCCGGGAAGAAACCTACGACGTCCAGGCTGAGGCTTTGAAACTTCTCCGAAAGCGTTTCCTTGTCGAGCACGCGCAGCACCGCGTCTTCTCCGTGGCTGGCCGGCATGATCGATACGCGCAGGTCGATATAGCGGCCCTTGTACTTGACACGGAAGCGCCCATCCTGGGGCACGCGGCGCTCGGCGATGTCCAGATCGCTAAGCACCTTGATGCGTGAAATCACTGTGGAGTGCCACTCTTTCGCGATAGGCTGCATGGCATGTTGCAACACGCCGTCAATGCGGTACTTCACGGCCACTTCGCCGTCTCGCGCTTCGATGTGGATGTCACTGGCTCGCCGCTCCAGCGCCGTGAAAATAATCGTCTCGACCAAGCGAACAACCGGACTAACCGTCGTATCGCGTGTCAGGCGATCGCCGGAGATCGTCTCCTCGCCCTCTTCTTCGTCTTTCGAAACCTGCAGCGTAAACGCTTCGGTCGCCTGCTCCAGGACGCGCTGCGACTGCTCTGTGCGCTTCAACAGGTCGCTGATCTGCCGAGGCGTCGCCACCTTGATCGCCAGCTTTTTCCCGAGCAGCAACGGCAATTCATCGCTCAGCAGGACCTGGCTCGGATCCGCAACCGCGATCACCAGAGTGTTGTTATGCACCACCAGCGGCACGAAGTTGTAACGGAACATCAGGTCCGCGGGAATCGTCCGGAACAGTTCGGGATCGATTCGTTGTTCCAACAGATCGATGAACCCACAGCGATACCGCTCGGCGAGTTTCCTCGCCTGTTCCCGCTCTTGCTTGACGTCCGTCAATCCTCCCAGCGGGACATTTGGATCCGGCAAATTGGAATCGGGCGTAGCCATAGAGTCTTAAGCCTAACTTATCTTCCTGTTCCCGAAATCGAAAACGAGAAAATGGGCAGATAGAGTGAAATCAGAATTGCCGCAACCAGGATTGCCATGAACACCAAGATGAGTGGCTCAATCAAAGCCACCAGGGCTCCCAGCCGCAGACTTACCTCTTCTTCATAAAATTCCGCAACACTGTTCAACATGGGCGATAGCGCTCCGCTCGATTCGCCGACTTCGATCATATCCAAGGCCATGTCCGGCATCACCCTGGTCCCGGAAAGGGCCCCGTGCAGCGACTCGCCTTCCCTGACCATTTGCGCGGCGCGCGTAACCGAACCGCGCACTAGCCTGCTACCGATCGAATCAGAAGCGGTCTGCAAAGCAGCCACCAGCGGTGTGCCTCCGGTAAGCAACGTCGCCAGCGTCCTGCAAAACTGTGATACCTGGAACTTCAGCAGGGTTGGCCCAATCACCGGCATTCGGAACTTCAGGCGATCGAACACGATGCCCCCTTCATCACTTCTCGACCAGAAGAAAATGCCCACGGCGGTCAAGAACAGCACCACAACCACTCCCAGGATGTAATAGCGGTAATCCACCGTGATTCGCACCAACACCTTGGTCGGTCCCGGCAATTCCACTCCCAGGTCGCGATACAGCTGCGCGAACTTTGGCACCACCGCGGTCACCAGATACGTCACGATGATGGCGGCCACCGTGATCAGCAATGTCGGGTACACCAGTGACGCTAGAATCTTCTTTTTGACGCCTGTGCTCACCCGCTGATACGAGATGTAATAATCCAGTACACCTGGCAGGTTACCGCTTTTCTCTCCTGCCAGGATTGCTGTGGAATACACCTTCGAAAAAACGCCCGCCTCATCCACTGCTTCCGAAAGCGACTTCCCTTCTCGTACGCGATCGCGAATCTGCGTCAAAATGGGACGGAGCTTCGGCGCTGTGGCGCGCGTTGCCAGCAAGTCCAGCGAACGCAGGATTGGCAATCCCGCTTTAATCAGCGTGTTCAACTGCTGGTTCAAAATGAGGAAATCGTTGCCACCTATCTTTCGCTCTTTGCGGAAGCCGAAAAACCCGCTGATTAGGTTGCTCCGCGATTTCACCGAATAAACAAACAGCCCGCGGTCGGCAAGCTTTTGGCGTGCCTCATCCAGCGTCCCCGCCGCCTCTACGTGCGAGAACACCCTCCCGTTAGCGTCGGCGACGCGGCATACAAATTCACCCATAGACTGCTAGTTTACCTCAACCAGGCAACCCTCTGCGAACAAGCACGTTCCCCTACGTAACCTCTGAATTACCAGCAGGTTTCCGGCACCTTCCAGCTTCTCCCTTACTGACGGACGCCTGAGGAACTGGGTAACAGGCCATCCACAATCACCACGCCGAGCGGGGGCGAAAAACGGAACAACGAATCGGGCACCAGGGGATTGATTTCCCAATTCTTGAACTGGAATTCGGTCTCAATTCCACCAGCCGGCCGCACCACCAGCCGAACAAGCTCGCCTTCAGGCGCGACTTCGAAGAACACTCGCGGCGGCGCATATTCCGGATTCCCGGTACGCGTGGTGTCAGCCCCTTTCAGTTTGCATTCCAGGATGGCGTCTCCTGCTTTTTCCGGAATCAGCATCGATGTGTTTTCGACTTTTGAACAGACTCTCGGCAACTTCATCTCACCCGCGAGCAGCACAAACGGGGTTCGCCAATCTTCGCTCTGTCGCGCGGGAACTTTTGTGACCGTGTGATCTGCGGGGGTGTACAACCAAGCCGTCTTCCCATCCACTAGGAACAGATTCTTCTCAGGCTTCTCGTATTCCCAGCGCATCTTGCCGGGCTTGCGAAAATATGCGGTGCCGGCTTCCGCGCGAACCAGCTTGCCATTTTCTGAATACCTTTCCAGGAATTCAACTCGCAGCGTCCGCGCGGAACGGTAGCGGGCTTCAAACCGTTGGGTGGGTGTTTGCGGACTGACCGCTGGGGTTCCTTGCAGAAGTACGATTCCGCACACAAGTAGTCGTCCCATAGAACGCATGCAACTACGTTAACACACGCTTGCGGTTCGTTTGTTACTGCAGCTGCGGATCGGTTGGCCCGGCAGCTGCGGCCTGATTGTAGTACGTGAGATTTCCCTGATCGGAATAAAAACTGCGCTGACCGGTAATGCCACGCGAGATGGGATCTGCATTGAGCGTGTAGCCCGGAGCAGGCGGTCCGCCTGCGGCCTGAACATAGGTAAAGATGTATCCGCTCTTAGTACCACTCGACAGCATCCCGTCGATGATGCAAGCATTCGCGGGGCTAATGCAGCCGCCGCCTGGGCCAAGTTGTGCCAAGTTCGCAGAATAACCAACCTGTGGGAACAGGGTTGTATAAGTGATTTCCCCGGTGTTTACAGCGTGGATAGACGAGATGCAGGACGCTTCATTTGCGGAAATGCGCGCTCGCAACAGATTGGGTATGGCGATTGCGGCTATGACCAAAATTATGGCCACAACAATTAGCAACTCGATTAGCGAAAACCCATTTGGCGTCTTTTGTCTCATGGAATTATTGGCCCGCAACTCAACGATTGCGCTCCCTGCCTGATAGAGAGCACCCCGAGGGCCATTCCCTTGTTTCATCTAGATTGTTTCCCGTTTCCTAAGCAATGCAATACACGCGATTTAGCCGATGAGTAAAGGGCCTTTCTAGCAATAAAAGACACCTGAGAGCTGGCGCCGCCGAAAAGTGTCAGATCGTACGCTTAAATAGGTCAAAGTTTGTTATTCGCTGAGAGGTTCACGGACGAAATTCGCGCAGTGGCTCGAAGACGACTCGCATTCTCACAAAAAAGAAAGAGGGGAAAGCCTATGGGCTTTCCCCTCTTTTTTTAGGAAACTTCTGTTTACTGCAACGCCGGGTCGCCACCAACGGCCAACGGGCTGCAACCTGCGCCGGTGCCGTTGTAGTGGATCACGCCATCTTGAATCGAGCAGAACATACGCTGACCGGTGGTGCCGACAGTAAGCGGCGTCGCGGTGATCAGGTACGTCGTG
>Ga0126369_10002260_pt1 | contig 13657 bp, 14 predicted proteins | sample PanSoiMetaPlot_1_FD_109646 | JGI IMG/M metagenome (GOLD analysis project Ga0126369, IMG submission 109646) | Tropical forest soil microbial communities from Panama - MetaG Plot_1 | ecosystem: Environmental > Terrestrial > Soil > Tropical forest > Bulk soil | place: Panama | collected 2016-02-17 | reverse complement strand
GTTGTTGGCCGGGTTGTTGAGCGCGGGCGGGAGTCCTTTCGGCTCCGGCACGATCTGCCCACCCTCGTTGATGTTGGTGGTCGGCTGATCCTTGGTCGGATCGACACGCGGATCCGCGAACCCGCCCAGGTGCAGGCCCGTGTCGGTCTGCGGGCCGTAGGGAGCAGCGTTGTTGAAGTAGCCGCCGAGGATCTGCTGGATGATCCTTTGCAGCGCCTCGTTTGTTGCCTGCGCGCGCGCGGCTCTGTCTGCTGCCGACTGGGACAGGTAGGTCTGGTAGAAGCCGCCCAGCTGTCCTTGCAGCGTGTTGACGGCGTTCTGGGTGGCGATCCTGTTGGCAAGCCCGAGCGACTCTTCGCTTCCCTGCAAGGCTCCGGAGCGAAGCATGTTCGCCGCCGCCAGGTGGCTGAGGCTGTTCGCCCTGTTGACGGCCGCCGCGTGCTGCAGCTGCGCGTAGGTGGATGTTCCCGCCAGGTTGGCGGCGTTGATCAGGTCGAGGGTGGGCTGATCGACAACCCCGGAAATGTCTTCCCCGGTGACCGCCGGGCTGATCTGAGACTGGTCGGTGCCGAGACCCAGGTAGGAGGGCGTGAACCCGCCCTGGATGAAGGCGGCGCGCTGGTTGCCGCGCCAGATCGACTGTTCCAGGGTCTGCTGCGCGTTGATCGCTTTCAGCGCCTGGGTGAGGCCGGGATCCTGGTTGAGCAGGGCGGTGAAGTCGATTTCGCCCGTGGAGGTGAGCGGGATGTCAGGCATCAGAAGATCGCGATCCCTCCTCCTTCGAAGGTGGTTCCGTACACGACCACCTCGAAATACTCGGTGCCGGAGACTAGCGGCGCAAGGTCGAGCGTGTCACCCGAGGAGGCGACAACGGAAATGTCGATCTTCTCCTCGTGGCTTGCAGGGTTGAGCGAGGGCGAGGCGAGCGTCGCCCCGTTTCGCTGCACGGTGAAGGTTCGTTTCGCGACCGGGTTGTCGGGGGTGCGCGCGACGACGCTCGTGAGCAGGACGTTGATCGTCTGCCCGTCCCTGTCGGGCGGGATCGTCCAGGTCTCGGCGCTCGACTGCGCCCCGCTCCAGGGGAGCCTGTCGCTCCAGGAGGAGACGAACTGGCGCGGCTGCCTGCCGCCCACCCTGAGCACCCCGGAGGGAGGGTTGAGCATCCGCGCGGAGGCGACGAACCACGGCTCCAGCCATGCTTTCAACTCGCCGAGCGCCTCCGGGCTGAGGTCGAAGATGGAAGTGATCCTGGGGCTGCGGTGCGGAACGGGCGGCGGCTTGTAGGCGCGCGTGCTCATCCGAACTGGTTGGCTCCGGGGAAGCCCATCAGCCGCTGCGCGCCCGTGTTGTAGTCGCGCACGTCCAGGTCGATCGAGTAGATGATCGTCTGCGCGGAAGGGTTGGACTGGAACAGGCGCAGCATCACCCCGGTGGTGTCGTGGTTGATCTTGATTTCACGCCGGAGCGCTCCTCCGCGCGGGAACACGTGACCGCTCACAAGCCGAACCGTGTTGCTGGTCTCGGCGATCGGGGAGCCGTCCGCCGTCCTGCCCGTGAAACCGTCGATCCCGTAGAAGACTTCCACGTTCATCACCGGCTGATCCACGTCGGCGTCGCGCAGATCAAGCGTGATCGAGCCGTGCCCCCACGACTTGTGCCACGGCGTCCCTTCCAGCACCCTGGTCTGCAGCATCGGCAGCACCGCCTTGCCGTCGGCGTCCAGCTTGTTCTCGGGGATCGGCTTCAGGATCGAGGAGAGCCTGATCGTCTTCGCGATCTTGCCCTGGGCGCAGTACAACTCGCTGACCGGCATGTTGTTGACCGAGTTGCCGGTCGCGTACCCGACCCCGTTGATGTTGGTGAGGATCGTCCAGGTGACGGTGGGCAGGTAGCAGAGCAGGCTCTGGATCGGGTTGAAGGTGGAAGGGTCGAACACGTCAACTTTCAGGTAGTCGCGCCCCATCAGCCCGCAGGCGATCCCGCGCGGGTTGGAGGAGGAGAAGAGGCCGCGCCAGAAGCTGCTGATCCCGCTGCCGTCGGCTTTCTCGGTCAGCGACTGCACCGAGGCCGAGTTGGTCACGTAGACCCCGGAGGGGTTTGCGAACACGACCCCGCTGTCCAAGTGGACGATCGAGCGCGCGTCCGAACAGCCGACGTTCGCGAGCGGCTGCAGCTGCATGTTCACGTCGGTGACACCGGTGCCCGGCGGGATGTCGCCGAGGATGCGCTCGATCGCCTTGGAGGAGAAGACGAGCAGCACCCCCTGGGTGGAGGCAAGCCCGGTGATTTCCCAGGTGGTGTCGATGTAGGCCTGGGTCAGATCCCAGGCGGTCGATTCGGCGAACGGCAGCGGGGAAAACCAGATCCTGTTCGGGTTGGTGAAGTTGCGCGCGAGCACGATCCGGCTCACATGCACGCAGGAGCGAAACGCGACCGGTGGGGAGCCTCCCAGGTTGGAGAGGACGATGTTCGGGTCGATCCACTCCACCTTTTTCGGTGACACGCCGAGGCCGCTGAACTGGGCGTTGTCGTCGGTGAGGATCACCTTGCCGTTGTAGTAGGCCGGGTTTTCGCTGGTAAGGAAGCCGACGCTGCCGATCGAGACCGCGCCGGGGGCGCTCTCCGAGGTCACGTCGTACAGGTTGTGGTCGTCGGCGACGCAGATGATCCGGTCGGGCGGGTCGATGATCGCGATCGTGCGGCAGCCTGTCGCCGACCCCATCGCCGCCGAATGGGCGCTGGTGCCTCCCCGCTTGTAGGCGACCCCTGGGCGGTCGAAGAGGAAGTCGCCCACGTCGTAGACCGAGCCGGTCGGCTGCACGTGCGGAGGCATGTCGCGCACGAGGCCGCGCTGGAAGATTTCGGTGACGGTGCGGTCTGGGTTGAGCCTTACGGCCACGTGAGCAGGTCGGTGGAAGGATCGTGCGGGATGTAGCGGTTCTCCTCGAAGGTGCGCACGTCGAACTGCAGCCCTTTGCGTCCTTTGCGCTGGTTGACGTAGGCCCAGAAGCGGGCGTTCCACTCCTGCGCGAAGGCGCGGTACTCGTCCAGGAGCGGATCTTTCTTGAACTGCGCCCCGTCGATCAGGGCCAGGTACTCGACCAGCTTGGAGAACGGCTCCGGGAGCGGGCAAAGGTCGAACCCGGAGAGGATTTCCGGCAGCAGCGAGCCGAAAAAGTGCATGCTCTCGCCGCCGTTTGCGTCCGGCCAGAACTCGACCGTGCCCTGCCACAGGTAGTAGATCCTCGGCGGCCCGGAGGAGACGCCCTGGGCGCGCAGGGAGAGGATCAGGTCGAGGCTGACCGCCTCTGCGAGCGTCTTTTTCTGCCCACCGTCATCGGCGGTGATGTAGTCGAGCCGCACGAGCGAGGTGGGCAGGATCGCCGTGGACTGGCCTTTGGTAAGAACGGCGGCGTCGGCCTCGCCCCGGAAGAAGCCGGTCTCGATCGCGATCTTGGCGATCGCCCCGTTCACCCACAGGCCCGCGCGGGCGTAGTCGTCCTCGCTGTCGAGGCGCAGCTTGTCGCTGACAGCGCCCACCAGGTCGTTGAAGTTGGCTGCGTAGCTAGGCACGTGGCCTCCGCTTCGGGGTCAGCTTGTCCAGCTGGATCTGCTCCACGTCAGGGTGAGCACCCAGACGGGCGATTTCAGCCGCAGGATCGATCGTCCGTCGAGGTGAAGGCTCGTCCTGGTTCCGCTCGTTGATGTGCTGAACCCACAGCGATGGTGCGTCAGCGATGTCTCGCCCAAGATCGCGAGCCAGACCACAAACAGGACAGGTAACGGTGTAGGTGTCGAAGACAGCCAGACATTCCGCACACGCATAACCGGCACGGACTCGCTCAAAGTCCGGCTCGGTGAGGCCGTTGAGCCTCCCCCCTCCGGGAAAATCCATCGTGAACTCGGGCACCAGGAAACCTTTCACCTGGCTTTTGATCGCCTGCTCGCGGTTCACCCGATCGCCGCCTTCCACTCTTCCTGCATTTGAGGGAGGCCACGTTCGGAGGCTACCTTCTCCTGCGCGGCGGAGACCAACTCGAAGCGCAGCTTCGGATCCCGGATCAGGCGCTCGACCGCCTGGGCGAACTCGATCCACGAGTTGGCCATCAGGCAGGTCTCCTCGTGCTTCCAGAACTCGTTGTAGACGGGGATGTTGGAGCAGACCACAGCCGCGCCGGAAATCGTGTACTCGATCGCCTTCACGTCCGACTTGCCCATGTTGAAATCGTTGTAGTTGAGCGGGCAAAGACCGATGTCGAGCGGCAGCCCTGCCCGGTGATACTCATCCGAGCGAACCCAGGGGATGTGCTCGTCCACCACCTTCTGCCATTCCGCGATTCGCTCCCTGGAGGCGTCGGTGCGCTGGAAGATCACTTCCCCCTCCTCCGTCTCGATCCGATCGGGCAGGCCCGGCTCCGGGTCGGAGGGACTCCAGCCGACCATCACCGTCTTCGCCTTGTGGAACTTGGCGGTCTGGAAGGCGGCGTAGGCAATCGACACGTCCCAGACGTGCGAGGCGCTGCCCATGAAACCGACCCGAACGCGGCCGTCGCCAGGGACACGTTCGGGCCAGTTCTCGGCGGGGATGTGGTTGCGGCAGACGTGCAGTTCCGGAAGCCCTTTCCTGCCGAAGCGCTCCCGGAACTCCCGCAAGTATCGGTCTCTCAGCCAGTTCGTGGAGAAGATGCAGGCGTCCTGCTGGGCGAACGCCTTCGCGTGTTCGAGCAGATCTGAGTCCTTCTTCATCCGCTCCCGCAGCATCACGTTGCCCGCAGGGGCGAAGTAGTTGTCGTCCGACTCGGCGATCGTGCGGATCAGGTTCTGCTCCCGCATAGACTTGGCGAGCACCGACTGCGCGAATGCGGGACGGCTGAAGATCGCCACCCCCTCGTGGTCGGGGAACTCCGCTTCCAGTCTCGTCCAGCGGTACGGGGTCTTCTTGCTCCGCACCTTCTCCCATCCCGCCATCGTCAGGATCCGCTTCTGCGTACCGTCCACAAGCGTCATCGTCAACGTCCAGGGGAGCGGCTTGCCGGTGTGCGGCTCCGTGAAGACCTTCTCGGCGTCGTCCTCTCCGATCAGGCAGACGTTCGCGCCGATCGCAGCGGCGGGTGCCTTGCAGCGCCAGAACACGTCGTTGCTGCCCGCGATCGTGTAGAAGGTCGCGGGCGCGTCAGCTGAGTGTGATCGCTTCCTCGGGTCGAGCGTCTCGGGCAGGCTCACTGACACTGAGGGTCTCCTCCAGCTGGGCGATCAGGGTTTTCCGCTGCTTGTTCTCGCTCTCGTAGAGCAGGGCCTCGCGCACCAGGCCGAGGCTCTCGGCGAACTGCGCGACCTGCTCGGCGTTCATGTCGTCGTAGGTCGGCCACGGCTTCTCGGCCGGAACCACCTCGAACTCGACTTTCGCGACCAGGAACGGCTGCTGACGGCCGATCCTCTCGATCGCCGCCTCCACCGACTCGCGCTCCTCGTCGCTCCAGCCAAGCTGCTGCTGGGCGGCCTCGGAGTCGAAGAAGTGGCCGTGGATGACCGCGTGCTCCTCCATCTGCCCGGTGAGCGGGTTCTCGGAGTTGAAGGTGCCGCCGTGCTCGCCGAAGTCGGCGACCAACGGGGTGATCCGACCGATTTCCACCCCTGTTGCCTGATGGAAGATCGGGGACTCTGAGCGCACCAGAACCTGGAACGCTGCATATGCACTCTTGTAGAGGGCCATCTGCCTCCTTGGGTTTGTGGAGGGGCGGCCGAAGCGGCCCCTCCACACAGAAGCGTAGACCTAGGTGGAGACGCCCGTGAGCAGGGCGTGCCTGCGCTCGTGGATCACCTGGATGCAGGTCTCGGAGCGGTACTCGTCTTTCACCCCGTCGTAGTCGGGGGCCTGCCGATCCTTCAGCAGGCGGGTCGAGCCGACGTTGCGCAGCGGCCGCAGCCGCACCGCGTCCATGTCGATCACGAACACGTACCCGCCGAACACCGCCGAGTCCATCCAGTCGGGGTGCTTGATGATGTCCACGGTGCCCTGACCGGAGACGTAGCGCTTCATCACGATCCCGTAGGTGTTGCCCTGGTCGGGGGTGACCACCTGCAGGTTGTTGCGCGCGTAGCCTTCGATCACCGCGATCGCCTGCGGGGAGCAGAACGCGGTCTTGTTCTGGGAGCCGTAGCGGAAGGCCAGCTTCAGGAACGTCACCCAGGCCAACTCGGTGAGCGGCGAGGCCGCCGCCGAGACGTTGGTGGCCAGGTAGCTGAGGATGCCTCCCGCCACCCTGGTGGTGGAACTGATCGAGCGGAAGCCGAAGAAGGCCGACTGCTCGATCGCACGCGCGTGCTCGATCCCGAACTTCTTGGTGAGACGGGCACGCTCGTCCCCGCCGTAGTGCATCGTCCCCAACTCGGTGGTGGTGACGCCGAACGGGGTGCGGAAGATTTCGTCGTAGTTGAACTGCGTGACCTGCTGCGGGAACTTGATTTCACGCAGGGTCGCACCTTCGGCGTTCGCGTTCGCGACCAGATACAACTCGCCGGAGACGGGGACGCCTCCTGTCGCGGCGGTTCCGAGGATGGTGCCCGTGATCGAGCCTGCGGCCGTCGCGGACACGAGCAGGCCGAAGTTGAGTGCGCTGAAGCGAACCACGTCGCCCGCCCGGAAGATGTCCTGGGCGACCGCGTACACGGTTGCGCTCGCCGAGGCAGAAGCGGTGAGGGTGGTGATGCGAGGCATCGACTCGTCTTCCAGCCACTCGCATTTCGGGTTGTCGGATGAGACCTGGCCCATCGCGTCCGACAGCGCGCAGAGCGGCGCGGCGCTCGGCTCCAACTCGTAGACGTTCGCGTCCATCCCTCGGACGTTGTTGTCCACGTTCTGGATCGAGGATTCCGGCCCTGGGAGCAGCGTTACCGGCATGAAAAGCCTCCGTTGCCTAGAAGTTCAGGTTTCGGATTGCCCTTCGCCGCGATCGAGGCCAGGTCGCTCGGATTGCCCTCACGTGGGAGGAGTCCGTCCTGGCTTGCCGCTCCGGCTCTGGAGTCCGCCGGAAAATCTAGCCGACTACTTGGGTTTGAACAAATCCATGTAGCCGCCGAGCGGGATGTCTTTGATCCGCTGCCATTCGGCCGCGTCCTGCTCGGGGTTTCTCACCTGCGCGCCCTGCCCTTGCAGACCCTGCTGGTTCATCTTCGTGATCCGGTCTTGCTCCTCTGCGTTTCTGCGGCTCATCGTGTCCTGGGCCATGATCACCTGCGCTGCCTCTGTGAGCGTGCGCTCGAATCCTTCCACCGAGTTGTCGTTGGGGATCCAGTGCTGCCTGCCTTGCAGGAACTCTCCGATCCTGGGAGCCAACTCCTCCCAGTTGTCGTAGTTGCGAGCGACCCGCTCGGTCGCCATCGTGATCGCCATTTCCCGTTCGGCGTCCTGGTTTTTGTCCACCCTGCCGCCGTACTCCTGCATCGCCTGCTGCATTTCCTGGCGATACATCTGCCTGTTCAACTCGATCTGGATCGCCAGCATCGCCTGCGCGTCGCCTTCGTCCACCGCACGCTGGAAGTTCTGGATCAGCGGATCCTCGGAGGCGTTCCAGGGCTGCTGCGAGCGCGTCTGCTCGTTGATCGACTCCATGTTTTGCAGCGCCGAGGAGAACTGCTCCCGCTCCTGGTCGATCTGCGCCTGCATCTGCATCAGCCGCTGCTCGGCTTCTGAGTAGGAGCGGGCCATGTCCTCCGGGGTCTTGAACTTCTCGGGGAGCCACTCCGGCCGCTCCGGCGGCGGGGCTTGTCCGTCCGGTGCTTCCACGCCCGCCTACTCTAGAGCAAGACCAGCTTGCTCGGCCAGCCGCTGCCTGCTGGCCGTCTGCTCCATCAGCCGCGCGGGAGCCTCCATCGCCTCGACAAGCCCGGCTATCCGGCCTGTTTCGTACTTGTACTCCTCCATCGTCTTGCAACGCCCGTTCACCACCCTGCGCTGGCTTGCCGTGGAAAGCCCGATCAGGTAGTCGATGAAGAAACCCCACCCTGGATGCTCGGTCAACTCCTGGATCCTGGCGGCGCGCTCGATCAGCGAGCGAAGTTCGGCCTCGTCCAGGCCTTCCAGGTCTCCGAGCAGGTTCTCGAACTCGCTCACCTATTCCCCCTGAACACCTCGCCCACGCTCGGCGGGCGCTGGAAGCCGTTGGGCAGCTGGGTCGTCTGGGGGGCCTGCGGGGCCTGACCCGGTGGCAGCGGCGCAGCGGAGGGTTGCTGCTGGCTCTGCGAGGGAAACAGGCCCTGCAGGTTGGCCAGATCGTAGGCGGCGGCCAGCTTCTCCAGCAACGGTTGCACGTTGACGAGGCCGACCTGCGCGAACGGGGCGAGCGCGTTCAGGACGGCGATCGCCTCCGAACGCTCCTGCTGGCGCAGCAGGCTCTCCGACCCGGCCTGGATCCGCACGTCGTACTCGCCCACGATGTCGTCGGGGCCGACCGAGACCCAGGCGTAGGCGTCCCCTGGCCCTTCGATCTTGATCGCGGTGTCCTTGGTCAGAAACTGCTTGGTCAGGTCTGCCCACTGCTCGAACACGCGCTGCCAGGTGTTGAGCCTGATCTGGTTGGCCTTGAAAGTAAGGAGGCGAGACGCGCTCTCGGTGAGCAGAGACACCCCGGTCGCGGTGTTCTGATCGACGCCCGTGCCGGTCGCCCCGGTGACGTACGGCGTCACCCCGGTCACATACTGCAAGCGCCCGAGCAGCGTCTCCTCCTCCTCGTACGCCTCCCGTGGGAGCGGAGGCGCATCTTTGAACTCGACGTCGTCGTGGTCTGTGACCGGCCACAGGAAGGCGGGCTGCATCACCAGCTGGGTCGGGTCGCGCAGCGTCTCCCGGTAGGTGGCCCCGCGCATCACCGTGAACTTCAGGTTGTCCATCCGCAGGTTGGAGACCATCCACAGCGCCTGCTGGAGCGCGTCCACCAACTCGGTCTCGCTGATCCCTTCGATCTTGAACAGGTCGGGGCGTGAGCAGCTGATCACGCACGGCTTGCCGTTCATCCAGTACGGCTTCGGGCCGTCGGCGAGCAGCACCTGGCGGTTGCCGATCACGGTCATCCGCTTGTCCCGCCACACCTCCAGGATTTCGAACCTGTCCTTGTAGGGATTGGTGACCTCGCTCATCAGCCGGTTCTGGGCAGTCTGAGGCGGCTGCAGGCCGGGGCCGGAGCGGTAGAGCACGTCCAGGTTCTGGTACTGGCCGATCCCGGAGTTCTCGTCGTAGCGCTTGCGCTCCAACTCCTCTTTGGTCAACCAGTCGCGCATCACCACGTACTCGGCGCATTCGACGTTGCGCGCGTACGGATCCCACCAGCAGTCGTAGGCGTTCCAAGGGATGAAGGTGGGCCTGTCCGCCTCCACCATCCGCAACGGCCCGTCCGGGGTGATCCTGTCCCCTTCGCGGTAAAACCACATCGTCTTGCCGGGCGAGACGCCATAGAGGAGCGCCTGCTTGATCACGACTTCCTCTTTCTCTGCCAGGTGGTCGCGATCGCCGTAGTAGCCGAGCGCCACCCCCATCGCCCGTGCGGGCAACTCGTCCTGGGGGCGGCGCGGCGTGCAGATCGCGCGCGGCATCCCCTGGATCATGTTGGCGATGCACTGGTCGATCACCTGCATCCCGTACTTCACATACAGGCGGGTCTGCCAGTTTTTCGCGTTGACCGCCGGGCGCTGCACGCCCCGATACACGTCGTAGGCCTTGTCGAAGCGCTGGATCCGCTGGGTGTGCTCCTGCCAGCCAGGGTTGATCTGGTTGAGCGTGGAGCGGACGACTTCGGAGGGTCTACCGGCCGGGGGGCTGCTGGCCTCCGCCACCCTGGCCTCCGCCTTGCATCATCCTCGTCTGCACCCCGGTGAGCAGCAGCAGCGCCCTGGTGGCGTCCTGCACGTCACGCGGGTCGGGTAGGGCGGCGAGCACGCCCGGCAGCTGGTTGATGCATTGCTGCAGAACCTGCAAAGGATCCTGGCCGGGCGTGTAGCCACCCTGATCGGCAAGTCCGGGGGGGAGTGCCGGTGCGCCCTGTTGCGCCTGCAGTGCTGCCATCAGGTCGGCAGGGACGGCCACGGGCGCAGTCTACGCCCAACTGGTGACGGGTGCGCGCACGATCTGCCGGGGAAGCCCGGTGGCGACGTGGATCCCGATCGCGAGCGCCAGGACAAGATCGTCGTTGCAGCCCGGCTGGGCCTCTGCGCGCTCCTTGTCGCTCCACACGAACGTGCCCATTTCGTTGACCGCGCGCAGGGAGTAGAGGCCGAACTCGCGCTCCCGGATCGCATTCTCCAGCGCCTCCAGAACGACCGCTCGCATTTTCAAGGTGGTGTCGAAACCGGTTCGATCTGTCCACCGCTGGGAGAGACGGTCGATAACCCGCCGCGTGTACAGGCGCGGGTAGGCGTATCGTTTCAGCACCTGATCGATCGCCAGACCCCAGCCGCCCGTCAACTCGCAGACGACGATGGCATCGTTGTAGAGCCTGCCGATGCGGTAGACCTGATCCGCGACGATGCCGGTCTCCTGCTTACCCTGCCACTCGGCCACCTGCTCGAAGGTCTCTACGTCGATTACCTGAACGGCGCTGTAGTCCTCTCCACGGCCCGAGGAGGCATCGACCGAAATCACGTAACGGTGACCTTTCACCTCGCGCCCAGTCTCCGGGTCGCTTCGGTCTCGCACCGGCCGTCTCCAGACGGCCAGCGGGCCTCCGTGCGTCTCGATCTTGAGCGGTTCGTCGGGCGGCTGCTTACGCTTGCCTAGCCGGTAGGCCACGTCCTGGGGGATGTCTCCCATCGTCACCCCGTTGAACAGCGGCGGTGATTTCTCCGCCAGCTGCTGGTAGAAGCGCAGCGCGTCGGTGTCGAAGAAGGAGGAGCCGCTGATGAACTCCCACAGGCCTTCCAGATACCTGCGCCTGATCCACTCTTTCTGACCTTGCAGGGTGTCGATGTAGTCGGCGGTCAGGTACGGGTTGTCGGTCGCTCGCGCGAAGAAGAACTCGGCGTCCCCGATCGGCTTGATCCCGCCTTCCATCCACAGTTCGCGCTTGTACAGGCCGTGCTCGGTCTGCTCGCCCCCTTCGATGAACCAGCGTTGCAGCCAGTGGCCTGGGTTGCCGGGGTTGAAAGTCAGGATCGCTGTGTTCGGCATCCCCTGCTGGCGCAGGCGCGTTATCAGGCGCAGCACCGTGTCCTCGGCGATTTCCTGCGCCTCATCGAAAAAGATCATCCCGATTTCCGATGAGTACCAGCGGATCGGGTCGTCCAGGCCGACGAAATGGATGATCGAGCCGTTCCAGAGCGTGATGAAGTCGGCCCCGTTCGAGTTGCGCGTGTGCGCGATTACTTCCGAGGGGACGACCTGCGTGAGCATAGTTCTGCGCGTAGTTGCGGTGATGCTGGTGTGCGTCTGTCGGGCGACGACAGCCAGGAGGCCGGGATGATCAAGAGCGGCATCGAATACGATTTCGCAGCCTGCGCGCGACTTACCGCCTCCCATCGCGCCTCCATATCCTCTGATCTTGGCTTTGGAGAGGATGAGGCCTCGCTGAGGCGAGAGAGGCTCGAAGATGGAGACGACGTTTTCTGCCACATCACCGCGCCTGATAGGGCAGGTAGCCGAGCATTTTCAGCATCATCAGGTAGTTCGCCTGCACGCGCGGATCCTGACCGTAGTTTTGGTAGGAGAGCACCCTGGACAGGTTGAGCGCGTCCATCGGCGAGACGCCCTGCATGCGCAGCTGATGGGCCTGGTACATCTGGTCGTTGCGCATCCGATTGTTGCGCTGCTGCCAGTCATAGGCATTTCTCGCCTGGCCGAGCACGAATCCGAGCGGGCCGTGGACGAGCGTGGCCATCTACGCGGGCGGTGCGACCGGAGGGGCCATCGCCGGAGGGGTGGAACTGGCGGAAATGGTCACGTTCACGGTGTCCTTGGCCGGGTCGGCCCCGAACACCGTGATCACCTGATCGACCGCATCCTTGGCGGTGATCGCCGTGTCGCCTTCGACCAGGGTCACGTTGACGCTGATGAACATCTATCTGCCTCCGTTCATGCCGCTCAGGGTTGCCATCGCTGCCTGTTCCTCGAAAGTCTCCACGAACGCGCGCAGGCCCGCCATCCCGAAGACGATGATCGGCTGCTCCGGCTGGGCCTCGCGCAGCACTTCGCCGGTCTCGTCGTCCACTTCCTGCAAGACGGGGACGATCGCAAACTTGTACGGGCGGGTGCTCATCAGTTGGGCACGATCAGTTGCCGATACCCGGCTCCGCCGGAGTCGGGAGCGCCGAAAGCTACCTGCTTGATCCCGTAGTCCTTGAAGTTGAGGAAGAGACCCGTCCAACTGGTGGTGGTGTTTCCGCCGACCGGGCCGTTGACGATTATGTCGCCGCTGAACTGGATTCTGTTGGCCGAGTATTTCGCCATCGTCGTGTCCAGTCCCGTGCCGAAGTACAGGTTGGTGCCGACGGTAACAGTGCCCGGAACATAGGCGCTCCCGTCTCCGCTGAGAACCAGCGCGGGATTCTGGGCCAACACGTTCGAAGTGTCGGATGTTCTCCAGACGCAGAAGGTCATCTTGTTCCCGGAGTCGGTGCTGCCGTCGTGGGATGTGAAAATTACCGAGCGATACTGGCGCAGAGAGCCGTACCAGGAAAATTCGATCTGAGGGTTGTTGGCCGAGCCGCTCCCGTTGTTGAGAGAGAGCCACTGCCCATTGTTGATCGCGAAGGTGTCATCGGTCTGAAGCAGGTTCGGGCCGTAGCGGTACAGGTTCGTATCCACCCCTGCGCTCCCCGGCCCCCAACTGATGACACCGTTGTTCCAAAGCTGGATGCGAGGCAAGCCCGCAGAAGCGTTGTCGAAGATGGAGAGGCCGTTCGTGCCCTGCGCCGTGCCGAGACCAAGCATCAGAGACGACTGCATGTTGAATGTCCCTGCCGTCCAGCGCTGAAGGTACGTGTCCAGAGCGTTGGTGCCGTCTCCGAACCAGAGCACTCCGTCGTTTCGCAGATAGGCACGCACCTGCGCATCGCCGCTCGCGAGCGTGGAGAAGCCCCAGCCGCCGAGAGCGCCCTGCGACTGGAAGGAGCCGACGGTGCCGACGATGTTGCCGCCCACGCGAAAGATGTAGGTATCACCTGCAGTCGAGTAGCCCAGGTAGAGGCTTCCGCCACACTGAATGTTCCCGCCGGTCAGGAACGCGCCGTCGGTGCGGAGCCAGTTCGCCCCCTGCCGGTAGAGGCTCGCGTCCACCCCGGCGACACCAGACCCGAAACGCAGGTAGCCGTCGTTGTACATCCCGATCCGGCCGTAACTCTCGCCTGATGCCTGCGTGATGATGAAGCCGTTTCCGGCAGTGAGTCCGTTCCCGGCCTGGATGGCTGCACCGGTCGTCAGGAAGTTCGCGTTCGCGCGAGCGATGAAGGTGTCGTTGTTGGTACCGAAGTAGATGCGGCTGTAGCTGTCGTTGTTCAGGTACAGGTACTGGTTGACGACGAGCGAGCCGTCCGTCTTGAGCATGTTGGCGACGGCGCGGTACAGGTTCGTGTCCGGCGCGGTCGAGCCTCCCGGCCCCCAGTTGATCGAGCCGTTGTTCTGCTGGATACGCAGACGGGGGTTGGCCTCGTTGCCGACGAAGATGCCGTAGGC
>Ga0126369_10002259_pt1 | contig 13658 bp, 13 predicted proteins | sample PanSoiMetaPlot_1_FD_109646 | JGI IMG/M metagenome (GOLD analysis project Ga0126369, IMG submission 109646) | Tropical forest soil microbial communities from Panama - MetaG Plot_1 | ecosystem: Environmental > Terrestrial > Soil > Tropical forest > Bulk soil | place: Panama | collected 2016-02-17 | reverse complement strand
GGCGGAAGGAGGACTACCCGCACCAGTTCTCGGGCGGCATGCGTCAGCGGGCCATGATCGCGATGGGTCTGGCCAACGAGCCCAGCCTGCTGATCGCGGACGAGCCCACCACGGCCCTGGACGTGACCGTCCAGGCGCAGATCGTCACGCTGCTCAAGCAGCTCAACCGCGAGCTGGGCACCGCGATCGTGCTCATCACTCACAACATGGCGCTGGTCGCCAGCATCTGCACCCGCGTGATCGTGATGTACGCCGGTCGGGTCGTCGAGGAAGGCCCGGTCGGGCAGATATTCAAGAGCCCGCAGCATCCGTACACGTGGTCGCTGCTCCGCTCCGTGCCCCGTGTCGACGCGGTCCGCAGCGCTCGGCTGGTCAGCATCACGGGTCTGCCGCCGGACCTGGTCCGCCTGCCGCCGGGCTGCAAGTTCCACCCCCGCTGCGCGTTCCGCGAGGACCGCTGCTCTGAGGAGGAGCCCCCGCTCGCGGAGGTCGGGAAGGACCAGGTGGCGCGCTGCTGGGTGCTGATGCGGAACGTGCCCCAGGAGGCGGCGAAGGAGCTGGAGGCGGTCACCATCTCCCGCGAGGCCGCAGAGGAGCTGAAGGCCAGCTCGGACCTCGAGGAGGCGGCCGATGGCAGTTGAGGCGTCGGCGGGGACGAGCGCGCAGCCGGCCATCGATCCGGTCATCCTGCGCGTCGAGGACGTGTACAAGTACTTCCCGGTCGGCGGGGCGGGCGGCGAGGTGGTCCGGGCCGTCGACGGCGTCAGCTTCGAGGTGCGCAGGGGGGAGACGCTCGGGCTCGTCGGCGAGTCCGGCTGCGGCAAGTCGACGCTGGCCCGCGTCATCACCCAGCTCCAGCCCGCGACGGCGGGCCGGGTGGTGTTCAACGGCCAGGAACTGACGCGGCTCTCCGGGTCCCGCATGCGCCGCATCCGCCGCCAGGTGCAGATCATCTTCCAGGACCCGTTCGCGTCCCTGGACCCGCGCATGACGGTCGGCGAGATCATCGCGGAGCCGATCGACAACTTCGGCGTCGCCCGGGGCCGGGCCCGGCAGGATCGCATCCAGGAACTGCTCCGGCTCGTCGGCCTCAACCCGAACTTCACCAACCGCTACCCGCACGAGTTCTCGGGCGGCCAGCGGCAGCGCATCGGCATCGCCCGGGCGCTGGCGCCCAATCCGACGTTCATCGTGTGCGACGAGCCGGTCTCGGCGCTGGACGTGTCGATCCAGGCGCAGATCATCAACCTGCTGCAGGACCTGCAGCGGGAGTTCAACCTGACGTACCTGTTCATCGCCCACGACCTCGCGGTGGTCCGCCACCTGTCTGACCGCGTAGCGGTGATGTACCTGGGCAAGGTCGTGGAGGTCGCCGACCGCACGGACATCTACGAGGCGCCGCAGCACCCGTACACGCGGGCGCTGCTGTCGTCGATCCCCGTGCCGGACCCCGTGGTCGAGGCACACCGTGACCCGATCCTGCTCCAGGGTGAGATCCCGTCGCCGGTGAACCCGCCGGCGGGATGCCGGTTCCACACCCGCTGTCCGATCGCACGGGTGCCGGGCGTCTGCTCGGAGATCGAGCCCGACCTGGAGCCACACGGCCGGCCGATGCAGCAGGCCGCCTGCCACTTCGCGGGCCAGGAGATCGGCTGACGCCCGACTTCGTCCTGTCCGCCGACGCGATGCGGCGCCGCCGTGGCGTGAAGTGGCACCGCTACGGCGGCGACGTCCTGCCCGCCTGGATCGCCGACATGGACTTCGCCGTCGCGGAGCCGGTCCGGCGGGCCCTGGCTCGGCTGGTCGAGGAGGGCGACTACGGGTACCCCGCCCGCGAGGGAGAGGACGGCCTGGAGGCGGCGTTCGCGCGTCGAATGCGGACGCGCTTCGGCTGGGAGGTCGACCCGGAGCAGGTGGTGCCCGTCGCCGACCTGGTCCAGGCGATCGTCGCGTCGGTCGTGGCCTTCAGCGAGCCCGGCGACGGAGTGGTGGTGCAGACGCCGATCTACCCGCCATTCCTGAACGCGATCTCCACGACCGGTCGCCGCCGCGTGTTCGACCCCCTTGTCGACGACGGCCGCCGGCTCGTCATGGACCCCGGGAGCCTGGAGGCCGTGGTGGACGCCGGGACGCGGCTGCTGCTCCTGTGCAACCCGCACAACCCGAGCGGCCGCGTGTTCGAGCGGGCGGAGCTGGAGGCGGCCGGCCGGGCGGCGGTCGAGCACGACCTCGTGATCGTGTCGGACGAGGTCCACTGCGACCTCGTGTACCCGGGGAGCACCCACATCGTGCTGGCCACGATGGGCCCGGAGGTCGCGCGGCGCACCGTCACGATCAGCTCGGCCACGAAGAGCTTCAACATCCCGGGGCTGCGCTGCGGGGTCATGCACTTCGGGTCGGAGGAGCTGCTGGCCCGGTTCCGCCGGGCGATTCCCTGGCGCCTGCTGGGCACCGTCGGGGTCACGGGCGTGGACGCGACGGTCGCCGCCTGGCGCGAGGGGCAGCCGTGGCTGGACGCGGTCATGGAGGTCCTGTGCGGCAATCGGGACCAGGTGGCCGCGTGGGCGGCCGGTCTGATGCCGGCGATCGGCCACCGGCCGCCCGAGGCGACGTTCCTGGCCTGGCTCGACTGCGCCGGGGTGACGCCGGGCGGCGTCCGGCCGCAGGAGTTCTTCCTGGAGCGGGCGCGCGTGGGCCTGCACTCGGGCGTCGAGTTCGGGCCGGGCGGCGAGACGTGCGTGCGGCTCAACTTCGCCACGTCGCCAGCCATCCTGGCGGAGATGCTCGGGCGGATGACCGTCGCGATCGAGCGCAGGGGCCAGCTACCCTCCTCACGATGACCAGCGACAACCGCGACACGGCCGTGGCCTGGCGGTTCCACGACGCCACCAAGTACTGCGCCGGCCGGGACGAGAGCGGCGCCGAGTGGTTCGGAATGGGCACGCCCCCGCACGTCGAGCCGTCGATCTGGCAGCAGGACTGGTCGCTGGAACCCTACCCGTTCAAGGTCTACGAGACCCTGCCCCCGCTGGAGATCCCGCACGAGCTCGCCCCCTCGCCGCGCCCCGCCCTCCAGGCGATCGCCCGCACCGGAGCCGAGGCCGACGCCACCGCGCTTCCCGATCGCGCCGCACTGGCGCGGATCGGCCTCCTCTCCAACGGGCTCATGGGCCGGCACGCCAGAACGGCCAGGGGCGGGACCGTCGAGTTCCGGACGGCGGGCGGCACGGGCGCGCGCTACCACCTCGAGGTCTACTTCGTCTGCGCCGACCTCCCCGACCTGCCGGCCGGCGTCTACCAGTACGCGGCCCACGACCACAGCCTCCGGCAGCTCCGGGCCGGCGACTTCCGGGGCGTCCTGGTCGACGCCACAGGCGGCGAGCCGGCGGTGACCCGCGCGCCCGTGATCCTGGCGCTGACCAGCACGTTCTGGCGCAACGCCTGGCGCTACAAGGCCCGCGCTTACCGGCACGCGTTCTGGGACGCCGGCACCGCCCTCACGAACGTCCTGGCCGTCGCGGCTGCCGGCGACCTCGGCGCCCGTGTGGTGATGGGCTACGCGGACGCGCCGGTGAACGCGTTGCTCGGCGTCGACGGCCGCGACGAGGCCGTCATCGCGCTCTGCGCCATCGGGCGAGCGACCGAGGCGGCGCCGCCGGCCCTGGAGGTGCCGCCGCTGGCGCTGCCGACGCGGTCGATCTCGCCGCGCCAGGTGGAGTTCCCGCAGATACAGATCCTGCACACGGCCTCCGGGCTCGCGTCCGGCGCGGAGGCGGTCGCCTGGCGGGCCGAACCGCTGCGGCGCCCGCCGCCGGAGCCGGCCGGAGCGGTCGTCGCGCTCCGCCCGCTGCCCGAGCCGGCGTGGTCCGGGGTCCCGATCGAGGACGTGATCTTCGGGCGCCGCTCGACACGCCATTACGCGGCCGACGTCCCGATCCCCTTCGACGCGTTCTCCACGCTGCTGGAGCTCTCGTCCCGGGGCATCGACGCCGACTGCCTGGCGGCCGACTCGCCGCCGCTGCACGACCGCTACCTGATCGTCAACAACGTCGAGGGGCTGGCGCCGGGGGTCTACGTCCACCATCGCGGGCTCGCCGCGATCGAGCTGCTCCGGGAGGGGGACTTCCGGGCCCAGGCTCAGCGCCTGGCCTGCCTCCAGGGGTACGCCGCCGACGCGCACGTGAACTGCTACTCGCTCGCCTCGCTGAGGCCGGTCTTCGAGCGCTACGGCAACCGGGGGTACCGGCTGGCCCAGCTGGAGGCGTCGCTGTACTCGGGGAAGCTGCACCTCGCGACGCGCCCGTTCCGCCTGGGCGCGGTCGGCTCCACGTCGCTGGACGACGAGGTCACGGAGTTCTTCTCGCCCCACGCCGCCGGCAAGAGCTACCTCTTCGTCGTGGTGTTCGGCAGGCGCCGGCCGGCATCCGCTCCCTGACCTCGCGCGGGCTTCCCGAGCCTGCGGCCGCGACCCCGGTCCCTGTACAGTTCTTCTCCGTGACCCTCCGGTTGCCGCGGCAACGCCGAGGGGGGACGGCACGTCCAGGGCCACGCCTGGCCGACGTGGCCGGTCCGGGTCCCCTGGTACGCTGATACTCGCCATGAGCGGTCCAGCCCGCCGCAATCTCCTCTTCCTCTCCGCCGGTCTCGCCGCGGCTGGCCTGCTCGGCGCCTTCGGCTGGCAGGGCTTCTCCACCACCCCCGCCAACTCGTGGACCTATTCCCACCTGATCGACCAGGTCCAGCGAGGCGAGGTCAAGCAGGTCCAGATCGAGGGGACGACCGGCCACGTCCTGGCGGGAGACGGCAGCCAGCACGAGGTCCAGCTCCCCGCCCAGACCAGCCAGCTCGCCGCGACTTTGACCGCGGACAACGTGGACGTCGAGTACGTGAACGCGGACGTCCCCAACCTCCTGCAGCGGCTCCTGCCCATCCTGATCGTCGTGCCGCTCCTCGGCGTCCTGGTCTTCGTCGTGCTCCAGCAGTCGCGAGCTCAGAGCGGCCAGCAGCCGACGTTCACCCGCAGCCGCGCCCGACCCGTGCTGGGCGGCGCGTCAGGGGTCACCTTCGTCGACGTGGCCGGCGCGGACGAGGCGAAGCAGGAGCTGACAGAGATCGTGGAATTCCTGAAGGAACCCCTCCGATTCGCCGAGCTGGGCGCCCGGATCCCGAAGGGCGTGCTGATGGTCGGCCCGCCCGGCACCGGCAAGACGCTGCTCGCCAAGGCGGTGGCCGGCGAGGCCGGGGTGCCCTTCTTCGGCATGTCGGGCTCGGAGTTCGTGGAGATGTTCGTCGGCGTCGGCGCGTCGCGCGTCCGCGACCTCTTCGAGCAGGCCAAGCGACACAGTCCCTGCATCGTGTTCGTGGACGAGATCGACGCCGTCGGCCGGCAGCGCCGCGTTGGCTTCGGCGGGGCGCACGACGAGCGCGAGCAGACGCTGAACCAGCTCCTGGTCGAGATGGACGGCTTCGACACGAACACCCACGTGATCGTGATCGCGGCCACCAACCGGGCGGACGTGCTGGACCCGGCTCTCCTGCGCCCGGGCCGGTTCGACCGTCACGTGACGCTGGACCGTCCCGACGTCCGCGGCCGGCGCGAGGTCCTGGACGTGCACGCGCGTAACAAGCCGCTCGACACGACGGTCGACCTGGACGTGCTGGCCCGGCAGACGCCGGGGTTCACTGGCGCCGACCTCGCCAACATGGTCAACGAGGGCGCCATCCTGGCCGCGCGGGCGGACCGCAAGGTCATCGGGATGGACGAGCTCGAGGAGGCGATCGTCCGGGTCGTGGCAGGCCCCGAGAAGAAGAGCCGGCGGATCTCCGACCGGGAGCGGGCGATCGTCGCCTACCACGAGGTCGGCCACGCCCTGGTGATGAAGGCGCTGCCGCTGTGCGACCCGGTGCACAAGGTCTCGATCATCGGCCGCGGCGCCGCGCTGGGCCTGACCCTGAGCCTGCCCGAGGAGGACCGCTACCTGCTCGGCCGAGAGGAGCTCGAGCAGCGGATCGCCGGCATCATGGGCGGGCGCGCGGCGGAGGAGATCGTCTTCGGGGACGTGACCAGCGGAGCGGAGGACGACATCCGGCGTGCGACGGACATGGCCAGGCGGATGGTCACGCGCTGGGGAATGAGCGAACGGGTGGGGACGGTGATGTTCGCCGGTGGAGAGGACGCGGCGGCCGGAGCCCGGCCGGCGTGCTCGGACGGGCTCGCGGCGCGGATCGACGAGGAGATCGGCGCGATCGTGCGCGGCGCCCATGAAGCGGCTCGGCGGGTGCTGGAGTCGAGCCGCACCCGGATGGACGCCGTGGTGGCCCGCCTGGTCGAGGTGGAGACGCTCCGGGCCGCGGACCTGGACGCGCTGCTCGCCGAGGCGGACGCGGCGAGCTCGGAGCGCCCCGTGGCCGGCTGACGGGCGTCCGCCCGTCGGTCAGCTGAGCGTGACGGCCCCCGTCTGGTAGTCGATCGTCACCGTCCGGAACCGGCTGAGCATGTCCGACCCGAGCAGCCCGGAGAGTTCCGGGCTGCCCCCCGAGGGCAGGCGCAGGCTCAGGATCGTCGCGTCCGGCAGCGCGACCGTGTCCACCCGCCACGAGGTGACCCGCACGCGGGCTGCCTCGCTGGTCCCGGACACCCCGGTGATGGTCTGCTCGGTGCCGCTGGTCGGAAGCCGCAGCCGCGAGGCGACGCGGCTGTCGACGATCGAGCGGGCCGCGCCGGTGTCCAGGGCGAAGTCGTACGGCCCCTGACTGGAGATGTAGACCGGCACGACGAGCAGCCGCGCGCCGCCCGCGCCGTCGACGACGCGCGCGTGCACGGTCCCGGGAGCCGGGCTGCGGTCGAGCGACAGGCTCGTGCAGCCGGTGCTGACGGCCAGCGCGGCGAGCGCGAGCACCGTCAGGATCCGGCTGCGTGTCATGGCGAGTGAACATGCTAGCAACGGCGCCTGAGCGTGCCGCGATCCTACACTTTCCTGATAGTCAAGCACTGTACTGATGACCGGGCGGTGCTGGGTCAATTCCAGACTATCGCTCGGGGGCGTATCCGAGTAACGTAGCTCTGTACTGGGAGAGGGTGCGGCGCTTCCCGCATAGCGACATGGCAACCCTCGAATTCACATAGGTTTCCCCCCCACCAGGGGAGGCCACCTCCGCGGTGGCCTCCCCGAAACTTTCGCCTGCGAGCCCGGCTGCCTCCCGAATCTGATAGCATCGATATCAGTAAATACAAAATCAGGGAGGTGTTGAAAGCCGTGATCCATGCCCTGCTGGTGCTCGCCGTTGTCCTGTTCGTGCTGTGGCTGCTGTTCCACGCGACGGGCGTGATCGTGAACCTGCTCTGGATCGCGATCATCGTCGCCGCGGTGCTCTGGCTGTTCGGCTTCATCCGGAACCGCCGCGCGTATTGAGCGCAGGCCGCGGGGCTCGGCAGAGCCTCGCGGCCTCTCCCGTGAGCCGCGGCGGCGCGCTCTCGCTGGACAGGCGGGGCGCGCTCGCCGATGCTGTGCGTGATGGCGGTCGGCATCGAACTGGAGCAGGTCAGGCGGCGGACCGGCGGACGGGTCCACCTCACGCCGCACGTGCCCGACTCGGGGCCGGTGGTGACCCTGTGCGGGCAGACGTTCGCCGAGGGCACGTACGAGGCCACGGACGCCGTGGCCGACTGCCGCAACTGCCTCCGCCGTCGCGACGACCCCGCGCGGGTGTCCAGCGCCTTCTTCCAGAGCGACGTTGGCGCAGAGCTCCTGCAGCGCTCACTGGAGCAGGCGCGCGCGCGGTCGCGCGAGGAGCGCGGCGCCCCGCCGGCAGCCGCCGAGCCGGCTCCTGTCGAGCCCCGGCGGCCCGCGCCGAGACCCGCTCCCGCTCGGGCGCCGGCGCCCCAGCCGGAGGTGCGGGAGCTGCGGTCGCGGACGCCGCTGCGGCCGACGTTCCCTGACGTCTACCTCAGTCCCGAGGGCGTGATCGTGCACGTCGCGGACGGCGGGGTGGAGCACGTCACCTTCAACGGCGCCGTCGACGTGCGCAGCCGCGACGGCGTCCTGACGATCCGTGTGGGCGACGTGGTGCTCGAGTTCGACGTCGGGGACGCCGGCGGCTGACGAAAGATCGCACATCGCTCGCGCGTGGCCTCACAATGCGTGCATCGACATCACAGGAGCCAGGCATGGAGTCGGGTGAAGTCGGCGGGATCGCCAACCGGCTGGTGGATCCCGAACACCGGCTCCCGGGCGAGGTGGACTCCGAGGAGTCCCCGCTGCTGGAGGACGCCCAGCACTGGCTGGAGGTCTATCGCGAGCTGCTGACGTTCAAGCGCACGCTCCTGCGCACGGCCGAGGTCCACAAGGAGGGGGCGCCGGACGCGGTGGTCACGGAGGTCAGCAGCGACCAGAGCCTGCTGCTCGCCGAGCTCGACCGGCTGGAGCAGCGCCACCGCTTCTGGGAGCGCCGGGCACAGGAGCTGCAGTCCCGCTGACCCGCCGCCGCAGGCGCGGATTCGGCTGATCGGTCCAGATGTGCGGCTCCGCACCCAGCTAGGTGCGGGCTCGGGCGCGCATCAGGATCGGGAACGGGTCCGGCATCTCGCCGACCGGGACCTCGATCAGCGCGGGCCCCTCGCCGTCGAGCGACTGACGGACGGCGTGCTCGAGCGCCTCCGGTCCCTCGACTCGGGCGCCGCGAGCCCCGAACGACTCGGCCAGCCGAACGAAGTCCGGGTTGCGAAGGTCGCTGGCGATCAGCCGCCCGAACCGCTGTCGCTGCATCCGGCGGACGTTGCCGTACGCGTTGTCGTTGAACACCACGACGGTCACCGGGATGCCGTGCTGGACCGCCGTCGCGAGCTCCTGGATGTTGAACAGCAGCCCGCCGTCGCCGACCGTCACGACCACGCGGCGGTCCGGCCGGCCGACCTGGGCCCCCAGGCCCGTCGGGAGCTCGAACCCGAGGGTGCCCTGGTAGCCGGAGCCGATGAACGTCCGCGGCTCGTAGACGGGGTAGCCGACGCGGGACCAGTAGCCGACCTGGGTCATGCCGTGGACCAGGATCGCGTCGTCCGGCAGCGCCCGCCGGATCGCCATGCCGAGGGAGTGCTGCGGCTCGATGCTGTCCACCTCCGCCCGAACGCGCTCGCGCAGCTCGTCCAGGCCCCGCCAGGCGGTCGGGGGCCGCGGCGGCAGCAGGTCGGCCAGCAGCTCCAGCGCAGCCTGGGCGTCCGCCTCGACTGCCACGTGCGGCACCACGTCGCGCGTCAGCTCCTCGGGGTCGGCGTCGATCCGGAGCAGCTGCTGCTCAGGGCGGAGCCGCCAGCGCCAGCCGCCCGGGCTGGCGAATCGCGTTCCGACCGCGAGGATCACGTCGGCACCGTTCACGAGGTCCCCCGCCAGCGGGCCCTCGAAGGCGAGGCGGTGGCGGGCCGACAGTGCGCCCTTGCCGTTCGGGCTGAGCAGGACGGGCGCCTCCAGCCGCTCTGCCAGCTCGGCGAGATCGGCGGTCGCGTCCGACTGGAGCACGCCTCCACCGGCCATCACGAGCGGTCGCTCGGCGCCGTGCAGCAGGCCCGCGATCTGCTCCAGGCGACTTCCGTCGATCGGCGGCCGGCCATCGAGTTCGGGCGCCGTCATCGCCGTCCCGGCGGTCGCGTCCAGCACGTCCGGCGGGACCTCGACGGCCGCCGGACGGGGCCGCCCGGTCCGCATCTGGCGGACGGCCTCCGCCACCACCACGGGAACGTCCTCGGGCCGGCTCGCCCGACCCGACCACTTCACGACCGAGCGCAGCATCTCGAGCTGGTGCGGGATCTCGTGGAGCACGCCCCGACCAGCGTCGATGTGCTGCGAGTTGACCTGGCCCGCCACACAGAGGACCTGGGAGCTGCAGGCGTAGGCGGTCGCCAGGCCGGACATCGCGTTGAGGACACCGGGGCCGGGCACGACCAGGCAGCAGCCCAGCTCGCCGGAGGCACGGGCGTAGCCGTCGGCCATATAGGAGGTCGCCTGCTCGTGGCGCGTGTGGTAGACGCGAACCCGGTCGGCGCGGCGCGCGAGCGCGTCGAAGGCCGGGTCGAGCTGGACGCCGGGCAGGCCGAAGACCGTCCGGATCCCGCTCGCCAGCAGCGACTCCACGAGGAGGTCGGCTCCGCTCTGCTCGTTCTCCTTCTCTGTCACCGGACCATTGTGTGGGGTAGCTTGTGTGGCCGTGGCTCCCGGTCCGCTGGACGGCATTCGCGTGCTCGACGTGGCGACGCTGTTCGCCGGCCCCACCGCCGCGACCCTGCTGGGGGACTTCGGCGCGGACGTCGTCAAGATCGAGCACCCGGCCGGCGACCCGCTGCGCACGCACGGCCACGTCAAGGACGGCCACGGCCTGTGGTGGAAGCTGCTGGGCCGGAACAAGTGGACCGTCACGATGGACCTGTCGACCGGCGACGGCCAGGACCTGCTGCGGGGTCTCGCCCGGCAGGCCGACGTCGTCATCGAGAACTTCCGGCCCGGCGTCCTCGAGGGCTGGGACCTCGGCTACGAGACGCTCTGCGACGGCAACCCCGGGCTGGTCATGCTCCGGACGACGGGCTTCGGGCAGTTCGGGCCGTACGCCGGCCGGCGCGGGTTCGGCACGCTGGCCGAGTCCATGAGCGGGTTCGCGGCGCTGACCGGGGAGCCGGGCGGGCCGCCGACACTCCCTCCGTTCGGGCTCGCGGACGGGATCGCCGGCATCACCGGCGCCTACGCGGTGATGCTCGCCCTGTACCAGCGCGACGCCAGGGGCGGCAGGGGGCAGGTGATCGACCTCGCGATCATCGAGCCGATCATGACCATGGTCGGCGCGCAGCCGACGGTGTACGACCAGCTGGGTCTGCTGCTGCCACGCACCGGCAACCGGAGCACGAACAACGCGCCCCGCAACACCTACCTGACGAGGGATGGGCGCTGGGTCGCGATCTCGACGAGCACCACGCCGATCGCGGAGCGGGTCATGCGGCTGGTCGGCCGCCCGGACGTGGTGGGGGAGCCCTGGTTCGACTCTGGGATCGAGCGGGCCCGGCACGGCGACGACCTGGACGGGGCGGTAGCGGGCTGGATCGCCGGCCGGGACTTCGAGGAGGTGATGCGGCGGTTCGAGGAGGCCGGGGCCGCGATCGCGCCGGTCTACGACGCCAGCCACGTGCTGGAGGACCCGCAGTTCCGGGCGCTGGGGTCGATCGTGACCCTGGACGACGAGGACCTGGGGCCGCTCCGGATCCAGAACGTCATGTTCCGGATGCTGGACACGCCGGGCGCCGTCCGGTTCGCCGGCAGGCGGCTGGGCCAGGACACGCGCCGGGTGCTGGCGGAGCGGCTGGGCCTGTCGGAGGAGCGCCTCGACGAGCTCGCCTCGCGGGGGGTGATCTGAGCACGGCGACGCCGGCGATCGTCTGTCCGCAACGAATCCGGCGGCAGCCGTGTTCCATCTGACGCCATGAACGAGCCCACCACCACGACCGCGGCGCTGGTCGCCGTGCCGACCGTGCACGGCACGTTTCAGGCGGCCCTCACCGAGCGCGGGATCGGCTGCCTGGTGTTCCCGGACCAGCTCGGCGCGGCCGAGCGCTGGCTCGGACGCCGCCTGCCCGGCGTCGTCTTCCGCACCAGCGACTCGCGCGCGGACCACCTGGCCGGCGAGCTCGACGCGTACTTCCGGGGCGACCTCACGGTGTTCACCGTGCCCGTCGACCTGGCGGGCACGTCGTTCCAGCTCAGCGTCTGGCACCAGCTGCGGGCCATCCCGTACGGCGAGGTGCGCTCCTACGCCGACGTGGCGCGGGCCATCGACCGGCCGCAGGCCGTGCGCGCCGTCGGCGCGGCGAACGGCGCCAACCCGGTGCCGATCGTCGTGCCCTGCCACCGCGTGATCGGCAGCTCCGGCGCCCTGACCGGCTTCGGCGGCGGGCTGGACTGGAAGCGGCGCCTCCTGGCGACGGAGAACGCCGCCCGCTGGGGAGAGCTGCCGCTGCTCGCGTAGCGAAACCCAACACCTGGCCGCCCGGTCCGTCTCACTGTCAGGAGGTTTGGACCGATGATGGAGTACGAGACGGCGAAGGCGCGGCAGGAGGAGATCAGGCGGATGGTGGAGCGGAACCGGCTGGCGATCGACGCGCTCCGGTCGCGAGAGCCCCGGCGTCCGCTGCGGCAGGCTGTCGGCACCGGGTTGGCGCGGCTGGGGCTGCGGCTGGCCGGGCAGACGGCGATCCGGTCCGCGCTCGGGGAGGCGAGATGAGCGACGAGCCCGGGGTGGTCGAGAACGTCGCGCTGCTCGACCTCAGCACGATGAAGTCGGCCGACGAGCTCGGCCGGATCAAGAGCATTCGGAACGTTGCCAATGTCGTCGTGCCCGAGTCGCTGGCCGGGGTGCTGGCGGGCATCCCCATGCAGAACGTGGCCAACGTGGTGCCGGTGCCCGACGGCGCCAGGGTCAACGCCCACGTCGGCGCGCTGACGATGGACGGCGCCGCGCTGGCCGCGACGAGCGACACGCCCACGGTGCTGCTGCTCACCGGCGCGCTCGTGATCACGAGCCCGGTCGAGCGGGTGGGCATTCACAGCATCCTGACGGTCGGCGCCGTGGTCGCCCCCGAGGGCAGCGAGGCCGCGCTCACCCCGGCGCTCCGGCGGACGGTCGGCCGCGTCGCCTATTACCCCTGGGTCGACGGCCAGTCGGTCAGGGTCTTCCAGGGCGACACCAGGGTGAAGGGCGACGTCCTGGCCAATCCGGGCGGCGCCCCTGACGACATCGCCATCGTGGCCGGGACGCTGCTCGTGACAACCCCGGTGCCCAGGGTCGGCTTTCGGCGCATCGTGGTCGTGGGCTCGCTGGTCGCGCCCGAGGAGAGCGAACTCCTGCTGAGCCCGGCGCTGGTGCTGGTCGGAGACGCCGTCTGGTACACGGCTCCGCCGCGCCTCTTCAGCGGGGCCGATCGCTTCACGGCGGGTTTCTTCGAGCTGCTCGACGAGCCGGTGACCCTGGTGCTGAACGGCGCCTTCAAGTTCGAGCCGGACGTGCCGGCGCAGCTCGTCAAGGAGCGGGTCGCCGCGATCGCGCTCAACGGAGCGATCAAGGCGTCGCGGGACCTGGTGCCTCTGCTGCAGCTGCTGACCGTGCAGAAGCAGGGCGTCATCGGCTACCTGGACGCGGACGAGGGCGAGTGAGCGGTGACGCGGAGGACGACTTCAACCGGCTGTACGGCGAGCAGCAGCGTGTCGTTCACGCGTTCCTGCTCGGCCGCACCGGCGACCGGGAGTTGGCTCGGGACCTGGTCCAGGAGGTGTTCCTCCGGGCGTGGCGGCGCGCCGACGCCTGGCGCGTCCTCCCGCCGGAACGGCAGCGCTCCTGGGTGTTCACCGTGGCGAGGAACCTCGTGATCGACGCCCACCGCAGCCGCGCGACGGCCGAGTCCGCCCAGGCGGCACTGGAGCGGGCGGCGGTGGACACGGTGTCGGAGGGGCCGGAGGTCCGCGCCGAGCAGCGCGAGCGGATGGCCCTGCTCGACAACGCGATCCGGCGGCTGCCCGAGAAGCTGCGGATCGTGCTCAGCCTCCACGTGGTGGGCGGGCTGACCAGCGCCCAGGTCGGCGAGGTGCTGGGTGAGCCCGCGGGCACCGTGCGCTACCACCTCAGCCAGG
>Ga0126369_10002258_pt1 | contig 13662 bp, 13 predicted proteins | sample PanSoiMetaPlot_1_FD_109646 | JGI IMG/M metagenome (GOLD analysis project Ga0126369, IMG submission 109646) | Tropical forest soil microbial communities from Panama - MetaG Plot_1 | ecosystem: Environmental > Terrestrial > Soil > Tropical forest > Bulk soil | place: Panama | collected 2016-02-17 | reverse complement strand
TCGATGCCGGCGAGGGCGGCGACCTGCGGCGCCCATGGGCCGGCCGCGTTCACGACCGCGCGCGCCCTGGCCTCCACCCGGCTCCCGTCCGGCGCCTGGTAGCGCACGCCGGTCACTCGGGCGCCCTCGCGGAGCAGCCCCTCGACCCGCGCGTGGTTGTGCGCATCGGCGCCCGAGCGGACGGCGTCGAGCACGTTTGCCCATGCGAGGCGGTGCGGGTCCACGCTCCACTCCTCCAGCACCAGCGCATCGGTGACGTGCGGCGAGAGGCCGGGCTCCAGGCGGCGCGCCTCGCCGCCGGGGACCCGCATGTGCGGCACCGATCCGGGCAGGGCCGGCAGCCGCTCCCCAGTCAAGACCGGCACGAGCATCGCGCTGCGGCGGACCAGGTGCGGGGCGGCGGCCGCGATGTGCGCGGTCTCCTGGCGGGCCAGCTGCGCCGCGTCCCAGTCGACCTCCAGCGACCTGGGGCCGCCGTGCAGCGTCCAGCTCGAGGCACCGCCTCCCCAGTCCCCCTTCTCCAGCAGCAGGACGGAGACCCCACGCAGCGCCAGATCCCGAGCGATGGCCGCGCCCGTCAGGCCGCCGCCGACCACGATCGCGTCGTACCCGCTCAGGCGGTTGGGCCGATCGGTCGGCGGATCTTCGGCGCCCATGCGCCCCACCTCGCGGCCCCGCTTCTGCGGTCCTCGGTCACCCATGTCCCATGGGCTCCCTCCGGTCCTCGGCGCGGAACCACGATCTGGGGCAGCCGGGTACACGAGCCCCCGCGGGGGCCTGGGTGTGACCACCGAATCTGTCGCCGCCCGACCGGCCCAACCGCCTACTGGCTCGCGTTCTCCTTCTGGTACGCGTCGATGAGCTGCTTGGCCAGGTGCGCCGGCAGTTCTTCGTAGTGCGAGAACTTTGCGCCGAACGAGCCGCGACCCTGGGTGATCGAGCGCAGGTCGAGGGCGAAGCGCTGCAGCTCCGACTCCGGCACGCTGGCCCGCACGACCTGCCAGCTGCCGTCCGGCTCGGTGCCGGCGATCTTGCCGCGCTTCGTGTTCAGGTCGGACATGATGTCGCCCAGGTTGCGGTCGGGGACGCGGATCTCGACGTCCTGGATCGGCTCCAGGAGCACGGGACCGGCCTCCATGGCCGCCTTCCGGATCGCGAGCGAGCCGGCGATCTGGAAGGCCATGTCGGAGGAGTCCACGGAGTGGACCTTGCCGTCCACGAGGCGGACGCGCACGTCCTCCATCGGGTAGCCGGCGACCACGCCCTTCGCCATCGCGTCGACGATGCCCTTCTGCACCGACGGGCGGAAGTTCTGCGGGATCGAGCCGCCGAAGATCTTGTCCTCCCAGACGAAGCCCTCGCCCCGGGCCGTGGGGTCGACCTCGATGACGCACACGCCGTACTGCCCGTGACCCCCCGACTGCTTCACATGTCGGCCCTCGGCGCGGGCGTGGCTGGAGATCGTCTCGCGGTACGCGACTCGAGGCAGAGCGGTCGTTGCCTCGACGCCGTACTTGCGCTTGAGCTTCTCCAGGACCACGTCGAGGTGCACGTCGCCGAGGCCGCCGATCAGCATCTGGTGCGTCTCCTCGTTGCGGTTGACCCGCAGCGTGGGGTCCTCCTCGGACAGGCGGGTGAGCCCGGTCGAGATCTTCTCCTCGTCGCCGCGCGACTTCGGGAAGATGGCCACCGTGTACGCGGGCTCCGGCACCGCGACCTGGGGCACGGCGCCGTCCGGTGTGCCGAGGAGGTCGCTCGTCAGCGTCTGCGCGAGCTTCGCGACGGCGCCGATGTCGCCGGCGCAGACCTCCTGCGTGTTGACGTGCTCCTTGCCTCGCGGGAAGAACAACTGGCCCAGGCGCTCGTCGCCGCCGCGCGTGACGTTGGTCACGTGCTGGTCGGATCTAAGGCAGCCGCTCAGCACCTTGAAGTAGCTCACGCGGCCGAACGGGTCCGCGTACGTGCTGAACACGACCGCGCGGGGTGGGCCTGCCGGATTGCCCTGGGCGGGCGGCAGGAGGTCGCACACCGACCGCAGCACCGAGCGCACGCCGAGCATCTTCGTCGCGGCGCAGCAGACGACGGGCGCGACCCTACCGGCGGCCACGCCGGCCTGGAGACCGCGCTCGATCTCGTCGTCGGTCAGCGTGCCCTCGTCGAGGTACTTCTCCAGCAGGCTGTCGTCGCCCTCCGCGGCCGCCTCGATGAGCTGCTCGCGGCGCTCCTCGACGATGGCTGTCAGTTCCGCCGGGATGGGCGCTTCGGCTCCCTTGCCGTCCGGCGTGCTGACGTACGCCTTCATCCGCATCAGGTCGACGACGCCCTTGAAGTCCGCCTCGGCGCCGATCGGCACCTGGAGCGCCACGGGCTTCGGGTCGAGCTGCGCGCGCAGCGCGTCGAGCGCGGCCGCGAAGTCCGCGTTCTCCTTGTCCATCTTGTTGACGACGACGACGCGCGGGGTCGCCTCGCGGTTGAGGCGCTCCCAGGCGATCTCGGTGCCGACCGAGAGCTGGCCGCTGGCGCTCACGACCACCAGGGCGCCCTCGGCCGCGGCCAGCGCGCTGTTGACCTGGCCGACGAAGTCGAAGAACCCGGGTGTGTCCAGCAGGTTGACCTTGTAGCCGTCCTGCTCGACGTGCGCGATGGCGAGGTTGATGGAGATCTTCCGCTTCTGCTCCTCGGGCTCGAAGTCGAGGGCGGCGGTTCCGGCGTCCGTGGAGCCCATGCGGGCGAGGCCGCCGGTGGCGAAGAGCATCGCCTCGGCGAGCGTGGTCTTCCCTTCGTGGGAGTGACCGAGTATCGCAACGTTCCGGATCTTGTCCGGCCCGTACTTGGGCATGGAGTCAGAGTCTAAGGCGGAATTCACCTGGATGCTCGCGTTCCGTCGGATGGCCCGTTCCCGGTTGGCATCCGCTGCTCGCGGGTATGATCGGGTCGGCACATGGCGACCGCACCAGGCAAGCGCAGCGCGACCGTGGAAGAGGTCCTCGCCGCCATCGAGGCGGCCCGCGACAAGGTCATGGCGGACGAGATCAAGTCCCTGACCAAGCTCGGCATCCCGAAGGCGATGGCCTACCAGATGATCTCCAGCCGCTTCCACCAGGGCAAGAGCGGCGGCACGGAGGAGGCCGAACCCGACCCGTTCGAGTCGACCGCGAACACGAGCTGGGACGAAATCGGCTAGCGCCGACGGCCGCGCCGCGAGTGAGCTTCCTTACACGCGATAGAGCTGGCGCGCGTTGCCGGAGAGCACCAGGCGGCCCGCGTCGAGCGCCTCCTGCATCGTGAGGAGCTGCCGCGCCACCAGCTCGCCGAACGCCTCGGCCAGTGCCTCACGGTGCAGCTCTGCGGCGATCACGAACACCTCGGGCAGCCGCGACGCATCGGTCGCGTACAGCAGCTTGGTCCACGGGCAGAGGCCGACTACCTCGCGCATCGCCCTGGCACCGTCGGTGGCGGCCATCCAGACGGCGAGCGAGAGGTCCATGAACACGCCGCCGTACACCGAGCAGAGGTACGCCGCCTCGCGGTGGAACGGATAGCAGTGGAGCAGCACCACTCGCAGCCGGTCGAACCGCTCGTGCACCAGCAGCGCCCGCAGCCCCAGCGGTGAACCCTCGGCCAGGTCCGTGTCGGTGTCGCCCATGCCGCAGTGGAACTGGAGGGGCACGCCCAGCCGGGCGCACTCCTCCGCGGCGACGAAGACCAGCGCGTGGCACAGCGGATCGCCGGTCAGCCGCGGCCTGCCCCCGCGGCTCGACGCTCGCGCCGACTGGCGAAGCGCCGCGTACTCGGCGCGCACCAGGTCGTGGTCGGGCCACCGAAGGCGGAGGCTCGCCCGGTAGGCGACGATCGTCTTCACCGCGACCGCCCCGCGACGCACGGCTTCGTTGAGGCCGGTGCGGACCGCGTCGAGCCAGTCCTCGGGGCGGCGGTATAGCGCCACCAGGTCCTCGGCCAGGGGCTCGACGCGCACGACCTCGCGCTGCGGGATCGGCACGATCGACTGCTGCTCCTCGAGCGTCAGCGTGTCCCCGCCGGCGAAGCCGGTGTCGACGAGCATCAGACCGGTGCCGCTCAGCTCCATGAGCTCTCGCGCGTAGCGGCCGGGCTCCAGCATCCGTCTCGCCCGCAGGATCGCGGCCTCCTCGGGCGGGCAGCCGAAGATCGGGGCCAGGCGCCGGAGCAGCAGCCGATAGAGCGGCGTGTTGGGGACGTGGTCGCTCAGGACCCTGGGATCGCGGGACTCCGTGAAGCACGCCCGGAAGTCGTTCGGATCCGGGCCCCCCGATCCGCGCTGGAGCAGATGGCAGTGATGGTCCACGGCCGGCACCGCCGACCATGCGGCGAGCAGGCTGGACCGGGCGACGTCAGTACCGGAATCGGTGAGTCGCGTATTCGAAGGACTCCTCCTCCGCGCCGAACCCCTCGATGTCGGATTCCTTGACCGCGATGTACGACGTGGCGAGGCGGTCGCCGAGCGCGTCCATCAGGACGCGGTCCGCCCGCAGGTGGGCGACGGCCTCGCCCAGGCTGGTCGGATGACGGGCCGCGCCGATGGCGGCGCGCCCTGCCTCGCCGAGCGAATGCGGATCGACCATGACCGGCGGCGGCGGTTCCAGCCCGCGGTCGATCCCGTCCAGGCCGGCGGCGATCACGCCGCCCAGCGCCAGGTACGGGTTCGAGCTGGAGTCGCAGGCCTTGAGCTCGACGTTGGCCGATTCGGACTCCTGGCCGTGGAAAGTCGAGGCGACGCGCAGGGCGGCCTCCCGGTTGTCCGGGCCCCAGGCGCGGTACGCCGAGGCCCACATCTGCGGCTGCAGCCGGCGATAGGAGTTGACCGAGGCGCAGGTCAGCGCCAGCAGCGCCGGCAGGTGGTCGAGCACCCCGGCCAGGAAGTGCCGGCCCATCTCCGACAGGCCGTGCGGCTCGCCGGGCCCGGCGAACCGGTTCGCTCCCAGCGGGTCCCACGCCGAAAAGTGGAGGTGGCAGCCGTTGCCCGGCTGATCCGGCCAGGGCTTGGGCGCGAACGAGACCGCGAGGCCGTGGCGCTGGGCGATACCGCGCACCGTCTCGCGGTACAGCACGTGCCGGTCCGCGGCGCGCAGCGCCGGGGCGTGCCGGATCGAGAGCTCCTGCTGGCCCCACCCGAGCTCGGGGTAGTACTGCTCGACTGTGAGGTCCTGCGCGTCGAGCGCGGCCACGACGTCGTCGATGAACGCGGCCGGACCCTGCATGCCCTGGCTCGAAAAGCAGAGGCTGCGGTCGAACGGCTCCAGATCGTCATCGCGCGGCGCGACCAGCGTCCACTCGGGCTCGAACGCGGCCACGATCTCCAGGTCGTGCGCGGCCGCCCACTCGATCATCCGGCGCAGGAACTGCCGGCCGTCGGCCGCGTACGGCTGACCGTCGGTCGTCAGCATGTCGACCAGGACGACGCCGGTGTGCGGGGCGTACGGCGCGACGACGAACGTCTCCGGGTCGGCGACCAGCCGAATCTCCCCGACCGGTCCCATGCCATCCACGGTCGCGAGCCGGTCGAGCAGGGTGAACGCCTGCATCGCGACCGTCAGGCCGATGCCGCCGTTCAGGCGGTCGTCGAGGCGCGAGGCGCCGCTGGCCTTGCCGCGAATGATGCCGTCGTGGTCGCAATAGAGGAAGCGCACGAGCCGCACGCCGTGGGCCTCAGCCCTGGCCACGACGTTCGCCCGCAGCGCCGCCAGGTCCGCGGGCGCTCGGGACCCCACCATCGAGATCTCATGCTAAGCAAACAGGCCCACCATGAGCCGCGACGCTGCTTCAATGTGTGCGTATGCAGGCCGAGGCAGCCCAGGCTCCGGCACCGCGCAGGCCGAGGCGCCGGCGGACGCGCGGGCTCACGCGCGCGGTGCGATTCGCCCGGCGGATGCGGATCCTGGCGGCCGTCATCCGCGAGCCCGGCCTGAAGCCCAACCAGCTCGCCAGCCGCGCGGCCGTGTCCGAGAGCACGCTGTTCCGCGACCTCGGCGTGCTGCGCCGCCAGGGCTACCCGGTCACGTTCCGCGACGGCTACCAGCTGCAGGAGTCGCTCGGCCTCGACGGGCCGAACCCGGCGACGAGCCTGGGCGCCGTGTACGAGCACCAGCTCGAGCTCCTCCGGCAGCAGCTCCCGAGCGCGCTGGCCGACCAGGTCCAGGCCGAGCTCGAAGCGGAGGCGCCGGCGGCGCTGGCGGCCATCGTCGCCGCCGTCGTCGAGAGCCAGGTGCGGCTGCGGTCCCGGCGGCGCGAGGGGTAGTCTTCTGCCGTGAAGCCACTCCTGCTGCTGTCGCGTGGACACGACGACGCCGAGTTCCTGTACGCGTGCCACCTGTCGATCGAGCAGGCGCTGTACCTGCGCTTCGCCCCGGGCGACGACGAGCTGATGGTGTCCGGCATGGAGCTGGACCGGGCGCGCCGCGAGGGCCGGGCGCGCCGCATCCGCGACCGGGAAGAGGCCGGGTGGTCCGAGCGGCAGGACACGATGGCCACCTGGGTCGACCTGGCCCGGCGGGTGCTCGCAGAGCGCGCTCTGTCGGAGGTGCGCGTCTCGCCGCTGCTGCCGGCGGCGGCCTACGTCGGACTTCGGGCGGCCGGGGTCGAGCCCGAGATCGACCACCGGCTGTTCCTGGACGAACGCCGGCGCAAGAGCGCGGAGGAGGCGGACTGCATCCGGGCGGCCCAGGGTGCCGCCGAGGCCGCATGCGTGGAGGTCATCGCTCAGCTCGCGGCGGCCGAGGCGCAGCGCGACGGCCTGCTCTGGCTGGACGGCAGCCCGCTCACGTCCGAACGGCTGATGGCGCGGGCCCAGGCGGCGCTCAACGAGATCGGGTACACGGCGAGCGAGATGATCGTCGCGGGCTCGCCCGAATGCGCCCTGCCCCACTTCCGCGGGGCCGGTCCGATCCGGGCGAACGCCCCGGTCATCATCGACATCTTCCCGATGGGGATGTCCACGCACTACCACGGCGATCTCACCCGGACGGTCGTCGCCGGACAGCCGTCGGACCTGGTGCAGCGCATGCACGACACCTGCGTGGAGGCGCTGGACGCCGCGGTCGAGCTGCTCCGGGAGGGCGCGAACGGCCGCGACGTCCACCACGCCGTCTGCCGGCGGCTGCTCGATCGCGGCTTCGGCTCGGCGACGAAGGGCTTCGAGGGTGACCCGAGCGCGCCGCGAATGACCCACTCGACGGGCCACGGCGTCGGGCTCGATGTCCACGAGGCGCCGCAGCTGCGCGACCTGGACTACCCGCTGCTGGCCGGCGACGTGGTCACGGTCGAGCCCGGGCTGTATCAGACGGGGCTCGGCGGCGTGCGGGTCGAGGACACCGGCATGGTCGCGGCTGACGGCTTCCAGAACTTCACGACGTTACCCCGCAGCCTCGACCCCGCCGACTATCTGTAGTTCAACAGGCTCCGGGTTGTGACGCAGTTGTGGCGCTGTTCGCACAGGTTGGGGATAATCCGTGCACAAACCGGGAGAACCTGCGATTTCGAGGAGTAGATATCCACAACAACGAGGCTAGGACCTCCGGAACGGACGGCGAGGAGACCCTGGGGCAGCGCATTCGGCGGCTCCGACAGGAGCGTGGGATGACGCTCGCGCAGGTCGCCGGGCAGGACTTCACCCGCGCCTTCCTCAACCAGGTCGAGATGGGCCGCAGCATGCCCTCGACGCGCCTCCTGCGCGTGATCGCCAGCAGGCTGGGGGCGCCGGTCGACTACCTGGTCGATGGCTCGGTGCGCGTGATGGACCTCGAGCTTGCGGTGGAGCGGGCGCGCCTGGCGCTCCTGCAGGGCAACGCCAAGCGGGCGCTGGCGCTGGTCGAGCCCGCCCTCCAGGAGCGGATGACGCTGGGCAGCGACGCGCGCATCTGCGCCGCGGAGGCGCTGCGCGACCAGGGCCGGGCGGAGGAGGCGACCCGTCTCCTCGACGCCGAGGAGCCGCTGCTGCGGAAGCGCGAGGACCGGGACCGGCTGCGCCGGCTCCGGGAGGTCCGGGCGGGCCGCCGGGCGATCCGGGACGCGGGCACGCACCTGCGGCTGGCCGACCGCTCCCTGCGCGAAGGGCAGCGCGACCTGGCGCTCGAGCACTTTCGCGCGGCCCGCATCCTCCGGGAGGCGGACCCGGCGGCCGCCGACTCGGACCCACTGCCCGAAGAGGACGAGGAGTAGAGGAACCCCTCCCCTCGCGGGGGAGGAAGCCGGCCCGGTCGCCCCGCCTCGCGCTATCCGCCCGAGCCGGCCTCCGACGTGGCGTCCGAGGAGGTCCAGTCGAACGTGGGCGGCGGGTCGGTCAGCGGCGGCCCGATCTCGATGACCACCTGCGTGTGCGACTTCAGCACGATCTTGCGCGGGTCGCCGGTGTACGGCTTCCCATCGACCCACATCTTGAGCTGATCGCCCTTGCCGACCGGGAAGGTCGCCACCTGCTTGCTGCTCAGCGGCTGGTTCCAGATGGCGAAGAAGTCGGCCGTCGTGAACTGCCGGTTCGCCGAGTCCTTGGGCGCCTCGATGTGGATGATGCCGGACGTCGTATGGGTGTGCATCCAGTAGAAGCAGTTCTGGGCCTGGAGGATGCCGGTGTTCGCGGGGATCGAGACCGGCGTGCCGTGGTACACGATCGTCAGGTGCGCGTGGTAGTGGACCGCCAGCTGCTCACCCGCGTCGCACTTGATGTTCGCAACCGGCTGGCCATTGACGCCGCCCGGGCCGCGCGACGCGATGTAATACGCGACGACGAGCGCGAGGAAGATCACCGTGAACACGCTGCCCACGGTGATCGGCATCACCGGCCATTCACGGCGGCGCGCCACCGGGCGCTTCTGAGCGTTCTTCCCCTTCGATCGGACTGTGTTCTTGGGCACGCTTCCCTCCGTCTGCCATAAAATACAGCGGTCCTTTCTGGTCCCGCCGGCCGTCCTGCCGTGCCCTGTCGGGGCCTGATCCCATAGAGAGGAGAACGACCCTTGCTGAGGGATTATGAAATCCTGTACATCGTCCGCCCGGAGCTCGACGAGGAGCAGCTCCAGGCGGCCATCGCCACCGTCGACAAGCTGATCGACAGCCTCGGCGGCGCGACCCAGAAGACCGACGTCTGGGGTCGCCGGCGCCTCGCGTACGAGGTGCGTCACCTCCGGGAGGGCCAGTACGTCCTCACGGACTTCCAGATCGACCCGGCCCGCGTGCCGGAGCTGGAAGGCACCCTGAAGATCTCCGACACCGTCTTCCGCCATCTGGTCGTGCGCAAGCCGGAGATCAAGGCCCGCCGCAAGCCCAAGGCCGCCCAGCAGGCGGAGGAGGCACCCGCTCCGCAGCCCGTCGCTGCCGGAGTGGCCGAGGAGGAGGCCGTCGAGACATGAGCAACCTCAACAAGGTGATGCTGATCGGGCGCCTGACCCGCGACCCCGAGATGCGCTACACGCCCAGCGGGCAGCCGGTCACGTCGTTCAGCATCGCCACCAACCGCTACGCGCCGCCCGGCGACGGCGGTGACCGGCGCGAGTTCACCGACTACCACAACATCGTCGCCTGGAACATCGGCAAACGGAGCCTGGCCGAGATCGTTGCTCAGTACACCAGGAAGGGCTCGCTGGTCTACGTCGAGGGCCGGCTGCAGACCCGCTCCTGGGAGGGCCAGGACGGGCAGAAACGGCGCACCACGGAAGTCGTGGCCAACGACGTGCAGTTCCTGGAGACGCGGGCCTCCGGCGGTGGCGGCGGCATGGGCGCCGAGGAAATGCCTCCGCCCGCCGACGACCCCGGCGCGAGCGTCCGCGACGTCGACCCGGACGACATTCCGTTCTGAGGAAGATTGATCCCCCCACCCCAACCCTCCCCCGCGAGGGGGGAGGGAGTTAAGGAGAGCCACACAAGTGCCACCGATGTCCGATCGAAGGGACGGCCGGCCCAAGCGGTCGAACCGCAAGGTCTGCGCCTTCTGCGTCGAGCGCATCGACTACATCGACTACAAGGAGGTCAGCCGCCTCCGCCGGTTCCTGTCCGAGCGCGGCAAGATCCTGCCCCGCCGGATCACCGGAACGTGCGCGAAGCACCAGCGGCCGCTGACGCACGCGCTGAAGCGGGCGCGCTCGATCGCCCTGCTGCCGTTCACCACGGACACCCAACGCTGACCACACGGGAGACCCCATGATCTACCAGCAACAGCTCCGTATCCCCGGGCCGACCCCGCTCCCAGAGCGGGTGGTCCGGGCTGCGAGCAGGCCGATGATCGACCACCGCGGACCGGAGTTCGCGGAGCTGCTGGCCAGCGTCACGGAGGGCGCGAGGCGCGTGTTCGAGACGTCCGGCGACCTCCTGGTCCTCACCGCTTCCGGCAGCGGCGGCCTCGAGTCGGCGATCGCGAACCTGCTCTCCCCGGGCGACGAGGTCGTGGCCGCGATGTGCGGCAACTTCGGTGAGCGCTTCGCGGGCATGGCGGCGGCCTACGGCGCGCACCTGGTCCGGCTGGAGGCCGAGTGGGGCCAGCCGGTCGACCCCGCCGACCTGGCCGAGGTGCTGGCCGCGCACCCGCAGGCGCGCGTCGTCCTGGTGACCCACAACGAGACGTCGACCGGGGTGACCAACGGCCTGGCCGGCCTGGTCCGCGTCGCCCACGACGCAGGCCGGGTCGTGGCGGTGGACGGGGTCTCGTCGGTCAGCTCGATGCGCATCGGCGTCGACGAGCTCGGCGTGGACGTGGCCGTCAGCGCCAGCCAGAAGGGGTGGATGGCGCCTCCGGGCATTTCCTTCGTGACGGTCAACGACCGCGCCTGGGAGCTCTCGGAGCGCTGTCGCTCGCCGCGCTACTACTTCGACTGGCGGCAGGCCAGGAAGAACGCGGAGAACGGGTCCACACCCTGGACGCCGGCCGTGAGCGTCCTCTACGCGGTCCAGGAGGGCATCCGGATGATGGAGGAGGAGGGGCTGGACAACGTGTACGCCCGCCACCGCCGGCTCGCGGACGCCACCGAGGCCGGGCTGGCCGCGCTCGGCCTGCAGCTGTTCGCTGCCGAGGGGTTCCGGTCGGCCACCGTCACCAGCGCCGTCCCGATGCCCGGCCTCGACGTCTCGGCGTTCCGGAAGGTGCTGCGCACGAAGTACGGCGTCGTCATCGCCGGCGGCCAGGGCAAGATGACCGGCCAGATGCTGCGCGTCGGCCACCTCGGCGCGGTCACCGACGCCGACGTGGTGCAGGTCCTCTGGGCCATGGAGCGCGCGCTGGACGAGCTGGACGTCGCCCCGGCGGACGGACGCGCGCTCGCCGCGGCGACGTCGCACCTGGCGCAGGAGGCCGCCACCGCACCGGTCTGATGGCGCGCGCGAGAATCCTGGTCGCCGATCCGCTCGCGGAGGACGGGCTCGTGCGCCTGCGCGAAGCAGCCGATGTCGATGTCCGCACGAAGCTGCCCGAGGCGGCGCTCATCGAGACCGTCGGCGGCTTCGACGCGCTCGTGGTGCGCAGCGAAACGAAGGTGACGGCGCCGGTCCTGGAGGCCGGCGCGGCGCTCAAGGTCGTCGGCCGCGCCGGCGTCGGCGTCGACAACATCGACGTCGCGGCCGCCACCCGTAAGGGCATTCTGGTCGTCAACGCGCCCCGCGGGAACATCGTCGCCGCGGCCGAGCACGCTGTCGGGCTGCTGCTCGCGCTGGCGCGCAACATCCCCCAGGCCGACGCCTCGGTCCATCGGGGAGAGTGGCTGCGGTCGAAATACGTCGGCGTCGAGATCCGCGGCAAGACGCTCGGCATCGTCGGGCTGGGCAACATCGGCTCGGAGGTCGCCAAGCGGGCGCAGGGCCTGGAGATGGAGGTGATCGCCTACGACCCGGCGGTCCCGCCCGAGCGCGCCGAGCAGTTCAACGTCGAGCTCGTCGGGCTCGAGGAGCTGTTCGGGCGCGCCGACTTCGTCAGCATTCACGCGCCACTGGTCGAGGGCACGCGCAACCTGGTGGACGCGCGGGTGCTGGCCATGGCCAGGCCCGGCGCGCGCCTGGTCAACGCGGCCAGGGGCGGGATCGTCGACGAGACCGCGCTGTATCGCGCGCTGGTCGACGGCCGGCTGGCCGGCGCCGCGGCCGACGTGTTCATCGAGGAGCCCGTCCGGGAGAACCCGCTGCTGTCGCTGCCCAACTTCATCGCTACGCCGCACATCGCCGCCTCGACGGTGGAGGCGCAGGCCTCGGTCGCGTTCGACGTTGCGGAGGAGGTGCTGGCGGTCCTGCGCGGGGAGCTGCCCCGGTATGCCGTCAACGCGCCGTCGCTGCCGGCCGAAGAGATGGCGTTCCTGCGCCCCTACGCGGCGCTGGCCGAGCGGCTGGCGTCGCTGCACGTGCAGCTGGTCAGCGGGCGGGTGGGCCAGCTCGAGATCGAGTTCCATGGCGAGCTCGCCGAGCGTGACGTCTCCCTGGTGACGGCCGCGGCGATCCGCGGGGTCTGCCAGCCGTTCACGGAGGACCGGATCAACGCGGTCAACGCGCGGCTGGTGGCGAGAAACCGCGGCCTGCGGCTGGTCGAGCGCCGGATGCCGGTCGCGGCCGCCGGCGACCCGAACCGCCTGACGCTGCGCATCGACGGCCACGAGATCGAGGGCACCGCGCTGTCAGGCGAGCCGCGGCTGACCCGCGTGGGCCCGTACCGCATGGACCTCGTTCCCGAGGGCCGGTTCCTGGTGTCGTGGCACGAGGACCGGCCCGGCGTGATCGGCGAGATCGGCACGGTGCTGGGCGCGAACGACGTGAACATCGCGTCGATGCAGCTCGGCCGGGAGGCGCCGCGCGGGATGGCCATGATGATCCTGACCGTCGACGACCCGGTCGGCGACGCGGTCCTGGAGCGGCTGCGCGGTGTGTCGGCCATGTCCGACCTGCGCTACGTCGAGCTGGGCGTCATTGGCTGACGTTCGTCCGTTCCACAGCCTGCGGTACGCGGAGCCGCTCGAACCGGTGGTCGCCCCACCGTACGACGTGCTGAGCGACGAGCAGGTCGCCGAGTACCGCGCCCGCTCACCCCACAACGTGGTGCGCCTGACCCGGCCCGGCGGCGACTACCAGGGCGCCGCCCGCCTGCTGCACGACTGGATCGCGGAGGGCGTGCTTGTCCGCGAGGCGGAGCCCGCGATGTATCTGCACCGGACGGAGCTCGAGGGCCGGGTCCGGCTGGACGTGATCGCTGTGCTCCGGCTCGTGCCCTACGCCGACCGCGTCGTCCTGCCCCACGAGCGCACGCACCGCGGGCCCAAGGAGGACCGCCTGGCGCTGCTCCGTGCTACCGAAGCGTCCCTGGAGCCGCTCTGGTTCCTCGCCGAGGGCCTGCGCCCCCTGCTCGACGCGGCGCCGGCCGGCCAGGAGTGCGCCTTCACGTTCGGAGCCGAGAGCCACGTGCTGCGCAGGATCACCGATCCCGTGTGGCTGGCGGGCGTCGGCCGCCACCTGGCCGACCGTTCCGTGCTGATCGCGGACGGCCATCATCGGTACGAGACCACGCTCGCCTATGCGCAGGAGATCGGCGGAGGCGGCGACGCCGCCGCCCGCTTCACGCTGGCGCTGCTGACGGACGTGGCTGACCCAGGGCTGCATGTGATGCCGACGCACCGGGTGCTCTCGGCGGGCGTGGCGGTGACCGGGGGGGAGCCGGCCGGGTCGCTG
>Ga0126369_10002256_pt1 | contig 13670 bp, 15 predicted proteins | sample PanSoiMetaPlot_1_FD_109646 | JGI IMG/M metagenome (GOLD analysis project Ga0126369, IMG submission 109646) | Tropical forest soil microbial communities from Panama - MetaG Plot_1 | ecosystem: Environmental > Terrestrial > Soil > Tropical forest > Bulk soil | place: Panama | collected 2016-02-17 | reverse complement strand
TCCCCGGTACCTGACGCTGGGCAGCCAGGTCATGATCGCCGGGCTGTTCGCGCTCTCGCTCGATCTGATCCTCGGGTACGCGCGAATCATCTCGCTCGGCCAGGCCGCATTCTTCGGCATTGGTGCCTATACGGCAGGGCTTCTCGCCAAGTACGGCTGGGGAGAGCCGATCAGCGGCCTCCTCCTCGCCGCAGCCGTAGCGGCTCTCGTGGGATTGCTCACGAGCTTTCTGGTCGTGCGCGGCGGGGATTTGACGCGACTGATGGTGACGCTAGGCATAGGGCTGATGTTCTTCGAGATCGCCAACCGCGCCGCGTTCATCACCGGGGGCGTCGATGGGCTCTCCGGTGTAGAGATGCGCAAGATATTCGGCGTGTTCGGATTCGGGCTCGACGGCAAGACCGCGTATGTCTATACCCTGGTCGTGCTCTTCATCATCTTTGTATTCGCCCGCACGCTCGTTCGCTCGCCGTTCGGCCTTTCGCTCCGCGGGGTGCGCGAGGGCGAGCGCAGGATGCCCGCAATCGGTGCCTCCGTTCCGCGCAAGCTCGTCGCCGTGTACACGATCGGCGCGGGCATCGCCGGCATCGCGGGAGCGCTGCTCGCCCAGACGACCCAATTCGTCGGCATCGACACCTTGGGCTTCCCGCGCTCCGCCGATCTGATGATCATGCTCATTCTCGGTGGGGCGGGCTATCTCTACGGCGCGCTCGTCGGCGCCGCGGTTTTCATGGTGTTCCAGGACTACCTGTCGAATCTGAATCCGGTGTACTGGCAGTTCTGGCTCGGCCTGCTGCTGGTGCTGATCGTGCTTTTCGCTCGCGGTGGGCTCTTGGGTGGAGCGCTTGCTCTAAAGCGTCGCCTCGTGAAGAAACGAACATGAGCACCGCGTTGCGGACGGAAGGCTTGGGAAAGTCGTTTGGCGCGTTTCGAGCCAACTCGGATATCACCCTGGCTTTCGAAGCCGGCGCGCGTCACGCGATCATCGGTCCCAATGGCGCCGGCAAGACGACGTTCATCAACCTCCTGACCGGCTACCTGCCGCCGAGTGCCGGCCACGTCTACCTCGGCAACGAGGAAGTCACCGATTTGGCCCAGCATGCCCGCGTGAAGCGCGGCATGACCCGCACGTTCCAGATCAACACGCTGTTCCCGGGGCTCACCGCGCTCGAATCGGTCACGCTGGCCTGCTGCGAGCGCGACGGCAAGGGCTGGGTGTGGTGGCGGAGCGCGTCGGCCTCGCGGCAGCAGATCGACGAGGCGCGCGCGATCCTCGCTCAACTCCACCTCGAGGGCGACGCCGACGTCGAGACCCGCAACCTTCCGTACGGCAAGCAGCGCCTGCTCGAGATCGCGCTGGCGCTGGCCACGCGCCCGCGCGTGCTGCTGCTCGACGAGCCGGCCGCCGGGATCCCATCTGCCGAGAGCGCTCAGCTCTTCGGCGTGATCGCCGCGCTTCCGCGCGAGGTGTCGATCATGTTCATCGAGCACGACATGAACCTCGTGTTCAAGTTCGCGGAGAAGATCACCGTGCTCGTTGCGGGGACAGTGCTGGTCGAGGGTTCGCCGGAAGCCATCGCCCGCGACCCGCGCGTGCGCGAGGTGTATCTCGGGGAAGCGCAGCATGGCTGAGCTGCTCGCTGCCGATCGACTCACGGCCGGGTACGGCGATTCGATCGTCCTCGAGGACGTCTCGCTCGAGCTCGACGAAGGCGGCAGCCTGGCGCTGCTCGGTCGCAATGGAGTGGGGAAGACGACGCTGCTGCTCACGCTGCTCGGTCTGACGCGGCTCAAGTCGGGGAGCATCTCGTGGCGCGGCGAGCAGATCGCGACCTTGCCGACCTTTCGCCGCGCGCAGGCCGGCCTCGGATGGGTGCCGCAGGAGCGGTTCATGTTTCCCTCGCTCACGCTCGAGGAGCACCTGACCGTCATCTCGCGACCCGGGCCATGGACGCTCGCCCGCGTCTATGCTCTCTTTCCGAGCCTGGAGCAGCGCAAGCGCAACCTCGGCAACCAGCTTTCGGGCGGCGAGCAGCAGATGGTAGCCATCGCGCGCGCGCTGATGACCAATCCCCGGCTGCTGCTTCTCGATGAGCCGATGGAAGGTCTGGCGCCAATCATCGTGCAGGAGCTGATGAAGATCATCGGGCAGCTCGTGCGCGGCGGCGATCTCGCGGTGATCGTCGTCGAGCAGCACGCGCGGCTCGCGCTCACCCTCACCGAGCAGGCCATCGTCCTCGACCGCGGCCGCGTCGTGCACCGCGGCCCAAGCGAGGAGCTGCTCAAGGATCAGGCGAAGCTCGATCGGCTTGTGTCGGTGGCGTAGAGCGGCCCGAACCTAGCCGCCACTCCACACCGCCAGCGTGCCGAGATACCCGTTCGGAACGTCGACGGCATACAGCCGCCAGTGCTCGGGCTGGTAAGGTGCCGCGCCTTGAATGAGCCTGATGTTGCCACCCAGCTCGACCTCCATGGTGCGGAACGGCGCCGAGATGCCGTCTCCGGTGGCTTTGCTCATCGCTTCCTTGCACGTCCAGTAACGAAGGAAGCGCGAGCGGCGCTGGCCGGCGTCGCGGGGATCAAGCGTCGCTCGCTCCAGCGGAGCAAGGAACTTGCGCGAAAGGCCGTCGGCGTTGACCTCTCGATCGGCGCGCTCGATGTCCACGCCGATGCGCGGCCCTCGGGCGATCCCGACGAGCGACATGTCCTGCGTATGCGAGACATTGAAGTCGATGCCCTGGATGTCGTCGAGCTGCGGGCGTCCGTGCGCGCCGCGCACGATCGGCACCGCATCGGGAGCGAGCCCGAGCGCATTGCCGAGGAGACTTCGCAGCAGCGCGCGCCCGATGACGTATCGCTGGCGCAGGGAATCACGGCCGAAGCGAGCCGCGCGCGTGTGCTCCGCAGGTGAGAGCCAGGCAGACAGGCGCGCAAGCTCGCTGTCCGTGGCTGCGAGCCGCACCCACCAGAGCGCGGTGTCCGCTGTGGGCGATGCGATCGCGTTCGGGATCGGTGGCTCCACAGTCGCGTTGCCCGTGGAGGGGAAATCGTCTACGCTCACCCGCTGCCTCTTTGCGCGCAACAAGAAATAACGGGGCGCCGCGTGTCGGCCGCGTTCGATCGCGCGGCGACACGCCCTTCGGGCCTCGCTTCGCGCGTCGCGCTCACTCACGCCTCGACATGGTCTTCATCCTTCGATCACTCGGCCGGCTTCCGTTGTGGGCGCTCTACCGCTTCGGATCGTTTCTCTATTTTGTCACCTTTCACGTCCTGCGCTGGCGGCGCGACCTCGCGGCGCGCAACCTCGCCAATTCCTTTCCGGAAAAGTCGCCTGAAGAGCGCGCGGAGATTCTCCGGCAGACGTACCGCAACATGGCCGAGGTGGTGGTCGAGATCGCCTGGGGCTGGCGGGCGACGGCGGAGGATCTCAAAGACCGGCTGGTGATCGAGAACGTCGAGCTCGTTCAGCGCTTCGTCGCCGAGCGCCGTTCCGTCATCCTGCTCACCGCGCACGTTTGCAACTGGGAGTGGCTACTGCCGGGCGGCGGCGCGCACTTCGGCATCCCGATCGACGCGGTGTACAAGCCGCTGCGCGTGGAGAGCCTCGACAAGTACATGCGCGATGCGCGCAGCCGCTTCGGAGGCAAGCCGATCCCCGTCAAGGAATTCGCTTTCGAGCTGCTGCGCCGCGCCGGTCAGCCGCACGCGTACGGTATGGTCGCCGATCAGACGCCGCTCAAGGGCATGGACAAGCACTGGACGACTTTTCTGCATCAGGACACGCCGTTCTTCGTCGGTGCGGTGAAGATCGCCCGTTTTCTCGAGGCTGCCGTGGTGTACGTCGCGATGCGCAGGCTGAGCCGAGGCCGGTATGCCGTGCAGTTGCACGTGCTGGCCGAGCCGCCCTACGACGATCGCGAGGGCGACTGGATCATCGAGGCGTATGCTCGGCAGCTCGAGCGGGAGATTCGCGCGAGCCCTGCGGACTGGCTCTGGGTGCACAACAAATGGAAGTATCCGAAGCCGGGTGTCTGAGAGCGATTATCGCCCACTATTTCGATAATCGCCCTTGACGAGAAGTGAGGGAAAATCTAGACTTCGTTCGTTAGTCGCACAACTGTGCGTTAATCGACCAAGGTGAGTTGGCAACGCGCCGAAGGCCGCGTCTCAAAGAATAGACGGAGCTGGGGAAGGCAACGGAGGAGAGGAAGTGATTCGCGGCACGACCACGCTCATCGCGCACATCGGCGACCCGATCGGCCCGGTCAAGTCGCCGATGATCTACAACCCCTATTTCGAGAGCGCCGGCATCGATGCGGTCGTGGTGCCGATGGGGGTGCGCGCCGCCGACTATCCGGAGGTGCTGAAGGCGGTATTCCGCTTCACCAACATTCGCGGCGCACTGGTCACCATGCCGCACAAGGTCACGACCGTGGCCCTGCTCGATGAGGTGAGCGTCGCGGTCAAGGTCGCGCAGTCGTGCAACGCCGTGCTCCGCCGCGCGGATGGAACTCTCTTCGGAGACTTGTTCGACGGAGCGGGTTTCGTGCGCGGAGTCGAGCGCAACGGGTTCAGTCTCGCCGGAGCGCGCTGTCTCGTGGTGGGCACCGGCGGCGTTGGCTCCGCGATCGCTGCAGCCCTCGCCGCCGCCAGGCCGACCGCCATCGCCCTCTACGACAGCAACGCAGGGAGCGCGACCGCGCTCGCAGGCCGATTGCGGCAGCACTACCCGAAGATCGATATCGCGACCGGTTCCAACGATCCGACCGGATTCGACCTGGTGGTCAACGCGACTCCGCTCGGGATGAATCCAGGCGATCCGCTGCCGATCGACGTGAAGCGGCTGGCCTCGACGACTTTCGTGGGCGAGGTCGTCATGAAACAGGAGGTGACGCCGCTGCTGCGCGCGGCGCGCGAGAGGGGATGCCGGACCCAGATCGGGACCGAGATGCTGTTCGAGCAGATACCCTTGTATCTCGATTTCTTCGGTTTCGGGAAGGTGACCGCGGACGAGTTGCGCGCGGTGGCCGCGCTGACCTGATCGCCGTCCGCCGATGCTCCAGCTGCAGCGCTTCGCGATGAATTCGAACACGCTTGCGGGAACCCTCGAGGAAAAGCTGCGCTCCGCCAAGGCCGCAGGGTTCGGAAAGATCGTGATCTCGGGTGCGGATCTGGTGAGCCACCCCGACGGCGTGGACGTGGCGGTCGAGCTGGTCACGGGCAGCGGACTCGAGGTGAGCGCATTCCAGATGCTGCACGACTTCGAAGGACTGTCCGGGCACATGCTCGACTACAAGATCGACATCGCCCGGTCACTGTTCGACATGATGCGCTCCGTCGACGCCTCGACCCTGATCGTTGCGTCCACGACTTCGCCTCACGCCAGCGGCGACCCGAAAAAAATCGCTGCGGACCTCTCGATGCTTGGCAGCCTCGCCGTGCCGCCTGGAATCCGCATCGCCTACGGCGCACTGGCTTGGGGCCGCTGGATCAGCGAGTACACCTCTGCGTGGGAGGCGGTGAAGCTGACCGATCACCCGAACGTCGGGCTTGCGATCGACACCTTTCACGTTCTCGCGCGCGGCACGCCGCGAGAACCCTTCGATCAGATCCCAGGCGACAAGATCTTCCTCGTCCAGCTCTCGGACTATCTCTGGGACCTCGACGATTTGATCGAGACCGCCCGCCATCGGCGCGTCTTTCCCTCGGAGGGGAATCACAACGCCGCCGTCGTCGAGCTCGTCGGGCGCATCGAGCGCTCCGGCTACCGCGGCGCTTACTCGTTCGACGTGGTCAACGACGACTATGCGCACCTTCCGGCGGCGGCGGTCGCCGCGCGCGGCCGCAAGGCTGCCACCTGGTTGTGCGCGCAGACCATGGCGATGTCATCGAAGCACTGAGGCCATGACCGGGAAAACCAATCGTACGGCCGGATTCGTCTGGCCAATTCCGAGAGCAGGGCATGACGCGTCGCTTCGACGCTTCGCCCAGCGTTGCAACTGTTTGGCCGCCCGCTCGGGGGCGGAGCCTGATCGCTGTCCAACTCCAAGGAGGAAGTCATGAAGCATGCATTGCGCAACACCTTCGCCGTGCTCGCGCTGGCGACATCGACGGCCGCGCTCGCGCAGCAGGGGCCGGTGAAGATCGTCGGCCTGATGGAACTCTCCGGAACCGGAGCGACGGCGGGAACCAACTTCGACAACGGCGTCAAGCTCGCGGTCAAGGAGATCAACGCCTCGGGGGGCATTCTGGGCCGCAAGATCGACTACGAGTCCTGGGACACACAGACCGCACCGCAGACCGCGAAGGCGCTTGCGCAGAAGGCGGTGGATCAGGGTGCGTACGTCGTAATGGGACCGGTGTTCTCGGGCTCGATCATCGTCAGCATGGCCGAGACCAAGCGCGCGGAGATCCCGAACTTCACCGGCGGAGAAGCGGCGAACATCACGCAGCAGGGCAACGCCTACGTCTTCCGCACCTCGTTCACGCAGTCGACTGCGATGCCGAAGCTCGCGCGCTACATCAAGGACACGATCAAGGCCAAGTCGGTGTCGATGATGTGGGTCAATAACGACTTCGGCAAGGGTGGTCGCGACGCGATGGCGAAGGCGCTCGAAGCGCAGGGGATCAAGGTCGCTGCCGACATCTCGACCGATGCCGGGCAGGTCGACTTTTCCGGCCCCGTGCTCAAGGCGAAGCAGTCCAACGCGGATGCGCTATTCGTGTATCTGAATGAGGAAGAGTCGGCCCGAGCGCTGCGCGAATTGAAGAAGCAGGGTTACGACAAGCCGATCATCGGCGAAACCACGCTGACCGGGCAGAAGGTGATCGAACTGGCGGGCGATGCCGCCAATGGCGCGATCGCGCACGTCGGCCTCACGGTAGACGCGCCGCAGCCGGGCATCAAGGCCTTCGATGAGAAGTTTCAGAAGGAGTACAAGTACAAGAGCGACCACAACGGCATGAAGGGCTACACCGGGATGTACGTGGTCAAGGCGATCACCGAGCGCAACAAGAAGTTCGACAGCAAGGAGTTCGCCAAGGCGATGCACGGCGCCACCATCAAGGTCAAAGACACGCCGGGAGTGCTGCTCGACGTGCACTTCGACAACAATGGCGATCTCGATCGCGAGAGCTTCCTCACCAAGGTGGAGAACGGCAAGCAGGTCGTGACCGCGACCCTGCCGCCGGTGAACCCGATCCAATAGCGCTCGCGCAAGGAGCGGCCGTGCCGTGAGGTGCGGCCGCGCTCCTCAAGGAGGACGGCATGGCCGATTTTCTACAGCTCATCATCTCCGGAACCGCGACCGGCGCGATCTATGCGCTCGCCGCGCTGGGGTTCACGCTGCTCTGGCAGGCATCGAACACGATCAACTTCGCGCAGGGCGAATTCGTGATGGTCCCTGCGTTCATCATGCTGTTCTTCATCACCACCACTGGGCTGCCGCTGTGGCTCGCGTTCCTGCTGACCTGCGCGGTGGCGATGCTGCTACTGGGCTACACGTTCAAGCTCGCCATCGTCGATCCACTCATTCGCCACGGCGTGATCCCGCTGGTCATCGCCACCCTCGGGCTGTCCATCGGCGTCAAGCAACTCGTGAAGGCAGGAGTGACCGCGCAGGCGCTGCCGTTCCCGAATCCTTTTCCGGATGGACTCCTGGCGCTCGGCGATTTGAAAGTCTCGTACGCCGACGTCGGCACGCTGGTGGTCGCCGGAGCGATCGTGATCGGGTTGCAGATGTTCCTGAACCGTACCGTCACCGGCCGGGCGATGCAGGCGGTGGCGCAGAACACCGACGCGGCCAAGGTGCTCGGCATCAATGTCAAGCGCATGGTGCTGTATACGTTTCTGATCAATGCGGTGCTCGCAGTCGTTGCCGCGCTGCTGGTGACGCCGACCTATCTCGCCAAGTTCGACATGGGCGAATCGATCGGGCTCAAGGCGTTCTACGCGGCGATCATCGGCGGATTCAACCAGACGCGCGGAGCGCTGCTCGGTGGGGTGCTGGTTGGAGTCCTCGAAAACCTGACCGGCGCCTACATCTCGCCGGCCTACAAGGAGGGCGTCGCACTGCTGCTGTTCCTGGTCGTCATCATCGTCCGGCCCGAGGGCCTGCTGGGCAAGAGCGAGGAGCGGAAGGTATGAGCGCGGCGCGCGAAGTTAAGGCGCGAAGCGCTCGGCGCCGCGCGAATACCGAGCGTCCGACACGCGGGATCGAAAGATCGCGTCGGCGGGCCAAGGAGGTCGCATGAACAAAAGCGCCAAGACCGCAATTCTGGTCAGCGCGCTCGTCGCTGTCGCCGTGATCGCGTGGTTTCTCAAGCGCAGCGACGTCTACCTGCTCACGCTGTGCTGCGTGTACCTCATGGCGACCTTCGGTTTGAACCTGATCGTCGGCTATGCAGGACAGATGTCGATCGGCCAGGCGGCGTTCTGGGGAATCGGCGCGTACATCGCGGGATTGCTCATGACCAAGATGGGCATCTCGTTCTGGGCGGTGCTGCCACTCGCGGCGATCACCTGCTTCCTGGTCGGGCTCGCACTGGGGTTCCCTGCGTTGCGCGTCCAGCATCACTACCTCGCGTTCGCCACGCTGGGCTTCAACGTGCTCGTCTTCCTCGTCATGCGCAACGAGGAGCAGCTCACCGGCGGCACGTTCGGCGTGCAGAACATCCCGCGCCCATCGTTTTTCGGATTCTCGCTCGACGGCGACAAGGCGTTCTTCTACTTCTGCTACGTCTCGGTGATCCTGCTCGCGCTTCTGCTGTGGTGGCTGTTGCGCTCGCCATGGGGGCGCGCGTTCGCGGCGCTGCGCGACAACCCGATCCGCGCCGAGAGCACGGGCGTCAACATCACCGCCTATACGCTGCTCGCGTTTGCAATCGGCGCCGCCTGCGCAGGCATTGGCGGTGTCTACCTCGCCGCGCTGGTGAACTTCATCGAGCCGGGCCAGTTCCATCTCTCGGTCTCGCTGATGATGCTTCTCGCCGTGATCGTCAGTGGCTCGGGCCGATTCTTCGGTCCCGTGCTGGGCACGATCGTCGTGATTCTTCTGCCTGAGCTGCTGCGCTTCATGCAGAACTGGTATCTCGCCATCTTCGGCTTCGCGATCATCGTGATGATGGTCTTTCTCCCCGGAGGATTGCTTTCCATCGCCGATCGTTTCAAGACGGGCGGAGGCGCCAAATGACCACGCGCCCGAGCTTCCTCGAGGTCAAGGACGTCCGCAAGCACTACGGCGCGATCAAGGCGGTCGACGGCGTGAGCCTTTCGGTGGGACCCGGCGAGATCGTCGGCGTGATCGGCCCCAACGGTTCTGGCAAGACGACGCTCTTCAACAGCATCCTCGGCCAGATCAAGCCCACCGCCGGCAGCGTCGAATTCTGCGGCGAGGACATCACGGGCATGTCGCCGCTGGAGCTCTCGCGCCGCGGCGTCGGCCGCACCTTCCAGACCCTGCAGGTGTTCGTCAAGCTCTCCGTCCGCGACAACCTGATCGCGGCGGCGCAGGAGTTCAAGGGCACGATGCCGGGACGGCTGTTCGCGCAGCCTGATGCCGGGCTCGGTCACCACGCCGACGAGATGATCGAGCTGTTCCGCTTGAAACACGTGGCACATCTGCCCGCAGGAAGCCTCTCCTACGGGCAGCAGAAGCTCATCGACATCGCGATGGCGTTCATGCCCGCGCCGCGGCTCGTGCTGCTCGACGAGCCGTGTGCCGGTGTGAACCCGAGCCTGGTCGACGAGCTGCACGACCGCTTGGTCGAGCTCAACAAGACGCAGGGCGGAAGCTTCGTCGTCATCGAGCACAACATGGATTTCATCATGAAGCTTTGCCCGCACGTCGTGTGCATGGTCGAGGGCAAGGTGCTCGCCGAGGGACCACCCAAGGACGTGCAGTCGAACCGGCAAGTTCTCGAAGCGTATCTTGGTAACTGAGTTGGCAACTGAGTTGGTAACTGAGTGCTGAATTGAGGAGAGCACCATGGCCGAAAAGATCATCGAATTCGAAAAGGTCGTCGCCGGCTATTCGCCGAGCCTCACCATCCTCAACGAAACCACGCTCGATGCGCGCAAAGGCGAGATCACGCTTCTGATCGGACCAAACGGTGCCGGCAAGTCGACGGTGCTGAAGACGCTGTTCGGCATGCTCGTGCCGCGCTCGGGCGAGGTCAGGTTCGAGGGCAAGCGCATCAACGGCAAGAGTCAGAGGGAGCTGCTCGCCGAAGGCATTGCCTTCGTTCCGCAGGGACGCAACCTGTTCGGTTCGCTTTCCGTGCGCCACAACCTCGAGCTCGGCGGCATCACGCTTCCGCGCGGAGAGCTCGCGGGGCGGATCGAGGAAGTGCTCGCGCGCTTTCCGCGCATCAAGGAGCGCATCGACAATCAGGCCTCGACGATGTCCGGCGGCGAGCAGAAGCAGCTCGAAGTCGGTCGCGCGCTTCTGCTGCGCCCGCGCGTGATCCTGATCGACGAGCCCTCGATCGGGCTGTCACCGAAGCTGGTCCAGGAAGTGATGACGCTGCTGCGCTCGCTTGCCGATCAGGGCGTGACAGTGCTCATGGTCGAGCAGAACGTGCGCACCGCGCTCAAGTACTCGAATCGCGCGCTCGTGCTCGAGATGGGGCGCCTCGCGCTCGACCGGCCCGCATCCGAGCTGCTCGGCGATCCCGACTTGAACCGCCTCTTCCTCGGCGGACACGTCAAGACGGCAGCGTGATCTAACGAGCGCCGCCCGGCGGAGACCGGCGGCCAATTTGCCCGTCAAGTAGCTATGACGCGTTCGCTGTCGCTTGCGGCGCTTACCGTTCTCGAGCTCTCGCCGCCGGAGATGGTCAGCTGCGCGGCGGACGCCGGGTATTCGCACGTCGGCCTCAGGCTTGTGCCGGCAACAGAGAAGGAGGCGACGTGGCCGGTGATCGGCGACACGCCGATGATGCGCGGCATCCAGCGCCGCCTCGAGGACACCGGCGTCCGCGTCCTCGACGTCGAGATCCTTCGCCTCAAGCCTGAAACCGACGTGCGGGGTTATCTAGGCGCGCTGGAGACTGGCGCGCGTCTCGGGGCGAAGCACGTGCTCGTGGCGGGCAACGATCCCGTCGAGGCGCGCACGGTCGAGCGATTGGCGGCGCTCTGTGAGCTCGGCGCGCCGCTCGGGCTCGGCTTCGATCTCGAGCCGATGCCATGGACCGAGGTCAAGAATTTGCAGCAGGGCGAACGTATCGTCGCCGCATGCGGCAAGGCGAACGCCGGCGTGCTCATCGATCCGATCCACTTCGATCGCGGTGGAAACATTCCCGCGGACATCGCCAAGGTGCCGCCCGAACGCCTGCGTTATGCGCAGCTCTGCGACGCTCCGGCGCAGCGTCCGCGCGACATGGAGACGCTCCTTCGCCAAGCACGCCGAACGCCTCATGCCGGGCGACGGCGGCCTCGATCTGCTTGGAATCCTTCGCGCGCTGCGGCAGGACGTGCCACTGTCGCTCGAGGTTCCCATGGCCACCTTGGCTACCGCGGTGAAAGCTGTCGAGCGCGCAACGCGCATTCGTGTCAAGGCGGAAGAGCTTCTGATGAGGCTGTAGCCGTCGCCGCCGCCGTGCCGGCGATGAATGAATGTCCGCTATCGGCCAAAAGCGGACATAACGGACTGCCTACTGAATCACCTCGTCGGCGCGCAGCAGAAGATCCCGCGGGATGGCAAGGCCAAGGGCCTTCGCGGTCTTGAGGTTAATCACGAGCTCGAATAGCGCTGGCTGCTGGACCGCCAACTCTGCGGGCTTGGCGCCCTTGAGGATCTTGTCGACGTATTCGGCGGTGATCCCGGAGTAATCAATGGATTTCGACGTGTACGCCATCAACCCCCCTTGCTTGGCCATGCCGCCCCAATCGTAGATCGCCGGCAACCGAGCGCCTGCCGCGAAATCGATCACTTGTGTTCCGTTGTCGCCGATCAACGGGTCCACCGAAACGATAAGTCCGTCGGGGTGGGCGTTGCGAATCGCAGCGAACGCGTTCGGAAACTCCTCCGCGCGGGCAACCTCCGCCACGACCACGCCGATGTTGAACTTGGTCGCGGCCTCTGTCGCAGCAGCGATGTCTCCGCGCGTGGCGATGTTCGTCGGATTGGCGAGAATCGCTATCTTGGTTAGCTTCGGGACGAGCTCGCGAAGCAAGTCGACGAGCTTGCCTTGGAACGTGGCATCCGTGGTGCCGGTGACATTGCCGCCTGGTTGCGCCAGGCTCGCAATGAGCCCGGCACTGACCACGCTGGCCGCGTTGGCCGCGCTCACCATGACGATGGGGATCGTGCTCGTCGCCTGTCGCGCGGCGACCGCTGTGGCGCTTCCCGTAGCCACGATGATATCCACCTTGCTCGCCGCGAGCTCGCGCGCGAGCTCGGCGAGTCGTTGAGCGTCTCCATCGGCAAAGCGTTCTTCGATCACGATCGTCTTGCCTTCAACGTAGCCGAGCTCGGACAGGCGCTGACGAAACGCCTTCCCCAAAAAAGGTGTCGAGCTGAAATACAGCATGGCGATCCTTGGGATTCGCGCAGGCGCCTCCACCGTCTTCTTCGGCTGCTCCTTCTGGCCGCAGCCGTACGCGGCACAAGCGCCACAAGGAAGGCTCGCCGATCCATCACTGGATCACCTCGTCCTCACTGAGGGAAACCAAGTGACGCTACACGCCTAGCCCCAAACGGGTCAAGAAGTCACCTAGCACGGATGTCCGCTTTGGGTCGAAAGCGGACGCGCGAAGGTCAGCCACCGCCCACGAACGCACACTTGCCAGGCGCCACCCGCGCCGGCCGTTCGTACATCTTTTCCGGCAGATGTGGCTCGGACAAGGATCGTCGCTTAGCTTTGAGGTCGCCTACTTGGTGCGTTTCGCAGGAGCTTCGGCGACGACCTCGAGCTGCACCGGGGCCGTGCTGTGCTTGCCAAGGCCGATCTTCGCCGCGGCGGCGCTCGACATGTCGATGACGCGGCCAGCCTGCTTCGGGCCGCGATCGTTGATTTTGACCTCGACCGTCTTGTTGTTCTTCGTGTTGGTGACCTTCACCTTCGTACCGAAGGGCAGCGATGGATGCGCGGCGGTGAGCCTTTTCTGGCTGAAAACTTCGCCGCTCGCGGTCTTGTGACCTGCGAGCTTGTCCGAGTAGACGGCGGCGAGGCCTGTCATGTTGTCGCTCGGCTTCGCGGCCTCTGCTGCCGCAGGTTGTGTCGTGGATGAAGGCGGCGCTGCCGGTGGCATCTGCGCGAAAGATATTGCAGAAATGGCGATGCCAAGCAGCACAGCGAACGTGCGTGAGGGGGGTGCCATGGCATCTCCTTTCAAAACGTGAGCAAAAGCCCGTCAGGCCGACCTATCATAGTAGCGCCGCTTGAATGCGACAACCTGATCGTCACGAGCCCGCGCTCGCTGTTCAGATGGATTGAAAAACCGATGTTTGCCGTTCCTGGTACGGCGGCGTACGCTAAGCTGCACACCGCAAGAAGCGGCGTCGCTGGAGAGGGATATTGGCTCAGGGCCTTCGGCAGTCATTTGTCGTCCGATGCAACGAACGATCGTGAACGTCTTCGCGTGCGTCACGCTGTTGACGCTAGTCGTGATTTTATTCGGCTGCGGCGATAGTGACAGGCCGCACAGAGCGGCCAAGGACAAGGCGCCT
>Ga0126369_10002255_pt1 | contig 13671 bp, 11 predicted proteins | sample PanSoiMetaPlot_1_FD_109646 | JGI IMG/M metagenome (GOLD analysis project Ga0126369, IMG submission 109646) | Tropical forest soil microbial communities from Panama - MetaG Plot_1 | ecosystem: Environmental > Terrestrial > Soil > Tropical forest > Bulk soil | place: Panama | collected 2016-02-17 | reverse complement strand
TGAGCCCCGCAGACAGCCGCGTGACCAAGTACGAGCATCGGTTGCAGGAAGCCTTCAATTTCTACCGGTACGAGACTGCCATCCTATGCTTGCTGTTGCTGCGCGGGCCCCAAACGCCGGGGGAACTGCGAAGCCGCTCCGAACGCATGCACAACTTCGACGACCTCGCAGCGGTGCAATCGAGCCTGCAGCATTTGATGAAGCGCGAGCCGTCGCTGGTGAAGCCACTCCCGCGTCAGCCGGGAACGAAAGAAACGCGCTACGCCCATCTTTTGTCCGGCGACGTGGTGCAGGCAGAGCCGGAACCAAGGCCGCACGCGGTGGCTGCGGAGCACGCACTCGATGGAGGCAGCGTGAGAAAGTTGGAAGAGGAAATCGCGAGCCTTAAGAACGAGATTGCCGATTTGAAACAGCAATTCGCCCAGTTCCGAAAGCAGTTTGAGTAAACGCAAAGCCCGTGGGGCAAGGTTCATCAGCGATTTGACGCGCGCGCACTCGTCCGCTAGGGTGACTGTGCGGGGTGGAGCAGCCTGGTAGCGCGTCGGGGTCATAATAGGTGCCTCACAAATCCATTTTCACGTTTTAGATGTGTTACCACGATATTCGTTACAACAAATAACACTTATCCACCCATAGGAAATGGCTGGTCGACTCCAAACGTTCCTCTCCCTGCACCGCACAGTCGAAAACTTACCGACTTCGTTGCAGAACGAGATCTGAAACGTCGTGAGACCGGCAATGCGGCCGGAGATCAATATCAATAAGCTTGAACAGCCGGTCGGATTGTCATTCGACTCGGTTGTCCGTTGTGCGGTGTTTTCGAGAACCGGCTCTTTCGCTTAGTGCCCTCCTGTGCGCGAAAAGTTGGAGCGCTTAACGTGCACACGAATACTGAAGGCGTGTCAAGCCATCTACCTAGAAAGCCTTGCGGGGCGCGACTGGTGGCTCGTCGGGCAACTGCCGGACGAGCTATCGCAGCGACCAGCAAGCCATGTGTCCTCTGATACATAACGACGGGCTTGGCACCCGATCGTCGGGCTTGATTTGCAGAAGCGCGGTAAGTCGCGTATTATAAAGCCGCGGGGTGGAGCAGCCTGGTAGCTCGTCGGGCTCATAACCCGCTAAGCGGGATCGGTAGTTCAAATCCCGCTCGGCAAAATGGGCGTCCGCACAGCAATGTGCGGGAAGATCACTCGTCAAAGTCGGTGAAACCTAAAGCCTGGTGTTGGGCTATGGCAATACCGAACCAAGCCTCGGAAGAACGAGGAAGGCGTAGAGACTGGATGGCGAGCATCCCGTTATGCGGGATGAAGGTACAGTCCGACTCTCAGCGAAAGCTGAGTCAGATCGCATAACCCGAAGGTCGTCAGTTCAAATCTGACCCCCGCAACCAATCCTTGTAAGTGCTTAGCGAAAGCCGGATGCTCCATCCGGCTTTCGGCGTTATGGGACCGGAAGACTTGGTCTTTTATTCTGGCGAATTCTGCAAGTCGTGGGAATCGCGAGCCGTCGGTCGTCGATTCCATTCCGAAGCTCAGGGAAAGCGATCTTCCTCGTTGTCCATCGCGGTGGGCGGCATACTCGATGATTGGTGTTTCAGTTTGCATCAAGACGATGCCAACTGCTCGGACACTTCAACGAGTAGTGCGTTTTTCGCCCAGGTGGATTACTTCCGGATTGCCCGTAAACCGTGCCTGGCACAGGAATATCGAGTTATCTCATTTTTGCTTCTTAGGCCGAACTGGATAGCAGGCGCATACCCAAAACCGCGCCGGCTTTCACACAATCCGAGAACGAAGCTTCGCCGATGTGGGCAGACAGGAGCCGGCCGAAGAGTTGGGGATTTGCAGAAAGAGTCGAAAGAACGCGACGACGGAGCCAAGGGCGGCCGTCCATACTGAGGAGGTGAAAGCCCAGCCACGTCGGAATACGGGAAAGGCGGCGGTGTGCCCTTTGATACAAATGCAGATCATTGGCTTTGAGCGCTTTCGCGAGAGCAAAGGCCTGTTGAAAGCTGAGGCAGATGCCATCGCCGGTGATCGCGTCGAACCCACCCGAGGCGTCGCCGATTAGGACCACGTTGTCGCGATAGACGCGTTTGAGGCGATGCATGGCCGTGATAGCTCCTCGTTCGCTGCTGGCAGGCTTGGCTCCTTTCAGGCGGGCGAGCAATTCAGGAAAAGCGGATAGCATGTCTGCAACACGTGTGAAGGGGCTCGTCGAGACACAAGCGACGCAAACTTCGCAATCGCTGACCGGAGTGACGTAAATCTGGCCGTGGTCTTCCCAATAAACCTCAACGCGGTCGGACCACGGACGGAGACGATAGTGTTGCCGAAATCCGTAGCGCCGCAGATAAAAGGAGTAGCGGTTTAGGCCGATCCAGCTGCGTACCCGGGAATTGGCGCCATCGGCACCGACGATCCAGCGCGCGCGAATGACGCGGCCCCCCGCGATGACGGCGCGGTCAAGCAACTGGGTCACTTCCGTGCGCCAGAAGAACTGCACACCGCAACTTTGCGCGGGTTCCAGCAGGCGAGCGTGAAGTGTGGTGCGACGAACCCCAAGCGCCCTGAGACCGTTGAAGGAGGCCTCGACCGAAGACTGATGATCAGCAAAACGAATCCCGTGAAAGGGATAGCCTTCGAATGAATCGAGGTGAACGTCGAGGCGCTTCAGCGCCTGCAACGTGGCGGGCAAAAGACCCTCACCACAGGCTTTATCGATCGGGGGTTCGAAGCCGTCGGCAACGACGGCTTCGAGCCCTGCTTGCCGCGCAGCGATGGCCGCGGCCAGACCGGCAGGTCCACCGCCAACCACGAATACATCGAATTCACTTGCCATTATATTCCGCCGCGCGAAGGCAGCTCGTTCTTCCGTGTCAAATTAGATGTCAATTGGTGCTCCGCGGATATCAGTCTTGAACGCTTTAAGGTCCGAGTAAGTCATTAGACTAAAAATGGCCCGCAAGAATTGCCGGGCGCGCGGCCTCTATGGATTGACTACCACCTCAGGTTGGAACGTCGCAGAAACTAGCAAGGGTGCGGAACAGTCCGCGGTTCCCGAACTCATCGCTCCTTGGCGTGCTTCTAGCTTGTCGCCGGTGTTCACTCGAGGAACCGTTTGCCCGGTCTGGGTATTTAGTTCGAACTGGGCGACTCCCTGCGCATCGGTTTGGGGCGCGGCGAGCGGGGTCGTCCCGGTTGGTTTCACCAAGCAAAACGAAATGGCCGTTCCCATAGAGAAGCCTGAGTTGTCCAGTTCTCCCCTTAGGCGCTGTCCCTCAGCCTCGATCCGGAATTGCCCCTTTAGCTCGGCCTGAATTCCATTAATGTTGGCTTGTGCTGTTGCCTGCAACTCTATTTGCCCTGCACCTGCAGGATCCATGCTTCCGCAGCTTCCCAATAGTAATGCTAGCCCTAAGCTTGAGCCCTCGAGTGATACTGTCATCCAACGCGTCATCGTTTCCTCCCCAAACCAGGTTCGACTAAAAAGTCGTCCCATCTGTTTTCTTTTGCGTTGCCTTTGCGGGGACGATTTTCCGATGCAGAAGGCAGGCCGCGTGAATACAGCGGGACCGGATCAATCCTTACCAAGCGCGCATGCGGATCCTTGGCTGGAAGCAAATGCCCACCACATTCTCCACCGTAGGACACTGGGGACTTAGTTCCACATCCAAGGTGTAAGGGCTGGGCAACAAGGTCTGAAAGCTGAGATCTCTTAGAGAGCGGGAAGATTAAGTGAATGGAGGTCTGAGGTTGTCACAAACTTGTCTTTTGAGAGTCAACTTTCTGTCTCTGGTGATCGCCACCAATTGACACGCGATCTTGAAAGACACGCAAGAAGAGTCAGCCCCAGCTTAAAGCCGCGGTCATTCACAGCGGAGTGGAGAAAATTGGATCTGCTCTAGCTCTCCGCCCGTTCAAACAATGTGTTTCGTCCACCGTTCGTGATCAAAGCCGACGTGTCGATCAATCCGATCAATTCCAGGATTGTCGGCAAACAGGAAGTTGACATTCCACCGGAGCGGGTTGTGGTCCAACTTCCGGGTGGCCCGTAATTAAGAGTTGGAAAGTTGAATTCGATTGACGATGCGCTGCCAAAAGCGACTTCCGTAATACATTCCTTTTGTTAGACTGACCATGACTTTGCTGCGATCTGCCGCTTGGAGACCTGAGATGAAGATTTGGATCCTGCCCTTAGCGACGATTTTGGGTTTTTTGAGTTGTCGCCATGCGGAGAAACAGGGAAGTGCCCCTGCTTACCATTTCGTCTCAGATGGCAGGGCTGTCGTTCCGTTCGAACTCACAAAGAATGTCATGTTCTTTCAAATTTATGTTAAAGGCTCTTCTCAGATGCTGTGGTTCAATCTCGATAGTGGTGCGGGATCGTCATATATGGACGCCCAGGTCGCAAAGAAGCTCGGATTGCAAACTGTCGGGAGCGGGACTGTGCACGGCGCCGGTGCCGGAGATGTGCCTGTTGAGTACGTCGACTCCGTTACGTTCGAACTTCCGGGGCTCGAATCGGCGAACCACCGGCTCAAGGTTACCGATTTTAAGGCCCTCAACGAACAGTTTGGACGGGCCGAAGACGGTCTTCTTGGATACGATTTTCTTAGCCGATACGCCGTTGTTGTGGACTACGCACAGCAACGAATGACCATCTACGATCCCGCGAATTTCAAGTACGCAGGTTCGGGCACCGCATTTCCTGTCCACTTTCGAGATGGCTGGCCCTACGTCAACGCCACAATTAAGGTCAAAGGCCTCGACGCCCAGTCAGGAGAGTTTCTGGTGGATAGCGGATCAGGCGATGCGGTAGACCATCCTGCCATTCTGAAATCGACGGGACCACTTAGGAAAACCCGGACAGGCGTCGGATTTGGCAGGCCGGGGGAAGGTGCTCTCGGCAAGGCGGAATATTTCGAGCTGGGCCGCTATCGCCTGCTTACTCCTATCACTGCATGTTGCTCAGACAATCCCGACGACCAGCAAAAAATTGGCGGCGAGGTGTTACGAAGATTTACAGTCATTTTCGACTACCCGAATCAACGGATTATTCTCGAACCAAATCGCAATTTTCCAGAACCGTTCTAGGATGCGCAAATCGCGTTTGTAAATCGCATGGCTGCTCGTTCGCCAGTAGCCCATTCGCTAGGAACCAAGGCACGACATTCCTTCTACAAACGACAGGCTCGGCCCGAGCCTCAAGTCCTGGCTAGTCGGGAATCCTTCCCTAATCTGATAAGGTCAGTATTGCCCGTCATCCGACCAGAAAGACTGCCAATTAGGGTTTTCAAGTTTTCCAGAAACAGATTTTTGGCTCGATCAATGGGCAGCTTAGTTCTATGGTGCGGGGCTTTTTCCCATGAGATATTGATCGAACCAGGCGATGGTACGCCGGATGGAGTCAATTTGGTTCTCGCGTTTCACGAAGCCATGACCTTCATCCGGATAATAATGCACAGCAACGACCCGGCCTTCTTTCTTGAGGATATCGACAACCTGTTGCGCCTCCTCCTTCGGGACACGCGGATCATTGTCGCCCTGCAGCACGAGTAAAGGTGCCTTCTCGCTGCGAATGTAGGTGATCGGTGAGTCCTCCTCATAGATTTTGCGGTTTTCTTCAGGATTGCCCAAAAGCCCTTTCAGGTACTCGTTCAACGAGGGGTCGGAGCTCTTCAACATAGTCAACCAGCTGATAATCCCGTACTCGTCTACCGCCGCCGCCCAAATATCGGGCGTCCTGCCGATGGCCATCAGTGTCATGAAGCCCCCGTAAGAGCCGCCGTAGATGCCGACTTTCCTGGGATCGACGAAACCCGTAGTTTTGAGGAAGTCTACGCCGGCAATTTCGTCTTTGAGGTCACCGCCGCCTAAATCCTGAAAGTTAGCCTTTTGGAAATCCAGGCCATAACCTGTGGACCCGCGCGGGTTAGGAGCGATGCAGATGTATCCGCGCGAAGCCAGCGCCGCCACATCGGTGTTCCAGTAGTCGACCATCTGGCCTGTAGGCCCACCGTGCGGCAATACGATCGCGGGATTGCTCCCGTCGCGCTTCAGATTGAACGGCACCCAGAGCAACGCCGTGATGATTTTTCCGTCGAAACTCTTGTAGTGGACTATCTGAGAGGGCGGAAGAGGCGTCGCACGCAAGCTAGCAATCGCGGTAAAAGTCAGTTGGTCGGCATGGCGGGTGCCGAACTTGTACACCCAAAGGTCGCTGGGCTGATTGGAGGCCTCGTGGGAAACGATCACGCGGTCGCTCTGCGGCGCAAACTCGTTCGGATTGCCCGAGAAGGCGTTCAGGCCGTGCGGCAAATCTATCTTATCCGCACGGTTGGTTGATCGATCGACGAGATATGCGTCAATCACGCCGTCCTCATTGACGACGTATGTGAAACGCTTGCCGTCGGGCGAAAAATTTCCGGAATAAGTTTCCCACTTCAGGTCGGTGACCCAAGTGACTTTCCTGGTCGCGACGTCGAGCAGAGCGACATTCACGTAACCGCCCCTGGCGTCCGAACTCAGCAACAGCGTCTTGTTGTCGGGCGAAAGCGATGAGCCAAGATAGCGAATCGTCCCCTGATGCGCGGTGAGATTCTCCATCTTTCCGGTCTCCACATCGATGCGGTAGACATCCGCGTCGGTGAACGGAGGATTGACGCGACCGGCATAGATGATCTTATCGTCGCTACTCCACGCCACTACGTTCCAGGAGTAACCGGGCTGCTGTTCATGCGTCAGCAGCCGGACCTTGCGGGTGTTCCAGTTGAGCAAAGCAATGTCATATTGGGAACCCTCCTTCGGCTTGTAGGCGAAAGCAATGGTGCGGCCATCGTGGGACCAGTGCGGGTCCTGCTCGCGAATCGCAGGCGTATTCGTCAGGTTAACGATCTCACCACCGTCGCTCGGGACAGCGTAGAGATCCCAGAGTTCATCGCCTGCGTGGTCCTGCTGGTAGACGATCCATTTGCCGTCGGGCGACCAGGCAGCGTTGTACTGCCGATCGTCGGACTGGGTAAGTTGAATCGGCCATCCGCCGGAGGCGTTGACCTTCCACAGATTGAAGCGACCGGCAATATCGCTGGTAAAAGCGATTTGTTGACCGTCAGGCGACCAGGCGGCGCCAAATACACTCTTTGTGTAGTAAAGGTCGTCGATGGGCGCAGGCCGGGAGCCCGAGTGTGATGAAGAGACCACTGACTTGGGATCTGTAAGCGGACGGTCATCGGGTCCCGTGGAGTCAGCCAAGCAGGGACACAGGCTGCAACAAATGACAAGTAACAACGCCAACGATTGGTGAATTCCCATACGAACCTCTCTTCAAAAAGTACTAACGCTGCGCGTTGGGCGCGCCGCCCGCGTGGTAGCGCATGATCGAAAATGGGGCTGGGTGCTGATGGAGCCTTTGATATATCACGGATCCTCTGCTCAGGAAAGGCAGTCGACATGCGGTGTCTGATCGCATCGGCTGCCCGAAACCGCCTGCAAGACAGGGCACTGTCGAGTGAAGCTGCGCAACTCCTGGATCGTCAGGCATCCGGAAGTGATCCTGCGTCCCCTGGCCCGCGCAAGATCGTGCCTAAGGTGAGCTTGGACAGCCGTTCCCAATCCAGATAGGTAAACAGTAGTCGGCTTGTAGGAAGTGACCGCCGCGCTTGGCATCGATCCTGGACGGATTACACAGTCTAATTAGCACTAAATGCGACCTGAAAGGGAAACGCGCCTCAGTTTTTCTCTTAAGAATGCCAAAAAGAAATCGTGCGCTTTTAGGGGTTCACCCCAATTTCAGGGTCCAACTGGGGTCCAAAACTTGGTGTGTTTGGACGGTTTTCGGGGGTCTCATTGATGTAAGGGCAACCGAATCAATGGGACTTAGAGTCTGACCTTCAAGCTCATAACCCGAAGGTCGTCAGTTCAAATCCGACCCCCACAACCAATCCTTGTAAGTGCTTAGCGAAAGCCGGATGCTCCATCCGGCTTTCGACGTTATGAGACCGGAAGACTTGGTCTTTAATTCCGGCGAATTCTGCAAGTCGTGGGAATCGCGAGCCGTCGGTCGTCGATTCCATTCCGAAGCTCAGGGAAAGCGATCTTCCTCCGCAGCCGTTGTCCATCACGGTGGGCGGCATACTCGATGATTGGTGTTTAGGTTTGCATCAAGACGATGCCAACTGGTCGGACACTTCAACGAGTAACGCGTTTTTCGCCCAGGTGGATTACTTCAGGATTGCCCGTGATCCACTCCGCAAGTCGTCCCAGGATAGGGATTCAAATTCCGTCGTAGCGTGAATACCCGCGCTTTGCCCAATAGTCCGCTGGCTCGTCTTTGAGAAGCTGCAGCAGGCTGTAGCGCGAACCCTGGCATTAATGCACGTGAAGTCCTAATATTGATCGGGGGTCTGGTCCTATTTTTGGACTAGATGAGCAGCTGGAAACTGGAGCACGATTGTCGCATGTTTAGGTATCACCAGTACTGCCCGGTTGCTCGCGCATGCGAAATTCTTGCCGACCGTTGGACGCCACTGATCGTGCGCGAGCTACTGTTCGGCAGCCGCCACTTCAACGACCTACGGCGGGGGTTGCCCCGCATCTCGCGATCACTCCTCGCCGCGCGTTTGCGGCATCTCGAGGACAATGGAGTTATCAGACGGCACACCGGCGCGCGGCCGAACGTCACCGAGTACATTCTCACCGAAGCAGGGAACGATTTGGCGGAAGTGATCAAGCAGTTCGGCACGTGGGCAATCAAATGGGTGTTCAACGATCCCAATCGCGATGAATTAGATCCCGCGCTGTTCCTGTGGAAGATGCATCAACGGGTCGACCATCGTGAACTGCCGCGAGGACGTACTGTGGTGCAGTTCGACCTCACTGGCCGGAAAGGGCGACGGGTGTGGCTCGTCCTTGTACCGCGAGATGTCTCGTCATCTCTGAAGCCTCCCGGTTTTCCGTCTGACTTGATTGTGCGGGCGGATGTTTCCGTGCTGTACCGCGTATGGGCTGGTTTCCTCGACTATGACGCTGTGGTGCGTCGCGGGGACATCCTCCTGGAGGGACCTCCCGCATTGGTCCAAACGTTCCCCCGCTGGTTCATGTGGAGCCCGCTAGTGGACGTTGCACGGGAATACCGCGAACACCGGACACTCATCGCTTGAAAGCAGCCAGCAAAAACCATCCACTGTAAAAAATCGGGTCGCGCCCAGTCCGATTTTAGAACTTGCTGCGTCGAGGATGCATTTCTATATTCGCCCCACCTAAGCCGCTGATTTCCGCTGCAATGGCGCGGCCGCGGCACGGGGTGCAACATGCGGATCCGCTACTGGCTGACTCTCGCCAATACTCGTTCCCGTTATCTCACTTCCAGGTTCACCGACGAAGAAACGCAGCCATTGGCATTTTCCGCGACGTGGAACAGCTCGAGAACTACAGGGCTCCATTCCCGAAAGGAGAGACCGAAATGTACAACCTTAAGAAGTCGCTCATTGCGTTCGTTGGAATGCACTGCAATAGATCCATTCCAGCTCTCTTAATTGGGCTTGCAATTGTGATGATGACGTGCGCAGTGTCGCAGGCGACGCCAACATTACCGCCGGGAAACACCGTCCAGCAGTGGAACACGATTGCTGAGAACACAGTCGTTGGTTCAGGCGCTTTCCAGGCCGAGGGCTTTATCTATATGGCCTACGTCTCGGCAGCGATGTATGACGCGGTCGTCTCGATCGAAGGTGGATACGAGCCGTACAGCTCGGTTATTCCAGACGCATCTGGAGCATCAACGGATGCGGCAGTGGTCGAGGCCGCATATCGAACGCTCATCAACTACTTTCCCAGCCAGGGTGCGATGCTGGATTCGTTCTACGCTCAGGCGCTGGCGTTGATTCCTGATGGCGCGCTAAAAACTGCCGGGCAGGATGTTGGTCTGGCGGCGGCAACGAACATTATCAACCTGCGCATCGGCGATGGACGCCTTACCCCGATTGGCGTGACCTCCTCGTTCTCTACGCTATCCCCCGGCCCTGGCGTGTGGCGCCTCACCCCGTCTGCATTTGCGCCGCCTCAGACGCCGTGGGTGGGCAGCGTACTGCCCTTCATCCTCAAGAACGCCGATCAGTTTCTACCTGATCCACCCCCCTCGCTTCAGAGCAGCGAGTGGGTGGAGGCATTCAACCAGATCAGGACCTACGGCGATGCAAACAGCAGCGCGCGAACAAGTGAGCAGACGGCGGTCGCGAGATTCTGGTCGGCGAATGTGGTCCGGCAATACAACCGGCTCGTACGCGACGTCGCGGAACAGCAAGACCTTGGGCCGCTGCAGACGGCGCGGCTGACAGCGATGGTCAACACAATCGGCGCCGACGCGCTCATCTCGTGCTTGTTTACGAAGTACCACTATCTATTCTGGCGCCCTGTTACGGCCATCGACCCGACGGCGGTCACGGCTGACGGTTTCGGTCCTATCCCGGGGTTTGACGATGCCAATGCAACGACGGTCGAACAGTTCGCCTGGCGACCACTCTTGGTCACGCCGAACCATCCGGAATATCCCGCTGCACATGGCACGATCACGTCTGCGATGGCCGAGGTATTCAGCAGCTTTCTCGGCACAGAGCGCTTCAATCTCGACATCCATGGTTTCGACGCCGCCGCACCAGCTGGCAACCTGAATGCCGTACACCACTTCGAAATGCCGAATGACCTCCGCAACGAGATCATCTATGCACGGCTCTGGGCAGGCTTGCACTACCACTTCTCGAGTGTCGCCGGGGTGGTCCTTGGTCGGAATGTCGCGAAGTACGACCTCAGCCACGCCTTTCGGCCGCTCAAGTAACGAGAAAGCGCATCAGAATGCAGTAACTCGGTCGTTCATACAAAGTGACCGTTCTGGTGGTGAGGTGGATCGTTAGCAGGCCGCAAATGCTTAACGCGCTATGATGCATTCCCAAAATTGGAACGCCCGGATGAACTTGACGCCCGAATCGTCGGCCATCCGGAAGTAATTCGATTCCTTCCGAGTTGCCCGTGATCCGCTCGCAATCGGCGTCAATGGAATTTCTGGCTTCTACAGGTGGCCGGGTGTAGATAACCCGCTATTTTAGATTCGCGTACTCCGCTTTAGCTCGCTGCAGGATCGGCATATCAGGTTCTGCATCTTGCCAGAGAGTCAGGAAGTCCTGATACGCGGCGCGGGACTCCGCCGTGTCGCCCTGCATGGAGTAGGCACGACCCAGTTGAAGGTGCGCCAGCGCCCCAATGGGCTCATTCAGCACGATCCCGCGATGATCGGGGTTTCTGAAACTCTTTGGCCGCTTCGCCGCCCCGGTGCAGCGCAAGGTAGGCTTCTCCTCGCAGATAAACGGGGTACAGATTGGGCCAGTTGTAAAAGCCAAAGGAGGGCAGGCAGTTCATAGGTAGCGGCGGCTTTGAGAATCTCCAGTGCCTCCTGGGGGCTTGAACGGTCGAGTGAGCTTGCCTGCCGCAAGCAGGCTTCAGTCCTCCACCCCTTTGACACGCAAACGGTGGGAAACCACTGCCCCGGAGTTTTGTGTCTTGACAACGCCTTCGCCCTTATCGAGGGGCACCCGGCCCGTGATACACCGAGTAATCTCGGGTTGACCGTGACAAGGGCCCTAAGTAGGCTGAAAAAGTAGTCCGTCACTCGCCATTATTGCGGAATGCCAACGCGGCGAACGATGTCCGTGAATCGAGGATCCCCAAGCATGCGGTTGAATTCCGGCCAGCACCGCAAATAAAGAAGGGCTTCAGACTTTCTCTTAAGAGCCTGTTCCATCCAGTCGAAAGCCCGATCCTTTTCGTCCAAGGCGAAGTAGATAGGATAGAGTCCGATGTCACCGAGGTCTCTGCCATTCGCTTCTTCGCGCTCCAGTGTCGCCAGCAGCTTCCGCGCCTCCTTCTTTCGTCCGGCAGCGTCGTAGCCGTAAGCCAGTTCCACAATGTCCAAAACCACGTCGGGGTCGTCTTTGTCCATATCGAGCGCTTTCTCCAGATTAGCGATGGCCTCCGGATACATGGCTTTCCGTAGGTAAACAACCCCCAGCGCGCTGTAAACAACATCATAGTCTGGATTCAATTGCGCGGTGTTTCGCAGTTGCTCGATCGCCTCGTCGTGCTGTCCCGCACACGAATAGACCATCCCCACATTGACTCTCAACGCGGGCAACAACGGATCCAGTTCTTCGGCCCGCCGTATTTCGGCGGCAGCTTCGTTGCTCCTTCCGGAGGCCATCAAGAGTTCGGCATAACTGTGGTGAGCTTCTGAGTAGTTTGGATTGAGCTCGATGGCGCGCTGATATTCTCGAGCCGCGCGACCCCAGGCCCAGTCGTAATTGAGCAGGGCGAAGGCCAAGGCTGTGTGCGCTTCTGCCAAGCTGTCATCCATATCTATCGCAGTCATCGCTGCTGCCTTGGCCTTGGGGTAGAACTCCGGATGCCCGCCGGTGCCCGCAATCCAGTCGTAAGCACGGGCTAGCTGCGCATGCGGCTCAGCCCACTGTGGATCAAGCTGAATGGCGCGATTGAAATAATCCAGGCTGGTTCGTTTGGCCTGTACCCCTTCGTGCCGCGAGTAAACAAGGCCTCGCAAATAGGCTTCATAAGCTTGAGGATTGACAGCACGACCGCCCCGGAGCTGCACTTGCTCCTGCGGTGTTAGCTTGAGCTTGAGTTCAGCCGCAATCGCGCGGGCGACCTCATCCTGAAGCACAAGCACGTCGCGAAGGTTGCGCTCGTAAGTATTGGCCCACAGATGCCTGTCCGAAGACCCTTGGATGAGCTGCGCGGTGATGCGCACGCGATCGCCTGACCGCTGAACCGTACCTTCAACGATTCCGTCGACGTTGAGTTCGCGTGCGATCTCAGGCAGCGCCTTACCCCCTTTCTTATAGCGCATAGCAGATGTGCGTGAAATCACCTTTAGAGAACCCAATTGCGCTAGGTCGGTGATCAGCGTGTCCGTCATGCCGTCGGAAAAATATTCCTGAGCTGGGTCGGCGGAGAGATTGATGAACGGAAGAACCGCCAGAGAGCGGATCGGAGACGCTGCGGTACCACCTAGCAGACGTTCGCGAATTCGGGAAACGCTCAAAAAAACGATTATAGCCGCGAGCACAGCGATGCTGATGATCGCTGCAGGCCGGGGTGGCCATGGCCGACGCCCCTGATCGTGAACGCCTATTCGCAGATCCAGAGCGGCGCTCGCCGTCTCGATGTTGTCAACCGGCACCAAGAAACGATAGCCGCGACGAGGCAGTGTCTCGATAAAGCGGGGGTTGTCTGCGGAATCGCCTAGGGCTTCGCGCAGTTTGTTGATCGCGGTATCAGGCTGTTGTCGAAGTCAACGAAGGTGTCTTTCGGCCAGATCTGCGTGCGCAACTCTTCGCGCGTTACCGCCCCGCCGGGCCGCCGCAATAACACGGCGAGCACCTGGAACGGCTGCTGCTGCAGCTTGACGCGCTTCCCCTGCTTGCGCAGCTCTCCCACACGCACGTCCACCTCGAAGGTTCCGAAGCGCACGATTTCGGCAAGTTGCTTTTCGAGGCCCATGGACGTTTGCCTCTATGTTGCCAAGAGTCTAACACCACCATCCATGCGAACAAGTTTGCAGATAAGGCTCTCCCATAACTCATGGAACAAGCACGCTTTACGG
>Ga0126369_10002253_pt1 | contig 13674 bp, 22 predicted proteins | sample PanSoiMetaPlot_1_FD_109646 | JGI IMG/M metagenome (GOLD analysis project Ga0126369, IMG submission 109646) | Tropical forest soil microbial communities from Panama - MetaG Plot_1 | ecosystem: Environmental > Terrestrial > Soil > Tropical forest > Bulk soil | place: Panama | collected 2016-02-17 | reverse complement strand
TTACCCGCCGTGCTTACCCGATACCTGGCACGTTACCCGCTAAGGGTCTAAGGGTGGTAGGGTGGCCGTAGGTGCCCCTACGCCTGGCCTACCCGCGCGCTACGGATCTTCCCCGTAGCCCCGGCGCGATCGCCCCGCAAACGGTCGTAACGCCAAAGGACGTTGCCTAGATGCGAGATCCGCCTAGCCCGGCTCCGCGGGCCGCGCCCGCGCTTCCGAACTAATAGAAGGATAGCGCCAGAAAGTAAGGGTGGAGTTTGGATGAAGTAAGGACTTCGTAAAGTCGGAAACGTGATAAACTTGGGCTAACAATCCCCAAATCCTACCGATTGTGGGATCAAGTTTTCCCTGCTAGATCCCATAAACGTGAGGAATTGGCCCGCAAATCCCCACATCCCAAATCGTCTGAGACTACCATACGTCAAACCAATTCCGATCGCCAAATCCCACAAAAACTAATGGCCAAGGAATCGGAAAGTGCGGGTGCAATGCACAAAAAGTGTGATTCAAAAATACCATATGTCAAATAGCCCGATTTACTGCGGAATTTTGGTGGTAAATCTCTGGTTTTATCTTTGTTTTCACCACACAAAAGAAAGTCCACGGAAACTCGACCCTAATAAAACCAGAACATGACGAAAAATCGGACTTTTTTACCACTTGCAAGCAATAGCAGCAAATCAATCCCCAAGACGAAACGAAAAAATCCCATTTCTTTAGATAGTAAAGTAACACCCAATCCATGCTAACTCGCGCGCGAGCGCTACGCGAAGGACAGGACGACTATAGGCGAAAATCCTCTCGATCGCGCATACATGCGCGTACTCGCGCGAACAAATCGAAAAGTCAAAGAAGTTAGAATTTCGTCATGGGAAAGGTCCTCGCGGGCGAGCGCGCATATATCCGCGATCGAGAGGACTCGCCGACTCACCCGCCCCACCATGCAGGTCCGACCCGAATACTTCCAGAAATACCACCAGAAAAACGACCCCTAACTTAGTGTCAGAAAAATACGCTATACTTACCGTCTAGCCGACGACGAGATCCGCCGATTGAGTCAGAGGCGACGCCCGATCGGGTGGATGGTGGTGAAGGGTCCTGGTAGTGTCCCCAGATCCACCATCCACCCAGGGCACCGCGACACTACCAACAGAAAGAGACATCACATTCAGATGCCAATCGTCGAGAAAGTTATCTCAGGCGGTCAGGACGGTGCTGACATCGCATGGACACAACACTCCGTGTTGGGAGAAGCATGCCCATCGTAGAGAAAGTCATCAGCGGAGGGCAAGACGGTGCTGACATCGCAGGTCTTATGACCGCACGTCTGCTCGGAATCTCTACGGGTGGGCACATGCCCAAGGGATTCATCACGAAGTCCGGCAGCAAGCGTGAGTACAGACAGAAGTACGACATGGAGGAGCACGGCTCCGATAAGTACCCGCCACGCACAGAGGCGAACGTCGCGAATAGCGATGGTACGATCCGCCTAGCGCGTAGCTTCGCTACGCCTGGCGAGAAGTGCACGCTCAAGTACATCCTACAGTACAGGAAGCCATACATTGACATTAGGATACACGATAGGCTCGCAGCGGACGGCACTCCATTCTACAAAATCTTGGTCCAGCCCAGTTCCGTAAGGAACTGGATCGCGAAGCACGACATCAAGATTCTAAACATTGCCGGAAACGCCGATCCGCGAATTGAGTCTGAGGTCATCAGATTTCTAACGGAGGTGCTGAAGTGATACCTATCACACTGGCAGACATAGAGCGTCTGCTGTTCGAGACACGAGAGCAAGTACATGCAGATCCAGAGGGAGTGGGCGGGTGGTTTGAGAGGCGCGGATTCGACTACGAGAGCATGCGCATGTTCTACAACGGCCTGCTTACCGCCACCACGATGAATGTCATCCGCATGCGGCAAGAGGGTGAAGATGAGGAACAGGCTCTGTTCGAGCTCATCCTCGTCACGTTCATCATTGGGTGGATGATGAAGGAACAGTACGGAAAGGGACGACCGTGACAGACAAGGAAGCGCAGTGCGACGTCTGCCACGGTGAGAGCAAGGACTCGAAGTACGTTGGCGTGGCCGCAGTACCAGCTGCGCCGGTGAGTGTAGCATGGTGTCAGAACTGTCTGCGGGTGAACGCAGTGCCGCGTTTTGTTGCCGAGACGTGGCTGTTCTCTGAGTTCTGGGAGGAGCACCCCGACTCGGACACTCGTGTGAACACCATGCCCGAGAAGCCACCCAAAAGCTTTCCCTTGGCCGAATGGGCCGGTGAGTTCAGGATCTGGCTCGGGCCAGTGCCAGGTTATGCTCCATTCAAGGACTGCTACAAGACGCTATGGGAACATGAGTATCAAAGACAGGGAGGAACAGCATGAGTTTCAGAGTCAAGCTCAACTACCACAACCTGCCGGTGGGTGTGCCGGAGCAGTTACAGATCGATGAGGCTGCGCTCGCGGCAGTACAGTCAGCAGGTGTGCCCGATCTCGTGTACCACGCGGTTGAGAGTCTCGAGGTCAGGCTGCCGCACAAGCACACGCTGCGCATCTTCGAGACGCCGGAAGATGTCTGCATCGTCATGGAGGCAGAGGGTGAAGAGCCATATGCCCTCGAGACCATCATGAAGGAAGATGATCCGGATAACGCATAGCTGGCGGATTGTCGACAAGTGGTGGACGCCAGATCCTGTTGAGCGTGAGTTCATCGTCGCGCTCTGGGACGGACGCGAGATCACGTTCATCCGTAGGCTGCCCGACCAAGTGTGGCGGATCTATGCCCAAGCCTAAGCCACCTAAGCCAATCCCGCCTCCGACGGGTGTACCGCCGATCAAGAAGCACAGCTATACTTCCACGTGCTAGCTAGCGAAGGAAGGAGTGACATGTTCAAGCTCGTGAAAAACGGCTACCGCAAGGCCAGCGGTGGCCGTACCGTTGCACGTGTCAGCGCATCTCGGCTGGATCGCGTCGCGGCGGCTCCGATCCCGACAAGGGGAGCGTGGGTGCCCGAGACGATGCAGGAACAGGGCCAGGACTCCAACACTCCGCGCACGCAGGGGTTGGAGCAGCTGTACCGCTGACATGGCTGCCCGCCGAACCAGGCGGAAGTCTGGCATCAAGATCAAGAAGAGTCGTCAGGGATCTCTCCGCCGGGCAACCGGCACGCCCAAGGGTAAGAAGATTCCCGTCAAGACTCTGCGGCGTCTCAAGAAGAGCAAGTCACCGGCCATGAGGAAGAAGGCAAACTTTGCCCTCAATGCGCGCAAGTGGCGCAAGACCGGTGGTCGGAGGCGCAAGTAATGCCTGCTCGTAGTCAGGCCCAGCGTAGGTGGGCGTTTGGCGTCAAAGGCGCAGCCTGGGCACGCCGGCACCACTTTGACAACAAGGGTAAGTTGCCCAAGCGGGCGAGAAGGAAGAAGCGTAAGTGAACATCGGCGTGTTCGGATGCGACCCCGGTGGAGCCACAGGCTTGGCCTGGGGGATCTTCAACCCGCATGCCCGTGGGGGTGCATCCGAGGCGCTGAGAACCAAGTCCCATGACGGCAGTACCACGATCAGCGGAGATCCGCGTGACCAGATACGCGAGATCGCCGTCAAGTGGCAGGGGTTCTACAATGCGTGCGTTCGCTCTCAGCAGCTACCACCGAGCCATGTCTGGTTTGTGATGGAGGACTTCATCTACAAACCTGGCACGATCTACGGCGGTGAAAGCTCTGAGATCAGTACCGCCATAATCTGGGGAGTCGAAGGATACCGGATGGGCACAAAGGATGAATGGCTCAAACACCGGCGCGGTGCATTTGCCATGCATATGCCAGATATGATCCTTCAGACTGCTGGTGAAGCCAAAGGATATGCCACAAACGACCGAATGAAGGAGTTTGGTATCTGGGTGCGCGGTCGTGAGCATGAGCGTTCGGCATGGGCCCATGTGGCAACCTTTGTGGCTAGGTACATAAAGCAGCACGTGAACAATAGTCGCTGATCCTCTCGATCGCGGATGTATGCGCGCTCCCGCTCGTGCGCTCGCGCGTATACGCTCGCGCTTGCGCGTGCTCGCGGCGCTGCCCACCAATTCCGCCACGGCGTGCAGGTTTCAGGTAGCGTACCGGCGCAGTCATGGCCCCCATCTACCCGAAGAACGACTGGCTGCCCGATGTCCCGGTGGACTGGGCGCCAATCCTCCTCGGTCCAGGACAAGAGGCAAATGCCTATGCTCATGACGGCTCATTTGAGTGGGACACCTCAGCGATGTCCGGTACAACCGTAGATCCTTCCTCCGTGCGGAGGAATGGCGAATCTATCAGGTTCACTTCGCGTTGGCCGGAGCGCTGGTGATGGCGGGACGCAAGCCGCAGCCGAACAGACACAAGCTGACCAATGAGGATCGCCAGAAGAAAGGTCCCAACAGGGCTGCAAGTAAGGGTGGCTACAAGCTGCCCGATGCCACCAAAGCGCCGACCATCAAGGTTCCGGGTCCGTACAAGCGAGGAGTGAACAGGACGCGCAATGCCGTAGGTGGTAAGCGGTGCGATGCCAAGAAGCGCCACGGTGGGCTGTGCGCTCTGCCGTCTGGCTGGGGTACCAAGCATCTCGGCATCGGTAAATGCAAGTATCATGGCGGCAACGCACCGACTCACGTCAGAAGCGCCATCTCGAAGGAAGCCAAGGTGTTCTTCGGCACACCGATGGAGATCAACGCGATGGACGCATTGATGTGGATGATCAAGATCACGGCTGGCGAGATCAAGTGGCTATCGGATCAGATGGCAACCTTGCAGGAGAAGGACTGGGTGGAAGACACCATCGCGGGCAAACAGTTCCATCTCTTCGCCCGTGAGCGGCAGAAGCGCGCCGACTCTTTGGCCCGCTACTCTGCTCAAGCGATCAGCCTTGGAATCGCAGAGCGCGCTGTCAAGTTGGCGGAGACCTACGCTGACCTGCTGGCGCGGCTCATTCAGGGGATACTCGGTGACCTGGATTTGACGCCGGAGCAGCGGGCCAAAGCACCACAGGTTGTGCGCAAGCATCTGATCGCGATCGACGGTGGTATGCCTGATGCCGGTCACGCGAGCCATGCCAGGCTCGCGCTGGAGGCTGGTAGGAGTGAAGCAGGCTGAAAGCCATGAAGATGTCATCGATCTCGTCACACAATGGCGATTGCGCCAGCTGCTCGAAGCCAACGTTCATTATCGTGCTGCCGCCAAGCTCGCCGAGACCGCTGAGGACCTACACAAGATGATCCGATGTAAGGAAGCCGGATGCCCAGACGAAGTGCTACTGCAGATCTACCTGTAGCCAGACTGCCCGATGGCGTGGGGCAACTCGCGCTTGACAGGCTGTTTCCACCCGAGGATCCGTTCATAGCGGATCCTGTTGGTTGGTTCCATGACAAACTGGGCCATCATCTGTGGAGTAAGCAGGTGGAGATTCTGGAATCAGTCAGGGACAACCGCATGACTGCGGTAAAGTCTTGCCACGGTCCTGGCAAGTCCTTCACGGGCAGCGGCGTGATCGGCTGGTACATGGATGTGCATGCTCTGGGCACAGCGTTCGCCGTCACCACTGCGCCTTCATGGCCGCAGGTGCAGGCGATCCTGTGGCGTGAGATACGTCGTCGTCATCGTGAGGGCGATCTGAGGGGAAGGATCACCCTCGATTGTCAGTGGCATATGGGCGATGCTGGCACCAAGCGTGCCGATCAGAGTGAGGAACTGATCGCCATGGGTCGGAAGCCTGCTGACTACGATGAGGACACGTTCCAGGGCATTCACTCGCGGTACTTCTTGGCGGTGCTGGATGAGGCCTGCGGTATTCCTTTGTCGCTGTGGACTTCAGTTCTGGCTCTGGTCACCAACGAGAATGCGCGAGTGCTTGCCCTGGGTAACCCAGATGACCCGAACAGTCACTTTGCCAAGATCTGTAAGCCAGGGTCTGGGTGGAACGTCATCCCCATCAGCGTCTGGGAGACGCCCAACTTCACCGGCAACTACGACTGCGCGGTGTGTGGGCAGTATATGGGCGATGATGTGCTCGAGAGTCTCGTCAGCAAGATCTGGGTTGAGACTGCTCGCCAGGAGTGGGGTGAGGGCTCACCGACGTGGACCGCCAAGGTGGAAGGTGAGTTCCCGGACGTCTCTGACGAGTATCTCATCTCTCCGGCGCTGATCCAGTTCTGCTGGGAGCGCGATTTGCCCGGTCTGGGTATTGGACGCTACGGCGTGGACATCGCGCGCTACGGAGTAGATCATTCGGTCATCTACCGCAACCGGGATGGCGTGATCAGGCTGACTGAGCGCTGGTCCAAGGCTGACACCATGACATCAGCCGGTAAGATCCGCCTGTGGTTGACCTCACACGGAAACAACACGCCACCGGCTACGATTGATATCATCGGCGTCGGTGCCGGCGTGTACGACCGCTTGAGAGAGCAGCGCCTCAACGTTGCCCCGCATCAGGGCAGCCAGGCAGCAGCTAATCCAGCGAAGTTCAAGAACCGGCGCTCAGAGGTGTGGTGGACGTTCCGCGAGCTCATGGAAGCTGGTCTCATCGATCTGGACCCCCACGATGAGACCCTGGCCGCCCAACTCGGGTCGGTCAAATGGAACGTTGACAGCGCTGGCCGGATCTATGTGGAGACGAAAGAGGACATGCGTGAGCGTGGGCTCCCTTCCCCTGACCATGCCGACGCCGCCATCCTTTCCACTGTCAGCGCTGTCAGCGTCCTGGATATGCGCGGTGTGTCCAGCACAGCAACGCTTACGGGGGACCTGCTAACCAAGAAGATGTAGGAGGAATGATGGCACACCCAGCATCACCCAAGGGCAAGACATCGGTTCAGCCGATGAAGTCTGTGCCGACCAATCCGAGGGCACAGACCGTCAAGGGCAAGAAGAGCGGAGGGCGGCTGAAGTAACATGGCCGAGTGGTGGGAGAAACCGTACCCTGGAGCGCCAATGGTGGCGGTGCGCGGATTCCCACGTCCTCTGTACCCACCTGACGCAGAGCCGGGTCACAAGCATTCGGGCGATGGGCCGGATGTCGAAGCGTACAAGAGAACGGTCTCGCGCGCTGGCCGCTGGAAGTGGCAGGCGTTTGATCAGGACTTCAGCAACAACTTCAGTCACGGTAAGTCCGGCAATGTGCCCGATACCGGCATCGCTGGTATTCAGCGGCAGCAGAACATGGAGCCGGACACGGGCTGGGTCGGTGAAAAGACGTTCAATACGTTGCGCAGCATCAAGATCCCCAAAGGACTGCCTCACGCCGGTGAGATGGCGATGGACGCCCGTTCCGTCGAGCTCATCAATGCTGCGTGGGACATGTTCAAGGGGAAGGAGCCTGCGCCGCCATCCCCGCAAACCCCCAGTGCGGCGCAGGCTCGACTGAATGCTGCCATCAGGGAGATCGGCACCAAGGAGAATCCGGCGAACTCAAACCAGGTGAAGTACAGTCAATGGTACAACATGATCGGCCCGTGGTGCGCAATGTTCTGCACCTGGGCAGATCAGACCGGTGGTGCGCCGACCAAGAGTTTTGTGAAGGGGTCATACTACGCATATGTACCGTATGTCGTTAGCGACGCGCGAATGGGCTATCGCGGTCTCTCGATCACGAGTGAGCCGCAGCCTGGTGATCTGGTGTGCTTCGACTGGGATTGGAACGGTGAATACGACCACATCGGCATCTTCGAGAAGTGGACGACCAAGCCGAGCTTCTCTTGCATCGAAGGCAACACCAGTACTTCAGACAACTCCAACGGCGGCGAGGTCATGCGTCGTACGCGCAATAAGAACAGTCAGGGGACTGTGTTTGTGAGGGTCAAGGAGTGAGGAAGATGGCGACTACTGATTTTGTGGCGGTCGTGCTTGCAGTCGGAGTTACGGTCTCAATCATCATCCTGATCACCGGGGTGATGTGGGGAGCCATCAAGAACGGTAGTCATGCTGCATCGCTGACCGAGAACGAGACGCAGGTACTGTTGGCAACGTTCTCTGGAATCTTCGGGATCCTCGGTGCTCACGTCGGCTATAAGATGGGCGATCGGGACAGGCGTGATCGTTACCCAGAGACGCCGGAACCGGAGCCACCAGCTGACATCGAGGATACAAAGGAAAGGTGGCCGACGCAGTGACGACGCTCAACAAAACAGAAGTAGCGGTGATTGCGATCGCGATCATCCTACTCATCGAACTGATCCATACCTGGTAGTCAAATGCCTTCTGTGGGCAGACCGAGATCAACGACACGTCAGGGAGCACGTCCTCCTGTAAACCTGATCGGCATCGCTGATCCGTTCAACTATGGCGTGGGCCTGAACACGGCCACTGGGCAGGTGGCCCCATGGCACATGTTCATCGATCTGCAGGAGACAGTGCCAGAGTGGTTCTGGCCGAACAGCATCTGGACGTGTGAGCAGATGCGCACGGACTCGCAGCTGGCTGCCCTACTAACGTCCGTAATGTGGGGGATCAGCCAGCTGCGGTTCGTGATTGATCCAAACGGTGCGAAAGCATCCTTAGTGAACGAGATCAGTCAGGATCTGAATCTGCCAGTCATGGGCGAGGACCACAAGCCCCAGGGACGCCTGAAGGGTAGGTTCAGTCACACCAAGTTTGTCCTGCAGACGATGTTGTCTGCTATCTACGGTCACATGTACTTCGAGCAGAATGGTGAGATCGTGGATAGCAAGTGGCGACTGCGGAAGATGTTCCCGATCATGCCGCGTACCATTGCGCAGATCAACGTGGAGGAGGATGGCAGTCTGGCCAACGTCATCCAGTGGGCGAGCAAGCGTGCATACCTGTCGCCCAATCCGCCATTTTCGTCTTACGCAGAGCCGATTCCAGTTGATCGTGTCTCAGCCTACATCTTTCAGCAGGAGGGATACAACTGGCATGGTCGCAGCATGTTGCGCGACTGTTTCAAGGATTGGCTACTAAAAGACCGCCTCATGCGCGTGGAGGCAATCAACCACGAGCGTGCCGGCGGTGTACCTTATGCTGTAGGTCCTCAAGGTGCAACGATGACCGAGATTGAGGACCTGGGCCAGATGATGCAGCAGTTTCGCATCGGCGAGACCGCCGGTGGCGCCGTTCCTTATGGCAGTTCGCTCCATATCGCCAAGGGTTCCAGTGCCGACATCGACGCAACGATCAAGCGATACGACGAGAGTATGGCTCGTCGTTTCATGCTGATGCTCGCCAATCTGGCCCAGGGTGGTTCGCACGTCGGCAGTTACGCGCTAGGTGAGACGTTTGAGGACTTCTTCCTGGTCGCGCAGCGCCATATTGCGCAATGGTACTGCGACACCACTAATGAGCATGTCATCGAAGATATTGTGGACTGGAACTACGGTGAGGACGAAGAGTTTGTCCCGAAGATCACATGGGAGCGCACGAGTGAGGACAGTCTGGGCGTGGATCAGCTAGCCACGCTTGTTCAACGTGGTGTGATCATCGTGGACGAGGAACTGGAGAATGCGATCCGTTACAAGTACCAGCTGCCGAGCCGCAGCACACCGAGGCCGAACATCATCGTTGGTCCTGGCGTACCGAGGCAGCCGCAGGAGCTTGCCCCTGGGCAAGTTGTGCCACCGCGAGGAGAGTTGCCAGAATCTGCAAATCCCGTCCCTCCTGGTGCGGGAGTCACACAGCCTCTTCAACGGACACAAGCCGCAGGGGACCCGTCGGGTGCTCCCTCCTCGGGTTCCCCTGCGACATCTGGCGTCAAGGCATCCTTCGGTTGGTTCAGGCGGAGGAAGCCAGATGTCATGGCATCGTCTGCGCCAGCACTTGTTACGGTAGCAAACGTGCCGATCTTGCACGCCGGTGTGGAGTACCCGCTGAGCACGGGGCCAAAAACATTCACCCCGGAAGATCTGCGTGATGCCGTGATGGCGGCGAACGAGGACAGCAGTGTGCCTCGTCCGCGCTTGAAGATCGGCCACATCGATCCACGGTTCAACGACAGCCAGGTCTTCGATGGCTCACCGAGTTTCGGCGTCGCAACCAATCTCCGTCTGTCGGATAATGGCATGACGGTGTACGCCGACTATGTCGGCGTTCCGAAGTGGTTGGCGGATATCATGCCGACCGCTTTTCCCTCGCGCTCGGTCGAAGGATACACCAACGCACCTGCCTTCGCACCGGAGGGACAGCAGTTGGAAAGTCAAATGGGCAAGCGGTGGCGCTTCGTGATCTCCGCATGCTCGCTGCTCGGTGTATCGTGGCCGGGCATCTCCGTACTTGAGGATCTTCCTCAGTTCTACGGCGAAGAGATACCGGAAGGAGTTGTCATCGACCCGGCACTCTTGCTTGCAAATGGAGGTGATCCAGTGAAGTTCCGCAAGGACAAGACTGCCGCGTCGGTGAATCTGGACGACGTGCGCAGAGTCTTCTACAGCGATTACGTTCCGAACAACAAGGATGCAAACTGGTGGTGGATCCAGGCCATCCTCGTCGATCCGAACGAGCTCGTTGTGGAAGATGACGAGTCTGGTCAGCTGTACAAGCTGTCCTTCTCGTCGCAGCAGGGAGCAGTCAGCTTCGGCGATCCGCAGCCGGTTCGCATTGACTACATCCCCGAGACAGTCGAGGCGTACAAGGCTGCTGCTTCGTTTGTCGCAGCAACACTGGCGATCGGCAGGAATGTCGCTGCCAGCTGGAACACACGGGAGGAAAGTCTCCCGCCCAACGACACAGGAGGTTCGATGGATCCCAATCAGATCCGCGAGCGCCTGGGCCTGCCAGCGGAAGCAACCGATGCGCAGGTTCAGGAGACCCTCCGCGAGCTCAATGCCGCAACCGGCATCGTCGTCGAGCCTCAAGTGCCCCCGGCACCGGCAGCGACAGAGCCTGCTGCTCCCGCAGCGCCCGCGACAGAGCCCAGCGGAGAGCCTGCTGCTCCTGCGGCGGAGCCCATTGCTCCTGCCGCTGTGGCAGCAAGCGCGTTGCCTCCGGGAACAGTCCTGGTGGACAAAGCGCAGTACGACGGACTTGTCGCCGCCACCAACGAGTCGCGTGACTTCATTGCGGAGCGTCGCAAGGAGATGCGTGGCGAGTTGGTGACCGCTGCGATGAGAGACGGCCGCATCGCTCCGGCCAGCAAGGATCACTGGCTGAACTATCTGGAGCACGATCCCAAGGGTGAGGAGACGCTTGCGTCTCTGCAGCCCGGTCTCATCCCTGTCGAGTTGCGGGCAACGGCGGCTGCCGGCAATGGCGAGGAGGGGTCAGACTTCCTGTCACCGGACCAGGTGAGCGAGTGGTCTGCTCAGCTGTTCCCCGAGGTTCGTGCGCAGCAGGAGCACGACGCATTGGTCGCCGCCAGTTCGGCACCAAAGCGTTCGCGCATCTCAGCGGACGGGCACTACACAAGGCGGTGATGGCGTGAACAACGAGTGCATCACCTACTACGAGGCAGCGTACACTCGCAAGCGCACAGTGCATGCTGGCTACGCCATGACCGGCAAGACGTTTGCCGGTCCGCTCACCGGCTATCAGGGTTCTGGCCCTGCTCTGGCACCCGATCCGCTTGCTGCCGGTGACGGTGGCAACATCGTCTGTCCTGCTGCTCCGACGGCTGCTGGCGAGGCCAGCGGCGTCATCAGCTGGGACGTGGCGAGCGGGAGCAAGGCAGTCCTCATTTCCGGCGAGGGCACCGTGCTACCCGTCACCGCAGGTGCGGCGGTCGCCATCGGCAATGCTCTGACTGTCGATGCTTCCGGTCGTGTCGTTCCGGCGGCAGCCACCAATGTCGTCGTGGGCAAAGCTCGTTCAGCTGCCGGCGCTGCAGGCGTCGACGTCGTTGTCGAACTTGGCCCACTCAGCCCATCCGTCAAGGCGTAGAAGGGAGGGAAGGATGAAGCCAAGAAAGCCTGCCGTTCTCCAGATCGACCACGGCCCACGTGTCATGGTGTGCGACGATACCATGGCCACGCTTGTCGCCGAGGGTCGCATGGATCCGGAGTTCGAGCGGATGCGCTTCCGCGACGCCGAGCAGTTCATCGCTGCTCGGTGGGAAGGTCCTCCCGCAGTCGCTGCTGCGCCATATCCGGGTGCCGTCATGAACCCGCTGGCACCGCCGTCGTTCTCTGGAACGATCTTCCAGATCGACATCGCGCTGCAAAACCCCACGCGGGTTCTGACCCCAATGGTCCTCGACCTGACAAGGCAGCGGTTCTTCGTGGACCGCGTGTTCACGTCAGCGGGAGGAGTCACGGGCGGAGCCGTGGTCTATGACGTGGTGGTCACGCCGGACTACTACATGGACCGCGACATCCAGCGTGTCGAGCCGGGGTCAGAGTTCCCAGTTGTCAGCTTCAGCCGCCGTGCTCCTGCAGCGGCGGTCGTCGAGAAGTGGGGCGGCAAGTTCTACTTCCTCGACGAAGCGCGAGATCGCAACCAGATCTCGGAGTTCACCAAGGCGATGCGCCAGCTGAGCAACACCATCGTGCGCAAGATCAACCAGCGCGGTGTGCAGATCCTGGAGGCATTCATCACGGCGAGCTCACGCACGTTCACCGGCGTCAGCTGGGGTAGCGTCAACACGACTTACTCGGCTGGGTCCAACTGGCCACTGTTCCCGGCACGAGACTTCGCCAAGGCGGATCTCATCGCCGAGCAGGACGAGATGGACATGGACTACAACCTGTGGATCCTCAATCCGAACGAGATGTTCAATCTCGAGGGGATCTACGGCGACAAGCTCGCCGCACTGCTCGACTCGTATGACATCGATCTGTTCGTGACCAACCGCATGACCGCTGGCTCTTCCTACGCGGTCTCGGAGGGTCAGGTCGGCGAGATGCGGATCGAGGCACCGCTCAGCACGGAGACCTGGCGCGACCCGAATGGCAAGCAGCAGACATGGGTCCAGTCGAGCGTCCGGCCTGTGATGTACGCGAACAATGCGTTCGCGGTCCTGAAGGCAACCGGACTCACCTAGGAGGAGCGATGGCACAGAAGATCATCAAGCATCGTCTCTTCACGTGGTTCGAGGTAACACCCAATCCTGTCGATCCCAGCGGGCCGGATGTGCTCACGGAGCGCATCAACATCGCTGGGGACGACGTGGACATCACCAACGAGGACTACGTCAAGCGCGGTGAGGACCTGGACGCATTCTACACCGATGAGGAGGCAGACAAGATCCGTGCCGGCACCTATGCGGGGACCGATGCGGATCAGGTCTACTACCTCCGCAGCGGTGGTCAGACCGCACCGCACAATCTGCCCCACATCTCGCCTGCGGATGGAGAGGCCGGGAACTTGTCCGTCGAGGAACTGGCCGACAAGATCCGCAACGAGAAGCTCAACGTCGAGCAAACGGTGGCTCTGGCAGCAGACGACCTCGCAAGCATCGAGAAGGTCCTCGACGCAGAAAACCTGGCAACGGACAACGAGCCGCGCCGGGGTGTCGTCGATCGTCTCGAGGCCAAGATGTCGGCTGCCTCCGAGTAACTCATGGCCGACGAGTACAAGGCTCTGACGTATGTGAACCTCCCGTTTCTGGATGGGAACGGGAGGTCATACGTCCCAGGGCAAACGATCCCTCGTTCTGACTTCGACGAGTCGGTGGAGCTAGCAGCCGAGGCAATGCCGGATCATGATGGCCTGGTGTCTGCGGATGACATGATCGAGCACATGCTTCAGTACGGCTCGATTA
>Ga0126369_10002252_pt1 | contig 13675 bp, 14 predicted proteins | sample PanSoiMetaPlot_1_FD_109646 | JGI IMG/M metagenome (GOLD analysis project Ga0126369, IMG submission 109646) | Tropical forest soil microbial communities from Panama - MetaG Plot_1 | ecosystem: Environmental > Terrestrial > Soil > Tropical forest > Bulk soil | place: Panama | collected 2016-02-17 | reverse complement strand
GTCTTTCAGCGTAAAGACCTTTATTCCATGGGACGATCCGCAGTCTTGATGGGGTTCTTGAGCTATTCGTTCGTGATGGTCACGCTGGTCGCTGATTTGGGCTTGCCATGGCAGTCGTACCAACTCATGTTTCAATCGCCGGAAGCCTCTGCGATGTTTGAGGTGTCATGGTGCGTCGGTCTTTACGTTACGGTTTTACTCCTGGAATTCCTGCCCGTGCCGTTGAAGTGGCGAGGACTCGAGAGAGCCCACGATCTATGGCAGCGCTGGTCCGGAGCTTACGTCGCGTTCGCCATAACGTTATTCGTTTATTTGCTTTCCCGCAATCTTGTTTACACCGCGCTCGCCGCCGTTCTGTTTAGCTTTCTCGCTTGGGCTTTCCGCGCCAAGGAGAAGAAGGCCGAACCAATAATGTTGGCAATCGCCGCGGTGACACTTTCCACCATGCATCAAAGTTCGCTCGGCTCGCTTTTCTTGCTCATGCCTGGTGAACTTGCTCCGCAATGGTGGTCTCCAGCCATGCCGGTTTCATTTTTCCTATCGTCAATTGCTGCCGGCACGGCTCTGATCATCCTGATAGAAATGTGGATCGCTAAAGCGTGGAAGAGAAAACTCCGAATCCCTCAGCTCGCCGCGATGGGACAAATCACATTTTGGTCTTTGTTGGCTTACTTGGCATTTCGGCTTGGTGACATGGCCGCTCGCGACCAAATTACCAACGCATTTTCGGGAAGCCATGGGGCATTGTTCGCCGTGGAAATCGTTCTGGGAGGCGTCCTGCCTCTTGTGATGCTCTCAAGCGCCTCATTGCGTGCCCAACCGGTAGTGCTGCTCAACGGGGCACTTTTGGCCACACTTGGCGTGATCCTGAATCGTGTGAGTGTCGTGTACTTGGCGATGAACTTAAGAGGGGCAATGCCTCAGATTGCTCCAGAAACATACTTTCCTTCCATTTTTGAGTGGGGTGTGTCCATTGGACTTATTGCTGCAAGCATCTTCCTTTTCGGACTCGGCGCGCGATTGTTTCCAGTGCTCCCTAAAGAAGAGGCAGGATAGGATTTTGCTGCGATGAGGCAAGACACTTGGCTAACCGCACATCCGTATCTTTTATCTGTCGCACAGTTTCATGCGCAAGTTGAAAAAGCGTCTGCATGTCTCCCATCGGCTCTGGCTTGCATGCCAAATTGGAGCGACTACAAATCTGATTACCTGGCTGGCGTTCCGGTCCTGCGAAGTCCGGGCTCAACAATTGATCTGAAGCCGGTTGAGATAGCTCTTGAAGTGTTGCTACAAAAACTAAGTTCGGCACCTCTGCCGTTTGAGATTGCGCATAACATCAAAGACTTGGACGTCAAATTTCGCAAGGATCCAAGTTTTTCATCACATGCTGTGACCAGCCTGTTTGATCCGAGCTCCGGCGCTTCCATGGACTGGGGCCTTCTACAGTATCTAGGTTGGACCGTGATGGCCCATTATCTCTCTAAAGTTGTGGATGCATTCGGCAAGTGGCGTGATGAAGAGCGCTGGCTTCGCCGATACTGTCCCACTTGTGGCTCACTCCCTGCAATGGCTCAATTGGTCGGCATCGATCCTGCTCGGTTACGCTTCCTCTCTTGCGGTTGTTGCGGCACACGCTGGCAGTACCGTCGAACCGGGTGCCCATTTTGCGATAACAAGGACGATCATCGACTCGCCATTCTTGTCGTCGAGGGAGAAAGCGAACTGCGTATCGACCACTGCGAGTCCTGTGGCGGATATATTAAGACGTATAACGGAAGTGGAGACGAGTCGCTGTTTCTTGCGGACTGGACTTCCCTTCACCTCGACATTATCGCCCGGGATCAAGGGCTGAATCGTTCAGCTGTCTCGCTATTTGAAGTGTAGAGTTCAGCGCTCGCCACTCTTACTGCTTACTTCTTACAGCGCGTGTGCAAAGGTTCAGGGTATGTTTCTGCCGCGCTGCTTTGCTTCATGGTCGACTGTGTCACCCTGCATGGTACGTTGTTTGGCAATCAAGCTCAGCTAGCCTGGCCAGTACCAAATCCCTCACCAATTTCTTATCGATTTTCCAATCTATGGGGATCTGAAAACAGTTCTTAAAGACGACGTACTTCCCCAGCTTGGCCTTAAAGTCTTCAATCACACGAGGACTCCAAGGTGAAAAAGTCAGATGACTCTTATAGGCACTAATGCCGACCACATACTTTCCATTCCGGTGGATGGTTGGGACGTTCCAAGAAATTTTGGATTGCAGTTCAGGAAATTGAGTAAGAATCAAATCAATTACAGATCTGAGGGTGATGGCTTTCGCAGGGTCGCCCAGTGAGGCTAAATACTCCTCAACCGAATTGAATCTTGGCCGTTTGCGAGAGCGCGGCCGGCATGCTGATTTGCGATTCATTTTGTCTACTTGCCGCTGCCACGGTGGACCTTCGGCTTGCTCTTACTCTTGAGATGCAGATTTAACGCAACCGCATCTCGGATGAGATCTTTCAAAGCTGGCTCATTAATCTTTTCGCCTTCGTGTATATCTATGGCGCGCCTGACATTCCCTTCAAGGCTGGAATTAAAAAGACCGCAAGGGTCCTTTAACGCAGCGCCCTTGGCAAATGTCATCTTGACAACGTTCTTGTACGTCTCTCCCGTGGTGACGATGCCATCGTGGGAAAAGACTGGAATGCCCCACTTCCACTCTTCAACGATCTCTGGATCAGCTTTGTGGATGATTGCTCGCACTTTTGCGAGCGTCTTTCCGCGCCAATCGGCAAGTTCCATAATCCTCTCGTCGATTAATGCGGAAACAGATCCCTCTGGAACAGACTTTTTCATGTATAGCTCCTCTTCACGTTGTTGTTTGCACCGTGCTCCCCGTGACCTGCAGCTTCTGCTTCGCAAAACCTCTTTTGCTCGACTGACTCATTGTGCAGACTGACTTTTAGCCCATCGATCTCGAAAACAGGCGCCGAACGAGATGACCTTTCCACATCCACAGCCCCGTAAAGACAAGTATGGGAACGAAGACAAACCGCGTAGGGGCAGCGTACTGGGGAATCTTGTCAAACGGACTATAAATATAGCCAAGTATGGGGATGCTCAAGGCAATGTGAATAGTGCGAAGAATTATACGAATCGTTCCTTGATTCATCATCCACCTCGATTCACGATTTTTTGGCTGCTTGAGGCGGCCACTTGGGCGATTCAACGCCGAACTGCTTGGCGTATTCCGCGATCAATCTCTGCCATCCGGCGAATTTCATTGCATCGGCGCCCGCCAGGCGGCCAATGGGAGTTCCGCTGAGGAACTGATCCAGAACGTCGAAGGAAATGTGCCAACCTGCTGCGCCCCACGAAATGAAGCGGCGATCGATGTTGGTCCATAGTGTTAGGCGTGTTCCGCCTTCAAAGGCTTCGAGTTCCCACCGCGTATCGTTGTACTCAAGCACCTTGGGGGCCTCAGCTCGCGTCACTCTTGTTTCGTGTGCAGCAGGTGTTCCCACCCATGTGAGCTTCACTGTCCCCACCGTAGCCATGCTTCCATCTACCTCAAAGGGCGCCCACTCTCGCAGATGTACGGGGTCGGTTAGTGCACGCCAAACTTTTTGCGGCGAGTGGTGCAGTTCTCTTACAAGAATGAGCGTCCACTTCTCTCCTGCATCTTTTCGTACCTGTGCGCCGTAGGCGGGGCCCGGTGCGTACCGTTCACAATCGCTCATCTTCTTCTCCGTATCTCTTGTTTCCTTGACCCTCAATCGCCCCCCCTAATAGCGCGCCAACTGGGTGAGCTGAATAAGATTGCCGCAAGTATCGTTGAGCATCGCAATGGTTGAGGCAGTCACATTCGTCGGCGGCATCGTGAACTCGGCACCGCGAGCCTTGATGCGTTCGTAGTCACTTTTGACGTCGTCGGTGAAGAACATTGCCGCAGCCTGGCCCTGCTGAAACATCGCTTGCTGATACGCTTTGGCGGCCGGATTGTTGTTCAGCGCCAACTGCAACTGGGTGCCGTCTGGCTCTTCGGGCGAGCCCACGGTAAGCCAGCGATACGGGCCTTGGCTGAAATCGGCCTTTTTCGCAAAGCCAAGTACCTCCGTATAGAAGCGCAGGGCTTTCTCTTGGTCGCCCACATATACGCTAGTCAGTTTGATTTTCATTTTCTTTCTCCTTTTTCGTGTTTCCGATTTGGATCGCGTTGTTTCCTTTTTGGCTTCCCTTCCGTTGGCCCGCTTTCATCCATGCGATCGAGGTGGCGTTCGAGTGCATCTATGTGTGCGGACCAGAATCGACGGAACTGCGCCAACCAGGTTTCCAGATCCTGAAATGGTTCAGGTCTCAGACGGTAGAGCCGACGCTGAGCGTCTACCGTCGATTCGACAAAACCTGCTTCGCGCAACACGCGCAGGTGCTTTGACACGGTCGGCTGTGGCATACGAAGCTGCCGTTCGATTTCCCCAACCGACTGTTGTGACAACACCAGAAGACTCAGTATCGCGCGACGGTTTGGCTCCGCAATGATTTCAAAGACTGATTCCATGTGTTCGTATATACTCCTCTCAGTATATACGTGTCAAGGCATATTTATTAAAATTTATGGCAAGGCGGAGGAAGTCGGTTTTGATATTTTCGGGTGGTAAAGTTGCGAGTCTCCTCGCCAAAGCCGCGCGCTTCCTGAGACGCACTAATGGTTATGACGAATGGAGGGATATTTCAAGGGCTTCCAGATTTTGCGGATGGACGCGAATAACCCCGCCGCGCGGACCATCAATGTCCGCGATAAGAAAAAGCGATACAGAAAGGGCGATGGGCAGAATCAGGAAAAGAAAACCGCTTCGGCCATGGGCAGCGAAACCTATTAATACGTTACAAAAGACTGAGATCAGAGCGACAAGGCACCATGCCCCGACTGGGATACGGTTCCACCAAGCCGCTTGCGTATATCCCTGCGCGTTCAGCACATCGTTCATTCCGGAGACGACAAGAGCCATTACACAGGTTGGCTGCGCGACGCCAGGTTTAGCGACCGCGGACCACAATTCCGCTTGCAGACGACTGGTTTCGACCTCTATTTCACGGAGTCGCTGCCTATTTCGGGCTCCATAGTGCAAGATGCGTTGATCGAGATAGTTTCGTAGCAAGGATTGCACTCGAGCGGCATCGGCAGGAGACAGCAGGTCCGCCCTAACGTATTCGGTACCAATTGCGTTGGCTTCCTGCTCTTCGTAGTTTTTGCGCATGTCGTACCTGTTGACGGCCATAGAAAAAGTGAAACCAATGATGAGGACTAATAATGTTAAGGTGCCGCCGACAACAAATTGAAAGTCTGCATGGCTGTCTTGCCCAAAGTTCCGCGCTCTGCGATGAAACCATCCACCGATCAAGGTGGAACACCAAAAGATGGGCAGCGAGATCGCAAGAATCAGAAATGGGTAGTCCAGAGGGTTGAACATTGACTTTTTGCGCCACCACTGGGAGTCGCAAAATAATTGTCAAACACGCAAAACACAGAACAACCGAGGCACAACAACAATCACCGCGTGATTTATTTGATTGCGACAAAAATAATCCGGATCAACCACCCGCAACACCCTACTGCCAACGCGAGCGGCCCCCAGAAGAAAACGCAAGGCTGCAAATCAGCCATAATTCTGGCCGGAGCCTGACGCTGGACTCGATGTACCAATGAATGGCCTCTTTCCCGCGAACCAGACTAGGTCGCAGCCTGTAACTGGTTGATCGATGCGCCTCTAGTGTTCTGGCGTGCTCTTTCGTCTTCGCTAAGCAATTTTCGTAATTGAATTCGAGCTTTGTGCAGCTGTGACTTTGAATTGCCGACCGAATACCCAAAAATCTCAGCGATTTCCCAGTGATCATATCCATGGATATCGTGCATAACGAAAGCTCTTTTGTAGCCATCCGGCAATAGATCGATCGCTGCTTGTATGTCGATTCTTGCTGGCATCCCGCTCAGATTCAGGTCAGGCGCTCCGATATCGCTCCGCGTCGTACCCTCGTCGTCAAGGGAATCACTCAGAGACGTGCAATGATATTTGTTTTTCCGAAAACGCATGAGAACGCTGTTCACCGTCAATCGATACAGCCAGGATGAAAACGCCGATTCGCCACGAAAGGTATGAAACTTGGTAAGGACTCGAACGAAAACATCTTGGGCGGCATCTTCCGCTTCGGTGGGATCGCGCAACATGCGCAGGCAAATCCGTTGAACCAGCCCGCAGTAGTTTCGGTAGATATCCTCAAATTCGTCCGGTTCGTTCACGAGGACGGAACCGATAGCATTACTCATGGCTGTACAATTCACTCCATTTGACTTGTATTCGCCCATAACACGCCCCTGCCTAAAGCGTATTAGTCGAGATAAGTTCGCAACACTGCCAAAAATGACAGAAGGGTTGTGAGGTGGGATTAGGTCCAATACCTGTAAAACTAGACAGTTTTCATTTGTTTCGGCCTAACAGATCGTTTCCGCTTAGAAAGTCAAACTTCAAGCGAGGTTATATGGAGGCAGTATTTGAATCCTGGATCGGACAACCTGTCATTGTGCGATTAGCCGTGGGGTACATCAGATTGAGCTTGCGCGGTACCGTATTGAAAGAACAGGTGGAAACCCTATTGCTGAAACCTGAAAATGGCCCCGATCTTGAGATCAACAAGGACACGGTGCTTGCCATAGAAGAAGCCAGCGTGCACTGCAATGCCCGTCAACCGGCAGTTATTGAAAGCAGTCTGTGAATAGGGCTTAAGAGCGGCGCAATCCTCTCGTCATTGTCGTACGGAGATAAACGACTCGTTCCGCGCGGCGGACTTCACAGCAGTTCCCAAGTCCGTGGCCATACATGACTTAAAGACGTAACAGATAGCGCCGGCCTGCAGGGCTGCTTCGACGATTTCCTCGTCGGATTGCACGGAGCAAATTACAGCGGCAGGAATCGGCGTGATCTTTTTCAGTTCCCTTGTGACTTCCAGCCCGTTAAGAAAAGGCATCTGCAAATCGAGAATCACGACATCCGGCCGCTGCCTCGAAATGCATTCGAGAGCCAATCTTCCATTCTCGGCTTGGCCCACAATTTCGAACTCGTCCCCCAACAAAGCGACAACCTGGCGCAAGATGTCTGGGTTATCTTCCGCAATAACAACTCGCAGCTTATTCAGATGGAGTCTCCTGTGCCTATCCATGTAGATATCGATGCCTGAGCGACAGAAAAGTCGCAGTGGAAGCATTTCCTTGAATCCAAGGTATAGAACCCTAAGGCCCTAAGAATGTTTCGCTAGACGTAGAGCGGGGGCAGATACTCTGATCCAGGCGTCCTGAGGCCACTCTTTACCTGGTTTATGGCGGTCATAGGAGGGACGTCAATGGGACTTCTGTTTAGTGTCTTGCTGGCATTGGGGAGCAGGATTCGAGCGTTCGTCAAACAATTATAAGGGATGATTGGTGCCACTGGGAGTGGCGAGATACTTCACCAATAGCACTTCATTTCCCTTCTGGCTATACAATAAATCATCCACTAGGTGCTTTGTCAGCAGCACACCGTACCCGCCTGGGCGCAACCCTTGTGCCTCCCGGAAGAAAGTGTGACGAATTGGATCATGCGAAGGATTATTGACCGCCACGTGAAGTATTTCGTCTAGCGAGAAGCCCTGCCCAGGATCCTTGATTCTGCATATGATGGATTTGTTAGTACGCACATAAGAGACTTCTACGTACTGGTTTGGATCGAAATTGCCGCCGTATTCCATAGCGTTAAGAAGCATTTCGCGAAATGCTGTTGCGACGTCTTCCCTCTCAGGGTGAGGTAGATCTGACATTTCCTGAAAGAACTGGACCAGCCGATCTGCCGTGGTGAGGTCGCAACGTGCAGCTATGCTGATCCATTGAGGCGTCGCGGAAACAAGTTCAATGCCATCATCCCAAACGGGAGCGGTTGTAGCGCTGCGCACCATTTCCTCGAGAGAGTCGGTCGTAAATGGTTTGGAAAAATAGCTGAATGCGCGCTCGCGAATCGCAGTGATAACGTCCGCAGGGGTGTTCTGGTCGGTCAGGATGATGAGCCGAACATGCGGGCGAACTCGGCGAATTTTTCTCAAGAGGTCAACGTCTTGTCTACCCGTAGTTTCAGTGCTAGTGATGACAAGGTCGAAGGGACTTGCCTCGATGAATCTCAGTGCAGATGAATTGTCAGGCGCATGAACAATATCCCACCCTTTTGCGTTGAAAACGTTGCATAGCGCTGCGCTCACTTGAGGGTCAGCGTCGACCACAAGTGCGCACTTATGGGGGACAGGTTGAGGCTGCAATTGTGTGGCAGCGTCCATAAGTTTCTTCGCCTCTTGCGCGTAACCGGAAGTCGCCCTCTGCTAGGTCTAATTAATGTGCGCCAGCAGAGATTAGTTCGGCACTGTCAGTCTTGACAGTTTCGCTGGAGTTTGCCGGGTTCCACTTTCACGTGGATAATTTTGAGCTTTCGGAAGGCGGGAGACCGCGCCGCGATCTTCAACGCCAGATCTCTCGCTCCCTGTTTACGCTGGTAGTTCTGACAGTTCCCTGTTCAGAGTTCCCTGCCTAACGTCAACCGAAGGTATGAAAATTCCAGCGCATTAACTTTGGGAAAGTAACGGTTACGGAGGGCGGCCATGGGCACTGCACCAAAAGCATCAACCACCAAGGTGGATCAGTTTTTTACCGTCGCAGAGGCGCGATTCGATCGTTGGCGCCAACTGCTCCAAGTGGCTCGCAAGTGGGAAGGAGCCTCCAGCTGGCAATCGTCTGAAAAGGAAACACAACAGGCGGCAACGTCTGCCGCATTTCAGGAACTGCGCCAGTGGGAGGATTTTTTTGCATATCCTGGAGAACAGCTCCTGAAAGCGCTGGGTGATCGCATCTCCTCGGGTGATGCAACAGGAACCGCGCATTTGGCACAGTCCATTAGCACTGCTCTCCTTACCCATTCCTATCGCACCAACCTTGCCGATTGGGAAGGTGAGGAACAAGCGGCGCCGAAATTCGCCGATCGATTGCCGGGTGCCGGCGAAGGCGCACAACACCGTCCGTATTTCGAAGTGCTGGTAGCGAGCCCCGCCCAGTCAGCAAAATGGATGGACCTGGCTCAAGAATTACGCAAATTGCGCAGACCACAAGACAAGTTCATCTATGAGCCAGTTTTTGTGGGGAATTTCGAAGATGCGATTCTGGGGGCCATTCTAAACGGAAGCGTAGAAGCTGTGGTCATCTATGAAGGAATTCCCTTCGGTTCTTCCCATTACAGTCCGGTTTTACATGAATTCCTTACAGCCCATCTTGCAGCCAACAACGTTGACAAAAATAGTGAACAATACGCCTTATTGCTCGCGCAAGGTTTAAAGCAGCTTCGCCCGGAACTGGACATTTACTTCCTGAGTGACCGGGAACCGGAGAAGTTGGCGGGCGACGTCCGTGGGGCTTGCATCCGCCGCATTTTCTATCAAGTTGAAGAGCCTCTTGATTTGCATCTAAGCATTCTCGATGGCATCGCAGACAGGTATAGCACCCCCTATTTCGATAACTTGCAAAAATATTCGCAACGGCCAATAGGCACGTTTCACGCTTTACCCGTTGCAAGAGGCAAGTCGATCTTTAAGTCGAATTGGATTCGTGACATGGGCCAGTTCTATGGATTGAATCTTTTTCTTGCGGAATCCTCAGCAACCACCGGCGGTCTTGATAGCTTGCTCGAGCCTACTGGAAACATCAAAGATGCTCAGCAAAAGGCTGCCCGCGCATTCGGCGCTGACCATGTCTTTTTCGTCACCAACGGTACTTCCACATCGAACAAGATGGTCGAGCAGGCATTGCTGGCCCCCGGCGACATTATGCTGGTCGACCGGAACTGTCACAAATCTCACCATTATGGAGCGGTAATCGCCGGAGCGTTTCCCCTTTATGTGGAGGCTTATCCTCTGACGCAGTACTCAATGTATGGAGCAGTCCCGCTGCGAACCATCAAGAAGGCTCTGCTCGATTTGAAAGAAGAAGGAAAGCTCGATCGGGCAAGGCTTCTGGTACTTACTAACTGCACTTTTGACGGCCATATCTACAATGTCGAACGAGTTATGGAGGAATGCCTGGCGATTAAGCCCGACCTGATTTTCCTATGGGATGAAGCGTGGTTTGGATTTGCCAGATGGAGTCCTTTCTACCGCCGGCGCACCGCGATGGGCGCTGCGGCCTTGCTGGAAGCCAAATTTAAAGACCCGGTTTACCGACAAGCTTACAAAGAACAAGAGAAAAGGCTCGGTGCCAATCCGAGCAACAAGACAATATTGGATACCGGGTTGCTTGCCGATCCGGACAAAGTTCGACTCCGCGTGTACCAGACAAATTCCACGCACAAATCAATGTCTTGTCTGCGCCAAGGTTCGATGGTTTTGGTAAAGGACCCCGACTATCACACCGTAGAAGAACAATTCCATGAAGCCGTCTTCACGCATGCTTCCACGTCTCCTAATTTGCAAATCATCGCTTCGTTGGACGTCGCTCGGCGCCAGATGGAACTCGAAGGCTATGAATTGGTGAATCGAGCGATTCAGTTGGCACTGGATGTGCGACGCGAAGTGAACTCTCATCCACTCGTCTCGAAATACTTCCGGGTGCTGGGTGCGGACGAAATGATTCCCGCCGAGTTCAGAAATTCGGGATTTGTCGATTATTTGACGCCTGGAATGAACTGGGCAAAAGCGGTTAAAGCTTTTCGTGAGGATGAATTTGCTTTGGACGTGACACGCCTCACTCTCGTCTGCGGTTCCGCAGGTTTCGATGGCACTCAATTCAAGAATATGCTGGCCGCCGACTATGACATTCAGTTGAACAAGACTTCGCGAAACAGCGTGTTGTTGCAAACAAACATCAACAACACGCGCAGCGACATCGCGCAACTGATCAAAGTGCTTGTCGAAATTTCGCAAGACATTGAGAAGAAAATAGTCGTAGGCGGAAGCTCCGTACGAGAGGCTTTTGACAAGCGAGTAAAGACCCTCATGACGGATGTGCCTAATCTACCGAATTTTACCTCCTTCTCCGATCGATTCCGTGAGAACCCATCGAGCATCACCAGCGAAGGAGATATGCGGTCGGCGTTTTTCGGAGCCTACCGGGAAAAACAATGTGAGCATTTGAAATTGTTCAGCGAGGAAATCGACAAACGATTGAAAGATGGACCACCATTAGTTTCGGCGAATTTTGTGATCCCGTATCCTCCTGGATTCCCAATCATGGTTCCTGGGCAGATTATCGACAGCGAGACCATTGAGTTCATGCGCAAATTGGACGTAAAGGAAATTCATGGTTACAACGCCGCACTCGGCCTAAAGCTTTTAAACCCGACATTTCTTAAATCAGCAAAGCCACAAAGCGACCGCATTCCCAGCGGAGAAAAAACTGCGAAACGAAAGACGGCGGCAGCTGATTAGTCAATCAAATCGGCCGAAGACGGCGTGCACTACGGTAAGTACTCCTACGGCTAGGCGTATATAAGGCCGAGGTCCCTCAAAGCTCAACTTCACTTTCCGGAGTACCGAGATGTTGCCACCTGAACGACGAGAGCAACTGACATCTGTAAGCACTGACAGGTGTGCGGATTCTTTCATAGCCTTATGGTCTCCGTGCAAGTACACGTGCATGTTCACAACCAGGAGCTAACATGGCCATTTTCTCGTGGTTTGCGCAGACGCTCCGGCAATACCCGGAGATCGCTATCTTCCTCACGCTTGCCCTCGGATATTATTTCGGAAAATTTACCTTCAAGGGAATCGGCTTAGGATCTGTAACCGCCACTCTGCTGGCTGGTGTCCTAATTGGGCAACTTGGAATTTCAATCTCCCAACCTCTGAAGGCAACCGTTTTCCTTATGTTCCTCTTTGCCGTCGGATACGGCGTCGGGCCGCAATTCGTGCGCGGCGTCGCCAAGGATGGCTTGCCCCAAGCGATCTTTGCCGTTGTCCAATGCATTTTCAGCCTGGTGATTCCCGTCGCGATATGTAAGTTTGTGGGCTACGACCTGGGTTACGCAGCGGGAATGTATTCCGGGTCTCAGACAATCTCCGCCGCGATGGGCCTCTCAACGGACGCCATCAACCGCTTGGGACTTGCAGCCGATCAAGTCAAAGGTTTGCTCGACTCGATGCCTGTGGCCTACGCGGTGACCTACATGTTCGGAACGGTTGGTTCCGCAATCGTGATCGCTTTGATCTGCCCTGCCCTCCTCCGCATAAATCTCCCCGCTGCTTGCAAAGAATATGAAGAAAAGCATGGTGCAAAGAAGGAACTTGGCGGCGCCGGTTCTGCTTGGCACCGTTGGGAAATGCGCGCCTTTCGCGTGGCGCGTGGAGGCATAGTCAATGGGCTACGCGTCACGGAAGCAGAAGCTCTTGTTCCCCAGGCGCGTGTCTTCGTGCTCCGCTTGCGGCGCAATGGCGTGATTGAGGACGCAACCGCGGATACCGTGTTGCGCGAGGGCGACGTGGTGGCAGTCGCGGGCTCTCGCGAGGCGCTTGTGAATATCGTTGGCGAGCGCGTCAAGATGGCTGCAGTTTCAAGTGCTCGAGAATCTGTGGTGCAGGTGGACGGTTTTCCAGAGGAAGTGGATGACCCCGAATTGCTGAGCGTACCCGTCGAGGGCGTCGACGTCCTCGTCACCAACAAGGAGGTAGACGGCAAAACGCTTGCAGAAATCGCCAAGCTGCCCGGTTCACGCGGCGTCTTCTTGCGGAAAATTACGCGTGGCGCAACCGCTACAACAATCCCAATTCTGGCAGATACAACAATTCACCGGGGCGACATCCTTACCTTAGTGGGTCGCAGCCAAGACACGACGGTCGCCGCCAAGATGGTCGGCGTACCGGATCGGCCAACCGATGTCGCCGACGTCGCGTTCATTGGCGCTGGAATTACGATAGGTGCGCTTGTTGGCGCGCTGGTTTGGAAGATTGGCGGTGTTCCGCTGACTCTTTCGACGGCAGGAGGGGCTCTCATCGCGGGTCTGGTGCTTGGTTGGCTCCGCTCGGTGCGGCCGTCCTTCGGACGAATCCCCTCACCCACCGTCTGGTTTATGAATTCCGTGGGGCTTAACATTTTCATTGCCATCGTCGGTATTTCCGCTGGGCCTGGCTTCGTGAACGGTCTGAAAACGCAAGGTCTTAGCCTGTTTCTCTGGGGAGCTGTGGCCACGACGCTCCCGCTCTTATTTGGCGCATTCATCGGCAAATATCTTTTCAAATTTCACGATGCAATCCTGCTGGGAATTCTATCCGGGGCGCGAACGACCACGGCTTCTCTCGGCCTGGTATGCGATATCGGCAAAAGCCAGGTTCCTGCCCTTGGATACACCGTCACGTACGCCGTCGGAAACACGCTACTCACGATTTGGGGAATGGTAATCATCATCTTGATGTCAAAGGGTCAATAGAAGGAGAAATCATGGACGTATTGGAGCTACGCAACTTTGAAACTCTTAGCCCGTTCGAAATCAAGGACGAGCTAATTAAACTCGCCAAGAAAACCTCACGCACCACGCAGTCTGCATTCCTCAACGCTGGTCGTGGCAATCCTAACTGGATTGCCACGACTCCCCGCGAAGGCTATTTCCTGCTCGGGCAATTTGCGATTTCCGAAAGTAAGCGCGTGATGGAC
>Ga0126369_10002251_pt1 | contig 13675 bp, 11 predicted proteins | sample PanSoiMetaPlot_1_FD_109646 | JGI IMG/M metagenome (GOLD analysis project Ga0126369, IMG submission 109646) | Tropical forest soil microbial communities from Panama - MetaG Plot_1 | ecosystem: Environmental > Terrestrial > Soil > Tropical forest > Bulk soil | place: Panama | collected 2016-02-17 | reverse complement strand
CCCCTTGAAAGTTCCGTCGACGCTGCCGATGAGCTCAACGGGAACTTTTTCGTGCGCGTGCCGATGCGAATTACCCATGTTGGTTCCCTTGTAGATCAGGACGTGATCCAGAATCGTGCCGTCACCATCGGGAGTCTTGCTCAACTTCTCGACAAACTTCGCAAGGTTCTGCACGTGATAGCGATTGATCTTCGCGTATTGAGCAATGTTTTCCGGCTTGTCGCCATGGTGTGAGGATCCATGCCAGCCGCCGTTGAAGCCGGATTCAGGGAAACTTTGACCGGTCAGGTCACGGCCCAACATGAAAGTAATCGACCGCGTGATGTCCCCTTCGAAGGCGAGCGCCATCAAGTCGTACATCAGACCGTAATGGACATGCTTGCTCTCCGGCAAACCGAATGGAACCTCGCCGGTTGGCTCCTTCACGGAATTGGTCATCGCAATCTTGATCCGACGCTCGATTTCGCGGACGTTCTCTGTGTACGTATCGAGTCTGGATTTATCGCCGGCTCCAAGATCCTTCTTCAGAAGAGTAAGTTCATGCGTTACTGAATCGAGAATGCTCGCGTTTTGCTTTCGCCCCGTAGTTCGTTCTTCCGGGCTCGTTCCGTCGCCGAAAAGCCGCTCGAAAGCTACACGCGGATTGACCTCTGTCGGCAGTGGTTGCGTCGGCGTGGGCCATGAGACGCAGTTCGAATAGGCACAGCTATAACCGAAGTTGCAACTGCCGAAGTTGCCCGTATCTTCCACCCCGAGTTGGAGCGACGACAGAATCGTGTCCTGGCCCCATTTCTGCGCAACCAGTTGATCGACTGTCACGCCGAGATATGGACTCACTGCATTTCTCCGCGGGCGTGCTCCGGAAAATACGCATGCGCCGCGTGCGTGGTCGCCGGCGGGTTCTTCCAGGGTGGGTGCGGCCGCTGTGGCATCAAGTCCGGTGATCAGGACGATGTGATCACGGAATGGCTCGAGCGGTTTGGTGATAAACGAAAATTCGAAGTCTTTACCTTCCTGCAGTGGACTCCAATAGCCAGGCGCCGCGCCGTGCGGGTGCCATATCCCCACAAACCGTCTGATTTTGTCCGGACTGGCATCTGTCTGGCGCACAGGCGTCTGGGCAGGTAGCATCGCTTCCAAGAACGGCAACGCTAACGTGGCGCCTGCACCGCGCAGGAAAGTGCGGCGCGGAATATGTTTCTTGGTTATGAACATTTGTCTGGCCTCCGTAGGCGCCGGCTAAGCCGGGCTCCTACATTGTTAATTATTTCCTGCACTCTCGTCCATCTTCGTTCTCATCTGGAATGGAGCGCTTTTGACGATACCCAAAACAATCGATGAAAACCTATCCTGATTCTTATCCGCATCCCGCACGATGGAGCGGATCACGGGCATATCGAAGTATTCAACTCCTCGACCTAACGCATAGGTCATCATTTTTTCCGTCATGTTCCGAACAAACGCCGGCGAGTAGTGCAGGAGCGCTCGCCTCAACTCCACCGGTCCGTTGACTTTGGTTCCGTCCCACAGTTCTGCGGACGGATCTATAGGTGTGCCTCCGTCGCCTCCCTGTTTGGTTCGCCATGTCGCATCGGCATCGAAATTTTCGAGCGGGAAACCGATATTGTCCATGAGCTTGTGACAACTGGCGCACGGCTCATTTTTCCGGTGCAGAGTCATCTGCTCACGCAAAGTCAGTACCTTTGTCGAACCGGCCGTGGCGTCCTCCAGTGGTGGCACGTTCGGCGGCGGCTCGGGCGCCGCCGTTCCGAGAATATTTTCAAGGACCCAAACGCCTCGCTTGACGGGTGACGTTCTGAAATTCTGAACCCAGGTTATCGAGAGGAAACTTCCCTGCCCCAGCAATCCTCGACGGTAGTCGAGTTCCGGACCGAGAGCCACACGGCGGAAGTGGGATCCGTAAACACCACGAATGCCGTAGTGCCTTGCGAGCCGCTCATTGAGAAACGTGTAGTCTGCCGTCAACAGATCAACAATGTTGCGATCCTCGCGCATGATGCTGGCAAAAAGCATTTCCGTCTCAGTCCGGAAATCCTTGCGCAGTTCGTCATCCCAGTTTGGATAAAACTTTCCATCCGGAGACGTCACCGGCAAATTCCGCAAGTACAGGACCTGGTCGGCGAAATTTTCGACGAGAGCCTTCGAGCGAGGATCGGCAAGCATGCGCCGCACCTGTTGCTCGAACACGACGGGATTGCTCAACCTTCCTTGTGTTGCGAGATTGATCAGTTGATCGTCCGGAATGCTGCTCCACAGGAAAAACGACAAGCGAGAAGCTAATTCCATATCGCTAATGCGATAGGTTTTTCCTGTTCCCAGATTTGCGGGTTCTTTTTCGGCGCGTACCAAAAATTGAGGGCTCGCTAAGAGCCGCCGGAGTGCCAGTTCGATGCCGTCCTCAAACCTGCCGAGCTTGCGCCCTTCCTCGTAGAAATTCATCAACGATTCAAGATCCTGTGGATTGACAGGACGCCGGAACGCTCGCCGGGCCAGAGTCGAAAGAATTTGCTTCGCGCACGGTTCCTCCTGCGCCGCATTCGCCGGCCGACATGTCAGGACCTTGCGCATGCTGGCCGAGTCCTCGGGACGTTGGGGAATGAATGGTCCGGAAATCCTGAAGAGGCCGATCACCGGGTAGTACTGCAACTGCGCAATGCTGTTGTTATCGAGCGACTTTCGCTCATATTCCTTAACGATATTGAGACTGGGCCGATAGTTCGTCTCTAGAAAAGTTGCGCCGACCACATGCGAACCGGCCTTAACGGGAACGGTGACGTCGATCGAGCCATCGTTCTCCCCCTGCATTCCCTGACTTAAACCCACACCCACGTAGTCGACTACTTTGACCCTCGCGCCATCAACGAGGAATTCGATTTGCTCGCCGGGAACGTAGGTACCGACGCCGAAGTTCTGCACAGAGAATTTGTACTCGCCATCGGCCGGGAAATTATGACGAACCAGCATTCCGCCGCGAGTGCCCAGAGGAAGGCCCTCGATGTGATGAGTTTGCCCCACATCACCCGGCGCTATATAGCTCGCTTCCGTCGGCGCCTTCCAATAGCCGACCGCCATACGGGCAATCCTCGTCGCGGCTGTCGTGTAGGCTTCCAACAGTGTTGGAGAAATCGTTAGCGAACCCGCAACGTTATCAAAGCCTCGGGCCGAATCGTCCGGCGGCAGAAACTTCGCGGGATCGATCTCAATGTCCAGGAGATCCTGGATGACGTTGGCGTATTCGGTTCGATTGAGCCGGTGGAGTACAACGTATCCAGGATTAACGCCACGTGCTGCCGCCTTCCGATCGATCTCGGCTTCCAACCAATCGCGGAGGCCGTCGTATTCAGCCACAGGCGGTCGCCGCATACCTGGAGGAGGCATGACACCCGCGCGAAGTTTGCGAATCACCTTTTCCCATAACTGCGGATTCTCGCCCACAGTAGTGAGGTCGAGTTTTTCGAGTGTAAGGTTGGCTCGTTTGGTTTTGTCGTTGTGGCAGGTCACGCAGTATTGATCGAGAAGTGCGCGTTGAGTCGCAGCCGAAGCGCTAGTTGATTGCTGTGTAGGAACCGCCGTCTTCGTTTGAGCGAAGACCAACGCGGCGAAAGACAGTGCCACACAACCTAGCAAGAATGTCTTCTTCATGAGTCGCTCCGCGTCAACTTGTTTCAGTCTATTAATTAAGCACTTATCTCATGACAGCCGGTTGTTAGCCAAATGATTTTACGCGATATTCGGATAATCGTTTGCATGATGATAAAGGCAAATTTCGTTGTCAATTTAGCCATGCGTGTAGTAGAAGAACGAGAGCATCAAAAGCTACAACGACAGATTAAAAACCCGGTGAGGAGACCACGAAAAATGTCCGTCAGACGCGTAATCGGTGGCTGTTTCGTCACGTTGCTTCTGTCCGCGCAGGGCCTCATTGCAGCCGGCAGTGATATCGCAGATGCGGCAATGAATAAAAATAAGGACGCCCTGCGTTCCTTGCTGCAGAAGAAGGCAGATGTTAATGCACCACAAGTTGACGGAACCACTGCACTGCATTGGGCTGTGCGCGCAGATGATCTGGAAACCGCCGACCTGCTGATTCGCGCCGGCGCGAATGTGTCGGCCGCGAACCGGGAAGCTGTGACGCCGATGCAGCTGGCCGCGATTAACGGCAGCGCGCGCATGCTCGATAGACTGATCAAAGCGGGAGCCAATCCGAATGCTTCTCTCTCCAAATTTGGAGACACCGCGCTGATGCTCGCAGCCCGCACCGGGAAAACCGACGCTGTGAAGTTGCTGCTCGACAATGGAGCGCAGATCAATTCAGTAGAGACTTGGGGCGGTACAACGCCATTGATGTGGGCAGTCTCCGAGCGCCATCTCGATACCGTGAAGTTGCTCCTCGCGAACGGTGCAAATGTAAATGCCCGTTCGTATTTTGTTCCGTCCGCGCATGGCCGCGGTTTTGAAGGCGCAACGCCGGAACCTCCCAAGCCGGATCAAGCGGTCGAAGAGCTAGCCGGCGGTTGGTTGACGCCGCTGATGTTTGCGGCGCGGGAAGGCGATCTGGAAATCGTGCGCGCTTTGATTGATACAGGAGCAGACCTGAACCTTATCGCCGGCGACGGAAAAGACGCACTAGGGCTGGCGATTTTCAACGGCCAGTATGAATTGGCATCATTCTTGATCGACAAGCATGTGAATGTGAATCATGCCGACGCGCAGCGCTTCACTCCGCTGTTCTGGGCGGTGGACCGCCGGAACATGGAACTCGGAACCAATGGCTTCCCCTGGACCGTCACAACAGATCCTCTTCCGCTCATCAAAAAGCTTCTGGATGCCGGGGCAGACCCGAATGCCATAGTCAATAACACTCCCCGAGGCCGCAATCGAAACGCCTCACCGCGGATCGTGTTCGCGAGCGCATTGCATCGCGCAGCATTTGCCGGTGATCTCGAATTGTCTAAGCTTCTTCTCTCTTACGGCGCGGATCCTCACGCGGTGTCCAGCGACAGGGAGTCTATGCTCGAAGCGGCCGCGGGACTTGCCCTCATTCCGGGCTATCAAGTGAGCCATCCTAACGCGGAACGAGTCGAACTTGCCAAACTGCTGGTGGAACTTGGAGAAGACGTGAATTGGGCCGATGCATACGGTATAACCCCGCTGATGGCAGCAGCGAATTTGGGAGACACTCCTCTCGTCCAATATCTCGTCGACCAGGGTGCTGACTTAGGAGCCTATGATTTAGGTAAACGGCTCGACGGCGCTTTCATGGCAAGCGTCGAACCGCTGATGCCCGTCGATTATGCAATCGGGGTCGGGACATTCTTGCCCAACAATTCTGTGGAGAATCATGCCGAAACCTCTGAACTGATGCTCCGGCTCATGAAGGAAAAGGGGATCAAACATACCACTTCAGAATGCACGTTGCGGGGATTCACATGTTCGACCGTTAACGTCGATCCCAAGACTGCAACTCCCGCAGAGATTGTGAAGATGCGGAGGCTGGCAACCGGAAATCAGCTGACCGGTATTACGGGCGGCCTCTCGGTTAAAGAAAAAGAGCAGGAACAGAAAGAAGGACAGGAAAAGAAGAAGTAAGGATTCACTTTCCACAGCCCGAATCGAGCATTTTCATCGAAGTCAAGCTGATGCGCTCGGCGTTCGGCTGCCGGATCAGGAAACCCGTCACCTGCACTTTGTGTCCGATATGCGCAGACGGTGAAAAATCGGGCACGGCCTCAAGATCCGCAAGACGAAACGTAAGACTACCCAAATTCCTTTGCAACGAACTTGAAGTGTTTTCTATCGGGGTGCGCGCAGGTTCGCTTGCATCAGATAAAATCCACAGACCATCGCCTGCCTGCGACAGGCAGCCGGCAGACACCACATGTGAGCCGTCCGGGACCGGCTGCGGTCCATTCATTCCGACAAGCATGACGCTGCCGAGCAGACCTGGCACGAGCTGACTTTCACCTGCTCGATAGCCATTGACCTTCAAAACGTAAGTAAGAATGTCGAGATATTCGGTATCCGATATTGGTTTGGCATCCGCTCGCCTGCCGAACGGCATTGTCTTTCTGATGAAGTCGTACAAAGGATCCAGTGCGCCTTCGCGCCAGCGCTCGATGAAGCGATTGCCCTTGAGCGGTGGGGCTGACACGCCCTCGAGAGCATTACCGTGGCACGCGCTACAGTGTAGTGTGTAGAATTCCTGACCGCGTTGTGCCTGCGCATTCGAATACACGCCGTCAAGGACGGTTTTCTCACGCGCTTCAGGCTGAGCCTGAGCTGTGAGTACACCGAAGACCAGGAAAATGACGGAGGCGACTGCAGGACCGGCCATTCTTTTTGCACAACAGTGACAGTCTGTGAAATACTCCGTCGCAAAAGCGCTGTCAAGGACAGATACCGGGGGTATTCCATGAAACTCAGTAGTCCGATTGCTGTGCGCCTCGGTTTAGCGATCGCATTCTTGCACGTATTTGCCGCTTCAGGAACAGCTCAACAACAAACGGCGGAAGCAGGCGTCGTAAACCTGACGGCCAAATCTGCGAACGTCGCTGAATCGGGAACTCCGATCAAGATCAACATCCTCCGTTGGTCGACGGATGAAGAGCGCAATCCAGTTGTCGGGGCATTGGATCCAGTGGCGCAGGCAGCGGCCCAGGCGGCAGCTGCTGAAAAAGGGCGCGGCGGCCGTGGAGGACGAGGAAACCGTGGCGCGGCAGGACTGGATCCGAACGATCCGGCATTAGCAGAGGTCGTCGCATCGGGTCGCGGCGGTCGTGGAGGGCGTGGCGGTGTTCGTGGAGGGCGCGGCGACGCTGATGCTGCCAAACCGCCTGATCCGATTGCGACGTTAACGACCGCACTTAGTAAAGCACCAACCGTCGGATATTTTTGGACGAACGAAGTCGTAGGCTATTCGATTAAATATGCCTATCGCACGCCGTTGCCAAACGGCGGCGAACGCATTATCCTCGCCACAGATCGACGACTCGGTGGCGGAACTGCAGGCTGGAAAACGAACGCAACCGGTACTCCAACGGACTACGACTTCACGTTGATCGAAGTCCGGATCGACCCCAAAGGAGCGGGAGAAGGCAAAGCGTCTCTAACGAGCAAGGTAATCTTCGATAGCGAAGCGAAGACCGTTGCGCTGGAGAATTACTCCTCGACGCCTGTGATACTCCAGGGTGTCAAAAAGTTTTAGCCACAAAGAGGCACAAAAGTCACACGATCTGACGAATGTTTAATTCCGAATTCCCAATTTTTATCCGAGGGAACCGCAGAATTACAAGCGGTCCTCTCGGACAAGAATTGAGCATTGAGAATTGAACATTGGTCAGATTTTTCCTGCGTCGAAGTTGATTAGCATGGCGTCGCCGGCCTTTTGTGTCTCTTGGTAACGAATTCGCTATCCCTATCGCGGAATCTCCGGCACAACCAGATGAAAAATCTTCACCGTCGAGCCCGGCGCGGCTGAGATGGTCGCGGTTTCGGAAGGACCCAGGTATATGCCCATTCCTTTCGTCACGTCGTGTTTCTTGTCTTCGAGTTCGATGGTGCCGCTGCCTTCCATGAAATACAGAAGCTGATGCTTTGGGCCTGCGTCGGCCTTCAATACCTCGCCGGAGTTCAACCAACGGAGAGTTCCAAGAACATTCTTAGCGCCCGCTAGTTCGTTATTGAGTATTTCAGTCATCTCGCCCTGCGGCGTTTGCTTCCGAGGGAGTTTATTCGTATCGATGAAAAGTGTATTTGCCATAACTACTCCTACGTCTGAACCCAGACTCCGCCCTCAACCCGGTTCCAGACGAGGTCGGCTGGTGTGCCGTCCAGGATCGTTGTCTTAAACCGATTCGGTGCTTGAAACTCGAAATAGAACAGACCCGTTTCCGATGCGCGCAGACGATGTTTAGCTTCGGGAGGGATGAAGACCATGCTGCCGGGCTCAACCGTGCGCACGCCGTCTGAAGTTTCAACCGTGCCCTTGCCCTCGATGATGAAGTAGAAGTGCTCACAATTCTCGTGAAGATGAAACGGCGAATAGGCGTGGGGCGCGTAACGCATGATGCCGGCGAGCATGTCATCGATCTTTGTCAGCTCTTTGTTGACGAAGAACGTGCGCTCCCGGCCGGGCACAGCCGCGACCAATTTCGGCAACTGATCTTGATGAAAGATGTATGCCATCGTAATTCTCCTTCTTGAATTCATTTTGGACGGTAGGCGACGCGCGCAATCTCTGAGATCGGGGCAGGTGCGACTGTTACCCGCATCTCCGCTTGCACGTGGCGCTCGACCGTCGGTTTCGACGACCCTCGGCCTTCTTCACCCCAAACGAGCGTTAGCTTGGTTCCCGGTTCGCTGTGTTCGCTGTCGACAACAGCAAGCGAGATGATTGCACGCTCGTTATAGGTGTAGCCAGTATACGTGGACAGTCCGACAGTTTTACCGTCTTTCAAAACTTTATCGAACGGCAGCGTTGAGTAGTTCGCGAGCGGCAAATCGATGTACTTGGTGATATCTCCTTCGCGAGATAACGAACCAAACGCACGCGCCATATCATCACCGTTCCAGACGAGCGTCACTTTTCTGCGAGTCTGTTTCGCCGCTAATTTCTCAAGCGCGGGACGTCCGATGAAGTCGTGGTCGAATTTCACGAAGGCCCCATATCCGAGGTCGTACGGCGTCAAGTAGTAATCCGTGATGTTATCGGAGTAGAAACTGCCGCCGAGTGATGCCATAGCTTCGTAGCTCGTCGCGCTCAGCCATTGACGATATCGCTTCAACTCTTCACCGACATAAATCGCTGGAACAGGCGAAGGAATCCAACCCGATTCGAGGCACGTCGTTGGGTAAGTTCTCGCGCCGACTTGTCGAATCCCGTACTCCTGTCCAGCTTCCACAATAGCGTCGCGCACTTCCTCGCCGTGTTCCCATGGGCCCCACAATTCCCATCCGGGTTGCCCGACCATTCCATGGCGCAACGCCCGGACATCACGGCCGGCAATCTTGAACACATCCATATTAAAAAACCGAATGTCGGGCGCCGCCTTTCCGGCCGCCTTTTCCATAACCTTGATGGCATTCGGTCCCTGCACCTGATATCGAAAGACCTTCCGCCGGCCTTGATTCACAGCAGACCTCTCGTCCCTCTCGCCTTTGGCTTTGTACTGGCCGGTCTCCAGGTTGTGTTGCACCCAATTGGCGGCGGAAGGGCGTCCTACGAGATTGAATTTGTTTTCGTCGAGGTAAAAGAGAATTGCATCACCAATAACGAATCCCTCTTCGTTGCACGCAACAAATTGCTTCGCTTGGTTGACTTTGAAAGTTTTGAAGCTGTTGACACCAAGATTCGAGAACAGTGCGAGCGCATCGGGACCTTCAACGTAAAGATCCGTCATGTGGTGAGACTGGTCAAAAAGCGCACAGGTCTCACGCCACGAGCGTTGTTCATCCCGCCAGTTGGTAAACTCGGCACGCACTACCGGAAAGGCATACGGTCCAATCTGAGAATTACGCAACATGCGAACCGGATTCCCGACTGCGCGTAATTTGTCCTCCAGGATTTGATAACTCATTGCTGCTGATAGCTCCTCGTATGAAGAAAACTTTAGCGGCCGCTACAGTAGGTCAGCCGGAAGCGATAAATCAATAGGAAAGGCCGCGGTGTTGATACAATCCCGGCCCGTGAAGACCGAGGAGAAAACCCACGCAGGCTCTTGGCTCGCCTTATCGGGCCTGCGTTTGTCGAACTGGTTCGAACGCTGGTTTCCCGACGCATTTGCGCTGGCGCTGGTTGGCGTAATCATCGTTTACGTAGCATGCGTTGCGATCGGAAATTCGCCGACTCATACAGCCCAGTGGTTCGGCGCAGGTTTCTGGGATCTCGTGGCGTTCACGATGCAGATGACGATGATCATCATCAGCGGTTACGCACTCGCTACCGCGCCGCCGGTGTATGCAGTGATTCGCCGGATGGCTGCGATTCCTCAAACGCCAAAGAGCGCCGCAGCGTTCGTCGCTTTATTTTCGATGCTTTCGTCGCTGATATCGTGGAGCTTCAGTCTCATCTTCAGCGGCCTTCTCGCGCGTGAAGTGGCGCATCGCGTCCGCGGATCGGATTACCGGGCGATCGGCGCTGCGGGCTATCTGGGAGTCGGCAGTGTGTGGGCGCTCGGCTTGTCTTCTTCCGCGGCGCTCCTCATGGCCGCGCCGGCTTCTCTGCCCCAGTCGATTCAGCAAATCAGTGGAGTGATCCCTCTTTCACAGACATTGGGTTTGTGGCAAGGGATGCTTATCGCTGCCGTACTGATCGTGGCATCGATGTTCGTTGCGGTCTACTCGCACCCGACGCTCGAGTATGCACGCGAGATGCAAGCGATGGGCGTCAGGTATGAACCGGTTGCCAAAACGATGGCTAAACTCGAAAAACCGGGCGAATGGCTGGAATATAGTCCTGTGCTGACGATCCTCGTTTCGTTCTTCGGTATTGCTTATCTGGTCCTCGAAGTCGCAGAAAAAGGAGCGAGCGTCATCCTCGAACTCAACCACTACATCTTCGCATTTCTGATTGCCGGTCTGCTCCTTCATTGGCGTCCACGGTTTTTTATTAATGCCGTTACGGCTGCTGTACCTTCGGTCGCGGGAGTCCTGATTCAATATCCTTTGTATGGCGGCATCGTCAAGATGATGACAGAGTCCGGACTTGCGAAAAGTCTCGCGCATGTCTTCGTTGCGGTCTCGAGACACGACACGTTCCCTGTACTCGTGGGAATTTATTCTGCGTTTCTGGGATTGTTCGTTCCTTCGGCCGGCGGAAAGTGGCTCATCGAAGCGCCATATATATTGGATGCGGCAAAATCACTACAGATGCATTTAGGCTGGGTCGTTCAGATATATAACGCAACGGAGGCGCTGGCGAACTTGATTCATCCGTTCTGGATGCTGCCCTTGCTTGGAATTCTCGGCTTAAAGGCGCGCGACATCGTCGGCTATTCCATGCTGCAATTCGTGATACACGTCCCGCTGGTGCTTTTCCTCGTGTGGATTCTGAATTGCACGTTTAGGACGAATTGACACAGAGGCCTTTGGACTCTGTGTCTTTGTGTCTCTGTGTCGTCGCCGACTTACACCGGCACCGTCTTATCCGGAAATGCTTTGGACCAAAGAAGTATTTCGTAACTCTGTCGCAGACCGTTAGCCCAGAACGGATCTGTTCGGAAGAGTGACTCAACCTCCGACTTGCTCTCCGCACGGACGATCCACAAGCCACCGACTGGTGCAGCATCCGGCTCCGTTCTGATAGCGCCGGGGACGAGGACAACGGATTCGTGTTCTTTGAGCCATTCGAGATGCGCAGGATAAAACTTGCTAAGCAGCCCGACGCGATCCGGATTGTTGGTAAATCGAAGAATGAAAAGCATAGGTGCACCATTGTAATAGTTCAGGGCGAGTTTGCATCCGTCCACACTGTACAATCCTTCGGATGGAACAAGTCACGCCGGAGTTTCTCACGCTGGGACTGATCTGGTACATCGTCTTCCTGTTCTCCACAACGTGCCATGAAGCCTCGCATGCGTTAGCTGCAAAGATCGGCGGAGATCCAACGGCTTTTCATGGCGGACAAGTAACGCTCAATCCTGCACCGCATATTCGACGGGAACCGTTCGGCATGGTGCTCGTGCCCATCATTTCGTACGTTATGGGCGGATGGATGATTGGCTGGGCCAGCGCTCCCTACGATCCACGGTGGCAGGAGCGCTATCCGCGTCGCGCGGCGTTGATGTCTCTTGCAGGGCCGGCGGCAAATTTCGCTCTGATGTTGATCGCGGCGGTGTGCATCCGCGTCGGCTTGGCCGCAGACGTTTTCCGGCCTCCGGACGCCGCGAGTTTTGTTCGCATCACAGACGCCACTGCAAATGCCGGCAACCTGATGCGGTTTGCGTCCACGTTTGTGAGTGTGCTGTTTTTTCAAAACCTTTTGTTAGGCACATTCAATCTTTTTCCAGTTCCGCCCCTTGATGGGGGAACCGGCGTGACGCTGCTCATGACCGAGCGCACCGCTTTGCGATTTCTCTCATTTATTCGTCAGCCGATGTTTCAAATGGCGGGATTGGTTGCGTCGTGGTGGCTGTTCGACAAAGCATTCGATCCGATTTTTACTCTCGCCTTGAGTGTCCTTTATCCCGGTCTTCGATATTCATAGGGACAAGGGGTCAGACCCCTCGGTTCTTCTGCTACACTTCCGCTTTACCCCGGGAGGTTAGTGAGCAATGAGCGATCGATTTTATGTAGCCACAAGAAAAGGTTTATTTACGGTGGATCGTCGCGTCTCGAAATGGTCCATCAGCCGCGGTACTTTTGTCGGCGACAATATTACGCTGGTGATGCACGATCGGCGCAACGGCAATCTCTTTGCGGCATTCAATCATGGTCACTTCGGCATCAAGCTGCATCGCTCGAGCGACCACGGCGAGACGTGGGCCGAAATTGCGGCACCCCAGTATCCGCCGATGCCCGAAGGCTATGTTCCGAAACCCATTCCGTTTTTCGGCAAAACTCTCGATTGGGCGCTCAAACTGATTTGGGGATTGGCTCCGGGTGGTGCGGATGAACCTGGCGTCATCTGGTGCGGCACGATGCCCGGCGGACTCTTCAAGTCGGAAAACAACGGCGATTCCTGGGAACTGAACCGGCCGCTTTGGGATCATCCGAAGCGGGAGGAATGGGGTCCGAATGGAGCCGAGTACCCCGGCATTCATTCCATCTGCGTCGACCCGCGCGATTCGCGCCACGTCAGCGTTGGAGTCTCAACCGGCGGCGTTTGGATTACGCGAGACGGCGGCAAATCCTGGGACTTGACCGGCCGAGGAATGCGCGCTGAGTATGTTCCACCTGAAGTGCAGTCGGAGCCGATTGCCCAGGACGTGCACTGCCTGGTGCAGTGTGCGGCAAATCCTGACGCGTTCTGGGTACAGCACCATAACGGAATCTTCAGGTCGACTGATGGTGCAGCCTCGTGGGAAGAAATCAAAGACGTGAAGCCGTCCGTTTTCGGATTTCCAGTAGCAGTCGATCCCAAGGATCCCAACACAGCGTGGTTCGTTCCCTCGGCCAAAGACGAGAAGCGCTGTCCAATCGACGGGCGCGTCGTGGTTAACCGCACGCGCGACGGAGGGAAAACTTTCGAAACGCTGCGCCAAGGATTGCCGCAGGAACACGCTTACGATCTGGTCTACCGTCATGGACTCGATATTGATGAGACCGGTGACAGGCTTGCCTTTGGATCGACCACTGGGTCCGTATGGATCAGCGAAGATGGTGGCGATTCCTGGCAAACAGTTTCGACGAATCTGCCTCCCGTCTACGCCGTCCGCTTTGCATAGCCGCAGATGGCGCGGATGACACTGGTTCCATCCGCGCCATCCGCGGCTACACTCGCCCGACATACCGCATCGCCACCGCCCCCGAGCCGAACTCCAGCCGGCTTACGAGCCTCAAGTCGACATGCTTCGATAGCCCGGCGAACAACGTCGGCCCATGGCCCGCTAGCCTGGGCTGCACCACGAACTCGTACTCATCGATCAATCCCAGCTCCGCCAACGACAGCGGGAGCTTCACGCCTCCCACCAACAGTCCCTTGCCCGACTCCCGCTTG
>Ga0126369_10002249_pt1 | contig 13676 bp, 7 predicted proteins | sample PanSoiMetaPlot_1_FD_109646 | JGI IMG/M metagenome (GOLD analysis project Ga0126369, IMG submission 109646) | Tropical forest soil microbial communities from Panama - MetaG Plot_1 | ecosystem: Environmental > Terrestrial > Soil > Tropical forest > Bulk soil | place: Panama | collected 2016-02-17 | reverse complement strand
GGCTTGCCGGTCTTGGGGTCGAGGCCCTTGGTCCAGTTCAAATCGTTGACGTATTGGCCGCCGCGCACAAAGCTCCCGTTGTTGCGATCGAGAGAATAGTAAAAGCCGTTGCGGGCAAAATGGCCGAGCACCTTGCGCATTTCGCCGTTGATGTTGGTGTCGTACAACAGATGGATGCCGACTTCGTCATAGTCCCAGGAGTCATTGGGCAAATATTGATAGTACCAGACGAGCTTGCCGGTATCGATGTCGAGAGCGACCACGGAGTTGGTGTAAAGATTGTCGCCGGGACGCGCTTGCGGGTCGTATTGGGGCACCGGGTTGCCGGTGCCCCAAATGGTGAGCCTTGTGGCCGGATCGTAAGAGCCAGTCTGCCAAAGGCCGCCGCCGCCGGTTTTCCAGGCGCTGGTCTTATCCTTCCAGGTCTCGCTGCCAGGGTCGCCGGGCTTGGGGATGGCGTACCACCGCCACAGCTCGTTGCCGGTGCGCGCGTCGAGCTCCGCAAGCCAGCCGCGCGTCGCATCGCCGGCACCGTTCGCGATGAGGACCTTGCCGTCGACCGCGAGCGGCGCAGCATAGAGTTTCTCCCGGCTGCCGAACTCGTCGATCGATATGACTTTCTTGTCCCAGACAATCTCGCCGCTGTCGCGATTGATGGCGACGACGCGGCCATCCGGAAGGTTGGCTATGACGAGGTCTTCCCACAAGGCGATGCCGCGGGTACGCGGGATATTGCCCTCATGCTTGACGCCGGGGTCGGCGATCCAGACGAATTCGCCGTGATCAGGATTGCGGGCATCGATCTTGTAGACGGTGCCCCAGCCGTCCACGGTGTACATGAACCCGTTGTCGATTAACGGGTTGACCTCGTTCTCGGGACCGTTCTGCCCGACGTCCTGCATGCCGCGCAGCGCCAGCGCCCAGACGAGGCGAAGGTTCTTGACGTTGTCGCGATTGATCTGGGTAAGCTTGGAATAGCGGGTCGAGCCATAGTCGCCGTTCATCATCAGCCAGTTCTGCGGTTCGTTTTGCGCATTGATGAGCCGGTCCTTGTTGACCGTCATCCTGTATTCGGCAGCTTGCGCTGACAGGGAAAGCGCGGCGAGAGAAACGCAGAACAAAGCGGGGCGCGTGGCAACAACGATACATCCAACGCGGTCAGGCATGACTTCCTCCCGTAAACTGATGTCGGTTTTTGCTTCTTGATATCTCTCGCTCGAACCGCGGCCTTTATCTCTCCCCGCTTGCGGGGAGAGATCGGAATTTGCGCGTTCTTCGCGCAAATTCCGGGTGAGGGGCTTCTCCCGAGTCCGAGCTTGTGGAGATGCCCCTCACCCCGACCCTTACCCGCAAGCAGGGAGAGGGAGAAGAAAGCATCCGTCGCCATCAATTCAGCGCAAAGACGAACAGATAGCTTGAATGCTCCAGGTTGTCATATTTCACCGGATGCAGGTGGCGTCCGCTGCTCTGCACCGCGAGAAACTCCTTCGGCCCGATCGCGTAAACAACCGGCGCGCCTTTGAGCGGCGTGCCCACATTGAAACGCCACAGTTCCTGCAGCTTCTCGTCGTCATAGGCGACCACCCAGCCATCCTGCAGCGCCGAGAAAACGAGGCCGCCCGCGGTGACGGTCGCGCCGGAACGGATTTCGATGTCCGTCACGGTCTTCGCCACGACCTTGTGGGTGATCACATCGTAGGCGGTGATCGAACCGTAATAGAGGTCGCTCGTGTAGGTCCGCTTCTCAAATTTCGCACGGTCGAGCCCACCGTCCGGACCCTTGAAGGCAGCGGCCGATCCGTTCCAGCTGGAGCAGCCTTCGACGCCCACTCCGTAGGCGATCTGCTTGACCGGATTATAGGCGGTTGGCTGGTGTGCGACGCCGCCGTGCCAGGTGGGGCAGGAGCGCTTCATGCCGTCGCCGCGCAATGGGCGCGCTTCCGGCACATAGGTCTGCACATCGAGCTTCGGATCGTACTCGATTGGCTTACCGGTCTTGGGGTCGAGGCCCTTGGTCCAGTTGAGGTCGTTGACGTACTGACCGCCCCTGATGAAACTGCCGTTGGCGCGATCAAGTGTGTAATAGAATCCATCACGCGCGAAATGCCCAAGCACTTTGCGCGTCTCGCCATTGATGTTGACGTCGTACAGCATGTGGATGCCGATCTCGTCACGGTCCCATGATTCGTTAGGCACATACTGGTAATGCCAAACAAGTTTTCCGGTATTGACGTCGAGCGCGACCGCCGAGTTGGTGTAGAGATTATCGCCAGGACGGGATTCCGGATCATATTGGGGCACCGGATTTCCGGTGCCCCAGATGGTGAGCTTGTTGGCCGGATCGTAGGAGCCGGTCTGCCACAACCCACCGCCGCCGGTCTTCCAGGCGTTGTTCTTGTCCTTCCATGTTTCGCTGCCCGGATCGCCGGGTTTCGGCACCGCGTACCAGCGCCATAATTCATTGCCCGTCCGGGCGTCGAGCGCCGCAAGCCAACCACGGGTCCCGCCGTCGCCGGCGCCGTTTGCAACCAGGACCTTGCCCTCGGCGGTGATAGGCGCCGAGTTCATCCGCTCCTTGGTGCCGAATTCATTGGTCTTGGCGACCTGTTTGTCCCACACGATCTCGCCGCTGTCGCGGTTGATCGCGATCACCCGCCCATCGGGAAGGTTGTTGATCACCAGGTCTTCCCACAGCGCGATGCCGCGCGAGCGCGGTATGTTGCCTTCATGTTTGACACCTGGATCGGCGATCCACACGAACTCGCCGTGATCGCCGCTGCGCACATCGATCTTGTAGACCGTACCCCAACCGTCGCTGGTGTACATGAAGCCGTTGTCGATCAGCGGATTGACCTCGTTCTCGGGGCCGTTCTGACCGATGTCCTGCATGCCGCGTAGCGCCATCGCCCACACCATGTGCAGGTTCTTGACATTGTCGCGATTGATCTGGGCGAGCTTGGAGTAGCGGGTCGAGCCGTAATCGCCGTTCATCATCAGCCAGTTTTGCGGCTCGTTGGCCGAATTGATGAGCCGGTCGCGGTTGACCGTCATCTTGTACTCGGCGGCCTGGGCCGCAAGCGCGAGCGCGGTGAACGACACGCCGAGCATAGCGGCGCGCGCGGCATTGGCGATGGTTCCGACGCGGTCAGGCATGGTGTGTCTCCTCCCTGGTTGTTGTAGCAGCGTTCCTTTTGCGCACCAGCGCCCTGATAGCGCCGGTAGCCCGCATTGAGCTGATAGCGCCGGTAGTCAGTAGCCCGGATCGAGCGCAGCGTAATCCGGGGTCAGTCTCTCGACTGTTCTGATCGGTCGATCCCGGATTTCGCTGCGCTCGATCCGGGCTACAGGCTGCAGGTCGCTTCAGCCCTGGTCCTTCCGTCTCAGTTCAAAGCAAAGACGAACAGATAGCTCGAGTGCTCCAGGTTGTCGTATTTTACCGGATGCAGATGGCGTCCGCTGCTCTGCACCACGAGGAACTGCTTCGGCCCGATCGCGTAAACAACCGGCGCGCCTTTGAGCGGCGTGCCCACATTGAAGCGCCACAGCTCTTGTAGCTTCTCGTCGTCATAGGCGACAACCCAACCGTCCTGCAGCGCCGAGAAAACGAGGCCGCCGGCAGTGACGGTCGCGCCGGAGCGGATTTCGATATCCGTCACGGTCTTCGCCAGCACCTTGTGGCTGACGGCATCATAGGCTGTGATCGAGCCGTAATAGAGGTCGCTGGTGTAGTTGCGTTTCTCGCTATTCTTGGCGTCGAGGCCGCCGTTTGGGCCGCGGAACTTAAACTCCGCGCCGTTCTGGCTGAAGCAGCCCTCCGCTCCGACTCCATAAGCAATCTGCTTCACAGGGTTATAAGCAGTCGGCTGGTGGGCGACGCCGCCGTGCCAGGTCGGACAGGCCCGCTTCATACCGTCGCCGCGCAACGCCCGCGCCTCCGTCACGTAGGCCTGCACGTCGAGCTTGGGATCGTATTCGATCGGTTTGCCGGTCTTGGGATCGAGTCCCTTGGTCCAGTTAAGGTCGTTGACGTATTGGCCGCCCCTGATGAAGCTGCCGTTGGCGCGATCGAGCGTGTAGTAGAAGCCGTTGCGCCCGAAATGGCCGAGTACTTTGCGCATCTCGCCGTTGATATTGACGTCGTAGAGCATGTGGATGCCGATCTCGTCATAGTCCCACGAGTCGTTGGGCAGATACTGGTAGTACCATTGAAGCTTGCCTGTGTTGACGTCGAGGGCCACGACCGAGTCGGTATAGAGATTGTCGCCCGGGCGCGACTGGGGATCATACATCGGGACCGGATTGCCGGTGCCCCAGATAGTGAGCTTGTTGACCGGATCGTAGGAGCCTGTCTGCCACATCCCGCCGCCGCCGGTCTTCCAAGCGTTGTTCTTGTCCTTCCAGGTCTCGCTGCCGGGCTCGCCGGGCTTGGGGATGACGTACCAGCGCCACAGCTCGTTGCCGGTGCGTGCATCAAGCGCAGCCAGCCAACCGCGGGTGCCGGCATCGCCGGCGCCGTTGGCCACGATAACCTTGCCTTCTGCCGTTATCGGCGCGGCATGGAAACGCTCCTTGCTGCCGAATTCATCGGGCTTGGCGATCTGCTTGTCCCACACAATCTCGCCGCTATCGCGGTTGATCGCGATCACCCGCCCATCGGGCAGGTTGTTGATCACGAGATCTTCCCACAGTGCGATGCCACGTGTTTGGGGCCGGTTGCCCTCATGCTTGACACCCGGATCGGCAATCCACACAAACTCGCCGTGATCGCCGCTGCGCACATCGATCTTGTAGACCGTACCCCAACCGTCGCTCGTGTACATGAAGCCGTTGTCGATCAGTGGGTTGACTTCGTTCTCGGGGCCGTTCTGGCCGACGTCCTGCATGCCGCGTAGCGCCATCGCCCACACCATGCGCAGGTTCTTGACGTTGTCGCGGTTGATCTGGGCGAGCTTGGAGTAGCGGGTCGAGCCGTAATCGCCGTTCATCATCAGCCAGTTTTGCGGCTCGTTGGCCGAATTGACGAGCCGGTCGCGGTTGACCGTCATCTTGTACTCGGCGGATTGCGCAGCGACGGTGAGCGCGGCGAGTGAGATGCCGAGCATAGCGCTGCGCCCGACGGTGCCGATTCCAAAACTACGACGCATTGCGTCCTCCCTGTGGTCTCCAAACCCGCCCCTTCCGGCGCGCAAGTCGCATTCGCGAAACGCTCTGGGGGGCTCTTGGGCGCCGACATTACACGTCTGAAGAGCCCCCGCAAAGGGAGCCCTCCATCGCGTTTACCCCGCCTTGATGTTGGCGGCTTTTATCACTTTCGCCCACGTGGCCAGCTCCGTCCTGATCCGCCGGCCGAATTCCTCCGGCGTGCTGGCGACCACATCATTGCCGAGCGCTGCCTGGCGCTCTTTCATTTCGGCGGGCGCCAGGCTCTTGACGATTTCGAGGTTGAGGAGCGCGATCACATCCTTCGGAGTGCCTGCCGGGACCACGAATCCCACAAAGCTGTCGCCCTCGATTTCCGGATAGCCGCTCTCCGCTGTCGTCGGTACATTGGGCAGTATCTGGGTGCGCGACCTGCCGGTGACGGCGAGCGCGCGTAGCTTACCGTCATTGATCAGAGGCACCGCGGCGGTCAGGGAGCCGAACGCGATCGGAGTGTGCCCGGCGACGGCGGCAGCCATTGATGGAGCGCCGCCGCCGAATGGCACGTGCACGAGGTCGAGCGCGAACGCCAGACGGAACTGCTCGCCCGCAAGGTGTGCGGTGGTCCCGGCTCCCGCCGATGCATAGCTGTACTTGCCCGGATTGGCCCGGATCAGAGTGACGAGTTCCCTGATATTCGATACCGGCACGTCGGCATTGACCACGATCACGGTGGTCGAGGTGACCGCGAGCGATACCGGATCGAAGTCGTTGACAGGATCGTAGGGAACCCGCTCGAACAAGGCAGGGTTGATGACGAAGGAACTGAACGCAGTCAGTATCGTGTATCCGTCGGGTGCTGCACGCGCGGCCTGCCCCATTCCGACATTGCCGGAACCGCCGACGATGTTTTCAACGTAGAACTGCTTGCCGAGCTGCTCACCGACTTTGCCGGTGATGAGGCGCGCCGCCACGTCGGTGATGCCGCCCGGCGCGAAGGGCACGACCACGCGCACCGGGCGGCTCGGATACGCAGACTGCGCGCGCGCCGGTGTCCCGGTCGCGACACCGAGCGCGACCGTGCCGGCGATGAAATGACGACGATCTGTCCGCATGATTCCTCCCCGATCCGCTTCCGCCCCGTTGGAGCATCACTGCCGTCATCGTCGGGCCTGATGACCCGGCGATCCATTCAGAGAAAAGCGCGTCTTGCGAAGCGGATCAATCCGGGATTAAGCGCCGCGGCATGGGCGGAACGGGAAACCGTCCGACCATGGCATTCCAGTATGACCATGAGCGCTCGTCGAAAACGCCGGGCGGTGCACGATCAAGTGACTCGCGAATATCATTGAGGCCCAGATAGCGTCGCACCACCTTCACATCCTCCTGGTCGCCGTAGGTAAGAACGTGTGCAACAAGATTCAATTGATCGGCAACAGCTTCGTCGGGAGATTTGTACCAGACCGTACGCTCAGCCAGGGTCAGCAGTTCCGCGGTGTGCGGTAAGGGCTTCATGGGCATTTGCCGAGAATATTGAGGATGGGCAGCGTATCGAGGTCAACCTCCGTGGCAGCGGCGACAAGGCGCCGTTGGGGCTGGGCCGCTGGAAGTATATCGAGGCGAGGGATCAGCATACGCGAATTTACACGACAACTGCCCATGTGGGAACGGATAGTGTGGCGGCACGGATAATCTGGCGGCGCCCAGGAGCTCAATGGAACTGCTCGTCTCCGTGCGCCCTCCTCTTGTGGGGCACACGCGCCGGCACGTTTCCCCCTTAGAGGGGGCGTCGCGTCACCTTAGCGCCGCCGCAATGTTGCCGCCATCGACGGTGGTGACGTCGGCAGTGGTTTTGAGCGCCAATGCCTGGGCGAGAAAAGCCTGCGCCACGTCCTCGGCGGTCACCTCGCGACCGAGCAGGTTGCCGCTCATGTATTCCGCCTCCGACAGGCCGCGCGCCTTGGCGCGCTCCGCGATCATGGAGTCGGTGAGAAGGCCCGAGCGGATGCGGTCGGCGTTGACCGCATTGGCGCGGATGCCGTCAGCGCCGTGGTCGAGGGCATATTGGCGCGCCAGGAACAGAGTCGTCGCCTTGGGCAGGCCGTAGGGCCCGAAATTCGGCCCGGGATTAATCGCCTGCTTGGAGGCGTTGAACAACAGGCAGCCGCCGGTGCCCTGCGCCAGCATGATCCGCACCGCCGCCTGGGCGACGCGCTGATGGCCGTAGAAATTGAGATTGAAACTCTTGTGCAGGATCGCCTCATCGACGTCGCCGATGCGCCCCTGCCAGGCGGCGCCCGCGTTCGACACCACGATGTCGACGCCGCCGAACGCCTCGGCGACCCTGTCGAACGCCGCCCGCACCGAGGCAGCATCGGTCACGTCGCAGCGAACGGCGAGCGCCGCTCCGCCTGTCGCCTTGGCGGTGGCGCGCGCAGCCGGCTCGTCCACGTCAAGCAGCGCGATTTCGGCACCGGCCGCGGCAAACGTCTTGGCGGTGGCGGCGCCGATCGTGCCGCCGCCGCCGGTGATCGCGGCAATCTGGCCGGCAAGCGGCCGTTCCTTGACGGTACCGAGCTTCGCCTGTTCCAATGACCAGTATTCGCAATCGAACATGTCGGCTTCGGAGATCGATTCAAAGCGGCCCACGGCCTCGGCGTCCGTGATGGTCTCGATCGCTGCCTCGGCAAGGTCGGCCGCAATCTTTGCATCCTTCTTGGAGCGGCCGAGGCCGAACAGGCCAAGCCCAGGCACCAGCACCACGCGGGGCAGTGGATCGAGCATCGTTTTGGTACCGCCGCAGCGCGCATTGTGGCGCGTGAAATAGCGCCGGTAGTTTTCCATGAAGGCTGCAGCAGCGGCCGCGGTGCTCGCCGCGAAATCGCTGCCCTCTTGCGGCGCCTCGAGCACCAAAGGCCAGTTCTTGGTGCGGATGGTGTGGTCGGGTGTCACGACGCCCGCGGTGGCGTAGCGCTTCACCTCGGCGCCGGTGACGAAGTTCAGTATGGCATCGCTGCTGCGGAACTCCAGGATCAGACGGCGGTGCGCACAGCCCACCGCGTCCCTGAGGGTACAGGCGCCGCGCACGATCGGCGCCGCATCGGCGAGCGACATCAAGGCCTGCGGCAATGGCACGGCCGTCGCGAACACCGTGCGCCGGCCGCGCCGCAGCTTCGCTTCGGCCAGCGTGACCATGTCGATCATGCGCTCATAGGCCTCTTCTGCGCTGTCGCCGAAGGTAAACATGCCGTGCTTGTGGAGAATGAGGCCAGCCGCGGCCGGATTTGCCTCGTAAACTTCGGCGGCTTTCTTCGCCAGCGCGAAGCCCGGCATGATGTAGGGCACGACGCCCATGCTTCCGTCATAAAGCTCCGCCGCCCGCGCCTCACCGTCGGGTTGATCGATCAGGCTGAGCACCGCGGTCGCGTGGGTGTGATCGACGAACTTGTGCGGCACAAAGGCGTGCAGCAACGTCTCGACCGACGGATTGGGCGCCATCGGATCTATGAGGTTGGCGCGCTGCAGGCGAACCATATCCTCGTCGGTGAGCGCATCGCGCGCGCGCAGCAGGCGCAGTTCGGCGAGCCGCACGGCCGGCAAGCCGGCTGGCTCGATTTTCGCCATATCGGCGCCCGAGCCCTTGATGCACAGCACATCGACCTCGCGGCCCATGAGATCGGTCGTGCGCGTCTTGACCGATGTGTTGCCGCCGCCGTGGAGCACAAGGCGCTGATCGGCGCCGAGCAGTCGGGTGGTATAGACCCGCAGAGCAAGGTCGCGCGGCACGCCGGCATCGCCATAGCGCGCGACCATCGCCTCTGCATCGGCTCTCACAAAGCGGCTTTGCATGCGGGTCTCCATTTGGCTCGCGAAGCCATATGCCCACGTTTAGCAACAGCGGCAAGGGGCCGTCGTAAGGTGGGCAACACGTGTTAAATGGTGTAGCGTCAGTCCAACCCGCTGGAGGCATGACATGAAGACTCGCGCGCTGCTTTCATTGATGACGATTGCTCTCGCGGCGGCAAGCGGCGGTCGAACCTGGGCCCAGGCCTATCCGTCCCGTCCCATCACCATCGTGGTGCCGCTCGCACCCGGCGGGCCGCTCGATACGCTTGCACGTATCCTGGCCGAGCCGATGCGGGTTTCGCTCGGACAACCTGTCATCGTCGAAAACGTCACCGGCGCGGCCGGAACAGTCGGAACCGGCCGCGTCGCCCGCGCGGCGCCGGACGGTTACACCTTCGGCATGGGTTTTTTGGGCACGCTTGTGCTCAACGGCGCGATCTATACGCTGCCCTACGACGTGGTGAAGGACTTCGATCCGATTGCGCTGATCTCCAGCAACCCGCACCTCGTCGTCGCCAGAGCTACCCTGCCTGCGAAGGACCTCCACGAGTTCATGGCCTGGCTGAAGCTCAATCAGGACAAAGCTTCCGCCGGAACCGCCGGAGCCGGCACCAGCACTCACGTGGCAGCCCTCTTGTTCCAACAACTGACGGGGATTCGATTTCAGATGGTGCCCTATCGCGGCGCCGCGCCGGCGCTGCAGGATGTCATGGCCGGTCAGATCGATCTGATGATTGATGTGGTGTCGAATTCCCTGCCCTATCTGCAGAGCGGGAAGATCAGTGCCTATGCCGTCACGGCGGCGACCCGCCTCGCTTCCGCGCCGGACATTCCCACCGTGGATGAAGCCGGTCTGCCCGGCTTTCATATGACGACCTGGTACGGGCTGTTTGGCCCCAAGGCGATGCCCAAGGACGTTCTTGCCAAGCTCAATGCCGCAACCGTCAGCGCCCTCGCCGACCCGGCCGCCGCTCGGCGCCTCGCCGAGCTCGGATTGGACATTGCGCCGCGCGATCAGCAAACCCCGGAAGCGCTTTCAAAGCTCCAGCGCGCCGAAATCGAGAAATGGTGGCCGATCATCAAGGCGGCCAATATCAAACCGGAATAGCGACGGCAAGCCGTAGCCTGGTCGAGCGGCAGCAAAACCCGGCGGCGTTGCCATATTGATAGGACAGGCCCGGATTTCGCTGCGGTCCATCCGGACTTCTGCTTTAAAACTCATGGAGAACTTCGCTTGGACCCCAATTTCATCCGCGAACTGTTCTCGCAATTCCGTCCGATAACGGTGAAGCGCATGTTCGGCGGTGCCGGCATCTATGCCGAAGGTTTGATGTTTGCACTTGTTTTCGACGACGCGATCTATCTCAAGGTTGACGAAACCAGTATTCCCGACTTTGAACGCGAAGGCAGCAAACCATTCGTCTATACCCGCTTCAAGAGCCCCGGCCGCGTCCAACGCCCTTCCCTGTCGTATTGGCGCCTGCCCGAGCGGCTTTACGATGATCCTGATGAACTGGCGATCTGGGCGGGCCGCGCGCTTGCCATTGCGGAACACCGGCAGGCCGCCCCGCGTGGGCGGACACAAAAAGAGCCGCTATTAAAAAAGCCGACGAGGCGGCGATAGTGTGTCTTCGTGGACGGGCACACGCCGTACCGGTTCCATTTCACCCAAACCGTTCGTCCCTTGGCGCATATGAGGCTACATCGATTTGCATGCATTGAGCGCTGAGATCGAAAAGCTATGCTACCGAAATAGGTGAATATTTCGCAACAATTTCACAAGTGCGCGCTGTGGCATATCAAATCCGTGACCAAGCGGGCGAACTCTGAATTTCGCCGCGCGACTTATTAAATTCTCATAAACACGAAGCTTCTGCGCTTGATTTCGCGATTTTTCACGGGCTTGCGCAACACCGACGTTCGACCCAATTGCGTGGGTTCAACGCGAGCGAGCGCGATCGTCGCGCCTGGTCGCATCAAAAATCACTGGAGGCCATCATGAAAGGTTCGGTCGTAATTATTGCCATGGGTGCAATTGTTCTCATGGCAGGTGCAGCAAGCGCACAACATCGTCCAGGCAACCAAACGCAAGTCCGGCATGTACCGCACATATTTGCGCGAACCTTTGGGTATGCGCCTCAATACCAATCACGACAGGACAGATACCAGGATATATACCAATCCGATTCGCTGGGTCATCAGTCGTTCCCAAATCCGGATCGCGTATTTCCAGTCCCGGACCATGAATGACCACCGGCAACGCGGCTCGCCGGAGGAGCGAAACGACTCCGGCCCGCGCCGCATGCGGTCAGGGCCGCGTCTTCGCCCACCTTATCGCCGGACGCGCTCGGGAAAGCTTTCGGCCAAGCCTTCTTGCGTCGCTGCGATCACGCCGCGCTCGGTAATGAGGGCGGTGACGAGCCGCGCCGGCGTCACGTCGAAGGCGTAATTGGCCACCGGCGAGCCGTCCGGCACCACTGTCACGGTCTCGATCCGGCCGTCGGCGGTGCGGCCTGTCATGGTGGCGACTTCCTCGGGTCCGCGCTGTTCAATCGGAATTCCAGCGATTCCGTCGCCGAGTGCGAAGTCGATGGTCGAGGAAGGCAGCGCGACATAGAACGGCACTCCGTTGTCCCGCGCCGCCAGCGCCTTGAGATAGGTGCCGATCTTGTTGCAGACATCGCCCTGCGCGGTGACGCGGTCAGTGCCGGTGATGACGAGGTCCACTAGCCCGTGCTGCATCAGGTGGCCGCCGGTGTTGTCGGCGATGACGGCGTGAGGCACGCCCTGGTGGCCAAGCTCCCAGGCGGTCAGCGCAGCGCCCTGGTTACGCGGTCGGGTTTCGTCGACCCACACATGAACCGGCAGACCCTTGAGGTGGGCTTTGTAGATTGGCGCCGTTGCGGTGCCCCAGTCGACGGTCGCGAGCCAGCCTGCATTGCAGTGGGTGAGCACATTCACCGGCGCGCCGGGCGCCTTCGCGGCGGCCACACGTTCGATCACGGCAAGGCCGTGGCATCCGATCGCCTCGTTGTTGGCGATGTCCTCGCAGCGGATCGCGGCGGCGCGCGCATAAGCGGCGGCAACACGCTCGCTGCGCGGCTGGTTACGCACGGCCGCCGCGACCTCGTCGAGGCCCCATTTCAGGTTGACAGCCGTCGGCCGCGTGGCAAGGAGCGTCGCATAGGCGTGTTCCAGTGCCGCGTCGGATGCATCGGCACGCAATGCGAGACATAGTCCATAAGCCGCGACCGCCCCAATCAGCGGCGCACCTCGGGTTTGCATCGCGGAGATCGCGTGGACTACATCCGCAAGAGTTGCGAGCCGCACAGTAGCCATCGCATGCGGCAGTTTCGTCTGATCGATGATGCCGACGGACCAGCCGTCCGGCTCGATCCACACGCTGCACATCCATTTTCCGTCTATCAACATCGCGGTTCTCGGGGGCAACCACACCCTTCGACGGGCTCAGGGGTCGCCCCTACGGTATTTCCGCCGTGCGGCGACATTTTTCCGCTGTAGGGCGACCCTTGTGGTCACCCCATATGATCGCCACTGAGCGGGGAAGGATAGGGTGGGGGCGACGACCTCTCCCCGCAAGCGAGGAGAGGTCAGCCACCGCTTATGCGGTCCTGATGCCTTCGTGCATCAGCGGGACCGAACGCAGCCGCTTACCGGTCGCGGCGAAGATCGCGTTGAGCACGGCTGGGGCCGCGACCGAGATCGTCGGTTCGCCGACGCCGCCCCAGAAACCGCCGGATGGCATGATGATGGTCTCGACCGGCGGCATTTCGTGGATGCGCAGCACGTTGTAGGTGTCGAAGTTGGTCTGCTCGATGGCGCCGTCCTTGACGGTACACTCGCCATAGAAGAGCGCCGAGAGGCCATATACGAAGGAGCCCGACATCTGCCGCTGGATCTGGGCCGGGTTGACAGCGTGGCCCGGGTCAATCGCCCCCACGATGCGGTGCATCTTCACCACTCCCTGCGGACTGACGGACAGTTCGGCACAGGCCGCCACGTAGCTGCCATGGGACATGTACTGGGCGAGCCCGCGATAGACGCCCTGCGGCGCCGGCGTCGACCAGCCGGCCTTGTCGGCCACCGCCTTGAGCACGGCGGCATGCTTCGGCTTGAGGAACTTCAGCCTGAAGGCGAGTTTGTCCTCGCCAAGCGCGTCGGCGACTTCATCAATGAAGCACTCGGTGTAGATCGCATTGTGGTTGACGTTCACGCCGCGCCAGAAGCCGGCGAGAATGTGGGTGTTGCGCATCGCATGGTCGATCAGCAGGTTCGGGAAGTTGTAGCCGAAATTGCCTTCCGGGGAATTTGGCGACAGCCCCTGGAACACCACCGGGTCCATGCCGCTCGGGTCCAACCGCTCCGGTGCGAGCGAGGCTGAGATCGACTGGCCGGAGATGCGCATATGGAAGCCGACCAGATTGCCGGCGGCATCGATGCCGGCGGTGAGCTTCGCCTGAGTGACCGGGTGATAACCGCAATGGGTCATGTCCTCTTCGCGCGACCAGATCAGCTTGATCGGCGTGCCGGGCATCTGCTTGGCGATCGCCACCGCCTGGCGGACGTAATCCACCCGGCCCCGGCGGCCGAAACCGCCGCCGCACAGGAACTTGTGCACGTCGCACTTGCCGATCGGCAGGCCGGATTCCTCCGAAACTGCCGCCAGCGCG